>Ga0255100_1000387_pt1 | contig 18181 bp, 17 predicted proteins | sample Colum_Colum_RepB_2_FD_188449 | JGI IMG/M metagenome (GOLD analysis project Ga0255100, IMG submission 188449) | Freshwater microbial communities from Columbia River, Oregon, United States - Colum_Colum_RepB_8d | ecosystem: Environmental > Aquatic > Freshwater > River | place: USA: Oregon...
AATAATTTAAATAAAATACTTCCGCTCCGGTAAATTGATTTAAGCGCTCTGCAGATTGCGCTGCACCAATATAAGCAGAGGCTTTATCATAGTGGTTTGTTGTATTTAAAGCTTTTTCAAACATTCGTAAGGATTCAGTATACATTCCATACTGGTATAATGTATGCGCTTTTTGCAGCTGGGTTTGGGATTGTGCATACACGGAAATCCAAAAGCAAAAACCCAAAAACACCCTTTTCATCATAAAAATCGAGGAATAGTGGCCCGGACTTTACCGGCATCCGTTGCGGCCTGAGGTGTTTTTAAAGTTCCCAAATCAAATCCAAGACCAATTTCATGTGTTGTTCCCAAATATGAATAGTGCATAGGATTAATTTCAAAACAATACCCTATTCGAAGTCCATTTGTGCTAAGGTATTGACATAAAATTCCAAACGCATTGTTGTATCTGTAATACATACCTGTAGACAGGCGCTTACCATACATTACATGCAATTGCATGTCTGCATTCCATGAAGATCGCGTGTAACGCATTTGAATAACGGGCGATAAAACCAGTTGATCTGAAATAACAAAAGCATGTCCGGCCATTGCAATGTAATGAGGCTCGATGATATACGTTAGGGGTGCGTTGGTGGAAGAAGCATTTAATGAAAACTGACCTGCATTTAATTGTGTTGCGGATAACGACATAAATGTACGATCGGATTTAAAATAAATACCGCCATCTATATTTAAAAGCTGCTGTGAGTTAAAATTTAAAAGAAAGGCTTCTTCATTTTTAAAGAAAAAATCGGGACGTTTAAATTGATATTGCTTTGCAGCAGCTGACATTCCAAATGAAAGTATACTTCTTGAATTTAATTTTAAATGATAGGCCACGTTTAGTCCGTATTGAACTTTATTACGCGCACCAATTTGATCAGAAATTACATGCATTCCCAATCCCAGCGACTTTTTAGATCCATGCGCTGAAAACGCATAGGTTTTGGGTCCCAGTGGACCTAAATTTCCAATCCATTGTTGACGCGATTGCAGTAAAACAGATGTACCCGAACGCATACCTGTGTAAGCGGGGTTTATTATTAAATGATTAAATTGACTTAGCGCATATTGCGGCTCTTGTTGTGCATGCAACAGCGAGGTAACAAATACAACAAACCACACTAACGTGAACCTTAAAATGGGCATAATCTAACGTATACAAGTATACTAAAAAATTGTACTTGTAAGGGTTTATTTTATTATTTAATTATCTAATTATCAGACCTTTTAGGCAATTCTACTATAGTCGTTTTTATGTGCTGCATAATCTTGCAATAACTGTTCCATGTGGGTATTAAACAGGGGGGGCTGAGATTGCATTATCTCCATTGCAAATGCACGTATGTCAGCAATTAACATTGTGTCTTCGGCTAATTGCGTTAATCGTAACTGCAGCAGGCCACTTTGTTCAGTGCCCTCCAAGTTTCCTGGCCCCCTCAACTTTAAATCCAACTCGCTAATTTCAAATCCATTTTGAGATTGTACAAGTGCCTGCATACGGTAGCGAGCCTCTTGAGATAATTTTAAGCCTGTCATTAATATGCAATAGCTTTGTGTATTTCCACGACCTACCCTACCCCGGAGTTGATGCAGTTGAGCCAATCCAAAGCGTTCAGCACTTTCAATTACCATAACCGATGCATTGGGAACATTTACACCTACTTCAATTACAGTAGTGGCTACCATAATTTGGGTTTCACCATTTACAAAACGGTTCATTTCTAAAGCCTTTTGTTCATATGTAAGTTTTCCATGTACAATACTAATTTGAAATAGGGGCGGCGGAAATTCTTGTACTAATGCATCATATCCCTGTTGTAAATTTTGATAATCTAAGGTTTCACTTTCTGCAATTAATGGAAATACCACATAAATCTGATGCCCCATTTCAATTTGAGATCTTAAAAATCCCCACACAGCCAAACGCTGTGATTCTTTAGCATGTTTTGTAACTATCGGTTTTCTGCCTGCAGGTAATTCATCTAAAAGGGTGGTGTCCAAATCGCCATAAACCGTCATGGCCAGCGTTCTTGGTATGGGCGTAGCCGTCATTACCAAAACATGAGGTAAATGTGTACCTGACCGCTCGGTAAGTTTTGCCCGCTGCGCCACGCCAAATCGATGCTGTTCATCAATTATTACTAAACCTAATTTTAAAAACGGAATACCATCTTCAATTAAAGCATGTGTGCCCACAAGCACGTGAATTTGACCTTCAGACAGTTTTTTAAATAACGCTTGTCGGGTTTTTGTTGGCGTTGAACCCGTAAGTATATCTGTATGTATTTGCAGTGGACTTAAAAGTGCCGAAATGCTATTAAAATGCTGCTGTGCTAAAATTTCAGTGGGCACCATGATACAGGTTTGGTATGAATTGGCATGCGCAATAATTGCTGCCATTACTGCAACTATAGTTTTTCCACTTCCCACATCACCTTGTAACAAACGGTTCATAGGTGTGTCTAATTTTAAATCATTATGTATTTCTTTAATTGCACGCTTTTGAGCTGTAGTTAATTCAAATCCCAATGTGTTATAAAATTGTGAAAATAAATGCCCAATAGCTGGCATAGGGTATGCCGGTTTAAGAAATTTAGCCTTGGTTTTAATGCGTAAAACTCGTAATTGCAATGCTAATAATTCTTCTGCTTTTAGTCGTAAACGCGCCGCTTCAAGGTCTTGCTGATGTTTAGGAAAATGAATTTGTAAGAGTGCCTGATATCTGGAAACACATTGCAAACGCTGGCAAATGGCAGCGGGAAAAGGATCGGGCCATGTTGCATCCATACCCTGCAATACCTGACGAATTAAACGCTTTATGCCGTTTGAATCTAAACCCTTGGTTTTTAAAGACTCTGTACTTGAATAAACGGGATCGAAATGTTCCCCTTGAAACGCCTTTAGCTCATCGGCTATCGTTAGCTCCGGATGTGCCATACTTAATTGGTTTTTAAAGCGATTGGGTTTACCAAAAACAATCCACGAAGTGCCTATTTTTAAGCGTTGCTCCATCCACTTAATGCCTTTAAACCATATTAATTCCATAGAACCCGTGGAGTCTGTTAATTCAGCATGTAATCGCTTTTTAGCCCCTGTTCCGTGTATTCGTAAACCGGTTATTTTACCACGTGTTTGTACAAATTCATCACGTTGTTCAAGCTCAGAGATAGTATAAAATAAGGTTCTATCATTATAACGAAATGGAAAATATAATAACAGGTCTTTTACGGTTTCTAATTGTAATTCTTTTTTTAACCATTCCGCACGTTGCGGGCCAACACCTTTCACGTAAATTAATGGAGTTTGCCATTGCATAGTTAAAGTTACAATTCCTATTTTTACATAAACCGCTATATGCGAAATTGTAGTGTTGTATTTTTTTGCCTTTTCTGTACGTTATGTTTGTGCCAAACGCAATCTTTTGACAGTATTTTTAATTTAAAAGCCCAACATCCGGTTTATGAAATTCATGTACCCACTGAATACACACTATTTAACGATCAGTTAATTCGAATTGACGGTCTGTATTGGGCTAGCAGATTTACCTGCCTAAGTATGGGAACCGGAGTACAGTGGATAAATAAAGCATTTCCAATGGAAAAAGGTAGTAGGCCCTATGGTTTAATTGCACATTTTTTATACACAGAAATTCAATTATACAATCAAAACCGTTGGAATATAGGATTACGTTATATGTTAGGTTATGGCTGGAACCCAAATTATCCATTTTTTGTATTTTACGAACCCGGTGCCAGTGTTCAATATCAAGTTAATACCTGGCTTGGATTACAAAATGATTTTATATTTCGATTTTGTTTAAATTCAAATGCTGAACTTAACAGAAATATGAGTCAACCAGCTTGGATACTGACTTTTAATATCAATTACAGTAAATTATTTAAACTAAAATTATAAAATCAGCCCACGTGTAAAACTTCCAAAACACGAAATTCATCTTGAACACCGTGGTCGTGAACGTGCAGCGGAATGATACCGATTTTACGAATTTGATCGCGCGTTAATGGTTTGTTTAAAATCCATTCGTCTTGTTGTACAATTAAGTCAATGTCTTTGCCGGCAAAAACCTGATTGATTTGTTTTTGGGTTAAATGCAATAATGCAGGGAGCTCATCTTCAGTTTCTGGAAATAATACGGTACCCTTAATTACTAATTTTGGAATATCCGGTTTGTACTGTAGCATTAAGCCTTCAATACCTCCTAAAGTGATAGTTGTAAAGCCGGTGAGATGAATAGTGTTCATTTACATTGCAAAAATACAAAAAAAATCACACCTCAACCGATGAAATTGAAAATCTAAATGTAGTACCTACACCCAAAACACTTTGTACCTCAATTGATTTTTGATGGGCTTCCAATATATGTTTTACTATGGACAAGCCTAATCCGGTACCTCCTTGGGCTCTGCTTCTGCCTTTATCTACCCTGTAAAAGCGCTCAAATATACGTGGCAAATGTTCAGGATCAATACCCAAGCCATTGTCTGATACTTCAACTACAACATCGTCTTTAAGTGTTGAAATTAAAATAGTGGTTTGACCTTCAACTTTACCATATTTAATACTGTTGGAAATTAAATTTACCAGAACCTGCCGTATTCTAAATGGATCGGCAAAAACCAAAATTGGTTTATCATATTTTTTAGCAAGCGTTAAACGGTAAGTTTTTTTTGAAGCTTCAAATTCAAGGCTATTAAAAATGTCTTTTACAAGTTGTGCAATATCAAATTGTTCTTTGTCTAAAATTAAGGTACCACTTTCAAGCTGAGTAATGGTTTCTAAATCGTCAATAATATGTATTAAACGTTCAATGCTGGCTTCGGCACGTTTTAAAAAATTAACATTTACCTCAGGGTCACTGAGTCCACCATGCAATAAGGTATCTATGTACCCCTGTACATTAAAAACGGGGGTTTTAAGCTCGTGTGAAACATTTCCAAGATACTGTTTGCGGTAACTATCAATATGATCGTGGTTTTGACGTTCTTTTTCACGCATTTCAATCATTTGATGTACACGCTCATTTAATGTTTTAAATCCATCTTCATCTTCCAGCTGATCTGAAATTTTTGGAATTTCATGCGGAAATAAACGCAGGCGAATGGCCTCATTAAGTTTTAAAAAATGACGGGTTAAAAAAATATGGTAAAAATAATATAGTGCTAATACGGACAAAACAAAAAAAACAAATCCGCTTAAAATAAATACAGTAGCTTGTAATGGAATGGAAAATAGTAAAAAGAATATGATCAATCCTAATACACTCACCAGGGATACAATAACCGTAAGCGCAAGTATTTTTGAATTTATATTGGGCGGTTTTTCCATGCCCAAGTATATGTATTAATCTACTAAAACTGAAACTTTACCCGTTAAAACTTCAACAACGCCACCGCTAATTTGTATTTGATGTGCGCGATTTTCACTATCAACTATAGTAATTTCACCTTTACCTAAGTTAGAAATTAAAGGTGCGTGATGATCTAATACTCCAAAACGTCCTTCCGAGCCAGGAAACTCAACAGATTTTACGGTACCCTCAAATATTTTTTTTTCGGGAGATAAAATTTCAAGATTCATGTTATGATGTTGCTTCTGCTAGTATTTTTTTACCTTTTTCAATGGCATCTTCTATAGTACCTACAAGGTTAAATGCCGCTTCGGGATATTCATCTACAGCACCGTCAATAATCATATTAAATCCTTTAATGGTGTCTTCTATACTTACAAACACTCCCTTTAAACCGGTAAACTGTTCGGCAACATGAAACGGCTGTGATAAAAAGCGTTGCACGCGTCGTGCCCTATGTACTACCAATTTATCTTCTTCACTCAATTCATCCATTCCTAAAATGGCAATAATATCTTGAAGCTCTTTATAGCGCTGAAGAATCAATTTTACACGTTGGGCGCATTGGTAGTGTGCATCACCTAATATAACAGGTGTTAAAATACGGGAGGTAGAATCTAGAGGGTCTACAGCCGGATAAATTCCTAATTCGGCAATTTTTCGGCTTAATACGGTTGTTGCATCCAAATGCGAAAATGTAGTAGCAGGTGCCGGGTCGGTTAAATCATCTGCAGGAACATACACTGCTTGTACCGATGTTATAGAGCCTTTTTTGGTAGATGTAATGCGCTCTTGCATGGCGCCCATTTCTGTTGCCAAGGTGGGCTGGTATCCAACCGCAGAAGGCATACGCCCCAAGAGAGCTGAAACTTCAGATCCTGCCTGTGTAAACCTGAAAATATTATCAATAAAAAAGAGAATATCACGTCCGCCGCCCTTAGCATCGGTATCGCCATCACGAAAGTACTCCGCTAATGTTAAGCCCGATAAAGCTACGCGGGCACGTGCACCGGGAGGTTCGTTCATCTGTCCAAATACAAATGATGCCTGCGATTTTGCTAATTCATTGGTATCTACTTTACTTAAATCCCAGCCCCCCTGCTCCATACTGTGTTTAAAGGCTTCTCCATATTTTACAATGCCCGATTCTATCATTTCACGTAATAAATCATTTCCTTCACGTGAGCGCTCTCCAACTCCTGCAAAAACAGAATAACCGGAATATCCTTTGGCGATGTTATTAATTAATTCCTGAATTAATACGGTTTTACCTACGCCTGCACCACCAAATAAGCCAATTTTTCCACCTTTAGCGTAGGGTTCAATTAAATCAATAACTTTTATACCTGTAAACAATACTTCTGTAGCTGTAGATAATTCATCAAATTTTGGAGCCTGGGCATGAATGGGACGGCCTTTTGAATTATCTAAAGCATTGATGCCGTCTATAGTTTGACCTACAACATTAAAAAGGCGTCCTTTTACTTGATCACCAGTAGGCATTTTAATTGGACTTCCAAGTGGGCGCACTTCCATACCCCGGTAAATACCGTCTGTACTATCCATTGCAATGGCACGAACCATATCTTCGCCAATATGCTTTTGCACTTCAAGAATTAATTTTTGATCACCATTGGTGATTTCTAAGGCGTCTAGAATTTCCGGTAAGGTACCGCCTTCTGTGTCAAAGCGAACATCTACTACCGGACCAATTACCTGAGCTATTTTTCCATTATGCTGTGCCATATGTTGTAATTTTCGGCGCAAATTTAAGATGAAAAACGCTTAAAATTTGCATAAAAACGTAATTTTTTATCTGATTTACCAACATTGCTCTATTTTTGTTGCACGTTGCAAGTTGTTCGTTATACCCCCGATTTTAAAATTTTTGTTCCGGTAATTGTTACCATTGGTACGTTTGACGGCTTTCACAGAGGGCATCAAAGCCTTTTAGAGCAGATGTCTGCTTGTAAACAGCACATGGGTTTGGCCACCTGTTTACTCACTTTTGATCCGCATCCTCGAAATGTTATTAATCACGACCAAAAAGGCGTTACATTGCTAACGACCTGTGAGGAAAAAATACAATTGGCTAAATCTTACAACATCGATATATTAGTGATTTATCCCTTTAATTCAGCATTTTCAAGTTGGTCACCTGAATATTTCTTTACAACCTTGATAGTAAACCAATTAAACGCCCGGCATGTAATTATGGGCTATGATCATCGATTTGGTAAAGATCGTACAGGTGATGCAACATACATTAAAACATTGGCGCTCAAGCATCAAATTGGTGTAGAAACATGTGCGGCTGTTATTGACGAAGGACTCCCCATTAGCAGTACACGAATTCGTAAAGCCCTTGAATTAAGAGATTTAAACATTACAAACCGCCTGCTTGGATACTTTTATCAACTGTGGGGAACTGTAATTCATGGCATGGGCCGTGGACATAAAAACGGATATCCTACAGCAAATATTAAACCCCTTGAATTGTTTAAATGTTTACCGAATACTGGAGTTTATTTGGTTAGGGGGTATTGGAACAATAACTTTTATTACGGTATGTTAAATATTGGCACAAATCCAACATTTGAAACCAACGCCGAACTTAAAATTGAAGTTCATTTTTTTGATTTCAGTTCTAATTTATACAAACAAAGCATTCGAATTGAATTTTTAGAATATATTCGATCGGTTCAGAAATTTGAATCTTCAGAAGCTCTTTACATGCAAATACGGCAAGATGAAACCGTTTGCAGAAACAAGATGCAGCGCTATTTAACCTAATTGATGAAAATTAACTCCTGGCAGATTTAAACATTGGGATGCTTAAAAGTTATTTTTAAACGTAACATACACATTTATAAAACATCCACTTTTGTAGAAGTAACCATTCATTTGAATGGACTTTATAAGTGTTTTGTTTTGTTAAAATGAACGCCTGTAATGGGCGTTCGTTTTTTATACGTAGGCCTCAATATCTTTTACAGTAATGTCCTCTTTACAAAAGATACATAAACGCTCTATAACATTTCCCAGTTCACGGATATTTCCCGGCCAGTCTCTATTTATTAAGAGCTGTAATGCCGATGGCGTGATGTGCAGCGGAGTTTCTGCAGTTTTATGTCGGTTTAAAAAATAATTGCAAAGTTCTGGTATATCATCTCGTCGTTGGGCTAAAGCGGGCACTTCTATGGTAACCACTGCAATGCGATGGTATAAATCCTCACGAAACGTCTTTTGTGAAATTTCATGAATTACATTTTTATTAGTTGCCGCAATAATACGAGGACGCACCGGTATAGATTTTTCACTACCGAGTCGGGTTAATGCACCTTCTTGTAAAACCCGCAGCACTTTAGACTGCATATGCATGTGCATGTCACCTATTTCATCTAAAAATAAAGTTCCTTCCGCTGCTAATTCAAATTTACCTTTATGCATAGTATGAGCCCCCGTAAATGAACCCTTTTCATGTCCAAACAATTCACTTTCAATTAAATCAGAGGGAATAGCTGCACAATTTACATCTATAAAGGCCTGTTGCGATCGGATGCTTAGTTCATGTATTTTACGAGCCACAAGCTCTTTTCCGCTTCCGCTAGGCCCGGTAATTAATACACGTGCGTCGCTTGGCGCTACTTTTTTAATTCGATCTAAAATATCTAAGATGGGTTTTGATGAACCAATGAGCGATTCTGTAATGCGATGCTGTGCAATTTTATTTTTTACTGTTGCAGGCGTTGAAAATACCATTTTAACAGCCTTTAAAAGCCGGTTCAAATCAATTGGTTTTTCTAAATAATCTCTTGCACCTTGTTTCATAGCCTGTACAGCAATGTCAATGGTTCCATGGCCGCTCATAACTATAACAGGAACAGTATTGTGTACATCCTTAAGACGTAATAATAATTCTAAACCTGATATACCGGGCAACTTTACATCCGACAAAATCAAATCAAATTGTTCGGTGTTTAACATGGTTAAGGCCAATGTAGCATCTCCTGCCGTTTTAGCCCAATACCCCTCCATATTAAGAATGTCCGCAATGGAACGTGCAACTGCACCTTCATCGTCAATTATTAATATTTTATTTTTTATTGTTTTAGAGTGTGCCATGATATAATCCAAATATAAGACCTTCTTTTAGTGCTGCATTTTCAGGTTTTAAACCATCTATCGGTAGGTTTAAAAAAACCCAGTTTAAAAGCAGGGCCGAGTGTACAATTGTATCTCTTCGCATAGGAATTAAAGCATCCCAGCGCATTCGTATGTGTGAAGTTGAGTTAAAAACAGTTTCACACCATTGCAGTATTTGCGCTTTAGTCCATACATCCGATTGGGTTTCAAATTGCGTTTTACACAACGCGTCTACTGTATCAAATACACCCGAAGCACCATATAACATTTTGGATGCATTTGATGAAATTTTTAAAGGGGCAAAACACACATCCAAATGGGCATTTACTTGTTTTATATCACTGGTTAAAATAGGCTCATGCAAATGAAATAAACTTTTAATTTTAGATACCCCGGCCTCAAAACTAAAACAATGTTTAATTTCCGATGCTTCTACACTAATAAATTCAGTGCTGCCCCCACCAATATCCATTATCCATCCATCTATTACGCGCGGCGCAGCCTGTTCAATAATACCCTTGGCAATCCAAAACGCTTCGGCCTCACCCGATAAAACACAAATTTGCATACCGGTTTCACGCGCTAAAGCGTGGATTATTTCCGCTGCATTTTCAGCTGCCCTAAACGCTGCGGTACCCGCAATAAAACATTTGTTGTTTGCGTAATTTGCACAACTAACAGAAAACCGCTTTAAGGCCCGCTGCATTCGCTGAACCGATGCTGAACTAAAAAAATGCTTGCCGTTTTTTAATGTGGGCCAAATAAATACCGGAATACGATCTGCATGAATGCGTATTAATTTTTGATTTTCATCCTTTTGCCAAATGTTAATATGAAAGGTATTGGTGCCACAATCAACAATAATAAAGTAAGATTCAGTATTTGAGCCAAGAACGTTCTGTTGAGCTACCATTTTGAAAAAGGTTTTAAATGTTCTGCCCAGGTCATTTTACGTATTGTAAATCGCATATCGCCCATTGGACGGTCGCGCGTATCTTTGGCACAAAGTGAAATTTGTTCTGCTACATGCATACCCCATATAATGTTACCAAAAACCGTATAACGTCCATCTAAATGCGGTGTACCACCCATACTGGTATATATTTTTAATTGTTTTGAAGAAAGTACTGGTTTAACTCGATTATAAATAGCAGTTTTTAAACTGTCTTTAAAAAAATTGGTTTGCGAGGCCCAATCGTAGTGTGTAGAATCTAAAGTCCATTGCTGCGTAAATCGTTTTTCTGAAATTCGGTTAAGCTCATCCTCTAGGGTTTTTGGGCTTCTAATTTTACCAATTACAATATAAAACTGACATGCGCTGGATGCCCGTAAAGGATTTATTGGATCTGATTCGCGCGCCATTCCTACAGCCCCATAACCATGAAATAATTCTTTACAAATTTCTGCAGGAACTGTATAGCCCAAATCACCGTGCCCCAAGCTATCTCCTTTTAATGCATTTTTACTTAGGGGATCACCACCTTGAATTACAAATTCAGGTATAGTACGATGAAACAGCAAATCTCTATAAAAGGATGTTTTTATTAACTTCTTAAAGTTTGCTGCATGCAGAGGCGTTTTTTTATAAAGTGCCAATACCATTTTTCCAGAATCGGTTTCAATAACATATTTTTGAAAGTACATGGGCTGTGTAAAAACAGCCCCCCCTAGAATTAAAAAAAAACTTAAAAAAAGTGTATATTTGAAATATTGCTTTACATATAATGTTATGAAACCTGTAATCCTCATATTTTTTACAATTTGTATTTTAACAAGCTGCTTATTAATACCCTCATGTACTAAAGATACAACATGTGTGGCAATTGTAAATTGTAAAGATTCATCCGGTGTTAATGCATTAGCTGATGTTAACGTTAAACTATATGCATTAATTAAAAGTGCCGATGGTAAAACAACCTATACCGGTGATATTACACAGTCGGGAACTACTAATACAGCCGGACAGGTTCGCTTTGAGTTTAAATTACCCGCTATTTTAGACATCTTAGCCGTTCGCTCAAAAGGTACACAAACCCTTACCGGTACAGGTATTATAAAATTAGAAGAAGGCAGTACAACAGAAAAAACCATTTTGCTTAAGTAATTCATGGCAAAATGCTTTAGTGTAATTACTGTATTATTTGCTATACTATTTTATTTTACGGCCTGTTCAGATTTTGTAAAAGGCAAAAAAACTGAAGGTATTATAGAGTTTAATGTTAGCTGTTTAGACCCTCAAAATGCCTTTTGCGCTCTTTCCCCTACCCGTGCAAAATTGAGTTTTAAAAATGATAAATTTAAAATGGAAATGAGTGCATTTGGTATGTTTAAAACCGCAATAATTGGAAATAATACAAAACAGCATATGTTGCACACCGTTGATTTTATGGACATGCATAAGTATTGCGAACTTAAGCGGCCAGAAATTGACTCTGAAAATAAAAACTACCGTTTAAAATTCAAATCCACCGGTAAAACAAAAACAATATTGGGGTTTAAAGCTCATCAGGTTATAGCCACACCGCAACAGGCTCCCAATATACCATTTGAAATATGGTACACCAATGATATTCCGTTACCGGAAAGTAATGTGCTTAATCCGTACAATGAAATTAAAGGTGTATTATTAGAGTACCGTATTCGAAAAATGGATACCGAAATGTCTTTTACGGCAAGTGGCTTTGAGCCCCGTTCGCTTTCAGATTCTATATTTAATTTACAAACATCCTATGAAAAAGTAACTTACAATGATATTAAATCTATTTTTGAAAGTTTAAAATAATATGAAAATCACAACTATAATTTTATCTCTAGTACTAGCATTTTACGGCAATGCCCAAGACATTACACTAAAATTTGAAATTAAAATGCAGGGTATTGCCCAGGAAATGGCAGCCTTTGCGGAAATGCAAGGTGTAAATTATTTTAAAAATGAAAAATGCCGTGTGGAGCTTGAAAACATGATGTTTTCGATGCGAACGTACATACATTCAGATGGAGTAACCGTTTGCCAAAGTGTAATGGATGAAAAAAAATATTACAAACGCAAAAAACAAGATTTTGAAGCCGAACGCTCTAAATCTACTGATATTCCTAAAATAACCTATACCGAAGAATCTAAAATGATTTTAGGATATGAATGTAAAAAAGTATTGGTGCATACCTTAGCAAAAGACAAAACTGAAATACAAACCGAATTATGGGTTACCAAAGCGCTTAAATTACCGGATACGTATTATATGATGTCCAGCCGAAATTCCGCTGCATTTAATGGTATAGACGGCACCGTTTTATATATGGAAACGCCCCTTCGTATGCAAGGAAATAATGCTGTAAGTATTATGCGGGTTACAGAAGTTATTACAACACCCCTTAAAGATTCGCTTTTTGAACCTGAAACCAACGGCTACACTGAATCTACTTACGAAGAAATTAAATCTCAAATGCGAAGCATGGGTGGCGGCATGCGTTAATTCAATGGCTCATCGGTTTCTTTAAACGCAAGTCCTTGCAATTTAAGGCCTTTTAATATAACATCCCTCAATAAGGGATGTGTTGGAATTTGTAAACCGCTTAATGGTATTTGTCCATTTAAAAATGCCGTTACCGCTATTGCCAATGGAAGGCCAACTGTTTTTGACATTGCTGTGTCGATGGCTGAATTTCCCTCAAGCTCAAATGTTGAAATACGTTTAAACCGTAAACCATCGGCGCGTTGGTATTTAATAATATGACACATTACCACCAAGTCGGCATCCTCGGGTTGTAATTTCCAGCGTTGTTCTAAAAGTTGCTGTAATAATTGTGCTGGTGTGGCTTGTTGTGGCTGGCAAATAAAATCATTAAAATGCAAATCAATAAGATACGCTTCAAGTTCAGTATCCAATACATGACCCGAATGCTGCAACATGGCTTTTTCAATTGATATTGAAACAGGTGGTAAAAATTTACGAATTAAGTTTGCAAAAGATAGAGGCTCTGCGATATTTAGCAATAAGGTATCATCTGTTAAACCTAATGATACAAATATATCCCAAGCCTTACAATAGCCCTTTCGGCGAAGTGTTCCACGTTTAAAATGTTGTATGCCATTTAAGCCATAGGTATTTATGTAAGAGATGCTGTCTCGGTTTGCATAGGCATCGTATTCCTGACCATTAATAGAAATTACTTCTGCACGTTTAAAAATTTGTAAATATGGTATTACAGATTCGTTTCCGAATTCTAAAAACCGGGCATGCGATTGACCAGCAATAATTACATTGCGTGGATTCCATGAGAATTTATAGGCCCATGAATCGGTTTTGGTATTGTGTGATGGTAAGCCCCCACAGTACGAATAAAAAGCATCTATTGTATGTCCTTGGGCTTGTAAACCAGAAATAATATCCATTGCACTGGCATGGTCAATTCCAGGATCAAGACCGCATTCATTTAAAAAAAACAGTTCTTTTTTTAAAATTTCAGGCTCAAGTTTACGCATCTCATCACTTGTATAACTTGCGGTAGCCATGTGAATACCCTCTGATACAGCTGTTTGGGCCACTTTTGTATGCCAATTGGGAGGTAATAAGGAAATTACAAGATGAACGTTTGAAAAAATTGCATTCCATTCGGTTTCTGAATTTAAATCCACCTGAATCCATTCGGCAGTATACCGTTCTTTTAAAGCAAGGGTTTGCGAAGAAAAATGCTGATCGGCAATGCGTATTTGCCAATGCTGATGTTTTGACTGCTCAAGTAAATACGCTATAACATGATAGGCTGAACGTCCAGCACCCAAAATTAAAATACGAATCATATTTAAAAATCAACCTTAATATAAAATAATGGTAAAAAGCCCAGTTGATAATTTTCAGTGTAAGGTTTTTCAGAATTTAAATTTTTAAAATCCGGAGAATAACTTAATGCCAAAATATTGCGGGTATTTAACACGTTGATAAAATCAAGTGCAAGTTCAGTGCCATATTTAGCCGAATTCCATTTAAATGTAAAACGTAAATCCAAACGTTGATAATTGGGAAATTGTAAATTGTTTACATGTGCATTTATAGGCACAATATCCATTTGGGCATTACTAGCAGCCGTATCAATTTTTGAATACCGCTTACCACCCGCATAAGTAAACTTAGAACTTATGCCTAAAACTTTATCGTTTTGCGCGTTTAAAGGATACTCAAAACCTGCCAATACGTTCGAACTAAAATTACCATTAAAATCAGTGTTAAATACTTTATTGTTGCTAGCCTTGTATTTGCTATCATATAAAGTAAGATTTACCAGTGTAAATACATGTTTTGAAAACCGTTTTTCTAATGTAAATTCAGCTCCATAGTTTTGTCCGGTACCAGTATTTTGCATGGTATAAAAAGGAAAAAATCTACTAAAGGTTGCGCCACGGTTAATTGCAGAAACTGCAGAAGGTATGGTATAAACGGGTATATCAAATAAATACTGCATGTATAATTCTGTACGCAAACTCCAATTGGTATTTAATTGAAACAGATGTGAAAGCACTATATGATGCGCGCGGCTTAAACCCAGATTTTTATTTAATAAGGCGCTTTCATTATTAAATACTCTGTTATTTGAAATAACATTAGTATCAGGCACCGTAAAATATAAATAGGTTGACTGAAATTGACTGTGCAAGCCGTACGATAGTCCAAGCTGATGTTTGGCATGAGGTTGGAATCGAACTTGTAGTCGGGGTTCAAGCGCTGTTGACGCTGTATTTAAATTGGACCATAGCGCATGTAAGCCCGATTGAAATTGCCATTGTTCTGAAATTTGCCATTGATATGTAACATAGGGTTGGATGGTATAAAAATGGGCTTGCGAACGTAAACGGTATATAAAGGCCCGATTTGAAATTTCAGCAACACTCGTATCAAAAACAGTAAATCGTTTTACACTGTCTTTATAATTAATATCGTTGCGGTGCATGTAGAAACCCGATCGTATCGCATGTTTTGAATTAAATTTATGCCGAATGTACCATGACAGCGAAGTTTTTAAGTCTTCAAACCGAAAACCCATAATGGGCGGACTTCCGGGTTTAGGAACAAAATTAGTATCTCGAATTATTAACTGGTGGTGTGCATCTACCCCTTGGGCCGCAATTGCAATATTTGTTTTCATCAGCGTACGGGGGCCTAAATTGTATACGTGCCCTATTATACCTACTCCCATTTGAGTATTAAAAAATTGATTCCGATTTAAATCACCGTATAATTCTTTGGGCATGTGCTTCATGGTGTCAAAAATAAGTTCAATTGCACTGGCACCACCCAGTGCACTGAAACTAAAATGACCGGCCTTTTTTGTGGGCACCGAAATCCGTAAACCAAAATCTTGGTAATAGGGTACTGCCGATGTACCTATGGGTACTTTTAATTTGCTAAATAAAGCTAATGACGAATAGCGGTATGTTGCTAAATATGAAGCCCCGCTTTTGTTTAATGGCCCTTCAAGGGCAAGTTCGGTGCCTAAAAATCCAAACTGAAACGAACGTTCGTGTTTTTCCGTTGAGCCATTTCGAAATCGTAAATCAAAAACACCCCCCATGGCATTTCCAAATTCAGCCGGAAATGCACCGTTAAAAAAAGCACTGTTTGATAAGTATTTATTGTTTAAAATACTTTGCGGTCCGCCAGAAGTTCCTGCAACAGCAAAGTGATTCGGATTAGGGATATCCATATCATCTATTCTATACAGTACACCTGCTGGACTATTTCCCCTTACAACGATATCATTTCTTGAATCGTTTGTACCCTGAATTCCGGCATAGCTTTGCACCATTCGCGCAGGATCTTGCCGTGACGCTGCATAGCGCTCGGTTTCTTCAAGTCTAAAAGATTTACTGTTAAGCGCAGCCATTTGATCAGAAAGCTCTGTTTTTGAAATTACATTTACCTCTTCCATTTGAACGGTTCGTTCTTTAAGACTGATATTTAATTCGGTGGGCTTACCCGATGATATGGATATCTGAGAAGCTGTTTGCTGGTAATAACCAGGAAATGTAAAAACAACATCATGCCTACCAATGGGTATAGATTTTAATGAAAAATAACCGTTTTCGTTGGTTACAGTTTGTAATTTTTGAGATGCCGACTGAATACTTATAAATACACCCGGTAATCCAATACCACTGGCTTCATCACTAACTGTGCCCCGAAGTTCTTGTAAGGTTTGCGAAAATACTATAGGAGCTCCAAAAATAAATTGGAAAATAATAATGATGTATGTTTTCATATTAGGATTTATAGATAATCAAACGTTTACCGTTTTGAAGTCCTTTTTTACCAACATAATTCCAAGATTTTAATTTGGAAACCGATACGTTATATCGTTTAGCAATCATGGCCCATGTTTCTCCTCGTTTTACTACATGAAAAATTCGTGATTTAGATTTATGTTTAGTGGTTTTATTTGCATTTTGAGTAGATTCAATGGGAGCGTTAACATTAGCAGAATCTATACTGGATTTATTGGTTTGAAAAAAGGTATAAATTTCTGTTTCATTAGAAATAAATTGTGCTATTTTTTGGTTGGAAAGACAAAGCGGATGCCCGCCGTTTGGTATAATTTGTTTTCTGTATTGAGGATTAAAGTATTCAAGCTCTTCTACACTAACATCTAAAACTTGCGATAGCTGATCAAAAGTCATTTCTTGCTTAACCACTACCGTATCCACTTGCAGATAATTTTTTCGTGGCACAGAAGGATAAATACCGTGATCCGCTGCATGATTCATAATATAATTAGCAGCAATAAAAGCCGGAACATAACTTTGAGTTTCCTGAGGCAGATAGGGTCGGATTTCCCAATACGTTTTTTTTCCACCACTGCGGCGAATGGCCCTGCTGATAGTTCCAGGACCTGCATTATAGGCTGCAAGAACCATTTGCCAATCTTTAAAAATATCATATAAATATTTTAAATACTGAGCCGCCGCTACGGTAGATTTATAAGGGTCGCAGCGCTCATCGATATACGAATTAATGCGTAAACCCAGATGTTTACCGGTGGGGTACATAAATTGCCATAACCCTGTTGCCCCTACACGAGAGCGTGCGTAAGGAATAAGTGCGCTTTCAATTACAGCCAAATGTTTAAGTTCTACGGGTAACTGATACCGATCAAAAACTTCTTCAAACATGGGATAATACAATTGTGATATGCCCATCATTCGGCTTACAGCATCACGTTTACGGTAGGCATATAGATTTATAAAATTTTTAACATAATTATTGTATACCAAATCAAAAGGCGATTCTGCATCCAGTTTTGCTAAACGGCTGGTAAAAAGTGTTTCATCATCTTTCGTTATGGTATCAAATTCGGAAATTGTACGTGCATTTTTAGGCATGAGGGGTTTGGAAAACTCCAGCATGGCAATACGTTCGGAATATAAACTGTCCAATAAATCCGCAATGGGGTTAGAATTTGAAGGAATTTGAGAAAAACCTAGACACGAATAAAATAAAATACTTAATCCAACAAAATATCTAAAACAACGCGGCTCTTTCATATAATCAATAATATTAAAAAATATTTGCTATTAATTCAAATTTAGTTTTAACGTATCATTTCAATTATCCTTAATTTTACATTTATTAA
>Ga0255100_1000398_pt1 | contig 17923 bp, 13 predicted proteins | sample Colum_Colum_RepB_2_FD_188449 | JGI IMG/M metagenome (GOLD analysis project Ga0255100, IMG submission 188449) | Freshwater microbial communities from Columbia River, Oregon, United States - Colum_Colum_RepB_8d | ecosystem: Environmental > Aquatic > Freshwater > River | place: USA: Oregon...
GGCCATCATGAATGAGCTCTTGAAGATGGAGCCGAGCTGCTCCACGCTGCAGGACGCGATCTATCAGCTCATTGATTGGTGGGGCATGCAGTCGGGCGTAAAGCCCACCTCGGTAGCCCAACAAGACCTGTCTGAAATCAGACGGCTACTGGCTCAGTGTGTGGCCACACAAGACGCCCTGGCACAAAGGACTACGGAGGCGATGACCGCGCTCTCAACCGCACTCGCAGGCAGCCTGGCTCCCAATCCTTCTGTACTGACACCAGTCAGCAACCCTGCCATCAAGAGTCAGCTTCCACGGCCCATCCACCGAACGCTCGGGGCCTGGCTTCTCGACACACTGACACGTGTCAGTGCCCATCAAGCATCAAAGGTAGTGGCCGTCCTCAGGCCTCTTCCCGCAGCTGACACGAGTCAGCAATTCATGGGTGCACAGCTCTTGTCCGTAGAGGGAATGGTGCTTAAAGAGCAGTACGAGTCAGCAATCGATCAGCAGGCCTTTGGCGTCTCGATTCCACTGGATGTGCCCACTTACCTGGTGTGCATCAAGAGCGGCCAAAGCTCATGGGAGGCCCAGGTTCGTACCAAAACCGGATCCGAACAGACATCTACTGTCATTTGGAAGCAGGACATAAAGCACTGAGTCCTGTCAGCAGAAATAAAAGGGAAAGGCCCGACGGGGCCATTTTTCTTGAACTGATAGCACTCAGTGTTTGCTGACAACTGTCGCACTTTCAGGTGCGTAAGGTGTATCAATTCTCCAATCAGCGTCTATTGAATTTTATAACCGCCCAAAATCCTTCTTTGCGATAGGAGCAGCGGGAGACTTTTTTGTAGTCTTTGGCTTCTTTATCATTTCATTAAGGTAATGCTCTTCAAGCGAGCTCCAGACCAAATCCAAAATCAGCTCCTTCTGAAACTCCCCCACAAGGAGCACCTTCCTTTTCTCTTTCATAAAAACCCCGTGATCAAGTTTCACACTTACGACATTCATGTCCTCCCCCGCGATCCGATTGAAAGACTGCAACCACTGATTAACGATCTCCTCGATACTCTCCTTAACCGGTATCTGCTTGCCTCTAACTACGGGAACGGGTCCGATCCCCCAAATAGTCGGACCACCGGGCGTATAACTGATCGACATACGAAGATAGTACGAAGCCATGATCAGACTCCATCGATAATCAACTCAAAAAAATAGCCGGTGTTATCGACTCCATCGACACGGACCGAGCTGCCTTACATCCTTCCATGCAAACCGAGAGGCTATTAGAGTGATCTAGCCTTCACTTTCTTGGTCTGCCTGACTTTCAGCTTGATCTCTGACGCCAGCGTCTTCTCTTCAAGGGCGGCATCAAAAGAAGCCTGTTTGAGCAAAAGATACTCTCGAATCTGATCGAGCCGCACTTGAACTGACATGTAGTTCCTTTGAGGCTCTACGAAAAACAACGTCAGGCACTGTCTGCCCTCAGCATTTTTAAACTTATCTTTCAGAACCAGCACGGTTCGATCAGGCTTTTTGATCGCCAGAAGGCTCACCTCATCTGAGTGCTCTTTCGGCTGGGTCCAATAGAGCACATCCCCTGCTTCAGGTTTTACGCCGTAGAGCGGGAGCTTCACCACCAAGATGGGCTGCGAGGGCTTTTTGACGATGAAAAAGTACTTGGCAGTTTTCCCATTTGAGGGTTCACGGCTCTTCTCGATGCGAACGCACTCGGCCTGGGATATGAAGCCGCGAAAGCTGTCGTACCGACTTTTATAGGCTTGAAGCTCACTGGCTTCCCTCTCGGCAGCCAAGTATTCGGCAACAAATGCCCTGCGTTCTTCGTAATTCATAGAGCAGAGTTGGCGTCAGTCGTAAAGAGTTTTCTTCGGGGCGGATTCGGACAAGAGCGACAGGAGCTCCCCTTTCTCAAATCCTGCCGTTGCTCCATCCAAAGTCCTGGTGAGAAGTCTTTTAAAAGGCTCCTCAAACATCTTCCTCTGCCCACTGTCGATCCAGGGGAGAACCATAGCCGCTCCCCAGTCCATCCACTCGATCCGTGCTTCATCGTCTGATATCAGACCCGCCACATCGGTTGCCAGCACGTGTCCGAGGATCGCCTCCACGCCCTTCACCTTCTTGACCCAGAAGGGCTCCGAGGCACCCAGGTCTTGAAGGGTCGCAAACATGGTGCCCCGTAGCTCGGCTGCGTGCATGGTTGAAGAAGTGGACTGGGCCCGGAGCCAGTCTTTAAGCTCACCCATCAGGTAGCTGATCTTCTGGTTCCTGGCGGTGGTGCCTTCATTCGTTTTGGGCTGCAAGTATCTCGGGCCTGTGCCCTCGGCCCTCATGCGTTTGAGGGTTGCAGGAGAAGTGCACAGGTACACGGCTGCCAGGTCCACGCCCACGGGCGTGTCATCGGGCATAGAAGCCAGGGAAGCCCGCACCTTGGCCTTGGAAAACTCCTGTCTGATATCAGACGGCAGGTGCCTCATCCAGTCTTCGTGAGCCGCATTCAAGGCCTCCATGCCGGTGGCGTGCTCGCTCATGCTGCGGCCTCCTCAATAGCTTTGGCCATGTTGTTTCTCAGGGGCTTTGGCTCCCAGGCCGTGAGCTCCAAGGGCGGAACGTTCAAGGGTCTGAGTGCATTCCACATCCGAGGGCACCTGCGGATCACTTCTTGTTCGAGCCTCTCAACATGTTCCTTCACTCGCTTCCACTCGGCTTCTGTGTAGCGTGCTGTGACAGATGCAGAGCCATGGTTGAGGATCGTTCGGATCATGTTGTCTGAAAAGTCCAGCAGCTCACAGATGCGGCCCACGGTACGCCGAAGGTCGTGCATCGTGAGCTTCTCGATGCCCGCATCTTCCCGGATCGATTTGAGGATTTCCTGGGGAGCCGAGTAGTGCCCCGATACAGAGCTTGGGCTCTCGGCTGGGAACACGAACAACGCCCGCTTTCCCAAAGGCTTTTCGTCTTGTAGCTCTGCCAGCCACTGCTGCCTGTCAGTCAGCAGCTTTTGCACAAAGGGACCCAGGGGGAGCAAGTGGGACTGGCCGTTCTTGGTGTTGTAAAAGAAGACCTCCCCCGCTTTCACATCCACCCAGGACTTCACGGGCACCTCATCTGCTGTGAGCTTTTCTTTCCATGCGAGAGGTGCATGCTCGTTCTTTCGGCAGCCCCACAGAAGCGTCAAAAGCAGATAGTCGCAGGCAGTACGCCGAAGAGCCCGCTTGTCCCAGAGCGTGTTTAAAAATATAGAAATATTCTCACCCTCCCCGGCCATGACTTTTAGGGGATTACGGACTCGGCTCTTTTTGTAGTCCTCTTCCAGCTGCTTTCTGTCTCGGTACATGTTGTTAAGAGACAGGATTTCAAACGGGTTCTGAATGATGGCCGGAAGCTGGCCTTTGGATGCAGCGGCAAGTTTATCGTTGAGAATTTTTCTATCGACGGCAGAGCTTGCCCACCTGAAAGCCTGCTCGGTTGCAGTCGGGGCTTCTTTATAAAGCAGCTTAAAGCGACTCTTGATTTCGTCTGTCGTGATATCCACCACTCGCCTTTGCAGCCAGGGCGAAAACTTCTTGATCGCCTTTTCAAGAGCCATCAGGCTATTTGGCTTAGCGGGCGGTTTTCGCTCGTTGGTGAGGTAGTCCGTGTAGTAGTCAAACACCTGCTGTAAGGTGTACTCATCGAGCTGCTTTTCACGCCGGATCGTGTTCGGATTTCGTCCGGTTGTACGGATCGCCTCCAATGCCTTGAAGCCTGCCGCATAAGCATCCGCCATTTTGGGAAACTCTTTGATGTCTCCCAGTTTCGTCTTGATGACTTGTGTGCCCACTCGCACCTGGACCAAAAAGCTTTTGCTTTTGGCCGCGACTTTCAGGGCAAAGCCCTTGGGTGCATCTTTGTGGGCATCGAATACGATGTACTCCTTGCGGTCCTTGTTCTCCACAAGCTGGACTTGGCCCTTGGGCCCTCGGATGACTTCACCCTGAGCATCGGCCACTGGTCGCTGCTCGAACGTGAAGACGACTCGAACAAGGTTGAGGTCCAGTTGTGTACGCATGAAGGCCTCCGTGAGGGACCCCTCCTCGGGCCGTATCCTGAGCTACAAGAGGCCCAGGAAGCAGACCACTTTGAGGGGCCAAGCTACATTGAAAATCAATAGGTTAGGCGGTGTGTAGCCTGATCTTAAAGGATGCAGGAGAAGTGCGCTTGAAAGCTACAATGGAGCTACAAAAATCCGGTCTCACCTAAGCCTACCAGCCCCTTGGATGAGCCCATCTGAACCCACAGAAGCAGCGTAAGTTGTTGAATTTAAACGATCAGACCCAAGCGAAGGCATCCATCGGGGAGCTAGAAAAGCACACGCCCATGATGCAGCAGTACATGGGCGTGATTTCTAAGCCCTTGTCGCGTCTTATTTTTCTGTAAAGCCCATTCCATCGATCCCCCGGAACAACCCCCTCCGCGTGGTGACAAATGAAGGCAAATGAAGATGACCGCGTGATCGGCTCCACTGCGAGAAACGATCTTAGTGTCTGCCGCTCACCCCATCGAGTGATTCACTGTGCTTTTCACATCCAGAGGTTCAGAAAATCTTGCCACGCCGCAGTAACGAGAGCTTGGGGGTTCAGAGATTAGGTCGAACTTGACGCACGTAGGTGGCTTTGTCGATGCCCACGTGGTGCAGGAACGTCTTGAAGACGCCCGGGCTCACCGGGTCGCGCGTGGGAAGAATGAAGGCACGTTGATCCGGCCCCGTCCACTTCTGGTGGCCGCCTTTTCCGCCTGATACGTCCAGGCTGTGGCGGAAGTGCTTTAGCGCCCGCTCAAGCTCGCGGCGAGGCGGCACGTTGAACGTGGCCGGGTGGCTCAGGAGACGGTCAGCAATGACCCCGGGGCCCACAAAACGCAAGGGGATGTCTGCGTGCTGGAAGTCGTACGGCAACGGGCCGGTCAGCGCGCTTTCAAGCGGCAGGCCAATGCTGGTGGCGCTGATCTTGGGGTTGGCAGTGCTTAACTGGTTGGCAAAGGTGCGCCATGTGGCAGCCTGATGTCCCAGGCGCCATTCCTGATACCCAGGTGGTGCAAGGTCGAGAGCCTCTTCAACGACGCGGTCCAGGCCCTCAATGTTCGACGTCATCCGTGTCACCAACGACTGGATGCCAGGTGCTTTAAACCAGTCCCATGCTGACCAGTTGGCCAGGGCCTCTTCAAGCCAGTCGGGCGTTTCGCGCAGCGCTTGGTAGACGCGGTCTTGGTAGCGCAGGTGTCGCGGTTGCTGGGCGTTGATCTCCAGCCACGAAAGTGCGGCCTCCACCCGAGCGTGGAAAAGCTCGTGGGCGTAGGTCAGGCCAAAGGCCAGCAGCGCAGCCAGGCTATGCGATCCATTAACACGCGCCGACTTGAAGTCGTCCAGAAAGCTGAGCGCCAGGTCGTCCAGCTTTCGGGCGTCGACGTAGATGCCCCACGTTTCCTCGGTCCAGACGTGATAGGGCTGGAACCAGGCAATGGCCTCGAAGCCCTGTCCCTTTAAGCACTTGCGAACGCCGTCAACCCGGTCACGGTAATCGATTTGGTCGAGCTCCAGATCGCCCAGCGAATCCATGAGGTCGTTCGCCTCCGGAACAAAGCTCTGATCCTGAACCGACTCCACCACCGGCTGAGCGCCAGTGTCGAAGTTGGGACGACCCATATTCTCCCTACGCGGCTTGCGCAGTGCCGCAGGCAAGCGCCTTTGAACGGCCCAGCGGACTTCCGGGTACGAGGGCAAGCCTGAGTGGGGCACCCATGAGATGAGGCCTTGCGCGCGGCGCCCAGCAGTGCCGGGGAGAATGCCGACGTAGTTGCCATCACGGGAAGGTGGCCAGCCAGATGCGGCGACCGCGGAAATTGCTGCACGTGCAAGTTTCTCCGTGTCGTCTGAAGTGGGCTGTGGGAATTTCACGGCGCGTGGCACTAAAGTCAGTAGCCGCTCCGCAGTCACAACCGGGCGCTGAAACTGGCTCTCCATTGCCAACTGCGCTTGGGCGAACCCTTCGAACTTCTTCATGTCACTGTTGCGGCCGTAGAAGTCCTGGTTGTCCTGCTTCTTACGGCTGATCGCTTCGTCGAATTCGCCGACCTTGGCCCGATGCTCGAGAAGCAGCGCATCTGCACTGGCTTTTAGGGTGGGCGACATCCAAGCATCCGCCACCATCGGCTTGGAGCGCCCCACCATTACACACAGGGTCTTGCCGTCCGGCAGCAAGAACACGCCGTGACAATGAGCAATAACTTTACTGCCGGCCTTGATGCGTGTGTCGGTTGGCTTGAGCTTGACCGGCGCCCAAACGGCCTCGCGCAATTGCCGGCGAAGAGACTTTTCGTCGAGCAACAACGCCATAAGGCGTGCCGTTCTCTTGGCTCCAAGAACTTCCCATTCGCCGGTCGCAAGAAACTCAACAAGATCAGGGTCAGAAGCTGGAACTTCGATGCAGAACACGTCGGGAACGATGGTCCATGAAGTGCTGGGGGGTATCCAGCTTTGCAGGCGGAGTTTTGCCACGTTTAGTCATTTCAAAAGTTCACACTACCGCGTAACTGAGCTTGCTGCAGACCTGTCGCACTGCAATCTACAGAGGCGGCCATATCCACAGCTACGCCGTCAGTTACGGACTCCAGCCACAAGGGTTTGATAATCCTCGTGGGTAAACGCAGGCGCAGACAGAAGATTCAACGCCAGCTTACGTTTCCGATCCATTAGGATCTGCAGCTGCCAATCAAAGCTGTGTTCCTCGCGACCCGGCAAGACCGCCAGAGGGTAATAAATGTGAACAGGCTTGGATTGACCGATTCGGTAAACCCTATCTGAACATTGGTCCTCCACTGCAGGGTTCCACCACCGGGACAGATGAATAACGTGGTTGGCCGCTGTCAGCGTTAGCCCCACGCCACCCGCCTTTGGAGATAGCAGCATCACGTCAAAGCCCTTATCACGCTGAAAGGCGTTGACACGCTGCTGCCGAACCTCGGTGCTGACCTGTCCATTGATGACCATGGGCGATTTGGGCAATCCGTAGCGGCGCTGCAAAAGCAGGGGCAACTGCTCCGCATCCTGAAGGTCCAACGACTCCAGAAAAACCAAGACCTTCTCGCCACCCTCTGCCACCCGATCCAAGATACGCATCAGGGCAATAAACCGTGCTGAGTCCTCTACCTTCAACTCAGAGGCCTTAGCACCGCCCTCAATCAATGCGGGGTGCAACGACGCACGTCTGAGAGCATGGATCATCCCCAATGTACCTGCAGGCCCAGATATCTCCTTCATAGCCAGTGCACGCTCGTACGCCTCTAACTGACGGGCTGGCATCGGGATCTTCAGCAAGTGCTCATGCTTGGCCGGAAGTCCATCAAGCTTTTCAGTTTTCAGACGTCGCAAGAGCAGCTTCGGCACATGTCGGATGTCAGATTCCTCCTGCCACACCTGTTCTCGCAGTTGCTGAACATTGGCGCCCTCGACCTCGTAGGTTGCGCTAAATTCCTTCAGGTCGGAGAGTGCGCCTGGCTGCACTGCATCCGCGATACACCAAAGATCGGCCAAACGATTCTCAACTGGCGTTCCTGTCATAGCCAGCATGAAATCCGCATTCAACCCCTTAATGGCGTGCGTCATCCGAGCCTTCGGCGATTTGATCTTCTGCGCCTCATCCAACACTACCGCAGCAAAAGGTACGGCTCCAAAACTCAACTGATAATCCGATACCGCTTCATAGTTGGCGAGCACTACATTGGCAGAGGCTAACCGTGCAGTGTCCAGTCCAGCTGTACCATCCAGATGCCGACCTCGCCGAAGCGATTTGAGATGATCGCCGTAGGCGCGAACCATGTCCCCAAGGCCGGGAGCAAAGAGGTGCTCATCGATCTCGGACTCCCAATTTCGCAGAAGTCCAACAGGAGCGACAACCAGCAAAGGCTTCTTCGGCAACACACCTTCATCCATGCACTCCCGCAGCCACAAACAAAAAGCGAGTGCCTGGAAGGTCTTGCCCAAGCCCATGTCATCGCACAGCATGGCGCCTCTGCTGCCTTCAATCCAGTGCTTTTGGAGCCAACTCAAACCCAGCTCCTGGTGTTTTTTGGGGATTGTTTTCAAGCCATGCGGCAGTCGCTCATACCCAGCACGTTTGCCAAGGGATGTACGGTTAAATGAGGTTTCATCGAAATTGGTCTCGATGATCAGGACGCTTTTGACTGAAGGATCATCAGGTGTTTCAGTGCCAGACTCTCCAGGAGGTTTGGTCATGGCTCTGTACAGCTGACCCAGCGCGCTTGCATTCGCCGAAGTAGCGGGAATGCTCTGACCACCGACGGTAATGGACGGCTTGCCCTCAGAAATTGCAGCCTGTATGTCGTGTACAGCCTGCGCCACAGCCGACTGGTCCAGTGGCAAATCAACCCCGTCAATTCGAATACCACCAGACTGTGGTGCATCCCACTTTTGAGGGGAAATCTTGATCCATGGCAACACCGGTGCAGACCACTCACCGACATCACGAACACGCTCGGCGAACTTTTCAGTCTCGACAAAAACCGTTGGCTCTGACTCTTCGGCCCCCATCAATTCGCGAATAACCGCTTCGGGATACATTGCAGCACGCTTGCGCTGCTCGGCAGGAGCCTTCCTGAGCTTACGCACAGCCGCCAATGCACGCTGCAATGGCTCATCGGCAACGACATACGTACCCTGGCTTAAGGGGAACGCTGGCACCCCTTCGCGCAACTGATCCAACCTCTGAGGGAAAAGCTCCTCATCGACTTCAGACAAGGCATGAACGAGTGCGGATGTTCCATCACCGTTCTCACCCCTCTCGGTCAACAGAACAGGATCTAGCTGCACCTCCCCACGCGCATCTGTTCTTATCGAGAAGGTCAACGCTGAGGCCGAGATCACCCGGAAAGACCGCAAAAAACTGTCGGTGAGCTTCTCGGCCCCAGAATCACCCAAGGCCGTTCGAATGTCAGCCCAAAGACGGAACTGCTCCTCGATGGTCGCGTCCTGAGCCTTGTTAAATCGGTCGACAAGACCCAGCACTTCATAAATTGGTGAGTTAACCCTGTATTTTTTCCCCTGATAGTTCAGCCAAAGTCCATCAATTGAAACATCACGAGCTGAGATAGTCTTACCTGGCTGAAGCCACCGAACACTGATTTGCGCACCAGGCTTACCCATCGCACCAGAAAGACGCACATCAAAAGCGAGCGGGCAATTCGATGGAAGACCCAACTGCAATGCTGCAACCTCCGACCATGACGCAACGATCTCCGCTGGCACAGTAAGGGATGTCTGATCAAGCACTTCCATGTGCTCGGCAAGGAAGTCGTTCAAAGCCGTCGCCGCCTGAATGGGCAGAGACGCTTGCCAATTAGAGACGGTATTACTGAGAAGCCACGTCACACCGTGTGGAGTCAAGTCAAGATTCACAAAATCTCCGAATCACTCAAATGCACGTTGGTTTGTCGACGAATGAAATCTCTTGCTTTGCGTTGCCAAGTTCCACCCTCAGCGTTCATGTGTCGAAGTTCAGGATTCATGTTCATGCCGTCGTGAAAATCAAGTGACGTTGCCGATCGCAGGTCCGCACCGTGGTAACTGGACTTGTAAAGCGTCGGCGCTTCCGGACTACCTTCACGATAAGCACGCAAGCTGCCGTTGTGACTCCATTCAGTAAAGACGAGGCCCCCAATCTTCAGGATCAGAACGGATTGATTGCTCGCCGCGCCACCATCCAAACGTGCGCAACCCATACCCTTTTCATCTGCCTTTAGGCTCTGAGCAGCCCACCATGCTGTGTCTCCAAGAGCCATCCATGCTTCATCGATGTATCCCCTCTCGTAGTACGCCATCCAGAACTTCTGTCGATACTGCCAAATATCATCCGCAGTACGCTGCAGCAACTTCATAAAGCCGCGCAATGTGTCACCCGTCAACCAATTGAGAATGACTCCTTTGGCTTGCTGAGAAACACCATCCCACTGATAGTGAAGATGAGATTGGAATCGGGGGTCGCCGTACTCCTTCAAAAAATGATCCACTAAGACATTCTTCAAAGACTCTACGGGCTTACGGCCGACCCAGCAGCTCAACAGTGCGTTAGCAAACGTAATACGTAGGTCTGTCTTGACTACCTTGACCTGTCCACGTCTTGCCCAATCCAGCAATCGATGAACAGTCTGTGAATCCCGGAGACTCTCCACAGAAGCACCGAGACCTGCTTTAAAAACAGCTGATCCAAATTCGGACGCGAGGAAACCTGGCCAAAGTTGAAGATCGCTGAGTAATGCATCCAAGGCCTTTGTTCTACTCAGAAAGAAAAAGTTGGCCAAACGATTCGGAGCTTCGATTGGATTAAAAAATCGATACTCCGACTGAAGGAATTGCATCCTTTGGGCAAACAAGCCCTGCGCCATCTGGATCGCGTGTACGAGCCTTGACGCAAAGGCAAGAAACTCGCTGTCTTTTTGAGAAAAACGCTCACAGTAGACGAAGAAGAGCGGTGCCAACCATCGCTTGGCACGCCGTGGGCTGGCGGTCAACGCCTGGGGAAGGTGTATATCCCAATACTGACTTACGAGATCCGGTTCAACATGGGTAAGTACGGGAGAGGAGGAGGCCCAGTACGCAAAAGGCAACTTACGCAGTTCACTGCGACTGATATCGGTGTAGCCATTTGAACGCGCCCGCGCATAAACTTTTCTCAGACGCTCACTGATCTCTAACATGTCGGGCGGTGGCGGCTGCAGCCCTGGGTCGTCGAGCAGTTGCACGGCCGCTTCCAATTTGGACATTGACTGAGGCAGGGGCGTAAACATTTTCAGTTTTTAACAGCTGTACTCACTGCATCAATTTGTGTATCGGCATCGGCTGGCTTGTAGGTCAAGACGATTCGCAAGTCGACGCGTCGATTCCGACCATCTGAAGGATCTTCCTTAATCAGAGGACGGCTTTCCGCATACGCGCTGTAGGAAAAAACAGGATGTTCGTTCTTGTTTTTGAATCCAGACAAAGAGGTTCCTTGAACCAGAGCCGCGTTGACCGAAATGGCGCGATCAAGAGAGAGCTTGATATTGCCACCAAGCCGATTCATGGGCCGACTATCGGTATGACCTTCAATAAATATGGTCTCAATCTGATGACCAAATGGATTCTGTTTACACGTTAACTTGGTCATTTGATTGGCGACAAAACACCTCAAGACCTCTGCTAACTTCTTTGATGTCTCTCCGAGCCTTTCAACCGCCGACTCCTTGAGCACAGAACTCCCTATATCAAACAACAAATCTTCCGGCAATGTGATCACCCCACTAGACGGGTCCACCTTGACCGTGGGTAAAGTTTTTCGAATTTCCTCACCAATTGCCATCGTGACCGCACCCCGAGGATCTCTGTCGCCAGCACGAGCTTCTTGCTCAGCCTTTTTCTGCAATGCAAGAAATGCCACCATGATGATGAACACAAAAAGCAATCCAATCATCAAATCCGCTGCCGATGCAAGATAACTGTGTTCCGGTTCATCACTTAGCCCATGTTCAGAGGTAGACCGATGTAGCAACATGATCACGCCCTCTTGGACTTCTGCATGATTTCGGCCAGCTCTTCGACAGACTCCGAAAGCTCACTGACGCCTTTATCAAAACTGCCCACAGCCTTGGCCAATTGACCGTCCATCTTGCGGTGAAGATCTGCCACTTGGTCTGTATACGACGTCACCCCTTCGGTGATAGAAGCGACGGTCCGCGTCAAGGTGGCTGCAGTGGCTTCTATAGACTCTTTAGATTGCCTGCCAGCCACTTCGAGGACCGAAGCGACTCGCTCAACCGCTGCCTGCGCAGCGGGGGCGACATCACGCACAGCTGATACGACAGCTCTTTGCTCACGCGACAGTTCCTCGACGTTGTCGACCACCTCGCCAATCTTCCCACTTACTGACTGAAGTGCGGTCGCAGCATCTGCCAGTCCACCTGATATGGAATCAAGGCTTTGGACGGTTTTTCCTGTTTTCTCCAGTGCTTCGTTCACAAAAAGTGCGCCACGCTTGCCGATGTTGGATGCTTCCATCATGGTTACCTCCAGATCATTCATCGCCAGCTTCACCGATCCAGCGGCAACCTCCAAATTCGAGGCTCCAGTTGCGAGGTTCTGTGAAATCTCTTGCACTCTGGCAACCAACTGAGCGCCAGCATCGTTGATTGCGGTGGCCGCTCCCTCAGCCCCCTTACCCAATGTCGCACCGGCACCTTCGAGCTTTCCAGCCAACTCAGACAAGGTTTGCCGTAGCTGAGCCATTTCCGAATCCGTTTCCTGTTTGAGCATGACAGCGAAATCTTGAAGCATCTTTTGCAGCGCTTCCTGATTCATTGTTCCCAGCTTGTCGCTGAGCCCATCAATGGATGCCACCAACTTGGCGGTCATCGCTTCCATTTGAGGGGAGAACGACTTAGTGATAGCCCCCGCTAAAGTGACCGCAAGATCTGTTTCAAACCGCTTGAAAGTTCCAGTCTGCTCCCGCGCTTCCGTCAACATCTCTTCGGATAGGCCTAACGAATCGGTGGCGACCTCCAGCTTTTGGCGCAAAAGCAACTCGGCACCGTTTGGTGGCGCGAGCCTGCTCAAAGCTTCCAACAGTGCCCCACAGGCACCATTCAGTTCATTCAATGCCCTTTTGGACTTGTAAGTCCAGACGATGGATGCGAAAAGTCCCGCCAGAGAGGTCAAAAATTTGCCCCCTGCTACCTTAAGAAGCTCGCTGATCGCCCTCTCTGTCTCTTTTGCTGAAGAGCCAACCTGCGTGAGCGCAGCGGTGGTATCCACTAGCGCCCAGGAGAGAAAGACGAAAGTGAAAAACAATCCCACGCCCACAAGAATGTTAGGAACGGCTTCTGCCAGGCCAAGATTGAAACGCCTTGCGAGCAGTGCTGAGGAATTCCACAGGTCTTTAGGGCTCCCCAACATCACTGGCTTTGAGCCTCCACCAGAAGGCAGTGTGAATACCCTCTCGCCAGTCTCCATCCAGCTGTAGGCCAAGATTGGGTGAGCTTTAATGACCGTTCGCACCCGCTCCTCAACCTCAGGCCAAGATGATGACTCTTGCATCAGCGCACCTTTGATTTCATGCACGCCAATCGTCATTTCGCGCACAGCCGGTCGGTACCAGAACCAAAACGCAAGGGCCGCCGTGACCAAGATAATTCCGGCAAAGATCGACACCTCCGGACTGCTTGTCAAAAATGAAATGAAGGCGTTCATCAAAATCTCCTGTTCTTACTATTCGATTGGGCGTCTTTCAATGCGGCAGAAGCCTGCTCCCTGAGTCAGTCTGGCGTTCAATCAACGTGCACCTGTTTTGTGTTGGCATCGGCTTCCTGCTCCTCTGGGAGGTCCTTCCACACTGTCAAGAAATGGTTACCCGGCGCTCCATCCTGGACGACTGCGTATCCACACCGCAGCTCCTTGCGTCCCCATGTCGTTTGCCAATGTGCCGAGAACGACCACAGCTCAGCACCATCGGCTTTGCCTTGGAGGAATTCACGCCACGCTGCATGGAGGTGGCCAAATGGCAAATCAGGCGCAGCATTCAGCGGGTCTGTGACGACCTCACGCCTCTCGATCTCCTGCACCGTCAATCGCTCCAGCAGGTGTTCGCGCTCGACTGCAAATTCGCGCTCCTCCGTTGACACGTAGCTTTCCTTCTTCTGGAGCATCTCCTTGATCTTCATGTAGATCGCCACGGGCCAGACGGCAACGACAAGGACGGCCGCAAGGACGGGGGCGACGATGTTGTTGAGGATGCGGTAGGACAGCTTCTTGCGATCCGGGTTAACGGCTTCGAGCAGATCACGAAGGGAGTCAGACTCCTTGTCCTTTGTGAGGTAATGTGCGCCGTAGACGACGGCAAGGACAATCGCTCCGATGCCGAGGTACCAGTAGAGATAGATCACGCTGACTCCCCCTCACCTTTTCCGGTCCGTGGGAACACCGTCATGGCGCTGACCCCGTACCCTTCGGGAGAGTTGTCGGACTCGGCCTTACCGTTGTGACGAACCCGGATGGCCACAACCACACCTCGCTCGATGTCCAAGAACAAGTCGCGCTCGAAGGTGCTGCCGTAGCCCATGTGGACATACTCCAGCTGTTTGCCCTGGGGAATACGGATCGTGCCGGAGTACCAGTGGGCAAACACGCGATCGGGAAAGTCCGGAAAGATCGTGGCTAGCGTCGCGTCGGCTCCACCCTCAATCGTTCCGCTCAGCCCCACCAAGTACAGACGGTCCTCCACTATTTCCCAGCTCCCAACATATCCGCGCCACAGAGCCGTGCAGTTGGACTCGAACTTTGGGTTGAATCCCCCCATGGCAAAGTAATCGTTGAGAGGGTTCGTGCACATGGCAACCTCCTCACCTTGATATTTCAGCCGCTCTGCAATCTGCGCTGTCATTCTGTCCCCTCCTTTTGGTGATTGACCGACGTCGACTTGGCCACAAACAATCGATTAACGACTGTCTGACGAAGCAAATCTCCAGGTACACAATCCGCGAATTTGATCCCCTCCGCCAATTGTTCAACCTCGTCGGCAGTCAGCTTCACATCAACTACGTCAACGTTGTGAGAAACCATCGACGCCAGAGGTGCTTGGACGCTGAGCGCATCAAACTTGACCCGTTTTCCCGCAGACGAAGCGGTACGGGCATAGGTCCGGTTCTGCTTTGTGCCGGCAAAGGTCCAGGTGCGAACCTGATTGCCTTCCGCTCTGGTCATGAAATCGGCGTCCGGAGACAACGCCAGTTCCTCCTGCAACGCAGAAAGCTCGGACTTGCCACGTAACGAGAGGTGGACAGCGGGCGGCACTCCGTGAATGAGGGCAGCCCGGATGCCCTGGCAAACCTCACGGCTCAGGCTGCGGGCACCGCCCATCCACCGAGCCTTGCCGCCTTCTTTCGCCGGCTCCAGCCAGACGATCTTTTTGGACCACTCGATTTCTTTGACCCTCCAGCTCCGACCCGCCAAGAGCAAGAGCCGCTGAGGTTCATCACCAGTAAGTACGGTGGGGTCGATGTAGCCCACCTCGGCACTGCCATGCCGGCCAGTGAGGAGTTGCGCCCCACTGAATGACGCCAACAGGTCTCGGTAATGCCCACTGCCGAAGTCGCGCTCAGCCTGGGGACCGATACGCAACAGCCCCTCACTGGAATCCAGGTACCCCTGTTGCACCATATGGGTCACCATCAGCTGAAAACAGTCTTCAGGCAACTCTGGAAAGCAGCGCGACATGAGTGCGATGACATCTCTGGCTGGCCATTCACCGCGCTCCAGTGTGGACACGAGGATTTGTTGGCCAACGATGGGCCATGGCTCCTCCGGAGGCCGCGCCGCTTCGACCCAAGAATGAGACCACAGCTGGGTCACGCCCAAAGCCAACATGAAAGCATCCTGGCTCGTCGTGAGGAACAAGCAGTTCCTCATGCCGCCCGTCCTTCGTCCGGTACGCCCCATGCGCTGAAGAAAGGACGACACCGTGGACGGCGAATCAATCTGAATCACTCGATCCAGGTCTCCGACGTCGATGCCCAACTCCAGGGTCGATGTCGCAACGATCACGCAGTCCTTTTCTTCAGCGAATGCCGCTTCGGCCTGCTTGCGCTCTGCCGCGCTCAGCGATGCATGGCTCACGAAGGTCCGGACATCTCTAGCGCGCAACATGCTGCTCAGCTGTTCTGCGCTGCTGCGCGAGTCGCAAAACACCAGCCTTTTTTCACCTCGATGGAGGCGCGAAATCACCGTTGCTGCGTTTTCGAGGCTGCCTACGTGATCGATGGTGACATCGGCATCGGTGCTTACGGTGGCGCTACCGACTACCTTTCGCTCTCCCGATGGGGCGAACCATTGCAAAAGCTCTTGTGGGTTGCTGACCGTTGCAGACAGACCGATTCGCTGCAGCGGTTGCGGCAGGTAATGCTCCAGCCGCTGCAGTACCGCGCGCATGTGCCAACCACGATCATCAGCGGCAAAGGCGTGCAGTTCATCCACCACCACGGCCCGCAGATTGCCAAACCAGGTTGGACGATCCACGCGCACGGAAATCAGCATTGCCTCAATGGATTCCGGTGTCGTCAGAAGAATGTCGGGCGCCTCCTTCATTGCCTTCATCTTCCGCGACTGCGAAACGTCACCGTGCCAAACCGCGACGGTTCGACCCACCAGTCCAGCGTAATGGGTCAGCCTCTGCTCGAGATTGTTGAGAAGCGCCTTGATGGGGCAGATGTACAGGACACTGGTGCCCGCCCAAGACTCTCTCAACATTTTGGACAGGATCGGGATGGCTGCCGCCTCCGTCTTCCCGCCCGCCGTAGGGGCCAGCAACAGGCAGTGTGCTCCGGCATGAATCGGCGCAATGGCGGCCAGCTGGGTGGGGCGCAGGGTACTCCAGCCCAGCGTGTTGACGACGTGGTACTGAAGGGATGGATGCAGCCGCTCGAATTCGCTCACAGCTCGATGTCATCCACCGAATTCGCACTGGCCGCCGCACGCTCGGACGCGGACATTTCGCTCTCGGAAAGCGTAAGCGAATAGTGCTGCCGCGGATCAAAGTCCGGATGCAAGTCCACTCGATCCAGAACGTCTGCCACCAGCTTCTTCAAAAACAGCCGCGGTGCCACGCCGACCTTGCCTCCAAGGCCCCCCGCCACAGCACGGGCCAGGGTGTCCAGGTATGCGTCATCGACAACCGATCGCAGGCGAGGCTCGTTCGCCAGCCCCTCCGCGTAGATGTCACGCACGCGGCGCCCGACGGACAGAAGCGCTGCATGGTCAAACGGCGCCAGCCGGATCTGCACCGCGCGGGGGTTGTCGAACCTCCGGTCGGTGCCAAAGTCGACATGGAGTCTCTGCGCCAAGGGCGCCAACCGCTGTACGCCCTGCGGACCGTCGTAGAAGGCGGGAGTACCGGTGATGACCAGGTAGAGCCCAGGGTAGCGACCCGCATCAATCTCATCGATCCACTGCCGCAGGGCATTGAGTCCCTTTTCGCGGGTGTCAGTGCGCATCCGCTGCAAGGTCTCCACCTCATCGAGGACCAGTACCAACCCAGAGAAGCCGCTGTCACGAAGGATCGTGAGCAGGCCCACGAAGTTGCTGGCACCAAAGTGGTCCAAATCGCCCTTGATACCTGCGGCACGCTTGACGCTGGCCGCCACGTTAGGCTGTCCTGCCAGCCAGCTGATCAGACCCTCGGCCAGCATGCCGTCGTTGCTCGCCAGAGCCTGGCGATAGGTTCGAAGCACAGCGGAGAACGCCGGTGCCGTCTTGCTGATGGTGCTCAGGCGCGCCTCCATGAGCGCATCCGTCCGCTTCAGAAGGTCTTGCGCATCGTCCGGGTCTACCGAAGGGTCCGCCAGAACATCCTGTTCCAGCGCGTAAAACCAGCCGTCAATCACGCTTCTGAAAGCACCACTGGCCATGTCGGCCGTCCCGAGGTGCTCTACCAGTCGCCGATAGACCGTTTCCAGCCGATGCAGAGGTGTCTCGGTTTCATTGATCTGTACCTCTGTTGCGGCGAACCCTTTGCTGCGCGCCCGCTCCTGCAGCCAGCGGCCAAAAAAGGTCTTACCCGTGCCGTACTCGCCTCGGACAGCCTTAAATCCTCCGCGGCCTGTAGCCACCACATCCAGCTCTTCATTGAGGGTGGACGCAAACGTCTCAATCCCAACCGCAAGCGCATCCAAGCCACTGTTGGGCACCGTCCCACGGCGCAGTGCGCTGACGATGTCTTCGCGTCGAGCCGCGCTGATCATGACAGTCCCCCTTGGGTAGGCAACCGGAACTGTTGCCGCAGCAGGGTCAGGTTGAGCTCAACTGACCCCGCAGCCTCGTCAACGGTGAGCACCGGTGCCTGGTCCAAG
>Ga0255100_1000403_pt1 | contig 17820 bp, 13 predicted proteins | sample Colum_Colum_RepB_2_FD_188449 | JGI IMG/M metagenome (GOLD analysis project Ga0255100, IMG submission 188449) | Freshwater microbial communities from Columbia River, Oregon, United States - Colum_Colum_RepB_8d | ecosystem: Environmental > Aquatic > Freshwater > River | place: USA: Oregon...
GTGTTTCGCACCAACCTTGCCGTGGCATGTCTTTTCCGTCCTGGTATTGGGTTGGATAGCCAGCGGTGTGATGGCGCTGGCCTGGCAGCCGCTAGCAGCCGAGCGCGACAGGTTCCGTGTTACTCTCGGTGCCACCGAGGCAACCATTGTGTTGGCAGCCCTGTCGGCGCTGTTCATGTTGTTTGCCGGCTTCCAGCTCGCCAACCTGTTCAGCTCACCCGTAACCAATGTGGCGCGCTCTGGATTATCGATCGCTGAGTTTGCCCGTCACGGCTTCTTCCAGCTTATGTGGATCACGCCGCTGGTGCTGGGTATGCTGGCGCTGCTGTCGGCATGTGCGACACAGCTGTGGTATCGCCGCCTCGGAGCTTTGCTGCTGGTATGTGTTGCCATCGTGATGGCGTCGTCGGTTCAGCGTATCGACTACTACCTCGACAGTTACGGGCTCACTGTTGATCGCATCGTTGCCTGCGCGATACTGCTGTGGCTTGCACTTTGTATCGCCGCGTTCGCTGCCACGGTGCTGCGTCAGCACTGTGGGGGCTTTCTTGCACTGGCAGCATCGATGGCAGTTGCCATCTGTCTGATATTGACGCTGGTCAATCCGGCTGCAATAGCAGTACACACCAACGTGGCACTCGCGCGCAGTGATCAAAGGCCGTTGGATCTGAATTACCTGTTGGCACTGGGCTCCGATGCTGTACCCGCCCTGATCGATGAACTTCCCTCACTCACACCAAGTGATCAGTGCACCGTAGCCACCGCCCTGATCGCGACGTGGTGGGATCCAATGCGTTACGCAGCCCCGGAGCACCGCGATTGGCGCAACTGGAAGGCCTCACCCAGACTGGCCAGCAAAGCGGTGCACACCAACGCAACCATGCTGCAGCAAGCATGCCCGCCCTGAACAAATTCACTTTTCACATGCTGCAAGCAATTGCCTCTGCCAATTCATTGGCACACCAGTAGCGGAATTGAGAGTGCAGGATTCCGGCTTTCTGCAGCTTCGCCAGCACTCTTGGATTCGCTTCGCAGAGAACCACATCCACGTTGCGAGCCCTTGGTTTGTGCACAACCCGCTCCAGCGCCTGGATCCCTGTGATGTCGAGAAACGGTACTTGTCGCAGTCGCAGGATGATCACTGCAGGATCGGTACTTGTTTGCAACAACACCTGTTCAAGGTTTTCTGCAGCAGCAAAGAACAGCGGCCCGGCAGTCTCGAACACCAACACCTTGTCAGGCAACTGCGTGATTCCGGATTCGGCGAGTTCCCGATGCAATGAATCCGGGTCCACCGCAAGGGTTTCAACGCTCTCGGTCATTCGTCGCAGAAATTGCAGTATCGCGAGCAACACGCCGACATTCACTGCCACCACAAGATCGGTAAAGATGGTCAACAGGAATGTGATAACCATTATTGCGCGATCCGCTGTTGGGGCTGTCTTCAGCACTGCGATGAACCGGTGGGGTTCACTCATATTCCAGGCCACCACGAACAGAATCGCTGCCAGTGCACAAAGCGGAATTCTTGCAGCCAGCGGCGCCAGCAACAACAACACCCCAATCAAAGTGAGTGCATGGAAAATCCCCGCCAGCGGACTGTCGGCACCGTTACGGATGTTGGTCGCCGTTCTTGCGATAGCGCCCGTGGCAGCAAAGCCTCCAAAAAGCGGCGCAACCATGTTGGCGATGCCTTGGCCGAGCAGTTCCTGATTCGAGTCATGCCTGGTGTTGGCCATGCCGTCGGCAACAACAGCTGACAGCAAGGACTCAATCGCACCCAGCAGAGAAATGGTGAAGGCAGGGCCGATAAGCGACTGCATTTTTTCAAACTCAAACTAAAGCAATTCCAGAGCCGGCAAGCCGGCTGGTAGGCCGCCAAAGGCGGAGCCAATCGTCGCCACTCCGGTCAATTTGAAAATCGCTTGTTGGGATTTGCTTGTGGCATCAGGCCGAGAAGACTTGGCAGTCGCTGGTAGAAACTCTCCCCTTCCGCGCTGGGCAAGCCGGGAAAGTCGCGCCACTGGCCAACAAAAATGATCACACCGATCCCGGCAGTAAATCCGACTATCACGGGCACCGGGATGAACTTGATCACGCTGCCCATTCGCAGGCAGCCCATGAGTACAAGAATGAAGCCCGCCATCAATGTGGCCAGTTGCAAACCTGCAATACCGAACTCGGCCGTCACTCCTGCCAGAATCACCACGAAGGCGCCGGTTGGGCCCGCGATCTGGACTCTACTGCCGCCGAACAGGGTCACGATGCTGCCACCGATAATGGCGGTGTAGAGTCCCTGCTCAGGTCTGGCTCCCGAGGCAATCGCAAATGCCATTGCCAAGGGAAGTGCCACGATTCCCACGATGACACCAGCCACCATGTTGCGTAGCCAGTGTTCCCGCGAGAAGAGACCTGCTTTGCAGCTTTCAACGAGGGTGATCATGCCAGCCGCTCCTTACGTTGGTAATGCAGGATATTCACGAGACCAATGCAGAAGAAACCGGACTGGTGAATCCGGGTTTCGACCGGCTTGTCTCGACAGAGTGCGGCCCCGGTTCAGGGTATCAGTGAGTCAGCGGCTCCAGCTTCTGCAGGATTGCAGTCACGAGTTCGGAGGGATGGAACGGTTTGCGCACGCAGGTGAGTTCACCTACCTGGATGCCGCGCCGCAGCAATTCTTCGTCGACATAACCTGAGCACAACAATACAGGCACTTCAGGCCGCAACGCACGCATTGCCGCCAGCACTGCTGCCGATGAGGCGCCGGGTATTACACCGTCGAGACACATCACGCCAAATTGATCGTCGACAACAAAGATGGTGCGGCCAAACCCGATATTGGCTGGATGCTGGGGATGCTTGAGTGTATCCGACGCCAGGGCGGGACGTTCATCAATCACGCGCGGCAACAGCAGCGTGATGATCGTGCCGTTGCCCGGCGCCTACTCCACCATGATGCTGCCACCGGCATCGATCACGGTGCTCTGTACCAGCGTGAGACCAAGTCCGCTGCCGCGACCGATCAATTTGGTGGTGAAGAAGGGTTCGAACATGCGCAGGCGGGTGGATTCATCGAGTCCGGAACCACTATCACGCACAGCCAGGGTGACCGTATCGTTCGCCTGCAGGCCGATACTGATGTGGATGCTGCCGGCGCCGACGATAGCGTCGCGCGCATTTGCGATCAGTTTCAACATTACCCGTTCAAGATTCACGGGCACCAGCCGCACGCAGGTATCCGTAGGACCGCGGTCAATGGTCAGCGTTACGTCACTCGGGATCATGCGCTGCAGCGTCCCTGCAATGCGCTGCATGAATTAGCCGAGATCAAGCACTTGCCCGCCCAGCTGCCCGAGCGCCGACGATTCACTCATCAACGAGGGCATGACAGCTCCCTGTTGTACGTTTCAAAAGGGTCTGGCGAGCCTGGCGCTGCTTGTTTCATGTCCATGGAGACCAACGCTCTCATTGCAAACGTTCCAGTGGCGCTACCGGCCGGTTGTACAAATAAATCCAGCAGGTCACCCTGCTGCCACCCCGCGCCATCCTGACCTGCCGTAACTCGCGGCGATACTCGGCGGGCGCAGGCCAGGCAGGTTCCGCTTCTTCATACACGTCGAGCAGCGGCAACAGTGTGGCCGCATCATGCAGACGGTAGACCTCGCCGGTAACGACATCCTTGACCGTTTCTGAAGGCACTACGCCACTGTACCAATCCACCCGGTACTTGCGACCGTGAAAACGTGCTGTTCCCACCAGGGTGGCAGCGTCAGCCAGCTGACGGGCCATCGGATGACTGGAACTACTCAGCAATGAGCCATAGACAAACAGCAGCTCGCAGGGAACTGTCACTGCAAGCCTTCCTTGCTGGCCTCCGGCAACCAGATGGCACCAATCACCGCCGTAGCTACCGCTACTATCACCGGATACCACAGGCCGTAATACATATCGCCGCTCCACGCCACCAGCGCGAACGCCACTGTGGGCAGGAAACCGCCGAACCAGCCATTGCCGATGTGGTAAGGCAACGACATCGAGGTATAACGGATGCGCGCCGGGAACAGATCGACCAGCCATGCGGCAATCGGGCCATAGACCATCGTCACGTACACCACCAGCACGGTGAGGATCACCAGCACCATCGCATGATTGATGCCGGCCGGATCAGCCGCCGCCGGATAGCCTGCATTCTGCAGCGCCGAGCCGAGCACGCGACCAAACTCGGCGTTGCGCGTGGTGAAGTCGGCAGCCGCAAGCCCACCGCCTTCGAACGACGGCACTACACTGCTGCCGATGCGTACTTGCGCCACAGCGCCTGATGCATCTTCGTTGGTGTATGGCACACCGAGCCGCGCCAGCTGCCCCTTCGCCACATCACACGATGACGTAAACACCGCGCGACCCACCGGATCGAACTGGAATTGGCAGGTCGATGCATCCGCTACCACCACCACCGGATTCGCCGTAGCTGCTGCTTCTATTGCCGGGTTGGCGTAATGCGTGAGCGCACCGAACAAAGGAAAGTAAGTAAGCGCCGCCAGCAGACAACCACCGAGCACTACCGGCTTGCGACCGATGCGATCCGACAGCGAACCGAACACGATGAAAAACGGCGTGCCCAGCAATAACGCACCCGCAATCAGCACGTTGGCAGTAAAGGCTTCTACCCGCAGCACCTGGGTAAGAAAGAACAAGGCATAGAACTGGCCGCAGTACCACACCACCGCTTCGCCGGCAGTGCCACCGAACAGCGACAGCAATACCAGTTTCAGATTCGGCCAACGGGTGAATGATTCACTCAGCGGTGCTTTCGACAGCGTGCCTTCCGACTGCATTTCGAGAAACACCGGCGACTCGCTCAACTGCAAACGGATGTAGACAGACACTGCCAACAACACGATGGAAAGCAGGAACGGCACCCGCCATCCCCACACCTCGAACTGCTCACCAAACAGACTGCGGCAAGCCAGAATCACCAACAGCGACAGGAACAGCCCGAGTGTCGCCGTGGTCTGGATCCAGCTGGTGTAGAGCCCGCGTTTGCCGGGCGGTGCGTGTTCAGCCACATAGGTGGCAGCACCACCGTATTCGCCGCCGAGCGCGAGGCCCTGCAACATGCGCAACAACACGAGGATGATCGGTGCCGCCACACCCAGACTGGCATAACCCGGCAAGAAGCCAACCAACGCAGTGGACAGCCCCATGATGACAATGGTGATCAGGAAGGTTTGCTTGCGGCCAACAAGGTCGCCAAGGCGACCGAACACCAGCGCACCGAAGGGCCGCACGGCAAAACCGGCAGCGAAGGCCATCAAGGCAAAGATGAATGCAGTGGTCTCGTTGACGCCGGAAAAGAACTGCCGGCTGATGATCGCCGCCAGCGAGCCGTACAGGTAAAAGTCGTACCACTCAAATACCGTGCCCAGCGATGCCGCCAGGATCACCTTGCGATGAGCCTTGTCTACCACGTGTTACTCCCCCGTTTTTGTTGTTTTGCCAGAACCGGGGATCATGGCCGAAAAGTTGGTGTCGGGGCAAAGGGAGTTTCCGGACTCCTACTGCATGCCCCGCCACCGGGGGATCATTCAGCCGCAACAGCGGCTGTGGTATCGGCGGTTTTCTGGTTGTTGAGGAAGGCTTCGCTCTGCACCACCGCTGCGATCAGGCTCTGAAAGCGGTAGTTGTCGTCACGGGCTTTACCCTGTACCTGCCGCACCAGTGGCATGTCGCTGTATTCCATGCCGCGGCCGAGGGCGTAGGTCAGCAATTTTTGCGTGACATTGCGCGCCAGACTTTCCTGGTAACCCAGCAGGAAGGTGGTGAGATCGGCAGCGCCTTTTACTGCGAGGCCGTTGTACAGCGTTGAAGCGGTATCAATCGTCTTGCCGTTTTCCTCCACGCGGAACTTGCCGGTGGAATCGAATGATTCCAGCGCAAAGCCGATGGGATCCATGATGCGGTGACAACCCTGGCAGGCCGGATTGGTGCGATGGCCTTCCATCCATTCGCGCATCGACGGCACATCGGCATTGCCGGCGTTGTCAGCCAGTTTTGGTTGCACGATAGGCACGTTCGGCGGCGGTGGTGGCGGCTCGACACCAAGAATACTCGCCAGCACCCAGAAGCCGCGTTTCACTGGCGAAGTACGCCCAGGCTGCGACGGCACCATCAACGAGCTGGCCTTGCCGAGAATGCCGGCACGGATGGCCAGCTCACCTTTGAGCTCCACCCGGCGGAAGCGTTCACCCTTGATGCCGGGAATGCCGTAGTGCAGCGCGAGGCGCTCATTCACGAAGGTGTAATCAGCAGTGAGGATGTCGGTCAGCGGACGGTTCTCCCGCACCAGACTGTCGAACAATAGCTCGGTTTCACGCCGCATCGAATCGCGCAGCAAGTCGTCAAAGTCAGGGAACTGGTTCACCACCGGCACCTGCGCGTCGAGATTGCGCAGCGCCAGCCACTGGCCGGCGAAGTTGGCAGTGAAGGCTTCCGATTTCGGATCGTTGAGCAGGCGCTGCACTTGCTGCTGCAACACGGCGGGATCGCGTAATTTGCCGGTGTTGGCGAGGTCGACTAATTCCTGGTCCGGAATACTGCTCCACAGAAAGAACGACAAGCGGGAAGCAAGATCGAGATCGCTGAGGGCATAAGTCTCACCGCCCCTGGCCTGCTGTGGCTCGCTTTCGATACGGTAGATGAACTTGGGATCAGTCAGCACCCGTTGCAGCATCAACATGATGCCTTCATCGAAACCGCCCTGCACTGCACGGCCCTGCTCGAAGAAAGCATAGAGTTTGTCGAAGTCGTCCTGCGTGGCGTAACCGCGGAAGGCCAGCGGCGCGAAGTGGGCAATGATGTCGCGCGCGCAAGCGGCTTCTTCGTCGTGGTTGGCCGGGTAACAGGTGAACAGTTGCTGCCGTGTCGGCGTCGGTGACACGCCAGTCATGTTGAACGGACCTTCGACACGCACCGAGCCGACATGGGGATACCAGGTGAAGCCGGGCAGGCCGCCAGTCTCGATCGTGCTGCGCTCGAAGTCGTTGTTCATGTCGAGGCCGGGCGCGTAGTTGCGGGCGATGAAGGTGACAGCGATCTCGTGTACGCCGGCTTTGACGGGCACCGTTACATCCAGCGTCGGCAGGTTGACGCCGATTTCTTCTTCATTGGTGCGCTCGAATGAATTACGGGTAACACCCAGCTCGCTGTCCCAGTCGAAGGTTTTCACCAGCTCGCTATCGACCAATACTTCCAACTGCTCTCCACGGATTTCGCCAAAGGGTCTATCGCTGCCCATGTTGCCGAGCGTGATGGCAAAGGTCTTGAACAGGTAGTCGCCGTCCACCGGGAAATTGTGGGTGAACTTGATGCCACCGCGGGTACCGAACGGCAGCCCATCGATGCGGAAATTCTGGTTGGCGTCTTCGGCTACCCGGTAGAGGGTCTGCTTGACGCCACCGCTGTTGTAACCCACCGCCAAGGCGCTGATCTGGGTGGCAGCAGACAGATAGGCTACCAGCAAGGCCGGTGAAAACTTCAGCGCGCCGGCCTGATTGTCGAAGCCGTTGCTGGAATCATCCGACGGGAAAAATTCGGCCAGGTTGACCTTCAGCGCCAGCAGATCACGGATCGCGTTCTGGTATTCCACACGATTGAGCCGGTGCATGCCGGGGGAACCGGGGAGTATTTGTGCGTGGGTGTCGATGTCGGTTTCCAGCGCAGCGGCATAGGCATTCATCGCCACCACACCGGGCCGCGGTTCGCCCACTGGCGGCATCATGCCGGCACGCAGCCGTTTGATTACCTTTTCGCCGATGTCGGCAGCTTCGTGAATGTTGTCGGTGCCGAAGCCTTCGAGATCAAGCCCGCCGGCGTAGTCATCGAGGTGGTGGCACTTGGTGCAATACTGCTCAATCAGGTCTTTGCTGGCGTTCGCAGTGTCGTCGGCAGCCATTGCGGCGGGGCCGGATGCAGCCAGCAACAACATACTCATTGGAATGGAGAAACGATGGGCCCTGGCAGAAGTCCCTGCAGAACGAGTCGGGAGCATCGTGCGTGCCGGCAGTTACGCTGTAATTGATCCACCACAAGTTGAGGGGTTTTGCACAAAACCTCCATGGACCCTTAGCTATGGGTGGCAGTGACTGCCAATCGCTTTCCGCTGCCTGCGATCTGACAAAGCCATTGCTTGTTGATCGGGGTCACTTTAGCTTCGTCGGCCTATAGACATCCCTCAGGCAAGCAACCCCGCACATGGTCTTCAGTTCTGCAGTCTTTCTGTTTTTGTTCCTGCCGCTTTTCCTGCTTGGAGTTCTGCTCACTGCCCGGGCCGGTCTGACTGCCCGCAACCTCAATCTGGTTGTTTTCAGTCTGGCCTTTTATGTGTTTGGCAGCGGCATCTACACACTGATCCTGTTGGGTTCGATCCTTTTCAACTGGGCCTATGCTCGCCACGGCTACGCCAGCAGACCCGGCAAAGGGTGGTTGGCGCTGGGAGTAATCGTCAATCTGCTGCCCTTGCTGGTGTTCAAGTACCTGGACTTCCTGCTGGCGCTCACCAGCGAGCTGCTGTTCCAGCCGTTTTTTGCCACCGCGCTGCCGGCGTTCAAGCTGTTCCTGCCGGCCGGGATTTCCTTCTATACCTTCCAGGCCATTTCCTATTTGCTGGACGTGAGGCGAGGCGAGACACAGCCCGAACCCAGCCTGCTCACCTTTGCCGCCTACAAACTGCTGTTCCCACAGTTGGTGGCCGGCCCCATCGTGCGCTACGTCCAGATCAAGCAGAACCTGCAACACGCAACGCTGAGCCTCGCGCAGTTCAACGCGGGGATTTTCTTTTTCGGCATGGGGCTGGCCAAAAAGCTGGTGTTGGCAGATTCACTCGGCCGTGTGGTTGATTTCATCTACAGCCAGCCAGCAGCCGAGGTCACCAACTGGATGGCGTGGCTGGCAAGCCTCGGTTACAGCCTGCAGATCTTTCTCGATTTTTCGGGCTACTCGGAGATGGCGATTGGCCTTGGCCTGATGATCGGCTTCCAGTTTCCCGACAACTTTCTGCAACCCTACCGCGCGCACTCCATTACTGACTTCTGGCGCCGCTGGCATGTCAGCTTGTCACTCTGGTTCCGCGACTATTTGTATATCCCTTTGGGAGGCAATCGCCATGGCTTGTTGCGGACCTCAATGAATCTGTGGGTAGTGTTCCTGCTCTGCGGCCTGTGGCACGGCGCTGCGCTTACCTTTGTACTGTGGGGTGCCTTCCACGGTGCATTGCTGACACTGGAACGCGTGCTCAAACGCTTGTTCAACATTGAATTACGCGGGGCTGTCGGCGTGGTGCTGACACTGCTGTTGGTATCAATCGGCTGGGTGCTGTTTCGCGCCGACACTCTGGCCCAGGCCTGGATCGTGCTGCGTAAACTCAGCTTCGTTGATCAAAGCGGCGTCGCGAGGTTTGGCTGGCAGTACACCTTTACGCCGTACACGCTGTTTCTGGTGACAAGCGGCGTCCTGGTGGCAGGCTTGCCGCTGGAACGCTGGCAACTGCGGGAACGCATGCAAACAGACTGGAGTGTGCGTGGCGCACTGCTGGGCGTAGCGTTCATGGTATTGGCCATTGCTGCGCTGGCGGCGAATGGCTTCAACCCCTTCATCTATTTCCAATTCTAGGGAGGTTGCATGCCAGCCTTACGCTTGCTGCCCATTGTTTTGTTTGTGCTCGTGCTGCTGATGCCGGCATTGAGCGCTATCACGGGTTATGCCATCAGTCCGCCGCTGCTGGAAAACCGCGTACTGACAGCACGACCCGTCGCGACGGATTACTTCAACGAGGAAAAGCTGGACTGGCTGGGATATTCAACCCAATTCAATGGCTGGTTTTCCGACGGTTTTCCTACCCGGGATTTTTGGGTGCGATTGCACGGGCAAGTGCAGTACTCCTTGTTCCATGACTCCAATCGCGTGCACATAGGCCCGGAAAACTGGCTGTACTACCGCAGCGTGCTCGATGTGGAAAATCCGAGTCTGGAGCGCATCAGCCAGCAGGAACGACAAGCGATGGCGCAAAGGCTGCAGCAGCTCTCCGCGCAGCTGGCAGCGCGCGGGATTACCCTTTACATCCTGCCGATGGCGCTAAAGGACTACTACTACGCGGAGTTCCTGCCAGCCAGCGGCAAGCATGCCCTGCAGTTCCGTTTTTTCGACCTTTATATGGATGAACTGCTGGCCAACGGCGCAATCAAGGTGATTGATTCGCGCCCGATACTGCGGCAAGCCAAACAGTCTGGCCTGAAAATTTTCCACCAAACCGATTTTCATTGGACCGATCCGGCCAGCGCCCGGGTATTCCAGCCCTTGCTCGCAGCCATGGCGGCACAGGAACAAAAGCCGGCATTGGCCAATAAATGGCAGGTGGAAACAGTGGAAATGACCAACTGGTCTGGCGGCGAATCCAATGCCTTGCCGCTGTTGTGGCCACGGACCGAAACCACGTTGGGAGCGCGTTTTACCGGCACGCCGACAGAGTTCACTGCGCAGACTCCACTGCCAGCCGGCGTCGAATCAGCAGCAATCACTGCAACCCCACGAGAAGACTTGTTGGCCCCCGTGTTGATTTTTGGCGACAGCTTTTTTGATGGCGCCGAACGCGCTGGCTTCCTCAATTTTTTCCAAGGCTACACCCGCGCACGGGTCTGGACCTACGATCTGGTGGAGGCTTACCGCAACCGCCAGAGTGGCACGCGTTATCTGGTGCTGGAAAACATCACGGGGGCCATTTATGGCATGGATGCGGCGGTGGCGAAGTTGAGTGAGGCCTTGGCAGCTGATCCCACTTTGTAAGCGAGCCGTTATCGAACTGGCGCGACAACAGACCAGCAACGGAGAAACGAACATGTCTCTGGCTGGGCTGGGTTCGGTTCAGGCCGTCCGGAAGGCAAGCCGCCGGATCAGCGGCAGATAATCTTCAATAGTGCCGGCCTGCACCTCGGTGGATTTGCCCTGGTCATCAGCGAGTCGCAGTGCGATGGCCTGCCGGAAAAACGGGTGCCCGGCGAAGGCCGCACAGTCCTGCTCCGGCATTGGACCGCCCTGACGGACCAGAGTGCGGCGTGACTCATCGGACAATGTGTCGAAATAGTGCGGGCTGGTGGCAACCAACCAGCGCTTGGCAGCCACATGCAAGCGCACCGGCTCACTCACGACGGTGCCGAAGCGCTGCAGAAGGTAATCGGCACCACTGTCTTCATGCCCTTCTTCGGCAGCAAGCATCCAGCCTATGTCGTGCAACAGCCCGGCAGCTACCAGGGCATCGGATTCACCATCGGCTGCGAGGTTCGCGGCGGTTTGCAACATGTGCCCCGCGATGCTTACCGCTTCGCCATAATGCTGTTGCGCTTTTTCGCCGGCAAACAGCGCGGATATTTCATCAACAACAGTCTCAACCGAGTTGCGCACCAAACGGGCCAGAGTAGAACGGACTGCATCCTTGTCGGCGTACGTACCCTGCAACCAACGGGCATGGACCTGGGACTGGTAGGCATCGCGTCCGTGCAGGATGCGCTCGTTGTCCATCAACACCATGTCGCCGGGATTGAGTGTGTAGCGGAAGCGGAGATCGTTGTTCTCGATGATGTGGCCCAATGCACGATAGGCCTGCCGCCATTGGGCGGCCAGCTCTACCGGCACATCTGCGCAGCGAAATGCCCGATGATTGAAGCGGATGGCGCAACAGTCACCACAACGATCCTCCGTGATTACCGGCGCAGTCGCAGTGAAAAAGTGATAGCCATCAGACCAGCCAAAGGTTGCCGGATAGTCCCGCAGCAACGCATAGCCTTCCGGGTTTTCCGCTTTCAGTATTGCTGCTGCCCAGAAGCCGTCCACCAGCACAGAGCCGCCGCCGGAGTCTGCAGCCTGCAGCGCGTGCAGCAACTGCAAGCCCGGAACCGGGTTCCGGTACGGATTGTCCGTGTGCGGCTCCAGCCCCTCGTCGGTGTCGGCAAGATTGACGGCCTGTGGCTTGATGCGCACATCGAACACCCGGCCATAGTTGGTTTCCCTCACATAACCGAAACGCGCAATGGCGGTTTCCACTTCTTCAGGCTCGCGCGGGGCATGGGACAGTCTGACAAAGCCGTAGCGCAGCAAAGCAGCGAGTACACATTCCAGCATGTCGTCATCGTGCAGGTAACCGTCGTAGTCGAACACCGGTAGCAGGCTGGCGTCGGCAGCATCCCACAGGGTAGGAGCCGAAACTGCTGCAGGTGACAGCCAGTACTGCTGCAGCACATCAAACGGATAATGATCAGGCGCTCCCTCGTTCCAGCTGACGATGAGGCCGTGGCTGTCACTCTCCACCCGACTGATGCACGGCGCTTCGATGCCCATGGTGGATGAGGGACCGCGTTGTCCGCTAAGGAGGTTGATGCGCGCGGGAGCGTTGTCATGCAGGGTCTGGGCGGTAATGTCGATTACTTCTCCTTCGCGCAGAAACAGGGAGAGCTTGTCGCCTGCCGTTTGCACATCGTGCAACCAGACTGGCAAGGTCCGGGTTTGTGATTGCCGGGACATGGAGGGCTCCTGTGATGTCAGGAAAAACGTTGGTAGAAATACACCGAGGCGTAAAACAGCAGACACAGGCCGACGCCACCGGCCACCACTGAAGTGCCTATCATCAGATCGAGCCACGGCAGCGTGAGGCCGCTGAGATTCTGGAACAGCAACAACGCAACTGAACCCAGATAGCCGCTGGAATCGGCGATGTAGATCAGAAACCCCGCAGTCCCCACCTGGCCGGTAGCGGCCAGCAGGCGATCAAACAACAAGCCGTTGAACGGTGTATAGGAAAGGTACAAACCGGCGCCCAACAGAATCATCCAGGTCACGGGACCAATCAGCTGTTGCCAGAACAGCAGGCTGGCAATGGCGGTAACCACAAGACCAGCACCGATAAGTGCAAGATTGGCAATGATGGCGTTGCGGTTGTTCCGGAACACCGCCAGCACCGCCATCATCACCAGCACCAGCAGCGCAATCGGGATTTCGGTAAGGCTGAAAATTTCGGCCTGCTCGCCCATGCCGACCGCGCTCCATATTTCGGCTGCAAAATTGTCACGGAAATCCCGCAATGCCGTCAGCATGATGTACAGGATTATCAGAGCGATCAGACCGGGGGCATAAGCCTGGAACAGGGCGTTGCGGGCTTTGGCATCCATCGGTGCCCGCTTGGCGCGTGAGGCGATGTCGGCGGCATTGGGCGCCGGCAGTTGGGTCAATCCCAGCACACACAGCACCAACAGCGGCATGAATATCAGACCGGTCAACGCCGGCATGGTGAATTCAGTGGCGTGGTTCTGCAGTATCAGCCAGCTGCCGACTGATTTGACGATACCTGACGACACAATGAAGCTGGCGCAAAGGATGGAACCGAGAATCTCTGAGGTACGACGACCTTCAAGGAAGCCGAACACCAGTCCCCAGATCACGCCGAGTGGCAAGCCATTGAGAAACAGGCACACGATATTCCACGGAGCCGGCACCACTGCGAATCCGATGAGCGCTGCCTCCGCAATGGCAATCAACACCACGATCGCCAATGCGCGCCAGCGGCCCGGCAGCTCGGAGACAAAGCGGATGCCGATGATTTTGGACAAGGCATAGCCAAAAACCTGGGCAATCACCAACGCCACTTTGTAATCCACCACAAAACCCGCCACTTCGGCGTAACTGGCCGCGGTAAAGGGTTTGCGGAATGCATACATGGCGAAGTAGGCCCCGAAGGCCATCAAGCCGCCATAGCAGGCAAACAAGGCGGGGGGAGCGGTTTCCAGCCAGCGGGTAAGCGCCGAAGGATCATTGGCAGTCTCGGGGCTGGCGGCAGCAGTGGTTGTCATCGAGGGACTCTCTTCTGCTGCCGGTGATTCACAGCCGTAGTTGGCCCGGGCTTTGCCCCGGCAGAATGCCGCGGGAAATTCTGGATTCGAGCTCGGGCAGCAAACCCTGGATGTCCGCCACGCTGGCCACCACATAGTCGGCGCCGGCGGCGAGTAATTCAGTGGCCGCTTTCTCGACGCGCTGGTGACGGGTTTTCAGATCGAGTGCCGTAAAGTCAGCAAGGCCCAGACCGACACCGTTGCCGCTGGCGGCTACGCCTATGGTCCAGGTGCCCGCTTCCTTGCCCTCGGTGATGCCGACAATCGCATCATCCACTTTGACGCAGGCACGGGCCGGCCAGATGCCGAGCTCAACCAATGCTTTCCAGGTCATCAGCGGCGAAGGTCTGCCTTCAGCAGTTTCACCGGCACACACCACACATTCCGGTGCATAACCCTGGCCAGCGGCCTCGGTGAGAATCGCACCCATCATGGAACGGCTGTAGCCGGTGCCTGAGCCAATGCGCACACCGCGTGACCGCAGCAAGGCAACCAGGGTTGCCGCCCCTTCGATCAAAGTCGTGTATTGCGCTGCGGCAGCGATCATGCGGGGTTCGATGCGGTGGAACAAATCGTCGATATCGGTTTCGCCAGGCTCACGCCCGTTGGCTGCCACAAAGGCCGACTTCATGGGATCGCGCGCCAGGATTGCCGTGATGTGTGCCCGTTTGGCCATGCCCATGTCGGCACGGGCCTCGGCTTCTGACAACGTCAATCCCAGCTCGGCAAACGCGCCCTGCAGTGCCACCACTGGCGCACAACAGCCGAAGTCGATCATGGTGCCGGCCCAGTCGAAGACGAAGGCTTTGATGGCAGACGCAGCCATTGGTCAGATTCCCATGCTGGCAAGTGAACGTTCGGCAATGGCAAAGGCGGTGGACGCGCCGGCACCACAAGTCACCACCACGTGGCGGATGGCCGCATCGGGTTGGTCGATGAAATACAGTTGTTGGTCAGAGGAGGCATAAGTGCCCATCCAGCGCTCTGTGATCTGCGGCGGGTTGCCAAGCACTTGGGCGAACTCGTCCAGCACCAGCGCATCCATGGCGCTGGTAGTGAAGGGATCAAGCACATCACCGTAGACGTGGGTATCGCCCACCACCAGCGAACCGTCACTGCTTTGCACCACGATCAGGTGTACGCCCGCTGCCAAATGCTGCGGTTGTTCATTCTGCAGTCGCGCTTTCAGCGCAGCGGCTTCCGGCAATTCGCTGTACCCGAGATAACGAACCAGCCCGAGATCCGACATCAGCGCACCCGGCAGCGTGTAACCTGGCGACTCCAGTCTCAGCATCTGCAGTTTGCAGCGGGTAACTCCGTACTGCGGCAACCGTGAAGAAAATACACCGCTGAGACTGTCGCCCTGACACACCGCTATGTGCGCTGCCGTCACGACACCGAGCGAGGTCACTACCTTGCCAGGCAACACATCCAGCGCCGTACAGAACGGCAGAAAGCCAACGCCGTAGTGTTCCTGCAGCGCCGCGCAGAGTTGCGGAATGACTTCGCGCGATTCGAGACGTATTTCATGACGCGAATGCAGCACGCGAGACACGCCGCTTTGTAGCGGCACTGCCACTTCAGAAGGCGTCAGCAAGCGGCATCCTTCCGCCATTTCCGTCTGCATGAAGGCCTCGAGCACGGCCTCTGCCTCGGGCCGCCGCACGCACATGTACAAGCCTTCGTGCTGCACCGGCAGGCTGAAACGCTCTATCACGCCTTGCCAGAGTTCACGCGAGCGCAAAGCCAACTGGTAGAAATCGCCGCGCTGCTGGCCGGTGATAGTGATGAAACCGAAATTGCGAACGGAAGCTCCGGTAGCAGCACCATCACGCTCGATCACCACCACTTTCAGGCCCTTGCGGGCAGCAAGATAGGCGTGGGCAAGCCCTATGATGCCGCCACCGACAACGGCCAGATCGTACTGGCGGGACAACTGCTCGTGGGTAGTCATGTTTCAGGACAGCCCGATCAGAACTTCGCCCGCAGATTCAGCATCGCCGTTCTTGGCGACCCGCGCATGTAGCGCTGGGAAAACTCGTCCAGCGAACCACCGATGTAGCCTTCATCCAGCAGGTTGTTCACGTTCAACTGCAGGGTGAGATTTTCCATGTTCGGGATCGTGTAGCTGACCGACAGATCGACCACGGTGCGGCTTGGCAGATACAGACTGGCAGTGTTGAGTGCGTCACCGGCAGTGTCACCCTGATAGTTGGCCGTCAGCGAGGCAGTTACCGGACCCTGGTGGTAATCCAGCGCCACATTGAAGATGGTGTCTGGCGTCATCGGAACTTCGTTGCCGGCATTGATAGTTCTGTCGGCACCGGCATTGGCGGTACCGCCGATGAAACTCTGCATGTATTCCGACTTGTTCAACGTAAGTCCGGTCGAAACATCCAGCACTTCACTGGCCATGAAGCTCAGGTTGGCTTCGAACCCGCGCGACTCGATGCCATCACCGGTATTGATGTAGGAGCCGGTAGTACCGGCGGTGTAGTTGATTCCGCCGGCACTGCCTGCGTTGGCGTCGAAGAAATCAGCAGTGCGGAAGGTGATGGCATTGTCGTAATTGACGAAGTAGGCCGTTGCACCCAAGGCAAAACGATCGCCGCGGAACCGCACACCGGCTTCGTAGTTGTCGGCCACCGAAGCCTCCAGCTTGCTGGTATCCGTACCTGTCTTTTCCAGGGCCCAGTCACCAACGGCGCCATAATTCTGCGCGAAACTCGCAAACAACTCGGTGGCATCACTCAGATTGTAAACACCGCCCAGCGTAAACAGCAGATCAGAATTCTGGTCGTAGGCTGTGACCAAACCAGCAGCAGGAAGGCCCTTTGCATCCCAGCCGTCCTTGATGGCTTCGATGTCGGTTGAATAGGTCTGTACACCGGCAGTAATGGTCAGTTGATCAAGGCTAATGGTGTCCTGCAGGTAGATCTTGTATTCGTCGGTGGTGAAGTGCTGCTGGAAATCGATCAACTGCGGATCGGTGTAATAGTCGGGAGAGCCGGTAGTGAGATCAATGATCTGGCGCCAGGCGCGTCCGAAGTTGCGATCCAGGTTTTCGTACCAGAGTCCAGCTTCGATTTCCTGGATGCCGGTTTCAAGGCGCACTTTGGTGGTGAAACCAGAACGTTCGTGATCGTACAGACTGGTACGAAAGGTCTGCAGCGGAGCGCAGCTGGCATTGTTGAGACCGGCAAAACTGGCAACGCCGTTGCTGACGTAGGCGGTTCCTGCTGTGTAGCACTGGCTGGAAGCCACCACGGTGCCGTCGATGTCAGTGTAATCAATGCCAGGGATCACGGCGCGTTGGCGTCCACCGAGGGCAATGCCGTAATACGCCCGGTAGCGGGTCGAACCAGCAGCGATACCACCGGCCTGGGTGCGTTTGCGATTGGCGGTGTCGGTGTTGTTGACTGCAATTTGCTGATACGGCGGCACGAAGAAACCCATGCCGTCCTGCTTGTGCAGATAGGGTGCTGCCTCAAGATAAAGCGTGTCGCTGGCCTGGATTGCCAGTTTCAGATAGCCAAAAGTATTTTCACGCTGTGCACCCCAACCGCCGGCCCAGTTCTGGTTCGGATCGTTGCCGTTATGGGGGCGGGCCGGCAGCAGAGAAGGTACTGAGCCGTCTGGCAGTGTGGTGCTATCAAGAATGGCGCGGGTGGTTTCTACGATGGGGTCATCGATCGCATCATCATAGGAAAGAAAGCCGGTCACCGACACTTTGTCATTGAAGTCGGTGACGAACTTGCCTTCGCCATGGGTTTGGTCAATGCGACTGCCATCGGCACAACCATAGGCCCAGCGGCAGGCGTCGAGTCGGCCAAAGCCGACATAGGCGCGGGTGTTGCCGAACAGCGTGCCGAAATCATAGGTAGCTGCATAG
>Ga0255100_1000406_pt1 | contig 17771 bp, 13 predicted proteins | sample Colum_Colum_RepB_2_FD_188449 | JGI IMG/M metagenome (GOLD analysis project Ga0255100, IMG submission 188449) | Freshwater microbial communities from Columbia River, Oregon, United States - Colum_Colum_RepB_8d | ecosystem: Environmental > Aquatic > Freshwater > River | place: USA: Oregon...
CCTGCCCGCCGGCGTGAACGGCCTGCACGATATGGCCGGCAATGTCTGGGAATGGCTTGCGGATGCACAGGGCGAGGACCGGCTCACCGCCGGGGGCTCCTGGTGGTACGGTCCATCGCAGACCCAGGCTGCAGGGATGCAGTTCAAGCCCGCGCGATTCTTTGCGGTGTATGTCGGGTTTCGGTGTGCGTATCCGCTCGAGCCCGGTCCGCGCTGAACGAATCAGCGAAGCGGTGTCGATCCGCGGCGTTGATCCGCGGCGTTGATCCGCAGGTCCGATCCGCAGGTCCGATCCGCCGTTCCGATCCCGTCAGCCTGCTTTTCGAACCAGGGCGAGTTGCCGGGACTGCACCACCAGATGACCCTGGGAGTCCCAGACCCAGCCATCTTCGATCATGCGTCCGTCGGACAGATCGAGGGTGCGGAACTGTCCGAGCATCCAGCCCGGGGCAGGGCGGCGACGCACATGCACCGTGAGCTCCACGGTCGGGACCCAGCCCACCGCACCCAGCAGCCCGAAGACCGAGGGCGGGAAGGTGTCTGAAAACAGAATGGCGGCGCGGGTGTCGGGCTCCCGGCCATCCCGAAAGCGGATCCAGCCACTGACCTGAGCCTTGCCCGCCTGCCCGGGCTCGGCTTCACCTGGATGCAGTCGGATCTCGAGCCGCTCCAGCAGGGGCAGGGTCTCAAGGCCCTGAGAAAACCCCGAGCGTGGAATGCAGGCCTCGGGTGAAGGCACCTGAGGCGCCGGCAGGGTGATCGGCGTATCGGCCCCGTCACCGAGCAGACCCAGTGCGGCGATCACCTCAAAGCGCAGTTCGCCGTCCTGATAGAGGCTCGCACGGGCGCTCGAGACCTGGCGGCCCCGCTTGAGGATCTGGGTGCGCACCTCGCAGGGCTGGCTGTTCAGCCCGGGCTTGAAGTAGTGCACCGTGACCGAAAGGGCATCGGGCTGCTCGGGCAGGCGCTGCTGCAGTGCATCCAGTGCGATCGACAGCAGATAGCCGCCATTGGGGTTGGCTCCGATCGACCAGTTCGGGGCCACCAGGCCGCGGTAGAGGTCTTCAGCAACGGGAGTGACCCGGGTCTCCTGATCGAATTGGCTCATGGGCAGGGGGTGCAGGGAAAATGGACTGCGTTGAGGATCCCGCGGCGCTCTGCGGGAGTGTCATGTTGCGGGCACAAAGCGGTCAGTCGATGAGAGCCGACGCAAACTCGCGGGCACTGAAGGCCTGAAGGTCTTCGATGCCTTCGCCCACACCAATGAAATAGACCGGAATGGGTTGGTCACGCCGGGTATGGGCCAGGGCCACCAGCGCGCCGCCCTTGGCCGTGCCATCGAGCTTGGTCACGATCAGGCCCGTGAGCTGCACGGCGGCATCAAAGGCCTGTACCTGAGCCAGCATGTTCTGACCCGTGTTGCCATCGAGCACCAGCAGCACCTCATGCGGCGCGCCCTCCATGGCCTTGCCGATCACCCGCCGGATCTTGCGCAGCTCCTCCATCAGGTGGGCCTGGGTGGGCAGGCGCCCGGCGGTGTCCACCAGCACGACACCCGTGCCGCGGGCCCGCCCGGCACTGACCGCATCAAAGGCCACCGCACCGGGATCGCCGCCTTCCTGGGCGATCACATCGACCGCGTTGCGCACGCCCCACTGGGCGAGTTGCTCGCGGGCTGCCGCCCGGAAGGTGTCGCCCGCGGCGAGCAGGACCGACTTGCCTTCACCATGCAGATGTCGCGCGAGTTTGCCGATGGAGGTGGTTTTACCGGCGCCGTTCACACCGGCAATCATCATCACCACCGGGCTCGCCTGATCGATGTCCAGCCCGCGTTCAAGCGGTGACAGGCTCTGGATGATGAGGTCGCGCAGGGCCTCACGGACCTGGGCCGGATCGGTCAGGCGCTCTCGGCGCACCCGCTCCCGAAGGCCCTCGAGCAGTGCTGTCGTGGCAGCCACGCCCGCATCGCTGGTCAGCAGGGCGGTTTCGAGGTCCTCATAGAGGGTCTCGTCAATGCGGGTTCCGCCAAACAGACCGGCCAGATTGCTGCGGGTTCGCGACAGGCCGCCACGCAGGCGGGCGAGCCAGCCCCCGCGAGCCTCGGCTTCAGGCGCGGCTTGCGCGGCCGCGGCAACCGCGGGCTCCGGCGCCCGAATCTCGGCCTTTGCGGATTCGGGCGTGACGGTGTGCTCTGGCGTGGCGGCAGGCGGCGGCTTGCGGCGAAGAAAACCGAACATCGATCCGTATCGATCCGTCAGTAGGTAGGGGAATTCAGGCGCTGTCGTACACTGCCCAAACACTCATTCTACGCCGGCCCCCATGACGAACCTCCCGTCCGGCCGCATCCCTGCGCGAGGCTCCCTGAGCCCGTTACGGGCTCCTGCGGCGCCTGTCCTGATTGCCCGGTCTGCCCAACGCCTGGCCCGCCTCAGTGCTGCCGTCCTGCTGGCTGCCGGGCTGAGCGCCTGCGCCTCAAGCCCCGAGTCGAATCCCCTGTCCCCGGCCCGTGCGCCAGCGGATCGCCTCGCAGCCACAGCTGCAGCGACCGTTTCGGCAGCGGCAGGGGCGACCGCTGCGACCCCATCGTCGCGGGGCGCGAGCGAGTCGGGTGTGGTCGAGCATCGCCTGGCCAACGGGATGAAGGTGCTCATCAAGCGCGATGGCCGGGCGCCCACCGTGGCTCACATGGTCTGGTACCGCGCCGGTTCCATGGATGAGGTCAACGGGCGTACGGGTGTGGCCCATGTGCTCGAGCACATGATGTTCAAGGGCACGCGCGACCTGGGTCCAGGCGAATTCTCGCGCCGCGTGGCCGCCATGGGCGGGCGGGAAAACGCCTTCACCTCGCGCGACTACACCGGCTATTTTCAGCAGGTCCACAAGTCTCGCCTGGCCGATGTGATGGCCCTTGAGGCCGAGCGCATGGCTCATCTGCGGCTGAGCGAGGCTGAGTTCGCGAAGGAAATCAAGGTGGTGATGGAGGAGCGCCGCATGCGGACCGAAGATCGCGCGCGCGGCGTGGTGTTCGAGCAGCTCATGGCGACCGCCTTTGTCGCCCATCCGTATCGGGCGCCCATCATCGGCTGGATGAGCGATCTCGAATCGCTCACGGTGGCCGATGCTCAGGCCTGGTATGACACCTGGTACTCACCGGCCAATGCGGTGCTGGTGGTCAGCGGGGATGTGCTGCCCGCCGAGGTGATTGCGCTGGCCGAACGCACCTATGGCAAGGTGGCCCCGCGGGCCGTGCCCGAGCGCAAGCCCCAGACCGAGCCGCCCCAGCGGGGCGTCCGTCGTATTGACGTCAAGGCGCCCGCCGAGAACCCTTACGTGATCATGGCCTGGAAGGTGCCTGGCCTGCGCCAGGTGTTGGCCGACCGCGAGGCCTATGCCCTTGAGGTGTTGTCCACCGTCCTGTCGGGCGGAGACAGCACGCGGATGGTGCGCAACATCGTGCGGGGTTCCCGGGTCGCGAATCAGGCCGGGGCGGGCTACGACCTGCTGCAGCGGGGGCCGGCGCTGTTCATCATGGATGGCACGCCTGCCCAGGGACGCACCACCGCCGAAGTGGAGTCGGCCCTGCGGGCCGAGGTGGCTCGCATCGCCCGCGAGGGCGTGCCCGAGCGCGAACTTGAGCGCGCCAAGATCCAGTATGTGGCCGAGCGCATCTACAAGCGGGATTCGATCTTTGCCCAGGCCATGGAGCTGGCCGGGCTGGAGATGGTGGGCCTGTCTTCGGCCGATGCAGACCGGGTGCTCGAGCAGATCCGCAGTGTGACCGCTCAGGAAGTGCAGGCGGTTGCCGAGAAGTATTTTGGCGATGACAGCCTCACGGTGGCCACCTTGCTGCCGCAACCCATCGATCGCCAGCAGCCTGCCCGAGCGCCGGCTGCGGGTGCACGTCACTGAAGGAATGCGTTCCATGGCTGAACTGCTTTTGCAACGCATGCGACCCAGGCTGGTACCGCGCATCGGGCTCGGACCGCTCCTTCGACGCCTCGCATTCCTGGGGGCGCTGCTCGGGCCATCGCTCGCCCAGGCCGCCTTGCCGATCGAGCACTGGACCACCTCGCGCGGCGCGCGCGTGGTGTTTGTACGGGCGGATGCCATTCCGATGCTCGACATCAACATTGCCTTTGATGCGGGCTCCCGGCTCGACCCGCCGGGCAAGGCCGGGCTGGCCAGCTGGGTGGTAGGGATGCTCGGGCGCGGGATCGAAGGGCTGGATGAAACCGAGATCGCCGAGCGTCTGGCCGATCTGGGCGCGGTGCGCAGCGGCTCGGCCGACGATGATCGGGCGAGCGTGTCAATGCGCATGCTCGCCAGTGCGCGAGAGCGCGATCCGGCGATCGAACTGCTGGCGCGCCTCGTGTCGTCGCCCACATTCCCACAACCGCTGCTCGAGCGCGAGCGCGACCGCAGCCTGCAATCACTCAAGGAATCCCTCACCAAGCCTGAAGTGATTGCAGGCCGCGCGTTTTATCCCCGGGTCTTTGGCTCGCATCCGTATGGTGTGATTCAGACGGCTGAAGCACTTCAGTCGATCAGCCGTGACGATCTGGTGCGATTTCATCGTGCGCGCTTCGGCCCGGCGGGTGCGGTGATCTCGATGGTCGGCGCCATCAGTCGCGAGCAGGCCGAGGGAATTGCCGAGCGGCTGGTGCGTGACCTGCCTGCGGGTGAGCCGCTCCCCGCGCTGCCTGCAGTGACCGCCCCTGCCGCGAGCGAAGAGCGCATCGCCCACCCGGCTTCGCAGAGCCATATCCTGATTGGCACCACGGCCATTGCCCGCGACGACCCGGATTTCTTTCCTCTTTTCGTGGGCAACTACATTTTTGGCGGGGGCGGATTCGTGTCGCGCCTGACCGATGAGATCCGTGAAAAGCGGGGGCTGTCGTACAGCGTGTCGTCCGGCTTTTCGCCCCAGATGCAGCCGGGACAGTTCGTGATCTCGCTGCAGACGCGCAAGGAACAGACCGACGAAGCGCTCAAGGTGGTGCGCGAAACGCTCAGGCAGTATGTGGCCGAGGGGCCCACGCCCAAGGAACTGGAGGCCGCGCGCAGCAATCTGGTCGGAGGTTTTGCATTGCGGATCGACTCCAACGGCAAGATTCTCGCCAACCTGGCCAATATCGGCTGGTACCGCTTGCCGCTTGATTACCTGGAGCGCTGGACTCAGCGTGTGGAGGCCGTGACGGCTGAGCAGATTCGAGCGGCCTTTGCCCGCCATCTGCAGCCTGATCGACTCGTGACGGTGGTGGTGGGTGCGGGCTCCGCGGCGCCCTGAGTCGCACCGGGCCAGCAGCGGCCAGGTTCGCATCATTGGCGGACACTGGAAGCGCACGCCCATTGCCGTCGTCGACGTCCCTGGCCTTCGACCCACACCCGATCGGGTCCGTGAGACGCTCTTCAACTGGCTGGGCCAGGACCTCACGGGCTGGCGGGTGCTTGATCTGTTTGCCGGCACCGGGGCTCTGGGCCTGGAGGCGGCCTCGCGCGGTGCCTCAGCGGTCACGATGGTGGAACGTGAACCTCGCGCGGTGCAGGCCTTGCAGGCGGTTTGCGCACGACTGCAGGCCCATCAGGTGAACTGTGTGCAGGCCGATACCGCACAGTGGCTCTCCCGGGCCCATCCTGCTGAATCGCGCTTTGATCTGATCCTGCTCGATCCGCCCTTTGGCGGGGGCGAACTGGCGGCCTGCCTGCCTGCGGTAGCTGCGCGGCTTGCGGATCACGGATTGCTCTACATCGAGTGGGGCGAGCCGCTGTCCATGAGCCAGCCGCCCTTGAGCAGCTGCGCCGCCTTGGCGGGTTTCGAATTGCATCGACAGGGCCGCGCGGGCCAGGTTCATTATCATCTGCTGCGTCGCACGCCCTGAGCGTGCTGTCTGCCCGCAGGAGTGCTCATGGTCATCGCCGTCTATCCCGGAACCTTCGATCCCTTCACCCGAGGCCATGAGGACATCATGCGTCGCTCGGCCACCATCTTTGGCAAGGTGATTCTGGGGGTGGCCGACAGTCGGGCCAAAAATCCGATCTTCACCCAGGCCGAGCGGGTCGCGCTCGCCGCCGAGGCGCTCGCCGATGTGCCCAATATCGAAGTCATCGGATTTTCGAGTCTGCTGCGCGACTTCGTGCGTGAGCAGGGGGCTCGTGTGATCGTGCGGGGCATCCGGTCGGTGGCTGACTACGAGTACGAGTTTCAGATGACCGGCATGAACCGTTACCTCATGCCCGATGTCGAGACCATCTTCATGACCCCCACCGAGCAACACCTGTTCATCTCGGGCACGCTGGTGCGCGAGATTGCGCTCTTTGGTGGGGATGTGGGTCGGTTCGTGCCCGCCAGCGTCGTGCCTCACATCGAGCGCAAGATCGCCGAACGCAAGGCCCAGGCCAGTGCTGCAGCGTCGGGCGCCAAGGGCGCAGCCTGAGGGCAGACATGGCCCTGATGATCACCGACGCCTGCATCAACTGTGATGTATGCGAGCCCGAATGTCCCAACGAGGCCATCTCGATGGGGCCTGAGATCTATCAGATCGATCCGGGACGCTGCACCGAGTGTGTCGGCCACTTCGACGAACCGCAGTGCCGGCAGGTCTGTCCGGTCGATTGCATTCCGGTCGACCCTCAGCATGTCGAGTCGCACGAGCAGCTGATGCAGCGTTATCACCGGCTGACGAGTCTCTGAGCAACGGATATCGGATATCCGATATCAGGCAGCAGGGTATCCGGGTGTCTGTCGTCATCGTTTCGTCATCCCTTCGTCACTCGCCCGCAATCGGTACGCCCCACGCTACAGGCCATCGCAATGGCGTAGCAGGGAGTGCTTACGATGTCGGCAGTACTGGACGAGCGAATCACCCAGGGCGTTCTGGCCCGGGCGGGTGACCTGATCGCAAGAGTGGCCCGTCACGATGCGCAGGTGCATGCAGCGCAGCGGCTGCGGCTGTCGGTGTTCAGCCAGACCTACAGGGGCAGGCTGCACTCGACACCTGACGGGCGCGATGAAGACCGCTTCGATGCCTACTGCCGACATCTGGTGGTCGAGGATGCCCGCAACGCCACCGTGGTGGGAACGTATCGCCTGCTGATGCCCGAGCAGGCCCGGGCGCTGGGTGCGTTTTACATGGACAGCGAGTTCTTGACCCAGGCACTGGATCCCTGGCGCGATCGCATCGTGGAGCTGGGTCGCTCCTGCGTTCATCCCGCCTATCGCAGCGGTGGAGTCATTCTCCTGCTCTGGAGCGCCTTGGGCGAGTTGCTCGGTGACGCGCCGCAGCAGTGGCTGGTTGGATGTGCCAGCGTTCCGATGGCCGACGGGGGCCGTTACGCGGCAACGCTGTATCGGCAGCTATCCCAGCAGTGCATGGCCGATGAGAGCCTGCGCGTACAACCCAAGCAGCCCCTCGACCTGAGCCTGGCGGCAGATGATCTGGCGACGGTCATGCCGCCGCTGCTCAAGGGCTATCTGCGGGCCGGCGCCCAGCTGCTGGGCGCCCCCAGCGTGGACGATGCTTTCAATTGCGCCGACTTTCCCCTGCTGCTGCCGCTCGAGCGACTCAGTGGTCGCTATTCACGGCGATTTCTGGCTGAGCGCTGACCGCTCGCCGAGTGCCCGACTCAGGTCAGCCGCTGCGAGAGTCCCCAGGGTCCTGCGCGGTTCCATTCAGCCGCTTCGTGCTCCAGGGATTGGCGGGTCAGCGGATGCTCCTCGAGCCATGAACTGCTGAGCTCGATGCGCGCACCCGCGGACTTCAGGCGCAGGCGCAGATCGGGCGGTATGACGCCATCGCGACGGCGATGAAAGATCAAGGCCAGGCGCAGGCAAAGCACCAGCAGCCAGTCTGCAGAGTCGGTCAGGCGGGCTTGAAGTTTGGTCAGGCCCCCGCTCTGGCCGAGCACCAGAACCGCGAGGCCGCGTTGCTCGGCCTCTGAAAACCCCGGCATGTCGCAATGTTCGAGGATGTAGGCGCCGTGCTTGTGAAAGTCTGCGTGGCCAATGCTCAAGCCCACCTCGCACAGTTGGGCCGCCCATTGCAGACGTAAGCGCTGGGCCTGTCGGCCTTCCGGGTCCATCGATGGATCGTCCTGCGCGAGCTGGTCCAGGAGTTTGGTGGACAGCGCTGCAACCGAGTCGCCATGCCGGGCATCAAGTTGATGGCGTCGGATCATCTGGGCCACCGTAATGGCCCGCATGTCCGCGCCACTGGATCGACCGAGCAGGTCATAGAGCACCCCTTCGCGCAGGGCGCCGTCGCAATAGGCCAGCGACTCGATGCCCAGCTCCTCGAAGAGTGCGCTCATCATGGCCAGTCCGCCGGCAAGCACGGGCCTGCGGTCGGGCTTGAGACCTTCAAGCCGAACCCGATCGACATGGCCGGCCTTGAGCACGATGGATTCGAGATCAGCCAGGCGCTCGGCCGTGAGGAGTTCTTCGTCGAAATCGGTCTGCAGGATGGCCCAGAGCGCCTTGGCCGAACCCGAGGTGCCGATCGCGGTGCGCCAGCCGGCCGCACGATAGCGGCCGGAGAGCGGCGAGATGGCATCGCGGCACATCAGGCGGGCCTGCTGATACAGCTCGCGATCGATCAGCCCCTCCGGAAAAAAGCGCTGGGTGAGGTTGACGCAGCCCAGAGGAATGGACTCCAGCAGCCGGCTCTCGTAGTTGCTGCCCACAATGCATTCGGTGGATCCCCCCCCGATGTCGACCACCAGCCGAGGCTGTCCATCCAGGGGCAGGCTGTGCGCAGCGCCCAGATAGATCAGCCGAGCCTCTTCGCGTCCGGCGATCACTTCGATCGGAAAACCGAGTGCCTCGCGGGCCCGCGACAGGAATTCGGCCGCATTGCGGGCCACACGGAAGGTGTTGGTGGCCACCGCCCGCACCTTGTCGGGGTGAAAGGCTCGCAGGCGCTCGCCAAATCGCTGCAGCGTGGCCAACGCCCGCTCCTGGGCACTGACCGAGAGCATGCCGCTCTCATTCAGACCGGCCGCCAACCGGACGGTTTCCTTGATCTGGTCGATGGGGAGAATCTGGTCGCCGACGGGGCTGGATTCGATCCGGCCAATGATGAGCCGAAAACTGTTGGAGCCCAGGTCGACCGCTGCAAGGTGAGTGCGCGAGGTCATTTTCATCATTTTGCAGCATTCGTCTGACCATACTGTGACGATCAGGCGAATTGTCAGTCGCCTCCGGTGCCATCAAAAGGCATCGCCTCCTTCTTTCGGATGATCCTCGTGTCTCCAGCTTCGACCTCAGCCGCCCAGTCTCCGGCCCGATTGCTCAACCGTGAGCTCGGCATGCTGGCCTTCAATGAGCGGGTCCTCGCCCAGGCGGAGGACAGCAGCCTGCCCCTGCTGGAGCGGCTGCGCTATCTCACCATCGTGAGCAACAACCTCGATGAACTCTTCGAGGTGAGGGTGGCCGAGCTCCAGGAACTGATGCTGGCCGATCCCATGACGCAGCTCGATTCAGGTCCGGTGTCGGAGGCGCTGTCTTTGGTGGCCGAACGGGCCCGGGCCCTGGTGGATCGCCAGTACCAGCTGCTCAACCAGACCCTGTTGCCGGCGCTGGCCGGCGAGGGCATTCGCATCCTGATGAGTACCGACTGGACGGAGCGTCAGCGGGCCTGGGCCGAGAAGGTGTTTCTGGATCAGATCGAACCTTTGCTGACGCCCATCGCACTCGACCCGGCGCATCCGTTTCCGCGCATCCTCAACAAGAGCCTGAATTTCGTGATCGAGCTCGAAGGCAAGAATGCCTTCGGCCGCCCGGCCGATATCGTGATTCTGCAGGCGCCGCGCGTGCTGCCGCGCGTGATCCGTGTGCCGCGGGCCATCGCGGGCGCACCGCACGGCCTGATGCTGCTCACCTCTGTGGTGACCGGATTCGTCGAGCGGCTCTTTCCCGGACTCGCGGTCAAATCGGTCAATCAGTTTCGCGTGACCCGCAACAGCGAACTCTTTGTCGATGAGGAAGAGATCACCGATCTGCGTCAGGCGCTGCACACCGAACTGTCCCAGCGCCAGTACGGCGACGAGGTGCGTCTGGAGGTGTCCTCGGGCATGGGCGAACGGGTGCTCCAGCGGCTGCTGCGCGAATTCGATCTGCAGATGCAGGATTGCTATCGCGTTGAGGGGCCGGTCAATCTCGTGCGTCTGCAGCAGGTGATCGATCTGGTGGATCGGCCGGAGTTGAAGTTTCCACCGTTCGAGCCCGGCCTGCCGCCGGCGCTGCGAGGCTCTGACCTTTTTGCGGCCATCCGGCGCCAGGACATCCTGCTGCACCATCCCTACGAGTCTTTTGCGCCGGTCACCGAGTTTCTCAAGAGCGCAGCGACCGACCCCCAGGTGGTGGCCATCAAGCAGACCATCTATCGCACCGGCGCCGATTCGGTCCTGATGGAAGCACTGGTCGCGGCGGCACGGGCGGGCAAGGAGGTGACGGTCGTGCTCGAGCTCATGGCCCGCTTCGATGAAGAGGCCAACATCAACTGGGCGCGGCGTCTGGAGGAGGTTGGCGCGCACGTGATCTATGGGGTAGTCGGGCACAAGACCCATGCCAAGATGACCCTGCTGATGCGTCGCGAGAATGGCAGTCTCAAGCGGTATGCCCACCTCGGTACAGGGAACTACCATCCCCGCACGGCGCGTCTGTATGAAGACTTCGGACTGTTCACCGCCGATGCAGATGTGTGCGCCGATGTACATGAGGTGTTTCGACGGCTGACCGGTACCGGGCAGGCGGGCCCGCTGCGGTGTCTGCTGCAAGCGCCCTTTACGCTGGCCGACCACATCCTGCGCGCCATCGCGCGCGAGGCTGAAATCGCCCGGGCTGGCCGCAAGGCCACGATTGCGGCCAAGGTCAATGCCCTGCTCGAGCCCCATGTGATCGAGGCGCTCTATGCGGCGAGCCAGGCGGGCGTGAAGATCGATCTGATTGTTCGCGGGGTATGCGCCTTGCGCCCCGGCGTACCCGGCTTGTCCGAGAACATCCGGGTGCGCTCCATCGTGGGCCGGTTTCTGGAGCACAGCCGCATCTATCACTTTCATGCCGATGGGGCCAATGAGGTCTGGCTCTCTTCAGCCGACTGGATGGGGCGCAACCTGCATCGGCGGGTGGAGGTGGCCTTTCCGGTGCGCGATCGCCGGCTCAAGGCGCGGGTGCTCTCCGAGGGGATTGCGGTTCATCTGCGCGACAACGTCATGGCCTGGACCATGGATGCCGATGGCCACTACACGCGGCGCAAACCGCGCGGGCCCCGACGCATCGTGTCGCAGCACCACCTGCTCGACAAACTCGCTGCACGCTGAGCGTGCGCTTCGAGGGCAGGCAGCACCGGAGTAGACTTCGGCGAAGAATTCATTCGACGGAGACCTGCCCATGAACGGCGCTGAAACCCTGGTGCGCACCCTGCTGTCCGAAGGCATTGAGGTGTGCTTCACCAACCCCGGAACGTCCGAGATGCACTTTGTTGCGGCCCTCGACCGGATCGAGGGCATGCGCTGTGTGCTCGGGCTGTTTGAAGGTGTGGTCACCGGGGCAGCCGATGGCTACTGGCGCATGAAGCAAAGCCCCGCTTCCACCCTGTTGCATCTGGGCCCTGGGCTGGCCAATGGCCTGGCCAATCTGCACAACGCCAAAAAGGCACGCTCCGGCATCGTGAACATTGTGGGTGAGCATGCCTTGCCCCACATTGCGCTTGATGCGCCACTCACCAGCGATATCGAGGGGGTGGCCCGTCCGATGTCGCAGTGGGTGCACACCATCGGATCGTCGGTGGGGGTGCAGGCCGCCACCCGAGGTGCGGTTCAGGCGGCCAGCACGCCACCTGGCAAGATCGCCACGCTGGTGCTGCCCGCCGATTGCGCATGGGGCGAGGTGCCCGCCTCCCAGCCCGATTCCGGGCCGATCGAGCGGCTGGGCCGAGCGGCGGCCGATGCTTCCGATCTTGCTGCCGCGGTGGATGCCCTGCGCTCAGGCGAGCCCACGGTGATCCTGATGGGCGATGTGGCCGTGCATGCCCAGGGGCTGGAGATGGCCGGGCGCATCGCGGCGGCCACGGGCTGTGCCCTCATGACCGAGTTCACCACCGCGCGCACGCAGCGCGGCGCCGGGCGAGTGAATGCGCCCCGGGTGCCCTACGTGCCCGATGCCGCCATGGCTGCGCTCAAGCCTTATCGCAACCTGCTGCTGGTGGGTTGCGAGGAGCCGGTGTCGTTCTTTGCCTATCCGGGCAAGCGCGGTCGCCAGTCGGCACCGGGCTGTCGCATCTTGCGGGTGGCGCATCCGGGCGAGGATGGGGTGGGCGCGCTCGAGGCCCTGGCCGATGCGCTGGGTGCGCGCACCCGAGCTCCGGCGGGCGTGGGTGAGTTGGTATTGCCCGCCCTCCCAGAGGGCCCCATGACGGTCGATGGCATGGGGCAGGTCATCGCCGCCTGCATTCCCGAAAATGCCATCGTGATCGATGAGTCGGTCACGGGGGGGCGCGCACTCGGCCCGCTCACGGCCAAGGCCCGCCCGCACGACTTTCTCACCTCCTGCGGCGGTGCCATCGGATTTGGTCTGCCCCAGGCGATTGGTGCGGCCATAGCCGCGCCCGATCGCAAGGTGCTGGTGCTCGAGGGCGATGGCAGCGCGATGTACACGATTCAGTCGCTGTGGACCATGGCCCGCGAGAACCTCGACATCACGGTGCTGATCTTTGCCAATCGGGCCTATCGGATCCTGCAGGGTGAATTTGCAGGCGTGGGCGCGGGCACACCGGGTCCGCGGGCCAACCACATGCTCAACCTCGATCGCCCGGACCTGGACTTCACGAGCCTGGCGCGCGGCATGGGCGTGCCGGCGGCCAAGGCGACCACCCTGGGCGAGCTCGCCCGTGAGCTGCAGCGGGGTCTTGCAACGCCCGGGCCCTGCCTGATCGAAGCGGTACTCTGAATAGCCTGTGCGCAGGACTGCGTACTGCAGTCCTGCGAGATCGCTCCGGGTTCAGCGCAGTGGTCCCAGGGCCCGGACTGAAGCCGGTTGGGTCCTGCCCGATTCAGGCCTTTTTCAGGCTCATTTCGTGCAGGGGCGCGAGCGGGCCCCAGACGCCGAAGTTCTGCGCCCCCACATTGCGCCCGAAGGCTCCGGCATAGCCGGTCTCGAACACGAACGCGATCGGGCAATCCTCGACCACGAGCTTCTGAAACTCGGCATAGAGTTTCTTGCGGGTGTTGACATCACGCTCGATCGCCGCCTTGGCCATCAGCTCATCGACCTTGGGGTTGGAGTACTGCTGGGTGTTGGACCAGACCACGCCCTTGCGGATGTTGGAGGTCTGATAGGTGCGATGCACGCCAATCACCGGATCGCCCCAGTTCCAGACCGAGTCGGTGGTGAGTTCGAAGTCGTGGTCGCCCACACGCCGTGCCCAGGTCGGAAAGTCGGGCGCAAAGCGCACCGTCACCTCAATGCCGATCTTGGCCAGCGCCGGGCGCAGGTATTCCGCGAGCGTGCGCTGGTCGCCACTGCTCACGCTGTCGCAGGTGAGTGTGAGACGCTTGCCGTCGGCTCCAGCCTTGAGGCCCGCCGCATCCAGCAGCTGATTGGCCTTGGCCAGATCAAAGCCGAGCCTGGGCACATCGGCCGAATAAAACGGGCTGCTGCTGTGGATGGGGCCGGTGGATGCCCGCATCGCCCCGGTGGAGAGGTTCTTGACCACGAAATCACGGTCGATGGCATGCGAGATGGCCTGACGCACCCGCCTGTCGGTGAGCTTGGGGTGTCTGGTGTTGAAGGCGAGCCAGACCAGCGCACCCACGCCGGGAACGAAGTCGTCGGTGACGGTGGCGCCCTGCGTCTTCTTGAGCCGGGCGATTTCGCGGGGATCACCGATGAAGGGAATGAAGTCGACCTCGCCGCGCTCAAAGCCGAGCACCATGCTGGTGGAGTCCTTGTACTCCTTGAAGACCAGTCGATCGAGCAGGGGCTGACCTGGTAGGAAGAACTTGTCAAAGCGCTGCATGATGACGTGCTCGCCCGGCTTGAACTCCACCAGCCGGAACGGGCCCGAGCCCACCACGTTGTTCACATTGCGCGGATGGGTGGGCAGGGGTGTGCCATCGCCATAGATGTGCTTGGGCAGGATGGGCACGAACACCGTGGTCATGGCCAGTTGCAGGGCCGGATGCGGCTCCATCAGACGCACGACCGCGGTGTGCTTGTCCGTCAGGGTCACCGCATTGACCGGCTGGAACATGCCCTTGAAGGGATGATGGTCGCGCACGGCCTCGACCGAGAACTGCAGGTCTTCGGAAGTGATGGGCCGGCCATCATGAAAGACCGCATCCTTGCGCAGGTGCAGGGTGATGCTGCGAGCGTCTTCCGAGACCGACCAGCGCTCGGCCAGGTAAGGCCGGGGCTTCCAGTTGCGATCGATCAGCAGGGGTGAGGCAAAGAGTTGCGCGGCCGGCATCATGGGCGAACCCGACATCAGCGCCGGGTTGAAGTGCCGCGGCCGTGAGGGTGCACCGATCAGCAACTGCCCCCCGCGCACTCCGGCGGCCTGAGCAAAGGCCAGTTGCGGTGCGCCCAGTGCGGACAGGCCCGAGGCGGCGCCCAGAGCTCCCAGACCCGCTCCCAGCAGAGAGCGGCGCTCGATATCGGGGCTGAAACGATCGGACTCGGACATGAAGGGCTCCTGTAGGCAAGGGATAAAAACGGCCGGGCAACGGGGGTCGGGGAACGCGGTGAGGAAGCAGACTCAGAAAGACGGGGGACAGCGATCAGGGCTCAGACTCAGCAGGACGGCGGGACAGTGATCAGGACTCAGACTCAGGCCTGCGCCGGAAAAATCCGGCCACCCTGCACCGTGCCCCAGACTCGGACGTCCTTGAGTCGACCCGGGTCGATCTCGAAGGGATCATCGTCGAGCACCGCGAAGTCGGCGCGTTTGCCCACCTCGATGCTGCCGATCTCATGATCCAGATGCAGCGTGGAGGCCGCCCCCAGCGTGACGGCCCGCAGTGCCTCGCCCACCGAGATCCGCTCATGGGCACCCAGCAGGCGGCCACTGGCCGTCAGGCGATTGACCGCACACCAGGCCACATGCAGCGGGCCCAGTGGCGTGACGGGTGCATCGGAATGGATGGTCCAGCGCAGGCCCAACTCCTGCGCGGAGCGGCAGGGATTCATGCGCTCGGCCCGATCCGGCCCCAGCGTGAGGCCGTAATGGGCATCGCCCCAGTAGAAGTGGTGATTGGCAAAGAAGTTGCCGCCCACACCGAGGGCCTTCATGCGCTGCAACTGGGCTCGATCAGCCATCTGGCAGTGCTGCAGCATGAATCGGTGATCGCCCGATGGGTGCTTGCGCAGCGCGTCTTCGATGCAATCGAGGGCAAGATCGATGGCCGCATCGCCGTTGGTGTGGGTGTGCATCTGCACGCCGTTCTCCAGCGCCAAGGCATAGACCCGACGCAGATACTCCGGCTCCACATACCAAAGTCCTTGCGGGGCGCCATTGAAGTAGCCTGGCCAGCGCAGCCGCGCTGAAAAGCCTTGAATGGAACCGTCGGCATGGGCCTTGACCCGACCGAGCAGCAGGCGCTCGCTGGAGCGGGCTTTCAGGGTGAGGGCGCGCTCGATGGCCTGCTCGGCGGTTTGGCCACGCACATGCATGGCAGGCACCAGGGTCACGGGGTAGTCGGCGCGGCCCGTCACCTCGAGCAACTGCTCCATGTTGCGTTCGTTGATCGAGCTGGCCAGATCGGTGGCGGTGGTCACGCCCTTGCGCACGGCCAGCTGACCGAAGGCCAGCGCCCCTTCGGTGTCGCCCGCCATGACATCACGGCTGACGCCGCACTTGACCAGCACCGGTGTCATGGCCTCAGGACCCCGCAGCTCGCCATTGGGCAGGCCATCTTCGCCGAGCAGGATCCCGGGATGATCGACGCCCGGCCTCAACAGGCCTGCCATGTCGAGCGCCAGGCTGTTGGCATTGGTGATGTGACCGCTGGCATGCATCAGGGCGATCGGCCGGGTGGTGCTCACCCGATCGAGATCATGGCGGTTGCAGCGTCGGCCGGTGAAGTAGATGGGATCGAAGGCCCAGGCCACGATCGGAGTCGTGTCGTTCGGGCTCGCGGCCTGAACCTGCAGCAGGCGCTGCACCACGGCCTCGATCGAACCCACGCCCGGCCAGATGCGCCCATCGGGGCCCATGCGATCAAAGAAGCCGCAATAGATGTAGCGCCAGTAGACGCCCTCGCCCAGATGGCTGTGTCCTTCCACAAAACCGGGCAGCAGCACCTTGTCGGCAAATCGCTCATCCAGGGTGTGCTCGCCCCAGCCGGCGAGTTCTTCTTTCGAACCCACACCCAGGATGCGACCGTCGCGCACCGCGACATGGGTCGCTTCAGCCCGGGCGGGGTTGAAGGTGTGGATGCGCTTGGCGCGATAGAGCGTGAACATGGCGGTGCGTCTCGCAGGGATCGATGGATTGGGGGGTCGAGGGCAGTCAGAAGTTCGGTCAGATCACGCCGCTTGCCTTGAGCGACGCGATCTGGGCGCTGTCGTATCCGAGCGAGCCCAGCACGCTTGCGGTATCGCAGCCCGGCGTGGCCACCGGGCCCTCAATGCCGCCATTGCCATGGGCCATACGAAACCCGGCACCCGCCAGACGCACTTCGCCGTACGGCGTTTGCGCCGGTTGGACCAGGCCCCGGTGCACCACCTGCGGATGGTTCACGATCTCGGAAATCTTCCAGACCGTGGCGCAGGGCACATCGGCTGCGGTCAGGCGTTGCTCCCAGTCCTTGGCGCTGCCGTCCTGCATGGCCGATTCAATGATGCGCCGCAGCTCGACTTCGTTTTCGGTGCGGGTGAACCAGTCCGAAAAACGCGGATCGCCCAGCAGATCGCTGCGGCCCAGGGCCCGCAGCAGGTTGTCGAACTGCTTGTCGGTGAGCACGGCCAGCACGATGTGGCCATCGCCACAGGCAAAGCGATCGGCGGTGGGCTTGCGGCTCGTGGAGCGGTTGCCGTACTGCGGATGCATGTACTGCATGACCGTGTATTCGGCCACTTGCGGCGCCATGAAGTTGAGCATGGCATCGAGCATGGCCACATCCACGAACTGTCCGCGTCCGGTGTGGGTGCGCTGATAGAGCGCACTGGCCATCGCAAACGCGGCTGTCATGCCGGTGGTGATATCGGCCAGGGCAAAGCCCGCCCGCATCGGGCCGCCACGCTCGTCGCCGGTGATCGACATCAGGCCTGACATCGCCTGGATCTTGCCGTCGAAACTGGCAGTGCCGCGCTCGGGCCCGGTGCTGCCAAAGCCCGAGATGCCGCAATAGATGAGGCGGGGGTTGATCTTGGACAGTTGCGACCAGCCGATGCCCTTGCGCTCGAGCACGCCCGGCCGGAAGTTTTCGCACACGATGTCCACCTCGGCGGCCAGGCGGTTGACGATCTCGACCGCCTCGGGTTTGCCCAGGTCCAGGCTGATGCTGCGCTTGTTGGCATTCACGGCCATCCAGGCCGGCCCGAGCTGACGCTCGGACCATTCGCGGCTGATCGGCGACAGGCGCATCGCATCACCCGACACCGGCTCCACCTTGATCACCTCAGCGCCCTGCAGGGCCAGTTGAAAGGTGCTGAAGGGCCCCGCCAGAAAATGCGTGAAATCGAGCACCCGCACACCCGCAAAGGGCTTGGAGCCGGGCTCGGAGTGGGCGGGTGAGGCAGCCGGGCCGCTCGAACCTGAGAAGGCCTGGGACGGGGC
>Ga0255100_1000415_pt1 | contig 17520 bp, 13 predicted proteins | sample Colum_Colum_RepB_2_FD_188449 | JGI IMG/M metagenome (GOLD analysis project Ga0255100, IMG submission 188449) | Freshwater microbial communities from Columbia River, Oregon, United States - Colum_Colum_RepB_8d | ecosystem: Environmental > Aquatic > Freshwater > River | place: USA: Oregon...
ATGCCATGGGGATTCTCGGTGACGCGGACCCTCAACTTGCTTTGAAGCATTACCTTAAGGCCGGCAGGTCGGGTTCCGCGCAGGCCTACTCAAGCCTTGCGCGAATGTTTCTGGGTACGTCCGGCATTCAGGTTAATCGCGTTAATGGCTATGTGTTTGCGAAGCGTTCAGAAGATGCCGGAAGGGTGTTGACCGTCCGCGTGCGAAAACTTAAGCGCTTAAACGAACTGCAACTGAACTTAGAGTCTGCCGATATGTTCGATGTTGTTCAGGTGAAGTTGCTTGATCAGCTCGTTGGTGAAATGACTGCAACCGATTTGGCTCGCGCAGAACGCCTGTACCAGCTCGAAAAAAACTTCCAACCTGTACTAAAGCAGCCCCTTCCGCCCGACATCTACTCTCGAGGCAAGCAGCAATGAGAACGCCCCTTCCCGCCGCAATCGCCTCGGCTCTGCTACTTATTGGGTTGCCTGCGTCGGCATTGGAAATTAACTCTGCACTGCGCACAGGGATCGGTGGCCAGGCCGACGGTTCGCGTGACCTAGGCCAAACCGGCCTTTCTAGTAACGAAATCGTCTACCTAAACCTATCTCCGCGGGTATCGGTAGAGATTAATCGGGAATGGACGTTTTATTTCCGCGGTCGCGCATTTCTGCCGTCGGGGGACGTCGTCGATAACGATGAGACGCAGTCAACCTTACAACGCGAAACCAAAAGCTTCGTCAAACTCGACGAAGCTTGGTTACGGTATAGCGGATTTACGAGCTATCCTGGTGAGTCTATTCGGATAGGACATCAATTTGTCCGAGAAAATGATAGGAGCTGGCTAGGTCGTGATGTGGATGCAATTTACTGGGTAATAAACACCACGCGATTCACTTCAAGCGTGGGCGTCCTCTATCAATTCTCGCCTTACCGATCAGACGGGATTGAGCTTCCACCGGAGCAGCGCCAGCGAGTTTATGGCCACGGCAACTTCGCAATCGATTGGATACCTGAACATCAGGCCGGCCTCCGCGGCTTGCATGCACGCGATATCGGCGGCTTGCCGGGCATTAACGCCGAAACGAGTGCAGACGCCAAGTTAGAGGAGGTAAACCTTACATGGATCGGCGTTTACTTCAATAACGGATATCTGATCGCGAGAAACCCGAATTCGGTCAAGTATTGGGCGGATGTGACGTATTTGTTCGGCGACACCCTATCCGCCAGCCTCGACGCAAATCGCGCTGTGGCCGGCTTCCGCCGGCAAAACATCGGCGCGGTTGCTAGCACCGTAGGCGTTCGCTGGCGTCCAGGCGTGTTGCCTATATCGGTTGGCGCCGAGTACGCCTATAGCGGCGGCGGAGGCGCGAGCCAGTACAGGCAGAGCGGAATTCAAGGCAACTCCGTACAGTTCACGGGTGCCTCGGCCAGTACGTATCGATACAACGAAGCCCTTCGTGCGCAACTCGGGAATCTCAGGATCGCGACTCTGTACGCATCCGTCAATCTACCGCACGATGACTTCGCTATCGTTATGCAAAAGTTCTCCAAAGACGATCGATTTGCACCAATCGTCACCAACAATATCTCAGTGGGCACCGTCGGTGGGTCCTCCGATATCGGTTACGGTATCGATCTGATCGCAAGTCACTACCTTCCAACATCTGGTTTACTCCGCAGCTTGGACGATAGTGGAGGTTTAGCGACAGAAGATCCAAGGTCGGCTGTACGACTGCGCGCTTCCCTATTTAATCCAGGGAATGCGTATAGCCCCGGCTCCGACATCAACTATCGCGTAATCGTCGAGGCAACGCTATGGTGGTTTTGAACCGCCCAAAGTGGAAGATCCTCTCCGCACTCCTGCTGTCTCTTGCGGGAATCCACCCACTTCTAGGCAACACCGCGTCTTACGAAAGTGCGGACATCGGGGAGACCGCCGCGCTTAATGACGAGTCGTTTGGTGAGGATGGCGCGGACGATCCCGGCTCGACAGCAGCAGCACGCAAACTCACTGAGAGCGAAGTTCGTGCCGGATACACGTTACGTATAGCCGAACCAGCAACAGTACCTACGTTCATTGCTCCCAAGCTGCCAGACTTGAGTCGCTACAACTACAACGCGGCGCTGAAGAAGATCGACAGAAGCAGGATCGGTTCGGTATCGATCGGCTCTATGCTTGCTGAACCTGGAATGAAAGTGCTGACCTACAAAGGATCCGTAGGACTTTCAAATTTTGCAAAATTTCAGAAAAGCGGGCTACAAGCGATCATTGTCCGCGACGGCTTGGTGACTCTGAACGATCTTGCGAAAGCGCTTCCGAAGGAACATTTTTCTGAAGTCCAACAAGGCATCTATTTGGCCCGATTACCGATTCTGGTTCGTCATGGCGCTACGCTACTAATCGACAAGTCGGTTAAGCAGCTGCGACTTGGCGTCGAGAGGGGCTCTCTACTATCCGTAGAGGGCCAGCTGATGCTGATTAACTCTGAGATTGTTGGGTGGAATGAAACAGCCAATCGAGTTGCTGAATTCAAAGACGCAAAAAAGTTCCGGCCATTTATAGTCAGCTGGGGAGGCTCTGATACCAATCTCATTCGAAGCCGCGTCGCTCATCTCGGTTACGCAGCGCAAAAAGCTTATGGATTGTCACTATCCCAGTACGGCACGCTGCAGCTCCAGTCAAAAGTCTGGCCACGACCTACTGGTTGGATAATCGAAACCACTATTGAGGATTTGTGGTACGGCTTGTATACCTGGGAAGCGGAGGATGTCGTTATGCATTCTAATGTCATGCGTAACAACATCTTGTACGGCTTCGATCCTCACGACCGCTCGCGTCGATTGATTATCGCAAATAACGAAGTCTCTGGGACGCGGATCAAGCACGGCATCATCATCTCACGTGAGGTAAACGACAGCTGGATTTTCGGCAACAAAACCCACGAAAACCACAAGGCAGGTATTGTTCTTGATCGTCAATGTTCAAACAATGTAATTGCCAATAACATTGCGACCCAGAACGGCTCGGACGGCATCATCATCTCTGAAAGTTCAAAGAATCTGGTTTGGAACAACGTTGTATCTGGAAATAACAATCACGGTATTCGATTGCGCAATAGTGCTTCGGTTCGTGTTCAGGACAATACAGCCATTGCAAATGGGCTCACTGGAGTTTACGGAGCGGCGGTCGATCTATCTGGGACTGCGCGTGATTTTGTGACCGATCACTACACAAAACAGCTCGAAACAACCATCGTTGGCGGACAGTACACATCTAACGGAAGTGGCCCGTTTGGTCTCGATTATCCGAGCAAAGTGTCCTTCTATGGCGTCGATTTACGGACACCCCAACGTCAGCTTGGGTACCGGCTCGGCGGCATGCTTCCCGCTTTCCAAATCGACTTTCTCGACATCATCTTGAACCAGCGCAAGGTAGCAATAATTGAAGCCAGCAAGTAGTGTCAACGTCGCTTAAATGGCTGTACTCCGTTTTTCATCGATGAGGATCGTCATGAATCAAATCAAAAAGTCGCTGCGCTTTTTTTCATTGCTGCTCGCGGTGTTGGTTCCAATGCACTCACAGGCGCAGCTGTATGCGAAAGGAGCACCGCCTGGGTCCGCCTTCGTCAGAATTTTAAACGGCACTGCCGGACAGAGCCCAGCCGGGTTCATCGGAGAAACGCAGCAAAGCGCTTTGCCTGCCTTCACTGCTGGCCAGTTCGTCTTCCTTCCCCCAGGCGAGTATCCCATTCAAGTCGGCAACCGTAAGGAGACATTCAAACTCGAGGCTGACCGCTTCTATAGCATTGCTTATCTACCAGATTCGATGAAAAGCTTTCAGCTAGAAGGTTTCAAAAGTCAGCTGAAGGCGATGGTTGTGATGATGAATCTGTTTCCGGACAAAACGCTATCTTTGAAAACGGCTGATGGCAAAGTGACTGTGCTCGACTCCGTCGCTCCGTTCAAAGCCGGGCAACGCGAAATCAATCCACTCTCAGTTTCTCTAGGTCTGTTCGACGGGGACCGAAAAATGGTCGATGTGCCGCCGGTTACGTTCGAGCGTGGCAAAGCCTCCAGCCTTATCGTTGGCGGCACCTCGACCGTTCCTATTTTAACTTGGGATGAACAAAAGTAATTTATCAGTACAGATTCACGAGACCTCCAATATGCGCTCCATTATCAATAGCATTTTCTTTGGCGCCCTAGGTGCTGGAGCGTCTCTGTTCTCATCTCCGGCGTTTGCTCAGGGGCAAGCTAAAGCCGAAGAACCCTCTTATTCGGCTGAGCGCTGCTGTTCCGTGTGCCCCAAAGCAGCGGATCGCGACGCTTATGTAAGCGAATACATGCGCGGCTATCGAGTCGTCGTCGAAGGCAAGGATGGTTGGTTGTTTCGTACCGAAGCCGAACTTCAATGGCTTGAGCCGAACGACCCTGAACTTTGGTTGTCGTTAAAGCGTTTGATTGCCGCGCTTAAAGCACGCGGAACACAAGTAATGATGTTTCCGCAACCGCCACGCGGTTTGGTGGAAACGCGAATGCTCAAGGACGAAACGCTTCAAAAGTTTGATATTAATGAGCTTCAACGTCGCTACAGCGGGCTCGTGGATCAACTTCGGGCTGTCGGGGTTCTTGTCGTAGATGGCAGCGTGTTTAGCCATAATTCGGGGGAGCAGTACTTCTACAAGCGCGACGGGCATTGGAAGGCTTCTGGCTCGCGGCGCGCTGCCGAACTGATTGCAGCGCAAGTGAAAGAAGCTGGGTTCTCTTTCACTCCCAAACAGTTCGAGACCTCACAGACCGGCCTTGTTGGGTCGCGGGGAACGATGACGCATGTTGTGTCGACCTTATGCGGCCTGATGTATCCCGCTGAATTTGGACCCGCATATCAAACGCGGGCACCCGCTACCGATGATCTTTTCGGAGACGAGGCTGCGCCTGAGGTTGCGCTAGTTGGAACAAGTTTTAGCGCCACGCCGACCTATAACTTTCTCGGATTCTTGCGAACAGCGCTCAATACGGATGTCTACCAGGCGGCAATGGCCGGCGGAGGTTTCGATGGCGCACTTTCTCAATATCTGGCTTCGGCGCTCTATCAACAGAATCCGCCAAAGTTGATCATCTGGGAGTTTCCATATCAGCAGTTGCAGCGAACCAACACTGCAGTGATGCGTAGGGTCCTTCCATTAGTGGGGAATGGGTGTGCCGGCAGGAAGCCACTCCTAAGCAATACGGTAAAGCTCGCTGGGAACAATGATCTAGTTGAGGTTATCGTTAACGGTGGCGCTCAATTTACCCCCGTTCCAGCGAAGGATCTCTGGTTGGATTTTCAGTTTTCCGATCCCAATGTACGGGTCATGAAGGCCGAAGTTTGGTACGCAGATGGGAAGTCACAGATTCTTAACGGACGCTACAACTCATACACAAAGATGAACGGTCGGTTCGCTCTCGAAACGAATTATTCGCCGGAAGCCGAAGTACAACCTATTGTATCGATCCGCGTCCAAAGCGTTTCGGAAACTGCGAACGATACGACCGTTACTGCAACAGTATGCAAGCGCACCTAATTAAATGAGTACTCATTCATTTTGGGTGCATGGCTGTGCGACGCTTTCTTGGCTGTTACTTAGTACCGGCTGCGCAGTGGCAAACCAGTCCCTGGCCGTGCCAGATGGATTTTCCTCACCTGTGGTGGTTGGCAAGCGTGGCCATTCCGAGTGTCCAACTGCCCCGGTTCCGTTTGTAGGCAGTTTGAACTTTCCAAGCAAGTATGAGGGCTCGGGAACCGCGCGTGATGAGTTGAACCCTGATGCAGAGCAGCGCTACAAAGGAGCGACGGAATCGATTTCGCAGTTGGAGGCCGGTGTGGCTTCTCTTACCTCGCGCTATCTGCAGCGCGGCTCTATATCTGACTTGAGCTGCGTGCTTTCCTGGCTTGACCGTTGGGCGACGCAAGATGCCCTGCTGGGCGAAGCTAAGACACATACTGGCAAATCGGTTCGAAAGTGGGCTCTCGCTTCAATTAGCGCCTCTTACCTCCGATTGCAGCGCTCCGCCAGTAATCCGTTGATTGGTCACGACGAGCAACGAGCACATATCGAGCAATGGCTAAGAGCAATCGCTTCTCGTGTCGTCGTTGAATGGCCGCTTTCCATGCCTTCTAGCAAGGTGAACAACCATTATTACTGGGCGGCGTGGAGTCTCGTGGCAACTGGTACTGCTTTAAATGATAGTGCCTTATTTGACTATGGGCTCGCGATCTTTCGTACCTTTGAGGGCCAGTTGACGGTCGACGGTCTACTTCCGAATGAGGTTGCTCGTCGCTCCCGTGCGCTCAACTACCACGCCTATGCACTGGCGCCGCTGGCGATGATCGCGACGTTTGCTGTTGCCAATGGGAAATCAATCGAGGTAGACGCACAGTCACCATTAGGTCGACTCGCTTCGACTGTTTTTGACGGCTTTCAGTCACCTGATCGCTTCGCAAAGCTTGTTGGCGTCAAGCAGGAAACCAGCAGTAGCGTTTCTACCAACTTCAGCTGGCTCGAGCCTTACTGCGCCATCACCACTTGTAACGAATCGATGGGTACTTTCCTTCAAGCACACCGTCCTCTCAAGTCGACGAGGATGGGCGGAGACCTTACGGCTTTATTTTCTCGGACTGTACAGCCATGAGGCGTGTTTATTCGACGGCAGGCTTCGCATTGCTGGTCGGTATATCGACTGCTGCAGCGAACGATTCTGATGCAGTTAAGTTCATCTCTTACTGCGAACGCGAGCTGTACGTCACCAAGAATTACGAAGAGGCCAGTAAGGTCTGTAAACGCGTAAAGCAGGATGTGCTTGTACTTGTTGGCTTATCGCCTCTGTATCTTCGTAGCGTCGTCGATGACGCAGACGCCAAGTGGGCGCTTGGAAACTACCCTGAGGCGTTTAATCTCTATGCACAAGCGGCGGATGTCGCCATCAAGTTAGGCGATACCGTTAAGATCATCGAGCTACGCATACGACAAGCTGAAGCCGAGCTATTTCGCGGCAAGTCGTTTGAGGCTGAAATTCTGCTACGCGATGCCATTACGCGCGTACAGGGCAAGACTGGCAACAACGCCCTGCAGGAGGCAGATCTTTTTTCAAGGCATGCGGAGGTCCTCGTAGCGCTGGGTCAGACGAAAGCCGCACAGCAAGGGTACTTGGCGGCATTTGCCAAGCTGGACGCAGAGTCCGCGAAGGATCGTCCGGTCCTGCTGAAAACGCAATTGCGCTACGCGGAACTGTTTGAACGGCAAAGTCGTTATACGGCTGCCATGGCGTCTTATCAACGCCTGCTTAAGCTTGCGCAGTCCGATCCCTTAAGTGCTGATTACATGATCATCGCGTACGAACGTATGGGCTGGATCTCCGAAACATTGCACAAGCGTGAGGAAGCACTTCTGTTCTACAGACACCAGCTCGAGATCATCGAGAAAGATCCGGCTCGATCGACCAGTACAGACGAGTTACGCCGAAAAATCCTGCGTCTGGAAAATTGACGGCACGATTTCCGGCTTGGATTGATCGCTCCCAGACGGGCGCTGATTGCACGATAGTTTTGAATAAAAATCAGGGATAAAGCAATGAACGACAAGCAGCCATCTACGGCGTCCACAGCGAGCACCGGTGACGCTAGCTATGCCATCGTCGGGATAGTTTTTGCTTTGACCGTTTCCGTACTTTCTGCGTTTAGTTTTCGAGCCGTGCTTTCGTACAGCGCTCCGCCGGTCAACGTTTTTAATGGCGATCTGGTCCGCAACTTCGAACAGCACTTCGACAAGGAGTTCCCGCTGCGCACCGCCAGCGTGAACTTCTGGACGGCGCTGCAGCTCGTGCTGTTCCGTGAAGGCAAGATCGGCGTGCTGCTTGGTCAGGACGGCTGGCTGTATTCGAACGAAGAGTTCCATGTGCTGCCGCGCTGGGAGCAGATCATCGAGCAGAACCTCGAAGTGATCCGCTGGACCCAGACCACATTGTCGGAGGCCGGGATTCCGCTGGTGGTGGTCGTGGTGCCCGAAAAGGCGCACATCTATCCGGAGCATGTCGGTGACCATCGCCAGGCGACGGCGCATGGGCAAGTGATGGCGCGGCTGCGCTCGGCGATCAGCGAGCAGACCACGCTGATCACGCTCAACGAGACCTACGCTGCCGCCAAGGCCACGCAGCCGCTGTTCTTTCACACCGACACCCACTGGACGCCGACTGGCGCACGAATCGCGGCACGCGCGGTGACCGATGCGATGAAGGCCAAGGGCCTCGCAACCAAGGTCGATCAGCCGGCGGCTTTCGTGACCACCGAGCAGCCGGAAACGAGCTTCGCCGGCGATCTGCTGTCGTTCCTGCCGCTGGAGCCGATGTTCCCGAGCCTGATGCCGAAGGCGGATACCTACATTCCGGTCGCAACCAAGGCCGTCGAGAAAGAGGCCAGTGCCGATGCGCTGCTGGGTGACGAGTCGGTGCCGGAAGTGGCCGTCGTCGGCACCAGCTACACCGCCAACGATCGCTGGAACTTCCAGGGCTACCTGAGCGAGTTCCTGAACGAACCACTGGCCGACTATTCGAAGGAAGGCATCGGCCCGTTCCCCCCGATGGCGCAGTTCCTGACCGGTCCGGACTACGCCAGCCACAAGCCGCGCGTGGTGATCTGGGAGATTCCGGAGCGTTCTCTGCTGGGCAAGGCCGCACTGGCGGGTATCCCGCTGCCGGAATCGCTGAACACGAAGCTGGCCTCGATCAAGCCGAGATAAGCGCGTGGTCTTTTCATCAAACGCGTTCCTGCTGCTGTTCCTGCCGCTGTTCCTGCTGCTGTATTACCTGACCCCGAACACCCGCCGGCTGCGGAACTATGTGGTTCTGGCCGCCAGCTACGTGTTCTACGGCTGGTGGCGGCCGGACTTCCTGTCATTGCTGATCTCGGTCACGCTGTTCAACTTCGTGATCGGCCGGCAGATCGGCATTGCCGGCGCGCGGACCAGCGAAGCACGGCGCTGGATGCGGCTCGGCGTGGCTGTCGATCTCGCTGTGCTCGGCTACTTCAAGTACCGCGACTTCGGCATCGAAAGCTTCAATTCGATCATCCAGGCCACCGGGTTCGAGCCGTTCACGCTGTCGGAACTGCTGCTGCCGATCGGCATCTCGTTCTACATCTTCGAATCGATCAGCTACATCATCGATGTCTACCGCGGCAGCGTGAAGCCGACGCGGCATCTCGCCGATTTCGCGACGTTCATCACGATGTTCCCGCATCTGATCGTCGGGCCGCTGTTCCGTTACAAGGAAATGGCCGCGCAGCTGGAACACCGCGTCCACTCGATGGACATGTTCGGGCGCGGCGCCGTGCGCTTCATGCAGGGCTTCGTCAAGAAAGTCGTCATCGCCGACACGCTGGCGCCGATGGTCAACTACTGCTTCGCGCTGCCCGATCCGAGCACGGCTGACGTGTGGATCGGCGTGCTTGCCTATGGCGTGCAGCTGTACTTCGATTTCTCCGGCTACAGCGACATGGCGATCGGCCTTGGCTTGATGATGGGCTTCAAGTTCGTCGAGAACTTCAACAAGCCGTTCATCAGCCAGAGCGTCACCGAGTTCTGGCGCCGCTGGCACATCAGCCTCAGCAACTGGCTGCGCGACTACGTGTTCTATTCGCTCGGCGGAACCGCCCGCAAGACGCGCATGCGGCTGCATTACATGACGTTCATGACGTTTCTGATCGGCGGCATTTGGCACGGCGCGAACTGGACGTTCGTGCTCTGGGGCGCGTTGCAGGGAGGGCTGCTGCTGTTCGAACGGATGTTGGGCGTGAACGGCAATCCGACACGCTTCAAGTTTCAGCACTGGGCACTGACATTCATCGTTGCGGTTGCCATGAGCATGGTGCTGTTCCGCGCTGACAACGTGTCGCGCGCAGCCGAAATGTACAAGTCGATGTTGTTCTTCCAGAACGTCGGCTGGATCAGCGAGCCGTTCGCCGGCGCCATCAGCACCATGCAGATCGCCACCCTGATCCTGGCCTACGGGCTGGTGATCTTCGAGGGCTTGCGCGAGTACGGCCCCAAGATCCAGCTCGGCAGCGAGCGGGTTCGGGTGGTGTCGTCGGTGCTGCTGCTGACGCCACTGTTCTTTCTCGCGATCACAAAGTTGTCGGCTCAAGGCTACTCGGCGTTCCTGTACTTCCAGTTCTGACAGGCACCGCCCTTTCCTTGAGCCCAATAAAAATGAATCCCTGGTAAGCCCCCATGGTTTTTTCTTCGAACGTCTTCCTGCTGCTGTTCCTGCCGCTGTTCCTGTCGGTGTATTACCTGACACCGAACAAGCGCAGGCTCCGCAACTACGTGATCCTTGCCGGCAGCTATTTCTTCTACGGCTGGTGGCGGATCGACTTCCTCGGCCTGTTCGCAGCCGTCACGATCTTCAACTACTTCGTCGGTGCCGCGATCGGCAATGCCGGCGTCGGGAAGCCGCTGGCGCGCCGCTGGATGAAGCTCGGCGTGGTCGTCAATCTGCTCGTGCTCGGCTACTTCAAGTACGCCAACTTCGGCGTCGCCAGCTTCAACGAGCTGATGGCCGGATTCGGCTTCGAACCGTTCGTGATGGCCAGCGTGCTGCTGCCGATCGGTATCTCGTTCTACATCTTCGAATCGATCAGCTACATCGTCGATGTCTACCGCGGTGATGCCGAAGCCACCAAGCATCCGGTGGACTTCGCGACGTTCGTGTCGCTGTTCCCGCACCTGATCGCCGGCCCGATCTTCCGCTACAAGGATCTGGCCGATCAGTTCGAGCAGCGCGACCACTCGGCCCAGCTGTTCGGGCTGGGCGCGACGCGCTTCATGCAGGGCTTCGTCAAGAAGGTCATCGTCGCCGACACGGTCGCGCCATTGGCCGACTACTGCTTCTCGCTGACCAATCCGTCGACGGCCGACGCCTGGCTCGGTGCCATCGCCTACACGGTGCAGCTGTACTTCGACTTTTCCGGCTACAGCGACATGGCGATCGGCCTCGGCCTGATGATCGGCTTCCGCTTCATGGAAAACTTCAACGCGCCGTACATCTCGCAGAGCATCACCGAGTTCTGGCGGCGCTGGCACATCAGCCTTTCGAGCTGGCTGCGCGACTACCTGTACATCCCGCTCGGCGGCAACCGCAACGGCGATGCCGCCACGCACCGCAACGTGATCATCACGTTCTTCCTCGGCGGCGTCTGGCACGGTGCGAACTGGACGTTCCTGGCCTGGGGCGCGATGCAGGGCTTCATGATCTTCATCGAGCGCGTGATGGGCATCAGCGGAGCGCCGAAAACCTTCCGCGCCACGCGCTGGCTGATCACCTTCGTGCTGGTGGTGATCAGCTGGACGGTGTTCCGCGCCGCCAGCATCAGCGAAGCCTGGCGGATGTATCAGCCGATGTTCCTGCTGAAGAACGTCGGCGGCCTCAGCGATCCGATGCTGACGATGATCTCCGGCCTGCAGATCTCGATGCTGGTGTTCGCGGCGGTGTTCGTGCTCGCCGAGGGCCTGCTGGCCTATGGCCCGAAGCGGGCACCGCTGTCGGAGCGCAGCAAGGCGCTGCTCGTGGTCGGCTTGCTGATGCCGCTGTTCGCGATGTCGATCATGAAGCTGTCGGCACAGGGCTACTCGGCGTTCCTGTACTTCCAGTTCTGATCCTGCCCGGGCTGCAGCGGCACAGCCGCTGCAGCCCATGTCGACTCACCAACGCCGCACGCCTTCCGCGAAGCCAAGGCCGCGTATCGCGGGCTCAATCATCCGGGTGGGTTGCCAAGCCCGGCTCAGTCCGGATCGAGCCGCCGATGCTGGCGCAGCGCATGCCAGCCGGCCGGTGTCAGCGCATAGCGGCCCGAGCCCTCGCCTTGCTCCTCGATCAGTGCACAGGGCGACAGCCGCGCTGCGGTTGCCGCGTCGAGCGCGCACTGGCCGTGCTCGATGCGTTCCAGCACTGCCCATTCATCCGCGCTGAGTCGGTTCATGGTCGAAATCTCCTCGTCGTGACCGGTCCGGTCTGGCGCCGGGCCTGAGCTTCGATCATCAACGAAAAAGGGCCGGTGTCGCCACCGGCCCTTCATTCAGCGTCTGCTGCAGCGAACCGGTCTTACCAGATGCTGACCCGCGCTTCCGGTGCCAGATACATCTTGTCGCCTTCCTTGACCTCGAACGCCTCGTAGAAGCCGGCCTGATTGACCAGCGAACCGTTGCCGCGGATGCCCGGCGGGGAGTGCGGGTCCACCGTCAGGCGGCGGATCGCTTCAGCTTCTCGGTCCTTGCCGCGCCAGACCTGTGCCCAGCCGAGGTAGAAGCGCTGGTCGCCGGTCAGGCCATCGATCACCGGTGCCGGCTTGCCCCCGAGCGACAGCTTGTAGGCCTTGTAGGCGATCGCCAGACCGGACAGATCGGCCACGTTCTCGCCCAGCGTCAGCTCGCCGTTGACGTGATAGCCCTTCACCGGCTCGTAGGCCGCGTATTGCGCCACCAGCGCTGCCGTGCGCGCCTTGAAGTTCTTCAGGTCGTCCTCGGTGAACCACTGGCGCAGGTTGCCGTCGCCGTCGTACTGGCTGCCCTGATCGTCGAAACCATGGCTGATCTCGTGGCCGATCACCGCGCCGATGCCGCCGTAGTTCACCGCATCGTCCGCGGCTGCGTTGAAGAACGGCGGCTGCAGGATCGCCGCCGGGAACACGATCTCGTTCTTCTCGGGGTTGTAGTAGGCATTGACCGTTTGCGGCGTCATGCCCCACTCCTCGCGGTCGATCGGCTTGCCAAGCTTGGCGATCTCCATCTGGTAGCTCACCGCCCGGGCCCGGGCGACATTGCCGACCAGGTCATCCGGCGTGATCACCAGCTTCGAGTAATCCTTCCAGCGCACCGGGTAGCCGATCTTCGGCGAGAACTTGGCGAGCTTGGTCTGGGCCTCTTTCCGGGTCGCTTCGCTCATCCACGGCAGCGTGTCGATCGACGACTTGTAGGCGGCCAGCAGGTTGCTGACCAGCGTCTCCATCCGCGCCTTGTTCTCGGCCGGGAAATGCTTTTCGACGTACAGCTTGCCAAGCGCTTCGCCAACCGAGCTCTCGACCAGGGCCACACCGCGCTTCCAGCGCGCCTCGTTCTGCGGAATGCCACGCAGCGCCGTGCCGTAGAACGCGAAGTTCTCGTCAACGAAGGCCTTCGGCAAGTAAGGCGCGTACTCGCTGATCACCCGCCACTGCAGGTACGCCTTCCAGGTGTCGAGCGGCGCCGACTGCAGCAGCTTGGCCATGCCGGTGATGTAGCTCGGCTGGCTGACGATCAGGTAGTCGACCTTGCCGGCCATGCTGCCGGCTGCAAGCCAGGACGTGAAATCGAAGCCCGGTGCCAGTTCGGCCAGCTTGGCCAGTTCGAACTTGTTGTAGGTCTTCAGCGGATCGCGGTTCTCGACCTTGTCCCACTGCAGCTTCGCAAGCTCGGTCTCGAAGCCGAAGATCGCCTTGGCCTTGGCCGCCGCATCCTTGTCTCCGGCAAGACCGAGCATCTTCTCGATATGGGCCCGGTACTGGGTCCGGGTCTGCACGTACTTCTCGGTGTCCTTCAGGTAGTAGTCGCGATCCGGCAGGCCGAGGCCGTACTGATACAGATCGACCACGTAGCGCGTCGAATCCTTGTTGTCCTGATGCACATACGGCACGAACGGCGTACCGACACCCAGCAAGGTCAGCGTCGCCATCGTCGCCGGCACGGCCTTGGCGTCCGGCAGCGCGGCGATGCTCTTCAGCGAACCGTCCAGCGCCTTCAGGCCGTTGGCTTCGATCGTCGCCTCCGCCATGAAGCTCTTGTACAGATCACCGATCTGCTGCGCCTCGCTGCCCGCCTTGAGCTCCTTGGCCGTGCTCGCTGCTTCAATGATGGCCTTCAGATTGGCTTCGGAATCGTCGGATAGCTTGGTGAACGAGCCAAAGCGCGCCTTGTCGGCAGGAATCTCGAAGCTGTCCAGCCATTTGCCATTCAGGTGGCGATACAGATCGTCCTGCGGACGGACGGCAGCGTCGATATGGCTGCGGTCGATGCCGGAGGTCAGCGGTGCAAGCGGCTTCGGCGCGTCGGCGGTCTTGCCGCAGCCGGCCATCAAGGCCACGGCGGATGCCATGAGGATCGTGCGTTTCAAGGAATTCAACCTCGTCAATGGATTGCGGGTGGCTGCGCGTGGCGCAACCGCTGGTCGTCTGATCCCGATGATGACTGAAAGGTTGCATTGGTGGCCCCGGCCATCACCAGCTTCGTGCCGGACCGGCATTTCCAGCGGCAACGACACGGTCGACGCCGCCGATGGAAATCCGTTTGGAGACCGATGGCATTTCGAGAGGACCTGGTGCGGGACGCGCACTGATGCTGGCCGTGCCTGATCAACCTCGTCAGGCCGCGTCCCGGTGATTGCCGACCGGCGCGAAGCAAGCCGGAGCCGCTCATGTCGAACACGGACCGCATTGCCACCATCGCTCAATGCGAGCGATCGCAGGACGGGACTCAAATACAGGCCAGAGGCGCCGTTGGCGATGGCAACGGCGCCGGGATTCCTCCCGTGCCTCGGCAAGTAGTGCTCGCACTCGCCATGGAGGCCTTCGCGGGATTGCTGCTGACGGCTGCCGCATTGTCCTCGGCGCATGCTGCGACGCTTGATCTGGGTCCCGCCGAAATCGTCGAATCAGGCGCCGAGCCGGCGGCTGCCGGAGGCGCCGACAGCGGCCTTGGTAGCAGTGCTCAGGCGCTCGAGGACGGCATTGCCCGGTCGCTGCAGTTCGCCCAGATCCGCCAGTCCGGCGATGGCAATCTGGCGCGGATCGATCAACCCGGCATCGGCAATCAGGCCAGCATCGTGCAGGCCGGGAACGGCGGCAGCGCCTCGATCATGCAAAGCGGTCGCGGCAACGTCGCCTCCATCACACAGGGCGGTCGCTGATCGGGCCAGGCGTTGCGCAGCGTGTGGCCATCAGCCGCAATGGCGGTGCTCCGGAGCAGATCACGAATCCACGAACCGCCATCGCGCGCTGGCAACAGCGCCGCCAGCAGCCCAGACCGGTTTCGCACCGGAACAATGGTTACGCCGCCCAGGTCTCCCGCAACTCCTTGAGCGCCTTGACCCGTCGGGTGCGCAGCTCGGCACCGATCGCGGCACCGGCAAAGCCGTCGCGGGTGACCGATGACACCTGCACGGCCTGAATGCGGCGCAGCGCTTCGCGCAGATAGTAGGGCTGCGGGTAGTCGCGGTCTTCCAGGCCGGTACGGCCGCGGGCGTCGCATTCGCAGGCGATCAGGAACTCCTCGAAGCGCGCCGGGCGGCGCAGCGCATCGACCCGTTCCAGCAGCTGCATCAGCGTGCCCGGCGTCAGCTCGCGCGCCTGGTGGACCATCAGATGCTCGCGGCAGACGTGCAGCGCCAGATCGCGGCAGTCGGCCGGCACCTTGAGCCGCGCGCTGAACGCGTCGACGCATGGCACGCCGCTGGTCTCGTGACCGTAGTGGCTGGGCAGGATGTCGGCCGGCGTCAGCGCCTTGCCGAAGTCGTGGCACAGCGCGGCATAGCGCACCGCCAGTGGCGCATCGAGCTTGGCGGTGCAGTCCAAGGTCAGCATCACGTGCAGGCCGGTGTCGACTTCCGGATGATGCTTCGGCGGTTGCGGCACGCCGAACAGCGCATCCAGTTCCGGCATCAGCCGCCGCAACGCGCCGCACTCGCGCAGCGTCGTGAAGAACACCGATGGCTGCGGCTGCAGCAGCGCCCGCTCGGTTTCCCTCCAGACGCGCTCCGGCGTCAGGTGATCGACTTCGCCGGCTTCGACCATCTGCCGCATCAGCGCCATCGTTTCCGGCGCGATGCTGAAGCCGAGATAGGCGTAGCGCGAGTGAAAGCGGGCAATGCGCAACACCCGCACCGGGTCCTCGGCGAAGGCTTCGGACACATGGCGCAGCAGCCGGGCATTGAGATCGGCAACACCGCCGTAAGGGTCGATCAGCGCGCCGCCTTCGTCCTCGGCCATCGCATTGATTGTGAGATCACGGCGAATCAGGTCTTCTTCGAGTGTGACGTCCGGTGCGGCGTAAACGGTGAAGCCGTGATAGCCGCGGCCGGACTTGCGCTCGGTGCGCGCCAGCGCATGCTCTTCCTTGGTCTGCGGATGCAGGAACACCGGGAAGTCCTTGCCGACCGGCTTGTAGCCGAGCGCCACCATCTCCTCCGGCGTGGCGCCGGTGACCACCCAGTCGCACTCGTGCACCGGGCGGTTCAACAGGCGGTCGCGCACCGCGCCGCCCACCAGATAGCGACGCATCACGGCTCGCCGGCCTCGTTGGCAACGACCGATGGCTGCGCGATCGGTGTCAGCCATGGCTCGACCGGCTGCGGCTTGCCATCGGCCGCCAGCCAGGCGAACACCAGCGCGTGCCAGAGCACGCGCTGCACGTACAGCCGGGTTTCGTTGAACGGGATGTTCTCGATCCAGATGTCGGCCGGCAGCGGCTGCGCCGGCAGCCAGCGTGCCGCCGCGTTCGGGCCGGCGTTGTAGCCGGCGATCGCCACCGGCGTCTGGCCGGCGAAGCGGTCAGTCAGATCGCGCAGGTGGGCTGCACCCAGCGGCACATTGGTGGCTGGATCGAACAGCGCTTCGCGGCTCGGCAGCGGCCGCGCCCACTTGCGTGCAGTGCGGGTCGCGGTCTCGATCAGCATCTGCGTCAGGCCATAGGCATTGGCCGACGACACGGCATCGGCGCGATACAGGCTTTCCTGGCGCAGCAGGCCGTAGATCAGCGTCGGCGGAAGACCCGACAGCGCAGCACCGGCCTTGACCGGCGCGTCATACGGACGCGGATAAAGCGTTGCGTAGTCGGTGAAGATCTTCTGTCGCGATGCCGTCGCCACGCCCTGCTCGTACCAGCCCCAGCGCATCGGCAGGATCACCGCTTGCGGGCGGGCCGCCGGGTCCAGCGATTCGTAGGCCGCACTGAACTCGACCGATGCCGGCGTGCGCTGGGCCACGCGGAACAGTTCGCGCGCGCGGATGAAGCCGGGCAGCGCGTCGAGCCGGTCGAGCCGCGCTTCATCGGCGCCGATCGGCTGCGGATGCGGCGCATAGCGGCTGCCGGCCTGGGCGGCGGCCAGCGCCGGATACCAGCCGTCCTCGCTGGCCAGCGTCGCCAGCTGCGCCTTGGCGTCGACGTCGCCCTGCGCGCCGGCGGCCCGCGCCGACCAATAGCGCCAGCGCTGCTCGCTGCGGCTGGCCTCCGGCATCAGCGCGATCGCCCGCGTCACCTGCGGCCAGTCGCCGCTCCACAGCGCGGCGCGCGCCCACCATTCGGCGGCAATGACATCGACATCGGCCGGCAGCACCTTCGCGAACCAGTCGAGCGCCGCCGGCTTGCGGCTCCAGGCCAGGCCCAGCGCCAGCGACCGGGCATACGGACTGGCTGCCGCATCATCGAGCTTGCGGGCGTTGCGCAGGGCTGCGAACCGAGCGGCAGCGGCGTCCGGATC
>Ga0255100_1000419_pt1 | contig 17438 bp, 17 predicted proteins | sample Colum_Colum_RepB_2_FD_188449 | JGI IMG/M metagenome (GOLD analysis project Ga0255100, IMG submission 188449) | Freshwater microbial communities from Columbia River, Oregon, United States - Colum_Colum_RepB_8d | ecosystem: Environmental > Aquatic > Freshwater > River | place: USA: Oregon...
TGGGGTTTTTTATTGCTCGTTCGACGCCATGATATCGGCAAGCCCGCAACTGAGATTTCCCTCAGCGACTGCACCTCTCAGCCCCACCCTACGCCTCCAGCCAAAACGTCACAGGTCCGTCGTTGACCAGACTCACCTCCATATCGGCACCGAAAACACCGGCACAGGTCCCTGGCCATGTCGCGGATGCTTCGGAGACGAGTGCTTCAAAATGTTGCCTGGCATCAGATGGTGAAGCAGCAGACGTGAAACTGGCACGCATGCCTCGACCAGTGTCAGCCGCCAACGTGAATTGCGGCACCAACAGTAGTCCGCCGACATCGGGGCCAAGATCACGCAGACTCTTGTTCATTCGATCTCGACTGTCTCCGAACACACGATAGCCGAGGATGCGTTCGAGCAGACGACTGCGTTGGGCCGAGGTGTCGCTCGGCTGAACGCCGACAAACACCAGCAAACCCACATTAATCCTGGCGACGCAGATACCGGCAACATCAACACGCGCCTCTCGTACACGCTGCAGCAAACCGATCATCGCTTGATGGCCCTTCAGAAAATTGAAACGCTGACCGCATAATCACACGATGCGGACTTTTCTCGAAATCGTGATGCGCTTGCTCGGCAATATGCCACTGGCCATTGCACGACTTGTCGGCTGGTTACTTGGGTTGGTACTGATCGCCATTCCGAACAAGTTCCGGAAAATCAGCGACCTTCATCTCGCCCGATGCCTGCCGCAAACAACGCCGGAAAGCCGCAGGAAAATTCTCCGTGACAGCCTTTTCGCCAGCGCCAACGCCGTCACCGAAGCCCCGGCGATCTGGTTTGGCTCACTGCGCCGCCGACAGCGCTGGATCAATACCAGTCCCGATCAACTTGCGAAAATACGGCGGGCGCATGCGTCCGGCAGAGGCGTCATATTGCTGACACCGCATCAAGGTGCGTGGGAACTGGCTAGTTTCTTCTGTGCGCAAGTCGCTGCACTGACGGTGCTCTACAAACCGCAAAAAGGACATGCCGACGCTCTGATCCGACGCGGTCGTGCCCGAGGTGCAGACGTCACGCCTGTACCGACATCCGGCAAGGGCGTGAAGGCATTGCTGACGGCACTCAAGGCTGGCGAGATGGTTGGCATTCTCCCGGATCACGATCCGCCCGAAGCATCCGGGACCTTGTTTGCCCCGATGTTCGGGATCCAGACCAACACCATGGATCTCGTCACCAAGCTTGCTGCACGCACCGGCGCGCCGGTGCTGTATGTTGTTGCCGAACGCTTGCCTTGGACGCAAGGCTTCCGCTTCCATGTACTCGAGGCGTCTGCGGAGATCGCAGATCCGCTACGTGGCCCCGCCGCAATGAATGCCGGTATCGAGCAGTGCATACGCACGCTGCCAGGACAATACTGGTGGAGTTACCGACGATTTCGACGTCGACCGCAGGGCGAGCCGGCGTTCTATGACTGAGCGGATAGCAGTGATGCCCAAACCCGACGGCCCCACCAATAACGCCAGACCGACCGGCATCACGAGCAAGCCGACGACATGTGAGCGAGTTTCATGACGCCGCCTAACTTGCTCGACGCTCATGGCCTCTCTTGCCGCTATGGGCCTCATCAGGCAGTCAACGATCTCAATCTAAGTCTCAAAAAAGGTGAAATCCTCGGGCTGCTGGGTGCGAACGGCGCCGGAAAATCGACGACGATGAAAATGCTCGCCGGGGTGCTCGCACCGAGCGATGGTCACGTGACCGTCAACGGAATCTCACTCGTCGAAAACCCCAAAGCAGCGAAACAACAGCTTGGCTACCTGCCTGAACAACCGCCGCTTTATCCCGAGCTCACGGTGGTTGAATATCTACGCTTCTGCTCTGAGCTTCGAGAGATACCGCACAAGGCACGCACCGACGCAGTCAACCGCGCAATGGCGGAGTGTGATCTTCAGTCCCTATCGAAGCGGCTAATCGGCAACTTGTCGAAGGGCTATCAGCAACGCTGCGGCATTGCACAGGCCATTCTCCATCAGCCAGCCATTGTCATTCTCGACGAGCCGACCGTAGGTCTGGACCCGATCCAGATTCGAGGCATCCGCCGGCTGATTAGAACGCTTGGATCCGAACGGGGCATCGTCCTGTCCAGCCACATCCTCGCGGAAGTTCAAACGGTTTGTAGCCGCGTGGTGATCATGCGCCAAGGCCGTCTTGTGTACGACGAGCCACTCTCCGTTGCAGATGGCAAAGGGTTCAATACAGTCCTTGTCGCATTTGCCCGAACGCCCGACCTCGACGAACTGGCGGCAATTCAAGGCATTGATGGAATAACCGCACTCGATGACCGCCGTTTGAGAATCGCCGTTGTCAGCGGCGAGGATCCCAGAGCCGCCATCGCAGACACAGCGGTTGCACGTGGCTGGGGCCTGAACGAGCTTCATGCTGAGTTCCGCACCCTCGAAGACGTCTTCGTCAGACTCACCGCCCGGGATGACGATGCCCTCACCGATCAGACGACGGGCACAGCCGCCTGATGACCATCATGCTCAGCATTGCTCGTAACGAGGCGCGACGGATCTTCGTCTCGCCACTCGCCTGGACCGTCCTTGCAGTCTTACAGGCGATTCTGGGGATCGTCTTTTTGCTGCTGCTCATCGAATACGCGCAAGACGCAGACAGCGAGCGTCGCTACACCGGCGTTGCCGACTATATCGGCAACGGCTTGTACGGCTTCGCCACACTGGTCCTGCTGATGATCGTGCCGCTGCTGACGATGCGGGCCTTCGCCGAAGACCGGCGTTCAGGCAGTCTGCAGTTGCTGCTAGCCGCCCCGGCTTCTCTGGTCGATATCGTCCTCGGCAAGTTTCTGGGGCTGACGGTGTTCACCTTCGCCGCGATCGCCCTGATCGCTGTGATGCCATTGATGTTGCTGGTCGGAACCGAGCTTGATCTTGGACGTATCGCTGCTGGGCTACTCGGGCTTGCGTTACTGATGATGGCGTTCACGGCCGCTGGGCTGTTCGTCTCGGCACTGACGCGGGAACCTACCATTGCCGCAGTAGGCGGCTTCGGCCTGCTGCTCGGGTTCTGGCTGATGCAGGTGTTGGGCTCACAGTCCGGGCCTGTCGGAGAAATGCTTGGCTATCTCGCGTTGACCGGCCACTTCGAGAATCTGAAACGTGGCGTCTTCAGTTCGGCCGACGTTGCCTACTATCTTTTGTTCATCGGCGTGTTCCTGTGGCTGACGGTGCTTCGCCTCGACAGCGAACGCGGTTGACGGCGTGATCACGACCAAGGCCAAACAGGGCAGTCGGCGAGTGCAACGAACGATCAACATCGTTTTGATCCTCGTCGTCGCCGCGCTCGCCGCACGCGTCTCCGTCGTTCATAAGCGCGAATACGACTGGACCGCAGGCAATCGAAACACGCTGACGAGCGGGAGCTTGCGCCAACTCGACCAGATGCAGGACGAAATCCTGTTCATGGTCTTCGACTACCCAGGCTCCGAAACACGGCGCGATGTCGAGGCCTACATCGCGCGTTATCAGCGCGCCAAGCCCAACACACGGCTTCAATTCATCGACCCCGGTACCGACCCGGTCCGTACCCGCGAATACGACATCAAGCGCGCCGGTGAAGTGGTCGTCGAATATCAAGGCCGACATGAATCTCTGACTCAGATGTCGGAGCCGGTCATCAGCGCCGTGCTACAGCGGCTCGCAGACGCCGAGCAGCGCTACGTGCTGTTTCTCCAGGGCCACGGCGAACGTAGCCTCGACGTGCTGATCGGCGAAACCCAGTACGACCTGTCACAGCTGAAGGAAGCGCTCACCGAAAAAGGACTCAAGGTGCTGCCGCTGAATCTTGTCGCCGCACAGAAGATTCCCGAAAACGCCTCGGCGCTGGTCATCGCAACCCCAACGCAGTCCTTGCTCGACAGCGAGCGCGACAGGATTCGCGAATACGTCGAGGCTGGGGGCAATCTGCTTTGGCTCGTCGATCCGGATAGCCCGCCGTCTCTGGAAGCGGTCTCCGCACTGCTGGGTATCGAGTGGCTGGATGGAACAGTGATTCTTGCGAGTTACGCGAAAGTCGGTAGTGGGAGTCCGGTCGAATTCTTCGCAACCCGTTATCCCGCCAACAATGTCATCCCGACATTCAGCAGCATCACTTCGTATCCGCTCGCACGTGCGCTCCGATATGGCGCCAACCGGGCAGCCGCGAACGGCGGCTGGACCTATTCACCAATTGTGGAAACAGGGGCCGATGCCTGGCTGGAAACCGGCAGGCTCGACGGCGAAGTCAGCTTTGATCCAGACGAAGGCGATCAGCCGGGCCCGCTGACGATCGGGTTGGCGATGACCCGCAACATTCCGGCCGACGACGCGCGCCCTGCACGGGTCCAGCGCGTCGCCGTGTTCGGCGACGGCGATTTCCTGTCCGATCTGATGTTGCCGCGTTACGGCAACCGCCAATTCGCGACCACGCTGATTCAATGGTTGTCTTCGCGTGATGCACAAATCGACATCGAGATTCCGCGGGCACCTGATATCGCGCTCGACCTGCCACCTTGGACGTTGTGGGTGTTTGGCATCGGATTCACGGTGCTTCTGCCGTTGCTGTTGCTGGGCATCGGTATCGGCCGCTGGCTGATTCGCCGCAGACGATAACGAGACGCGGCCGATGAAACTCTCGACGGTCAACCTGTTGCTGTTGGGGACGGCTGCTGGGCTATTCAGCCTGCTGGCGATGGATGAAAACCAGGAGCAGGCGAAGATTGAGCGGGCTATCCAGCGTCAGCCGGCACTGACCGCACTGGATCCGAACGCCATTCACACACTTCGCCTCAACAACCCCGACAGTGGCGATATCGTGTTGCAGAAAACCGGCAGCGGCTGGCAGATGAAAGCGCCAGCGTATATCGCCGCCGACCTTGTGCAGATCGCTGATCTGCTTGCGATTGCCGGGCGCGAAACCCGTGGCAGCGTTGATATCGGCGCAGTCCGCCTTGCTGACCTGGGCCTTGAACCTGCGCAGCACACGATCACGCTGGACGACACGGTCATCGCGATCGGCGCGATCGAACCGCTTAAGCGCAGTCGCTACGTGATGAAGGTCGGCACGCTGCTGGATCGCCAGATCAGGCTCGTGGATGATTTCCCTATCGAAGCTTTCGACAGCGACTTCACAGATCTGGTCAACAAGGCATTGCTTCCGTACGACGCGGTAATGACCCGGATCGACTTGCCGAAGCTATCGCTCAGCCTGAATGCCATCACAGGCAAATGGCAAACCGAGCCTGCGGACGGCGCTGCAAGTGCGGACGCCATCTCGCGTCTGGTCGATGCCTGGCACACCGTGCGCGCAGTGGCCACCATGCCGCCAATAATCGACAGTGGCGCCAACGACAGCGCCGATGTCACGGTCACCCTCGGCGGCGGCCAACGACTTGCGTACCGCATTGTCGACAAGGCCGGCGCACGATTTCTGCAACGGCTTGATCTGCCGATCAGCTATCAGTTCGCGCCCGCCGACTGCGAGCGATTGCTAAAGCTGGACAACGCCGATCGAAGCGAGCGACGGACGCCCACTTCACCGTAAGCGATCCGCTTCATCCTGAGCTGTACTGTCGATTGAAACGTCCTGATGCCTGAACTTCCCGAAGTTGAAACTGTGCGCCGTGGTGTCGAACCGCATGTGCTCGGCCGGCGCATTATCGAAGTGACGGTTCGCGATGCCCGACTCCGCTGGCCAATCCCGGCTGATTTCGCCGACTTTGCCCGTCATCAACAGATCAACGCGGTCAGCCGGCGCGGCAAGTACCTGATTTTTGCGCTCGACAGTGGCGATCGGCTGATCGTCCACCTCGGTATGACTGGCCGGGTCTTGGTGCTGGACGCCGGCCACCCGGTGATCAAGCACGATCATCTCGATCTGCTGCTCGACGACGGTCGATTGCTGCGATACCACGACCCTCGGCGCTTCGGGGCCGTGCTGCCATGGCCGAAGGACGCACCTGGCCACGTGCTGATCGATTCTCTGGGGCCGGAGCCGTTGTCCGACGCGTTCAGCGGTGCCTACCTGTACGAGCGCTCGCGGCACAAGAAGGTCGCGGTCAAGAGCTTCGTGATGGACGGTCAAGTCGTTGTCGGAGCCGGCAACATCTACGCTGCCGAATCGCTGTTCCGTGCCGGCGTGCGCCCCACCCGGCCGGCCGGTCGAGTCACGCGTGCCGAATACTCACGGCTGGCCGATTCGATACGGGAAGTACTGCGCGAGGCAATCACCCAAGGAGGAACCACACTGCGTGACTTCGCCGGCGCCGACGGCGTTTCCGGCTACTTCCAGCAGGACCTTTACGTATATGGACGCGAAGGACTGCCGTGTCGCATCTGCGGCACGCCCATCAACAGCATGCGGCTCGGCAATCGGGCGAGTTGCTGGTGCCCGGGATGCCAGCACTGACGCAAATAACGATTCTTCGACTCCCCCCAAACCGAAGCACTGTTGTTCAACTGCCGGACTATTGGTGGCTGACGTGAATATCGGTATACAAAACCTCCCCGAAGCCGCGCGCTGTCCCGTCGTTATTGCCGAGATAGTCGCCAGCCTTGAAGAAGAACTCCTCACCCTTCCAAGCCTTGGACATATTGCGCACGTCAAGCACCGTACCGTTGACGATCGTAGTAACAGTTCCGTTGACCAGCCGGATTTCGTAGGTGAACTTTTCGCCAAGTCGTACTGCAATTTTTACCGGTGAGTTTACCGATGCTCCCTTCACAGGCTTGGTGTTGTAATTCGACAGCACTTCGGTAGAGCCATTTGGCAGGCGCTGGAAGAAGAGCTTGATTGGCGGAGCGTTACCAACGCTGTGAATCTGAGCGAACACAATGAATGTTCTCGTATTTGACCTTATTGGCGTCGGGATTGCGGTCAATACAACGGTGCCTTTCTGTACGTGATTGCCGCTTAGCCCCCAGTTAATACTGTTGTCGCCAACACTTATCTGCTCCCGCATCTCTGTACGCGGAGTCGTGGCTGTCTTAGTCCTTCCGGTGCCATTAACCGGCGCCCAAAAGACTGTCTCGTCGCCGCTCGCGATGTAGCCAGAACGTGTCCGCTGCCCCTTGGCTGGCTGGTACCAATACTGGGAGGAGTAGTTACCCACATCGGCACCTTCAACTTCGTCCGCGCCGGGCTTGCCATCCTCGTCAACTGGGAGCGTCAGCTTGCCGTAGTGCGCCCAAGGCATGCTAGTCGTCACATCGGTAGAAGCGTACGCCGCAGCGCTTAACGGAGCAGCATCGCCGCGAGTGATAACCCGGAAGACGCGATCGGATTGACCCTCAATCCGAAGCGTCTGCGTGACGACAGTGCCGCAATGATGGGCTGCCGGCATGCGCAAGCTGACGATGTCACCGTCATTGACGAAGCCCGGTGCATTGCTGAATTCGCCACCGTTGATGCGATAGCTGCCGGCATCGACCGAGATTTTCGACGGAATCTTTCTGTCTGGCCCAAGTCCGGCGCGGACCGCGCCGACGGTCCCCAGTTGAAGAGAGGCGGGAGCGACACCAGACACACAATGCGCATCAGTTGCCTTGCAACCCGGCGCACTTGCGTATGCGGATGCGGACGCAGCAAGCACGCCGACAGCCGCGAATTGAATCGCTTTGATCCCAGACATATTGTTCCCTGATGCCCAATTGAAATCGACGCCAAAATCGGCACGTCAACCGAGCAACCGGCCGTAAATGAAAGGAACCAACCCTTTCGTCCCGGACATGACTTTTTCATTGAAGCTTCCAATGGCCACACCAGAAGCTTCATCGCCATTTGCGGTCACCCGACAACGTAAATCTGCTGCTTTGAAGCGTGAAACTTGTTGAAACGAAAGGCTCTAGGACCAGCCAATCTACTAGCGACCGCCCGACGTGGTGCCCCCGGAGCTGCTGACACCCCAAGGATTTCCGGTAGAAATCCCGAATTTCGAAGCAAAGGGCCTTTTGTGGAACGCTATCGCGAGTTTCTTGCGCCTGAGTCGGTCTAGCAATAACTGTACCTTGCAAGCGATATTTCTTACTATGCCGTCGCGGTGATCGATTGTCCACCGCGCACACGTGAAGCAACAAACTGATTCCTAAAATAAATCTTGCGTGTTGCACCGCCGTGAAAACGCGTCGGCAGGCACGAAAACGGGTTTCAGCAGCGGCAGACATCGCGTCCCGAGCATCGCGGCGACGCCTTGCAGCAAGACTGCATGCTTTCAAAAAAGCAAAACTTCTCGCATTCCTGATTGAATGCGCTCGCCGCCTGCAGGTCACTGCCGAGGCAGCCGGCCGCGAGTGACGCTGCGGCGCCGTGGCGTCAGCACTGTTGCACCGTCTAGTCTTTCCGAAGGATCGGACCTGAACGCCAGCTCAGCGAAGGCGGTCGTTCGCGTCTGCAAAACCATGACAGGAGCTCATCGTGCCAACGCCGCAACTTTCCGATTCCCTCGTTCTCCCTTGCGGCGCCGTGCTGCCCAACCGGCTCTGCAAGAGCGCGATGACTGAAGGCGTCGCCGATGAGCTGCTGCGGCCGACCTCGCGGCACGAAGTGCTGTACCGGCAGTGGTCGGAAGGGGGCTGTGGCCTGCTGATCACCGGGAACGTGCAGATCGATCGTCGGGTGCTGGAGCGACCGGGCAACGTCGCGATCGACCCGGCGCCAGCCGATGCCGAAATGATGAAGCGGCTCAAGGCCTGGGCAAAGGCGGGTACCGTCAACGGCAACCATCTGTGGATGCAGATCAGCCACGCCGGCCGGCAGTCGCCGATGTACGTGACCATGGAGCCGCTGGCGCCGAGTGCGGTGCAGTTGAAGCTGCTGGCCAACTACGCGACACCGCGCGCGCTGCGCGAAGACGAGATCCTCGACTTCATCCAGCGTTATGCCCGGGTCGCTGCAACCGCCCGGGAGGCCGGCTTCACCGGTGTGCAGATCCACGGCGCGCACGGCTACCTGCTTTCGTCATTCCTGTCCGGCGTCACCAATCTGCGGACCGATGCCTGGGGCGGCAGTCTCGAAAATCGTGCGCGGATGCTGCTGGAAACGATCAAGGCGACGCGCAAGGCGGTGGGAAGCGACTTCCCGATTTCGGTCAAGCTGAATTCCGCCGATTTCCAGAAGGGCGGCTTCACCAACGAGGAATGCCTGAAGGTCGTCGAATGGCTGAACGAGGCCGGGATCGACCTGCTGGAAGTCTCCGGCGGCAGCTACGAGCAGCCGCGTCTGCTGGGCTACGAAGGCAAGGCCAAGGATGTCGCCGGCTATCGCGGCCCGGATCAGGCCGAAGCCCCGAAACAGCTGGAAAGCACGAAGAAGCGCGAAGCCTACTTCCTGGAATACGCGACCGCGATTCGCAAGGTCGCCAAGATGCCGATGCTGGTCACTGGCGGTTTTCGCACCCGCGAGGGCATGGACGAGGCACTCAAGAGCGGAGACTGCGATGTCGTTGGTCTTGGTCGTCCGCTGTGCGGTGAAACCGATCTGGCCAAGCGTCTGCTGGATGGTTCGATTCGCGAGCTGCCGCGTTACGAGAAGAACATGCAGCTGGGGCCGGGCATTTTCGCGCCGACCACCAAGGTGCACCTGTTCCGCCTGATCAACGTGTTCGGCCAGCAGGGCTGGTACTACCTGCAGCTGCTGCGGCTGGCCGATGGCCTGAAGCCCAACTTCAAGCTCGGCGTGTTCGGTGCATTCACCGGCTATCTGTTCGACGAGTACCGGAAAGCCTGGCGCCTGCATCGCGCGCGGCGTGCGGCGGCGAAAACCGCCTGATCCCTGTTCGAAAGGTGACCTCATGAGCAAGGCCGACAGCGCATCCCCGCCGACCGAGAGCTTCCGCGCGTTCTATCCGTACTACCTCGGCGAGCACGCGAACCGGACCTGCCGACGGCTGCATTTCGTCGGCACCGGGCTCGTGATCCTCACGGCCATCTATGCCGGGGTTACGGGACGCTACGCCGCGCTTTGGTTCATGCCGCTGTTCGGCTACGGCTTCGCCTGGGTGGCGCACTTCTTCATCGAGAAGAATCGCCCTGCGACCTTCAAGGCGCCGTTCTACAGCCTGGCCGGCGATTTCGTGATGTTCAGGGACATGCTGACCGGCCGCATCCCGTTCTGAAGCAGCCGCGACGCGGGGCGTAGAATTCGCCCCGCGCACGGGGCGCAGTTCGTCGAGTGGTCGTCGTCATGTCCCAGAATCAGTTCGATGTGATCGTCATCGGCGGCGGCCATGCCGGAACCGAAGCCGCGCTCGCGGCGGCTCGCGGCGGTGCCCGCACGTTGCTGGTCACCCAAAACATCGAAACCCTCGGGCAGATGTCGTGCAATCCGGCGATCGGTGGCATCGGCAAGGGCCACCTGGTGCGCGAGATCGATGCGCTCGGTGGCGCGATGGCCCACGCGGCAGACCATGCCGGCATCCAGTTCCGCATTCTCAACGCGTCGAAGGGCCCGGCGGTGCGGGCAACCCGCGCCCAAGCCGATCGCATGCTCTATCGCGCCGCGATCCGCGAGCGGCTGGAGAATCAGCCGAACCTGAAGCTGTTCCAGCAGGAAGTCGATGACTTGATTGTCGAAGGCGAGGCGGTGCGCGGCATCGTCACCCGCGCTGGTTTGCGCTTCACCGCACGCGCCGTGGTGCTCACCGTCGGCACCTTCCTCGCTGGAAAGATTCATGTCGGCCTGGTCAACCATCAGGGCGGCCGGGCCGGTGACGCCCCCAGCAACGCACTGGCCACACGCCTGCGTGAATTGCCGCTGCGGGTTGGCCGATTGAAGACAGGTACCCCGCCGCGCATCGACGGCCGGACGATCAACTACGAAGGACTCATCGAGCAGCCAGGCGATACGCCGACCCCGGTGTTCTCGTTCTTGGGCTCGGTCGCCGAGCATCCGCGGCAGATCTCCTGCTGGATGACCCATACCAACGAGCGCACCCACGACATCATCCGCAGCGGCTTCGATCGCAGCCCGATGTTCACCGGCGTCATCGAAGGGACTGGACCGCGCTACTGCCCGAGTGTGGAGGACAAGGTCAACCGCTTCGCGACCAAGACTTCGCATCAGGTGTTCATCGAGCCGGAAGGTCTGAACACGCACGAGATCTATCCAAACGGCATTTCCACCAGCCTGCCGTACGACATTCAGGAAGCGCTGGTGCATTCGATCAAGGGCTTCGAGCACGCCCACATCACGCGGCCGGGCTACGCGATCGAGTACGACTACTTCGATCCGCGAGATCTGCAGATGAGCCTGGAAACCAAGGTCATCGACGGCCTGTTCTTCGCGGGCCAGATCAATGGCACCACGGGTTACGAGGAAGCTGCCGCGCAGGGCCTGCTGGCCGGCATCAATGCCGCGCGCAAGGCGCGTGACGAAGCGCCGTGGTGCCCGGCGCGGCACGAGGCCTACATCGGCGTGCTGGTCGACGATCTGATCACCCGCGGCACCGCCGAGCCGTACCGGATGTTCACCTCGCGCGCTGAGCATCGCCTGCTGTTGCGGGAGGACAACGCCGACCTGCGGCTGACGCCGATCGGCCGCGAGCTGGGCCTTGTCGATGACCGGCGCTGGGACGCGTTCCAGAAAAAGCGCGATGCCATCGATGCCGAAAGCGCGCGCCTGTCCGCAAGCTGGCTCAAGCCTGCGCAGCTGGCGGCAGCCGAGATGGTCGAGGTGTTCGGCCCGGCGCCGACCGACAACGGTGCTTCCGCTCTGGAACTGCTGCGTCGTCCTGAAGGCAGCGTCGCCGCGCTGAAGCGCTTCGGCCTGATGGACGCCGGCATCGACGACGCCGTCGCCGAGCAGGTCGAGATCCGCATCAAGTACGCCGGCTACATCGAGCGTCAGCAGATCGAGATCGACCGCGCGGCGCGTTACGAGGACGCGCCGGTGCCGCTTGATCTGGACTACGCGGCCGTACTTGGGCTGTCCAACGAGGTACGCCAGAAGCTGGCGGCGCATCGGCCGCAGACGGTCGCGCAGGCCGGTCGCATCTCCGGCGTCACGCCGGCAGCGGTGTCATTGCTGCTGGTGCATCTGAAGCGGCTGGGGCTGCTCAGGCGCAGTGCCTGAGCAGCAGGCCGATCAGCACATCTGGCTGATCGCGCGCAGCACGTCGGAACGCGAGATCTGCCCCACCAGCTGGCCGTTCTCGATCACCGGATAACGGCGGAACGGGGCGGTGGTGAACATCGTCGCCAGCTGCGTGAGATTCATCTCCGGGTCGACGGTCTGCAGTTTTTCGCTCATGTACTGCGCCACCGGGCCGGCAATGCAGCTGTCCTGCGCGGCCGTCAGCGCCACTTCCAGACAATCCCGCTGCGACAGGATGCCGACCAGGTTGCCCTTGGCATCGACCACCGGCGCGCCGGAGATTCCCTTTTCGACCAGCGTGTGGACGGCGTGCATCACCTCCATGTCGGGATGGAAGGTGACCAGCTTGGTCGTCATGTAATCGCGGACCTTGACTGAATCCAGAGTTGCCATTTTTTTGTTTTCTCCCCCTCGCCTGAACCGACAGTAGCGCGCAGGGGAAGCGGAAACAACCGCGTCAGCGGTGACCCTACAGGGCGCCGTCGAACAGGCCGGCAGGTGTTGGCTCGACGCTGGACTTCGGCAATACCGCATGCAGCGCGGCGCCATGCTCGCGCAGCCAGCTGCGCCAGTGCGCGTGATCCGCCATCTGCTTCTCGACCAGCCGCCAGAAGCGCGGCGAGTGATCGAGGTGGCGGCGGTGACAAAGCTCGTGGATGACCACGTAGCGTAGGGCTTCCGGCGGAGCCATCACCAGACGCCAGTTCAGGCTGATCAGCCCATCCGGCGTGCAGCTGCCCCACAGCGATTTCTGATCGGCGATGCGCGGGCCCTCGTAGCGGACCCCAAGGCGTGCGCTTTCGGCATCGAGCAGCAGCTTGGCATCGTGGCGGGCCAGCTTGGCCATGCCTGCGCGCAGCGCGCTGACCAGTTTTTCCGGTCGCGCCAGATCCTGCGTCGAGCAGTACAGCTGGATGTCGTCGCCGATGCGCAACGCAGGCCTGCGTCTCGCGGCCGCGCAGGCTGATCGTGTCGCTGCCGTCCCAGCGCATCGCTCGCTTGGTCGGCAGCCGACTGGCGCGGGTCTTCAGCTCGGCCAGCTTCTGGCGGATCCAGTCTTCGCGGCTCTTCAGGAACGCATGCGCAGTGGCGCGCGGCACGCGCTTCGGGATGACCAGCAGCACGTTGCCGTCCGGCCGCACTTCGATGCGGATGTTGTTGGCCCGCGCGCTGACCCGCTCGGTCAGTTGCAGCGGCGCGAAGGGCCCGAGCAGATCAGCCATGGAAGGAAAGGGTTGCAGTCATGTCGGCAGATACGGACGGGCGGCCGGATTGTATGCGGCGGATTCTGCGCCGCGCTTGGCCACGCCGCAGCGGGGAACGGGCGAGCGGTTCAGCCTTCGCGATAACCGATGCGCGCCAGCAGACCGTCAAGCTCGTCGAGATCGTGAAATTTCACGCGCAGCTCGCCGCCGCCGCCGCTGCCCGGCTTGAACGCCGATGGATAGCCGAGGTGGTCGGACAGCCGTGTCGCCAGCTTCTGCCAGTCATCGGCCTTGGCCGGCACCGCAGCGAGATGGCCGTTACCGGCCAGACGCCGCTCCAGCGCGCGCACGCTCAAGCGTTCGCGAACGCAGGCATCGGCCCAGCGCAGCTGCTGGCTGACGGCGAGGCCCGCCAGCACCTTGGCATGGCCAAGGCTGATCGCGCCTTCGTCGAGCATCGCCTGCACCTGCGGGCACAGCGCCAGCAGGCGCAGGAAATTGGTGACGTAGGCGCGCGACTTGCCGATCCGAAGGCCGATCGCCTCGTGCGTCAATGCATGTGCATCGCCGAGCTTGCGCAGGCCTTCGGCGGTCTCGATCGGCGACAGGGATTCGCGTTGCAGGTTCTCGATCAGGCCGAGCACACGGGCTTCGGCCTCGTCGAGATCGTCGCGGATCAGTGCCGGCACTTCGTGCAGCCCGGCCAGCTGGGCGGCGCGCCAGCGGCGCTCGCCGGCCAGGATTTCGTATTCGCGGCGCGGACCGCTGCCGATCGAGCGCAGCACCAGCGGCTGGATGATGCCGCTCTCGCGAATCGACTCGGCAAGCTCGCGCAAGGCATCGGCCGCAAAGCGGCGCCGCGCCTGCGTTGAGCCGGGGCGGATCAGGTCAAGCGGGATCTGACGGACGGTATCGCCGGATGCCATGCGGCGTCGGGCCTTGAACGCTGTGGGATAATGTCGATATTGAAACATCAAAGCGCGACGGCCATGACGCCATCACGCGCTTCCTCATACGGACCCGGCCTTGCGCGACGCCCACCAACAGGCGCGCCGAATCCGCTCTACAGTTCCTTTCAAATCGAGAAACCGCAACCGTGGAAGAGCATTTCAAGGCCATCATCGAAGCTGTCGGCGAAGACCCCAACCGTGAAGGTCTGCTGCGCACGCCGCACCGTGCTGCCAAGGCGTTCGAGTTCCTGACCCAGGGCTATCGCCAGGATCTGAACGAACTGGTCAACGACGCCGTCTTCACCACCACCAACAACGAGATGGTGATCGTTCGGGACATCGAGCTGTACTCGATGTGCGAGCACCACTTGTTGCCGTTCCTCGGCCGCGCCCACGTGGCCTATCTGCCGAATGGCAAGGTCATCGGTCTGTCGAAGATCCCGCGCATCGTCGACATGTTCGCGCGGCGGCTGCAGATCCAGGAAAAGCTGACGCAGCAGATCGGCAACTGCGTGCAGGAAGTGACGGACGCCAAAGGTGTCGCGGTTGTCGTCGAGGCGAAACATCTGTGCGCGATGATGCGCGGTGTTGAAAAGCAGAACTCGTCGATGACCACCTCGATGATGCTCGGCCGGTTCCGCGACGATCCGCGCACCCGTCAGGAGTTCCTGACGCTGATCCGGGGTTGAGCGTCGCGGCCGGATCGTCATTGATCCGGCCTGCGGCTACGTTCGTATAATCGATTCGAGATCCATCCGTCGCTGCGATGAACGCGCAGCGACTTGCATCACTGGAGTCCGCCATCATGGGCAGCGCAGCGCCTCGTCACACGTTCGGCACGCCGGACCAGATCGCCGTCATGGTCGATCTGCAGAATTTCGTCCGCGAGCAGACCGAAGATCATCTCGCGCGCCGCAAGCTGTGGTTCCCCAACGACCTGTTGTCAGCCGATGCTCATGATCTCGAGGCGGCCGAAGCCGACCTCGCCGAAGTCCGCGAGGCCGCCAAGGGCCTGCCGGACAGCATCCGCGTGGCGCTGGCGTTGAATCTGCTGACCGAGGAAGGTCTGCCGCATTTCCATCGCCTGATCGCGACGCATCTCGGCAACGAATCGCCGTGGAGCACCTGGAACAACATGTGGACGGCCGAGGAAGACCGCCACGGCTGCGCAATGCGCGACTACGTTCGCGATGCCCGCATCTTCAACATGGGCGCGCTGGAAAAGATGCAGTACCACTACATCGAGGCCGGCTTCAATCCGGACTGGCAGCAGGATCCGTATCGCCTGCTGGCCTACACCTCGATGCAGGAAAAGGCGACCCAGGTCGCCCACGCCAACACTGGCCGCATGTGCTCGAAGTACGAGCCGCGCATCCAGCGCATCCTCGCCCACATCGCCGGCGATGAATCCCGCCATTACGCGTTCTACCGGGCCTGCTTCGGCGGCATCCTGGCGCGTGATCCGGACAACGCGCTGTACTCGCTGCTCAAGGTGATGCCGGCGCTGGCGATGCCCGGCCACAACATGCCGGGCTATGACCACATGTCCGATGTCGTCCGCCGCGCCGAGATCTACGGCCCGCGCAACTATCAGGCGATCGTCGAGGAACTGCTGGAGCACTGGCAGATCGGTGCGCTGACCGGCCTGTCCGGTGCCGGCCGCGAATGCCAGGACAAGCTGATGAAGATTCCGGCCCGTCTGGCGCGGATGGCGGACTACCTCGACGGCAAAGCCGCCGGCACTCGCGATTTCAGCTTCGATTTCATCTACGACCGCACGATCACCATCTGATCGGCTCGGGCCCGGTTCGGTGACGGACCGGGCTCAGCGGCGGATGATGAAGGCGTCGGTGTCGACCGGCGCATCGACCGCCTGCCATTCCAGCGTCTCGACTTTCGCCCCGGGCGGACCGCGCCGCAGCCAGTCGCGAAGGCCGATGACCGCCGCATGGTTCGGGCCTGCCACCAGGCCTTCGACCGAGCCGTCCGGGCAGTTGCGGACCCAGCCCGACAGGCCCATGGCCTTCGCCTTGCGACGGGTGGCGACACGAAACCCGACACCCTGAACGTGGCCGGTCACGACGAAGCGGTAAGATTCCTGCATGTCGACATGTCGTATCAGTGAGTCTGCGAGCGCGCACGATCCATGGCACCGGCCATCATAATTCGCCTGCGCGAAACCTTGGGCCGCGCGCTCGGCCTGCGCCTTGACGCGCTGGCTGGACGGGCGATGGACCTGGCCGGTCAGGATTCCTTTTCGCTGTCGGCCGAACTGCCCGGGCTTACCGCCGATGCGCCTCTGCTGAAGCTCAAGCTGGAAATGCTCAGCGAGGAACTCGGCGAAGGCGGGCGCTTCCGGCTTCGTGCTCACGTGCAAGCGAACATGGCAACGGCGCTGACGCCGCTGCCGGCGCCGAGCAAGGCGCAGGACGCCATCGGCGGCCCGAGCACCGTCGCACAGCCTGCCGCCGGGGTTGGCCGTTTGTTGCGGCTTGGTCTCAAGGTGCCGGCGATCCGCCGTGCCGCGACGCCATTCATTCGCCACGACATCAACACCTGGATCGACATTCGCGCCTCGACGGCCGATCTGGTTGACGGCGCCCGGGCACTGCTGCCGGAAAGCGCGCAGCTGCAGGCACTCGGCATCGACACGACGATGCCCGCCGACGGTCCGATGGCCCAGACCTGGGCCGGCGCGACCGGCGGCCTGACACCGGGTTTCGCTCAGGTGTCGCTGGTCCAGCTCGACAAGCGCCATCTGCCGAAGGCGGTGAGCGCGCTGCTTGGCAATCAGCCGTTCCAGTTCGTCGCGGCCGTGGTCAACGTCGCTGAAGAAAAGGGACGCTGAGCAGCAGCAGGCGCGTCGATCGCCGAACGCGGCCAACAAAAAAGCGGAGATCTCGCGATCTCCGCTTCAAACCCTCCCCCCCAAAATCGTCCGGATGACTACCGCTTCCGGAAAGCTTGAAGTGCGTGCCTTGGCTGCGCTCTTCTTGGGCCCGAGACTAACGTCATTCCCCATGTACGCCTAGACCCGCAGTGCAGCAATAAACCGGGGATTCGGCAGCGGATGGCGGGCAGCAAAAAGCCCGAGTCGCCGCTCTGGAAAGCGGCGACTCGGGCCTGTGTCGCAGCGCGAATCAGGAACCGATCA
>Ga0255100_1000424_pt1 | contig 17271 bp, 14 predicted proteins | sample Colum_Colum_RepB_2_FD_188449 | JGI IMG/M metagenome (GOLD analysis project Ga0255100, IMG submission 188449) | Freshwater microbial communities from Columbia River, Oregon, United States - Colum_Colum_RepB_8d | ecosystem: Environmental > Aquatic > Freshwater > River | place: USA: Oregon...
GATCGTCGTCAAAGGTCTTGTTCTCCCACTGCTTGTGCGGTTCGCGCCAGTTGACGCCGAACTGCGCCACAAAGCCGGGCACCACGCGCGAGACTGGCGTGTCGTTATAGAACCCGCTCTTCACCAATTCTAGAAAACGTTCTACCGCATTGGGCGCTGCCTGGGGATATACCTCTACCATCACGACACCGGCCGTGGTCTCCAGCTTGATAGTGGTCTTCTCGGTAAGCACCGGCACCTGTGTCTCCATGCCCGGCAAGGGATTCAGGATTTGGGCCTGGCAAACTGCGCAAAACAAAAACGCAAAAACAGCAAGGGCAAAACGTCTCATACTGGCGACTCCGACAGATATTGCTGCCACACAAAGGGGCGATGGTTAAGGTTGATCGCTACTGGATATTGATGGGAAGAGGATACCAGAGTAAGTTGGAATTTCTTTCTGCTCCGGGGCGTTCCATGCAAGGTTTGTTGACGACTTCACTGCTTGCCACATTGCTGCTTGGCTCTGCGGCGCTGGCCGACCAGAATGATCCGCGTTTGGAAGAGCTCTTCAAGCAGCTGCACGATGCGCCCGACATGGACGCAGCTGCGCCAGTTGAAGAAGCCATCTGGCAACTCTGGGTTGAACATGATGATCCAGCGACCAGCCAGCTGATGTTTACCGGCATAGCGCAGATGAACAGCAATAATATCAGTGGCGCCCTCGCCACTTTCACTGAGCTGGTGCAACTGGCACCGCAATACGCCGAGGCCTGGAACAAACGCGCCACCCTGTACTACCTGATGGGTGAGCATGACAAGTCAGAACTGGATATCCAGAAAACACTGGAACTGGAACCCTTCCATTTCGGCGCCTTGTCCGGCCGCGGCCTGGTGCGCATGGGCAAGCGCGATTTTGAAGGTGCCCGCAATGCCTTCAGCGCTGCCCTCGAAGTACACCCGAACATGGACGCCGTACGCGGCAACCTGCGCGCCATCGAAGAATTCCTTCGCGGCCGCACGATCTGACCAAAGGGGTCGGAGATGTTTGCTCGGTTTTCGAGCAAACATCTCCGACCACTTTGGTTGTCAGAAGCGGAAGGTGTAGTTGAACTTGAGGGACAGGTCGGCGAGTGTCGAGTCAAAGCTGTTGTCTTTGTCGGGATCAATCAGGCCCCAGTTCAGTACGATGAAAGCCTGCTGGCCGGCTTTTGGAATCCAGTGCAGTCGACTGTTGATCCCGAGATTTTCCGAGATGTTGTCGTACTGGATCAGGTTAGTCCACGACAGTGTCGCCGAAAAGGAATACACCGTAGTGAAGCCGAACTGGCGCAGCATGAAACTGCCATAGGGCAGCTCGATGTCGTCCACTGTGTACGAAAAATCAGCGCTGAAGTTGCGGTTGGGGCGCCAGGTCACGTTGCCGCGATACTGGAAGTGGTCGCCGTCGTAATATTCGCCGCCCTGGAGGAAGAAGTTGCCTGACCACTTGCGCTGGGTGCCCATCTGGCTGCCGAAGAACAATTCCGAGAACGAATACTCACCGACCGGAATCACAATGGGAGGACGCCCATCGGTTGGGCGATAGATGGTGAACGGCAGCGACAGCACTTCCTTGGTGTATATGTAGCGGCTAAACCAGGTGTCGTTGGTGTTGGTGAATGACGACACCCGCAGCCCCATGGTCTCGGTCAGTAGTTTGCCGTCATCAAGCGTTTCAGCGCGATAGGCCTCAGCGGCATACAACACCGAACGGAAATAGCCGCCTGGCTGCATGAAGTCGCGGTAACCGAAATTCAGGTGATGGTCCTCGATGCCGGTGCGGTTGATATAACCGGCAGCAGGATTGAAGTTGTCTTCTACCCGCTTGTAGTAATACAGCCCCTGCCAGCGTTGCGCGTTCGGCAATACAAGGCCCATGCCATAGGCTGCATTGTCGGTGTTGCGCTTGCCTTCACTGTCGGTTTGCTCATAGAACGCTACGGTTTCCACCGTATTGCCTAGAAAATTGGTATTGCGATAGCGCAGGTCGGTGCCGATCAGCGTGTTGTCGAGATTCGACTGCGGGTTACCATCGGTAACGATGGCACCGATCTGTGTGCGGGCACCGAGGTTGTACACCGCACGGCCAACAAAGATGTTCTGGGCATCAACGCCTGGTTGCTCGCCCTGATTGATTACCAGACTGCCGACGTTCCAGCGACCGACACGCCCACTGATCTTGGCACCTGCATTGATATCTACCGGCTGGCCGGTTGCCGACAAGCCGATCTTGCGCGAGAAAAACGGCCGTGCATTCTGTTTGGCCGGATTGGACGCAGCCGGCGAACCTGTGCCCGACACCGAATTGAACCCACCTGCGCCGATCTGGCCAAACTCGAAGATATCGACATCACGCAGAAAGAAATCACGCTTCTCCGGGAAGAACAAGTTGAAACGCGTCAGGTTCACCTGGCGGTCATCGACTTCTGTAGCAGAAAAATCGGTATTGATCGTCAGCGATGCATTCAGCTGGGTAGTGATCTTGTAGAACATGTCGAGCTGCGGTTCGTAGTTGATGTCGCTTGAACCAATCGGACCGAATATGCGTTGCTGACGCAGAGTAAACGACGGCACCACATCAAGGCCGATGCCTTGTTTCAGCCCGTTTAGCCCGCCCATCGTCCCAGCCACACTCGGATTCACTTCCCGATTGCGGGATATCCAGGCAATGTTTTCATTACTGCCACGGCGAATGCGTACGAAGTTGATGCCCCAGTTGGCGGAATCAGGATTGAACGACAGTGTCTGGAACGGAATTTTCATCTCCAGCGTCCAGCCACCCTCGTCGATCTGTGCTGCCGATTCCCAGATACCTTCCCAGTTGGCTTCAACTTCGTTGATGTTCTGGAACAGGCCATCCCAGCGCACGCCGTTCGGGTTTACTTCAAAGCGGTAGCCGTTGCGGCGGTCAAGATACGGATCAAGGATCAGCGCAAACACATCGTCAGAGCCGAAAGCCTGCCCTTGCCGCAACACGCGGGCAGCGATTACCGAGGGATCGCTCTCATGCAGCCTGGCGGCGACATACAGCGCATCATCCGTGTAGTAGACGCGCACTTCAGTGGGTTGCGAAGGCTCGGCATATTCCACCGGGAAAATCTGGCGGAAATCTTCCAGCAGTGCGGCTTGCTGCCACTCCGCCTCGTCGAGCTTGCCATCAATGCTGGCTGCGCTGGCGAGATGAGGCGCGTTGAATTGCTTGGTCGCGTCACCATTGGTTGCCTGCGCCAGTGCCTGGCCACCGAAGACGGTGGCCAGCAGCAAGACAGCAATACGGAAACGAGAGAACGAATCAAAAGCGCAGATCATTATTGTTGTTATCCCTGCCGACTTTGTCAGAAACGGAAAGTGTAATTGTATTTGATCGTCAGGTCGTTGTTGGTGGAAGCAAAGGTGTTGTCCTTGTCGAGATCAACGAGGCCCCAGTTCAACACGAGGTAGGCTTCGCGGCCTGCCTGTGGCACCCAGTACAGGCGGCTGTTGATGCCAAGCCCTTCGCTGACATTGTCGTATTGCAGACGGTTGGTCCACGTCAGGTCGGCCGTGAAGTTGATCAGCGATGTGAATGACCACTGGCGTACGATGAAACTGCCCTGCGGCAGTTCAATGCTGTTCTCGCTGTAGCCGGCCTGCAGGTTGTAGCCAGGGCGTGGCTGCCACGCCACATTGAGGCTGGCTTGCAGATTCTCGCCGTTGTAGTAGTCGCCCTGCGTAATGCCGATGCGGCCTGACCATTCGCGCTGGCCGGCGGTGGTAACGCCCACCGACGTTTGGGTGAACTCGTAATCACCCGGCGGAATCACGATGTTGCGCTTGCCGTCGGACTGGCGGTAGATGACGAAATTGCGGGTCAGCACCTCGCGTTTGCGTGACAGGGTGGCGTTGAGCACGTCGTTGGCATTGTTGTTGATGTTGCCGCGCACCTGCATCGTTTCCGAAATCACGTCACCAGTGTTCATGTTGGTGTTGCGGTAGCTGTCGAAGCCGCCGTACACCGAACGCAACGAGCCACCCGGCGTGAAGAACTTGCGGTAACCGAAGTCGAGTGCATGGTCTTCAATGCCTCTCTGGTTGACGAAACCCAGCGCCGGGTTGAAGTTGTTGTCGATGCGCTTGAAGTTGTAACCGCCGCGCCAGCCGTTCGAGTTGGGCGAGCTGATACCAAAGCCGTATGCACTATCGTCGCCTTTGAGCAGCGCGCTGTCGCTCTGCTGATACCAGACTTCACTTTCGAGCACCTTGCCGCCGGGCAGCCGCGAATTGCGGTAGCGGAAGTCGGCACCGGCAAGATTGTTGTCGTTGTTCGAGCGCGCGTCGCCGGAAGTGGCGATAACGCCGATCTGTGATTCCTGCATTACGTTCAACGCAGCCCGGCCAACGAACACACTCCGGGAATCGACACCGCTGAGCGTGTCTTCATCCTGGTTCACGATCATGGAGCCCACATTCCATTGGCCAATGCGGCCGCTGAGTTTGGCGCCGGCATTGATGTCCACCGGGGTGAAGTTGGAGGAAAGCCCGATGTTGCGGGAGAAGAACGGACGGCCGTTCTGCTGAGCGGCGTTTGGAATCGCGTCGTTGCCTTCCTGGCCGAACACGGTGCCGGTGCCGATGCGGCCGAACTGGAAGATATCAGTGTCGCGGATGAAGAAATCGCGGCGTTCCGGAAAAAACAGACTGAAACGCGTCAGGTTGACTACACGGTCGTCAACGTCAGTGGCAGAGAAGTCGGTATTGAGCGTCAGCGCTGCGTTCAGCTGTGGCGTTACCTTGTAGTACACATCGAGCTGTGGCTCGATCGAGTTTTCGGAAAGGCCGGCGGCTCCGAATTTCTTTTCCTGGCGTGCCACCAGGTAAGGCACCACATCGAGACCAAGCCCTTGCTGCAGGCCCGTCATGCCCACAGCGTTGCCGGCGATACTCGGGTTGATCAGACGGTTGCGCGATACCCAACCCATTTCTTCGTTGTTGCGGCGTACTGTGCGGCGGAAGTTGATGCCCCACTCGCTGTTGGCGGGATCGAACGACAGCGTCTGGAACGGAATGCGGATCTCGGTGGTCCAGCCCTGATCATCGATACGCGACTTCGCCTGCCAGATACCGGTCCAGTTGCGGTCCATGCCCGATACGTTCTGGTAGATGCCTTCCACCCGTACGCCATTGGCGTTGATTTCGAACAGATAGCCGCTGCGGCGATCGAAGTAGGGATCGATCATCAGGTTGAAGGTATCGTCGTTCTGCAGTCCCTGGCCCTGTCGCATCACGTTGGCACGGATCAGCGATGGATCGGTTTCGTACATGCGGGCAGCCACGAACAATGCATTGTTGGTGTAGAAAACCCGCACTTCGGTCTTCTGGGTCGGGGTGCCGTATTCCACCGGGTTCATCTGGTGGAAATCCTCCACCACTTCGGCCTGCGCCCATTCAGCATCGTCGAGCAAGCCGTCGATTTCCGGTTCGCTGCTCTGGCGCTGCATGCTGACGGATTTGCCGCCGGTGACACCTTCAGTGGTAGCGTCGGCGGCGAGTATCAACGGCGAAAACAACAGCGCCAGCAACGCCAATAATGGAGCTGGGAATAAACGAAAGAACATGCGGCCTCGGGATGACTGGGCAAAGCGCGCAGGTTACGCGTGCACGTGGCGTGGCTCCATGCAAGCGGCAGGATTCCATGCTTGCTGCACGCGTTTTTCTCTTTGTTTGCACAAACCGGGTGACCCAGCAGCTGCGGTACGGAATGTTGTGTAAACAGCAATCAGTTCAGTCTTGCAGACGGTCCCAGATGGCGGCGAATTGCAGGTGGTGGGCGCCGAACAATTGCAGCAGACGCGGATCGTAATGGGCCAGCGGATCAATGCGCTCATCACCTTCCGTCATGATGCGCACGCTTTCTTCGTGCGTGAAGCCGCGCTTGTAAGGCCGGGTAGAACGCAGGGCGTCATAGGTGTCGGCTATTTGCACAATACGGGCCGATAGCGGAATCGCTTCGCCCTTGAGACCAGTGGGATATCCGGTACCGTCCCACTTCTCATGGTGGTAGTGCGCAATCTCGGCGCCCATGTTCATGCGGGTTGAGGACGACAGTATCTGGAAGCCGTATTCCGTATGGCGATCCATCTCCTGGCGCTCACTGGCATTGAGTGGGCCTTTCTTCTTCAGTACGGCAGCATCAACACTCATCTTGCCCACGTCGTGCAGCTGCGCGCTGTAGCGTATTTCGTCGCACCACACATCTGGCATGCCTGCCAGTTGCGCCAGCAAGTAGCTGTATTCGTTCACCCTCACGATGTGGTGGCCGGTTTCTTCATCATGGATTTCAGCTGCGCTGGCCAGTAACCGTATCGACACCTGAAACGCCTCTTCGGTGTCCTGCTGCAGGTTGACTATGCGCTGGCGCTGTTCGGCCAGCAGTCGATTGCGCTCACGTAACGTGGCGTTCTTGTGCTCTATGCGTTCCAGCATCATCGTGCGTTCGATTGAGCCGCCGGCCACACGGGCGATTGGCGTTACCATTCGGATGAAACTGCGCGGGAAAGGCACTGGCGCCCGCCGTTTGTCGGGCCGGCAGTTGATCAGCTGCACTACGCCAATAATGCGGTCATGATAGTTGCGCAGCGCAAAGCACAGCATCGATCGGGTGCGGTAGTCGGGCCGTTCGAAAGAGGGATCGAAGCGGCAAGCACGATCGGTTGGTATCGCGTAGACATCTGAGATCCGCAGGGTCTCTCCGGTGGCGGCCACATGGCCAGCGATCGTGCCTTGGCCCACGGGAATATCGAAATTGACCTTGCGTACCTTCACCTGGTCGTTTTGCAGCGCCACTGGCCGCAGGCGCTTTTTGCCGCCATTGTTGTGCAGTATGAAGATGGTTCCTGCCTCGGCGCCGGTCATATCGCGGCTTTTGCGCAACAGGCTGTCCAGCAAGGCAGCGACGGATTGCTTGCCCTGGGCTTCCATGAATTCAAGGAATTCCAGGACTTTGTCGGTGACTGCCACTGCGGGTCTCCTGCCGTCGGTGATGCCGTTGAAACTCGCACATGCCGTGCGCGGCTGGCAATGCGCCAGTTGCCAAATTCTTTTACTTGGCCGTCCCCACACGCGATCATGGGCTTTTGCACCGAGACTTTCCATCAACATCCCCGACAATATTCCTGACAACAGCCACATGACAGCCCAGAGCCAAGACAAGTACGAGATGTTCAGCAATCGCCTGCGCAAAGTGCACCAGCACCTGCGCCGCAAGGCACGCCAGCAGGAGGTGAACTGCTACCGGCTGTACGATCTCGACCTGCCGGAATTCCCGCTGGCCATCGACCTCTACCAGCAGCACGTGCACGTGGCCGAATACCGTCGCAATCACACCCTCGACGAAGCCGCCCATCAACTATGGCTGGAACAGAGCCGTGCGTGCATTGCCACCGTGCTGGAAGTGCCGTTGGCCAACATCCATATGAAGGAACGTGCCGTGATCGTCGATCGCAAAGAACAATACGGCCACTTCGCAAAGCAGGGAGTTACTGCGGTAGTCAACGAGCACGGCGCGCGCTTCCTGCTGAACCTGTCTGACTATCTCGACACCGGTCTTTTTCTCGACCACCGCCCTACCCGCCAACTGGTGCGGCAGCAGAGCCGTGACTTGTCAGTGCTGAACTTGTTTGCCTACACCGGCTCGTTCTCGGTGAACGCGGCGCTCGGCAGCGCCAAGCGGGTGGTGACAGTCGATCTGTCCAATACCTATATCGATTGGGCGAAGGAAAACTTCCGTCTCAACAACCTGCCGGTGAAGGATGGCGAATTCATTGCTGCCGACGTAATGGAGTGGCTACCGTCAGTAACGCCCAACGTATTCGACCTGATCGTGTGCGACCCGCCCACCTTCAGCAACAGCAAGAAAATGCGCGGTGTGTTCGACGTGCAGCGTGACCATCCGGCACTGATCAACGAATGCCTGCGGTTGCTGAAACCGGGCGGCAAACTCTACTTCAGCACCAACAACCGCAAGTTCAAACTGTTCGATCACCATATCGCCACCCGCAGTATCACCAACATCACCCGCCAGACCACCGGCTTCGACTTTGAAGGCAAGCTCGATCGCCAGTGCTTTTTGCTGCAGCGTGATGCGGTGTCGCCAGCAGTGCCGTCGCCTTGGGAGCGAGCGGTGAAAGCGTGATTACAGCAGCGGCCCTGTCGAGCCCTGCTGCTTTGGTATCGTAATCACCACTTGACCATGGACAGTCTCGTTGCTGATGCCGAGCGGATCGACATCAGCCGGCATGGCCAGCGTGCGGGCGAACTGGCGCGTCTGCATGGAACTGCAACCACCATCGTTGGCCTGACTCTGCTGTTCAACCGTTACCTTACCCTCTATCGTCAGGTCACGCCCGTTCACTTGCGTGGTGATTTCCACTTTGCTGTTGTCCGGAATCGCAATGCTGACCTGGTAGCTGTCGGCCATTTCGGTGAAGTCGAACTCGGGTTCAGCACCAAAGCCCATGCTGCTGCCGAAGCCACCACCATTCTGGAAAGGATCCATATCGAACAAGTAAGAATCGAAGTCGTTCAGGTCAAACCCCGGCAACATCTGCTGCATGCGCTTGTGTATCTCTTGTTGCATCTGCTGCATCTGCACGAACGGATCCTGCCCGCCCCACAGCGGGTTGCTGTTGAGCTGCGGATTGACAGGCGGCGGGGCCTGGGGCAGCCGCGATGATGGCACTGGCGCGTCAGCATACCGAACTGGCATCGGCGATGATCGCCTTGCACAACAAGCGGCAGCTGTTCGAGAAGGCGGGAAAGTAAGAATAGAGAATGAAGAACTAAAAGCCTGCCTTCGCTCTGCGGGCTTCGGCATGGTTAACCCGGGTTGGCTTGCCAAGCCGAAGCTCCCATAGGGAGCGAATGCTGGTGCGGACGGAGAGACTTGAACTCTCATACCGTGAGGTGCTGGAACCTAAATCCAGTGCGTCTGCCAATTTCGCCACGTCCGCGCACGCAGGGATTATAGACTGCGAATGCGCTGCAGCGAGAGAAGAGTTTGCAAATTGATTGCGGCGAAGCTTGAGAGGCTAAGCAGGTTGCGGCGCCAGGCCGCAACCCCGAAATCTACTGGCCGAGGCGCTGTTGCAGGGCGCTGATACTGCTCTGCAGGGTGGCGATGGTCTGGTTCAGCTGCAGGCGGTAGACATTGATCGACTCGATGTCTTCTTCGGCAGTAGTGGTGCGTTTGTTGGCATCTTCCACGCTCAGCTTGACGCGGTTGAGATCAGCATTGAGCTGGGTCAGCTGTTGACCGAGGTTGGTCATGCCGGCGAAGTTCTTGTTGATTTCTTCGATACGGGTCTGCATCTGGGTGGTCTGGTTGTTGTGCTGCGTCAGCTGGCCACCATGATTGGTAACGGCGGTTTCCAGATCGGCGGCGACTTTCTGCACGGCAGTCATGGTGGCCGTCAGCTTTTCAACTTCAGTGCGCAGGGTGTTGCGGGCAGCCCACAGTTTGTCGATCTCGGAGAAGTTGAAATCCACCTTTTCCAGCAGGCCCATGGCTGACTGCCTGGTGGTTTCGTCCATCTGGTTCAAGGTGCCTTCCAGCGAGGTGATACGGTTGGTGGCAGCGATCAACTCGACTTTTGCCAGCTCCGACTGCTGATAAAAATAGTAACCACCAGCACCGGTGCCGCACATGCCGAAGAACAATAGCGTCAGGAAGAAGATTACCCCGCCACTGGTGCGGCCGGCAGGGCCGTCGTCAGACCCAGACGAACGCGACGACGAACCGGTGGCGCCGCGTTTCTGTTTACGGTGGTGGACCAGTTCGTCGCGTTCGGGAACCAGGCTGGGGATGTCGTCGAGATCGTCTTGATTATTTGCCATGGACAGGAATTATACGGAAACACGGCAGCTGAAACAGGGGTATTTGTGTTTTTTTCCAGCATCCAGCGCTGGTATCAGACCGGCTTCGTGCCCCGGTGTAACAGCTGGTAACCCGCGATGCTGAGTCCTGACAGCAATACAAACTGCAGCATACGATCCACCATCAGCACCCCGACCAACGTTACATCCGGCAGGCCAAGCTCCCGCAACAATTGCCACAGCACCAGCTCGCGCACGCCGAGGTTGGAAGGCGTCAGCGCAATTACCAGCGACAGATTCGATACCACTGCCATCAGCAACAGGTACGGCAGCGGCACTGGCAGGCCGAATGCCTGGCAGAGCACACCCAACGACAAGGCCTGCAGTGGAATAGTGAGCATGGCCTGCGCCTGCAACGTCAGCACTTCCCTCCAACTGGTGGAGGCCACTACTGCCCTGATGTTGGCCAACCAGCGCTGCACCCGCTCGGGCAACCAGCTTTGGGCCGCCAGCCCGAACAACAGCGCAACCAGTGCTACCACCAATGCCAGGGTGCCGAACACCAGCGCCCAATGCACCCACGGCAGTCGCAGTTGGCCGCTCCACTGCAGCCACAAGCCATAGCCGAGGCCGAACCAGGCATTCGCGGCCAGTACCAACAGGCTTACCCAGCCCTGCAAGCCAAGACTGACACTGGCAGCCAGCCCATAGCGCTGCTGATAGAACCACACCTTGCCGCCGTAGTAACCGGCACGCATCACAGTGGCGTAGCCCAGCAGTGACGCATAGGAATTGATTACCAGCATTTCCCACAGGCGCGGGCGGGTACCACGGCTCCACTGTACCTGGCAGGCCATCAATGCATTGAGGCAGTAGCAGGCGAAGTAACCCGTGAACACGAAAGCCGCTTGCCATAGAGTCAGTTGGGCCGCCTGCGCCAGGGTGTCGCGCTGTACCCAGCAGAAACCGGCAGCAAACAGCAGGATGGCGAGCAGCAGGAAGCGTTGTAGCAGTGGGAGGAAGCGGGACACGCAGTGATCACGAAGGCGGAAGTGGTCGGACTCTAGCCCAGCGACCGGGCGGCGGCAACACGGCAGGTAGGCTGTGTTACAGTCGCGCCAACTTCTACTTCCGCCCGCGTCCGCACGAGATGATCCACGTTTTCATCGGCACCAAGGCGCAACTGATCAAGATGGCGCCCATCATGCGCGTACTGCAGGACCGCGGGCACGACTACAACTTCATCTACAGCGGCCAGCACCGTGATACCGTAGACGACATCCTCGCCAACTTTGCGATCCAGAAGCAGCCGGACGTCACGCTTTACCACGGCCGCGACATCACCGGCATAGCACAGATGGGCAAGTGGGTAATCGACATCGTGCGCAAGTACTCGTCGCCCTCACACAAGCCAAAACTGTTCCGCGACGACGCCAACGGCATCGTGCTGAACCATGGCGATACGTTTTCCACCTTGCTCGGTTCGTATCTGGCAAAACGCCACGGCCTCAAAAGCGCCCACATCGAATCGGGACTGCGCTCGCACAATATCCTGCATCCGTTTCCGGAAGAGCTGACGCGACTGGCAACGTTCAGGCTGTCGGATTATTTCTTCGCGCCGGGTGAATGGGCGCTGGCGAACCTGCTGGGTTACCAGGGCGTAAAGATCAATACCGGCCACAACACGCTGTGCGATGCGCTGCGACATTCGGCACAGGCCAATACTCCATCGCGAACTGGCGGCTATGGGCTGGTGTCAGTGCATAGATTCGAGAACATCTTCTTCCGCAAGCGGCTGACTCAGATTGTCGACATGCTGATCGGCTCCGATCCCGCACGGCCAAAGCTGTTCATCCTGCACAAACCCACCGAGAAAAAGCTGAAGGACTATGGTCTGTACGACAAACTGGCGGCATGCAGTCACATAGAACTGCATCCTCGCTACGACTATTTCCGGTTCATTTCGCTGTTGCGCGGCAGCGACTACCTCGTCACCGACGGCGGCAGCAATCAGGAAGAGTGTTCGTATCTGGGGCTGCCGTGCCTGTTGCTGCGCAAGGCCACCGAACGCCAGGAAGGACTTGGCCACAATACGGTGTTGAGCAACTACGACGGAAAAGTGGTGAAGGACTTCATGGATGCGCCAGAACATTATCGACGGCCGCCACTCAATATTGCGCAATCACCCAGCGAGTTGATTGTCGACAGCCTGCAGCGCTTTATTGATTGACAGCAGCAGGCAACGCCAGCAGCTGCACACCATTACCGGCCAACACACTGACGTAACCACTCTCGTTGAGCTCGGCCAGAGTCGGGAAATAGGCGCGCCATTCGAAACCGTTGAAATGCGCCAGCACGGCTTTTCCCTCGCGCACCTGTTTTTCCATGAAGGCTGCATCACTGGCATAGGCTGCATTCGCCAGCCCGGTAGTGGGTGCGTATTTGCGCGGGTAGTCATGAATGGTGAAGTCGGTACGCATACGCAGGTAGTCCGGCGCATTGGTGTAAACCGTGACCCTGGCCAACTCCGGCACTTCCTCTACTCTGGACACAGAGCTCATGTAGGCACTGAGATAGCCGATGCCCTGGGAGCGTGCTGCGGTTACGCCCGGCCACAGCGCCAGCAAATTTCCGCCAGCCACCGCCATCAATGCCAGGGCGGCCAGCAGTTGTGTCTGCGGTGATGGCGCCAGTTGCAGCAGGCAAGCCAGCAACGCCAGCAAGGCAAATATCCATGCCGGCGCAAAGATGCGATCGTCAAACGGAATGTAGGCGTCGAGGAATGACTTGGAAAACAGGATGAACAAGGTATAACCGCCCACCATTACGCCGGCCAGTACCAACAAACTGCGCAGCCTGGAGGGCAAGGCCGGGCCTTGCACGACTTTGCCCACCACCATGGCGACCAGCGCGGTCTGCACCACAAACGGCAGCCAGCCCTGCTGGAATCCCAGCCACGCTGCGAACTGTTGCAGCAGCGCCAGCAAGTCTGTGCCACTGACAAGGTGCACAACGAATTCCCGATTGGTGGTTTCCTGCCGCACCAGCTGGTTGAGCAACAACCACAACACAAATGGCGCTAGCGCGACGAGCGCGAACAGCACTGGCTTGCGCAACCGTTGTTGCCAGCTACCGGACTGCAGCAACAACAACGTCAACGCCGCTGCCCCCACCCACGCTATGCCGGCATAACGGAACAACAATGCCATCGCAGCCAGCGCCACCGCAGCAACGAAAGTGCCACGGGTACCTGATTCAACATGGCGCAGCAGCGCCAGCGCACTGCCCTGCAAACACAACAGGAACGGCGCTTCCGACCATGCGTAGAAATTGACCTGCCACAGTGTGGCACTCACCAGCAGTACAAGGCCGCCGAATACAGGCAGCAGGCCGTCGCGCCCCATCACATGACGCAGCAGTGCGATACCAATTCCGATATTGGCGGCCAGCAAGACGCATTGCAGCAATCGTGTGGTTGCGAAGATGTCGTCGCCGAACAAATAGGCAAGCGCCAGCAACACCGGATAACCCGGCGCCCATTGCGTTGGCAGATTGAAGAGATCAGCAGGACCAGTGAGACGGCGCGCCGCGGCGATGTATTCAGCCGAATCAGGCGATACCCCCACACCCCACGGTGACGACATCCACAGCAGCAAGGCGCCGGCTACGGCCAGCAGCAAGTGCAGCAGTGTCGGCAGCGATGCGTGGACTGCGCCTGTCTGCGGGGTATCAACCATTCCCTCAGCGGAACACGTTGTATTTGATGATGCAGTAAATGGCGCGCACACCGTCTTTCCAGCCGATTTTCTTGCCTTCGGCATAGGTGCGACCGTAGTAGGAGATGCCGACTTCAAAAATGCGCAGATTGCGACGTGCCAGCTTGGCGGTAATTTCAGGCTCGAAACCAAAGCGGTTTTCTTCAATCGGAATCGCCTGGATGATCTCGCGCCTGAACACCTTGTAGCAGGTTTCCATGTCGGTAAGGTTGAGGTTGGTGAACATGTTGGACATCAGTGTAAGCACACCATTGCCCACGCGGTGCCAGAAATACAGCACGCGATGCGGCGCACCGCCGAGGAAGCGTGAGCCGAAGACCACATCGGCCTTGCCCTGCGCAATCGGCTCGACCAGCAGCGCGTACTCGTTCGGATCGTATTCCAGATCGGCATCCTGGATGATGACGACATCGCCGGTGGCATGCTGGAAGCCGGTACGCAGGGCTGCGCCCTTGCCCTGGTTGACCTTGTGGTAAACGATCTGGCTCACCTGGTCTTTGAGTTTTTCCAACTCGGCATGGGTACCATCACGCGAGCAGTCGTCGACAATGATGATTTCCTTGTCGGGATACGGTGCCGCGTTGACGGCAGCGACCAGACTGGCAATCGTATGTTGTTCGTTGTAGCAGGGAATGACTATCGAGAGTTTCATGCGGTAGGCCTTGTTACTGGATACTCTGGTTTGCGGGCGATCGACTTACTTGGCGATGATGTAGCGGAAATAATCGATAACGTGTTTCAGACCGTCTTCCAGCGGCACCTTGGGTTCCCACTGCAATACTTTTTTGGCCAGCGTGATGTCGGGCTTGCGCTGCTTCGGATCGTCCTGCGGCAGCGGGTGCATCACCAGCTTTGATTTGGAACCGGTCATGCGCAATACCATTTCGGCCAACTGCTTGATGGTGAACTCGCCAGGGTTGCCAAGATTCACCGGGCCGGTAGTTTCGTCCTGGTTCATCAAGCGCACAAAGGCTTCGATCATGTCGTCGACATAGCAGAAAGAGCGAGTCTGCGAGCCATCGCCGTAGATGGTGATGTCCTGGCCCTGCAGTGCCTGCACGATAAAATTACTGACCACACGGCCATCATGCGGATGCATGCGCGGGCCATAGCAATTGAAGATACGTGCCACGCGGATCGCGACGTTGTGCTGGCGATGGTAATCAAAGAACAGCGTTTCAGCGCAGCGCTTGCCTTCGTCGTAGCAACTGCGCGGGCCAATGGTGTTGACGCGGCCGAGGTAGCTTTCGGGCTGCGGGCTGATCTCGGGATCGCCATAAACCTCGGAGGTAGATGCCTGGAAGATACGGGCATCGGTGCGCTTGGCGAGGCCCAGCATGTTGATACTGCCGTGCACGGCGGTCTTCACGGTTTGTACCGGGTCATGCTGGTAGTGCACCGGCGAGGCCGGGCAAGCCAGGTTGTAGATTTGGTCCACTTCGAGGAACAGCGGAAAGGTGATGTCGTGGCGGATCAATTCAAAACGGCGATTGCCCACCAGATGTTCGATATTGGCTTTGCTGCCGGTGAAGAAATTATCGACACAGATGACTTCGTGACCTTCGTTCAGCAGGCGCTCGCACAGATGCGAGCCAAGGAAACCGGCGCCGCCGGTTATAAGGATGCGCTGACCTGCCAGATCGTGGCTGCGCAGCTTGGAGCGGGAATAACTCATGCAGGGATCCTTGCAGTGCGGGTTGTGGTGCAGCAGCGACTATAGCCCAGCACCGGGAGCAAGTCGAAACGGCTGTAGGTGCTGTCTTTACCTGTCTTTTATCTGCACTGCTGCCTGCCTCTTTGCTGCCACATGCTTTATATTTCAAAGTACTTGACACTTTATCAAAACGCCGCCGATACTGGTCACCATGAGCAAACCTGACCACCACGATACCGCTGCCACCTCGCTGCACGGCGTTGCGGCCGACAACCTGCGCTTCATCCGCACGACCATGGAAAACGCCACCGCATTCACCGGTATTTCCGGCAAGGGCTATGTGCTTGCCGGCCTCACTGCCATTGCGGCAGCGTGGATCGCGGCGCAGCAAACCCTGCCTTTGTTGTGGTTGGCAGTATGGTTACTGGAAGCGACGCTTGCCTGCAGCGTTACCCTGCTGCTCAGTGCCGACAAGGCGCGCAGGCAGGGCAAGTCGCTGTGGTCGGGCAGTGGCCGCAAATTGTTGTTTGCCTTCCTGCCTACGATGGCTGTTGGGGCCGTGGTAACACTGGCGTTCTACCTGCAAGGCAACACCGTGTTGCTGCCCGGGCTGTGGCTGATCCTGTACGGCGCCGGCGTGATGACTGCCGGTGCCCATTCGATACGCCCTGTCCCTCTGATGGGCTTTCTGTTCATCATGCTTGGCAGTGCACAACTGCTGGTACCGGCAACGGCAAACCTGACACTCGCACTTGGTTTCGGCGGTTTGCATCTGGCATTCGGCATCCTGATCTGGAGGCAACATGGTGGTTAATTCATCACGCAGCAGCAAAGCAACTCCTGCCGGCAAAGCCGCACGACCGGTATTGAAGGCAGCCAAGGACGAACCAGCCACCAGCCTCGACAAGCTGATCCACGAACGCACCCGACTCGCTCTCGTCAGCGCGCTAGCCGCCAACAGCAGCATGACATTCAACGAACTCAAGACCGTACTGCAGATCACCGATGGCAACCTCAGTGTGCACGCCCGCAAACTGGAAGATGCCGGCTATCTCGAATGCAGCAAGGGTTTCGACGGCCGCCTGCCGCGCACCGAATACAAACTGAGCCAGAGTGGCCGCGCTGCACTGCAGCGCTATGTGACCCACATGGAAGCGTTGATCAGCGCCGTAAAGCGTTCTGGCTGACCCATTTTTTTGGCCATCAACTTTGTACATCCAAGTACTTTCAATTCAGCTGGAGAACTCACCGATGGCCGCCACATCCGCCACCCCATCCACTGAGGCTGCTGCGTCGCTGTCACGCCACACACTGGCATGCGGCTTGTTGCTTGGTTTCATGGCCGATCGCCTGTGGGCGGACTACGGCCCTGCCCCACTGACTTTGCTGTTGCTGCTCAGCACTTTCTGCGGGTGTGCACTCTGGCTTGCACGCAGCGGCGGCTCGCGCGTCCTGACAGCGCAGGTGCTGTGGTCGACCGTCGCCATGATGTGCATCGGGATGATGTTGTTGCGAGACACTGAAATACTGAATTTGCTGATGCTGCTGTCGTTGCCCACAACCATCGCGCTGTTCCTGTTGCAGCGCAGCGGGCTCGGCCTGCAAACCAGCGAACCGCATCATGCGGTGACCGTAGGACTGCTGCTGTTCACCTCGATTCTCGCGCGTTCGCTGTCGTTGCTGCGCTCACTTTCACTGCAGGAACAAGTGGACCATGCCGGTTTGCGCCGCGCCTTGCTGGGTACACTGATCGCGCTGCCGCTGCTGATCCTGTTCTGGCAGCTGTTCATGTCAGCCGATGCCGCCTTCGAGCGCTGGGCTCTGCAGTTGCAGTGGTTCTCACCGACCTTGCCGTGGCATGTCTTTTCCGTCCTGGTATTGGGTTGGATAGCCAGCGGTGTGATGGCGCTGGCCTGGCAGCCGCTAGCAGCCGAGCGCGACAGGTTCCGTGTTACTCTCGGTGCCACCGAG
>Ga0255100_1000426_pt1 | contig 17137 bp, 15 predicted proteins | sample Colum_Colum_RepB_2_FD_188449 | JGI IMG/M metagenome (GOLD analysis project Ga0255100, IMG submission 188449) | Freshwater microbial communities from Columbia River, Oregon, United States - Colum_Colum_RepB_8d | ecosystem: Environmental > Aquatic > Freshwater > River | place: USA: Oregon...
GGTACCCGCGCCGGTACACCTTCAAGTCGGTACCACAAGTCAGCGCCGCCCCGATCCGCACCCGAACCTCGCCCGCGTCCAGCGACGGCTCCGCAACCGACTCGATCCGAATGTCCTCACGCCCATGCAACACCGCAGCCTTCATCCCCAGACGTTCCCCGCCCCACCACCCATCGACCAGCAAGAAACAAGGGACAGGCTCCACCGCCCACACAGACCGTCCCGACCCAGTCGACTCGGACAGGTCATCAAAAGCAGGAATCAAAAAATCGTCCGGGATTACAAAAACCAGAAAGCAGATAAAGAAGGGGGGACGGTGATCCGGAAAACGGAGGAGAAGATCGGATCGGGAATAAACCAAAAGCGGCAATCCACCGAAAGTGAAGATAGACCGTGAAATGGGAAACGATCCGAAAGTGGGGATTGTGGCTCAACCCCCTCGCTCTCGGGCAGAAGTGGTGGAGCCGAGGAGATTCGAACTCCTGACCCCCACAATGCCATTGTGGTGCTCTACCAACTGAGCTACGACCCCACTGGCCCGAAAGCGGGGCGCACTGTAGGAAGTTCACCCGAACAGTCAAAGGACTTTTCCGAAAAATTTTAAGATCCACCATTCACGACTGCTCCATGGCAGAGAGAAAAACCTTCGCTCCACCCTCTCGTTCTCCCCATCAACACGGTTCCAAACCGCCCGAAATAACCCGCAGAAACCCGCCCCGAAAACACCCGAATCATCCAGCACCACCCCCGAAGTAAAACCCACCCAAGGCGAAGCCCCACAACTCTCCCTGTCACCAGGCAGCAGCGGGATCGGGCCGCAGCGAGCATTGGAAGCGATCAAACCCTCCCTTCCCCGAGCTTCCCTGCGAGCGCAGGCCCGTTCCCGCGGAACCTCCGCCAAAGCAACCCCTACAAACCCTGAATCGCCGCCACCAGTCGCTCCAGACGTCGACCATATTCCACAAAATTGGCCTTCAACGCCGAGTCCGGCGGAGGAACCGCCGCACCACTCGCATCATGGAACACAGCCACCATGTGAGGCTCGATGCTCAAGGCTCCAGAATATCCACGCCGAAAAGCATCCTCCAAAATCCGAACCACCGCCCCATCCCCCTCTCCGGGCCAGTGATAGTCGGCATCATTCTTGGCATGGTTCCAACGGGCATCCTTGATGTGGATGTGCTCCGAGACATCGCGCACTTGAGTCCAGAACTCCCACGGATCTTGCCGCGGATGAGGCTCAGGCCGCGTGCGGTCCGCATTGAAGACCGGATTGGCAGTATCAAAAACCCACTTCAAACCCGGCACCGCATCCAGCAACCGCAACGCATGCCGCGAACTCATCCCGCCGTAATTCATGCAATTCTCGTGCAGCGGCTGGATACCGGCCTCCAGAAAGCGTTGAGTCACCTCACGCATCCGACGAAAACGTTCCTCCTCCATCAGGTCGGCACCCTCCCGAACCTTGTAGCTCATCACGCGGATGTACCGCGAACCCAAACGTTGCATGCGGGGAATCGCACGCTCCACCTCCGCCAAAGTGATATCGAAAGAGTCCTCCACGTTCTTGGACCAGTTCCCAATGGTCGAAGCAAAGCAGTACACCGAAACCCCCGCCGCCTGCAGGGCTTGCTCGACCTCATCAAAGGCCGCGTCCGGCAAGTCGTGGAGATTGGCCTTCGGGAAGCCCGGCAGCGTGATATTGCGGGCCTCGATGTGCTTCCAGCCCAACTCCCGGGCCGCGGCCAATTGGGACTCCAGGAGGTTTCCGGCTTCGTCGCCGATGCCGCAGTACAAGGAAGGAAAGCTCATGACGCCCGAGCCTAGGGGCCGCCCCAGAAAAACGCCACACCGCCCGAACGCTCGAAACATCACCTCCCAGGCCCGGAAAAATTCGTGCTACCCACGACAAAGGCCACCCTTGCGGGTGGCCTTGGGGTCGCGCCAAAACGGCGAAACTCTTGGTTACTTCTTCTTCTTCGAAGCGCTCGCGGCGACCTTGGCGTTGTCTTTCTTACGGATCATGTAGGCCTTACGGCGGGCACGCTTCTGAATTTTGTTGGATTGTTGTCCCATGGCTCGGATTTACTTTCGCGGATGTTTCTACTCTTGGGCGGGAAGATGAAAGAGCGGCGCGGCAGCTTCAACCTCTTTCTCGGTCTGGCAACCTTGGTCCTCTGCTGGGGAGTGCACGGTGCCACCCCTGAGGAAAAGCAGCGTGACAAGGAATTGGAGCAAAAGAAGAAGCTCGAAGCCAAGCAGATGGCTCAGATCCGCGTCTACCGCGAGGTCACTGATTTCTCCGGCCGCGCCAGCGAATTGGGAACCCTCGGAGTGAACAAGGCCACCGTGGGCCGCACCGATCCCGTCGAGATGACCGTGCAGCGCGACGCCGTCCTGGACGAGCGGGACGTGAAGCGGGCCACCCTCGTCGAGCAACGCGACCAGTCGTACTCCATCGCGGTCGAATTCGTTCAACGCGGATCCATGGTGCTGCACATGAACTCCGTGGCCGCCAAAGGACAGCGCCTGGTCATCGCCGCCCGCTGGTCCGATGGCACCAATGTCTTCAATCGCTGGATCGCAGCCCCCCTCCAGCGCCGGGCCCTTGATCAAGGGGTCATCGTCTTCACCCCGGACATGAGCCATGAGGAATCGGTTATCTTTGTTCGTGGTCTCAACAACGTGGCCATCAAGCTCAAGAACCAGGCCAAGCCTCCGAAGGAGAAGAAGTCCAAGCCTGCGGCCGCCGGCTCCACCAATGCCGCCCCCAGCTCCAAAACCGCCAAGCCCAAGGACCCGAAAGCGGACACCAAGCTGAAGAACGAATTCGACCCCTTCCAAGGCCAGTGATTCGCAACCTCCTTCCCCTGCTGTGCCTGTGGATCACCCTTGGGCTCCAGGCTCAGCCATTTAAATTACCCACAGCCAACCGCGCGATCCTCGATCCAGACGTCGGGGCTGAGCGGTATTTTGTCGGCACGTCCGGCAAGCCGTGGACCAGCGGCCAGTTCGGGTGCGTCCGATCGGGCGGCGGTCAATTGCATGAGGGATTGGACATCCGCCCCATGCAACGGGACCGACGCGGCGAACCCACCGATGATGCCCTGTGCGCGCTCGCCGGCCAGGTCGCCTATGTGAACACCCGCTCCGGGCTTTCCAACTACGGCAACTATGTGGTCGTCCGGCATGAGATCGATGGTCTGGAGGTCTTCACGCTGTACGCCCATCTGGCCTCCGTGACGTCCGGGGTTCGAGTCGGCACCCCGGTTCAAGCGGGCCAACCCCTCGGTCGGATGGGCCGAACGTCCAATACCCGCCAGCGGATCACTCCCGACCGCGCACACCTGCACTTCGAAATCACCTTCATGGTGGCCGCCCGCTATGCCGCTTGGCACAAGGCCAACATGGGCGAAACGCGCAACGACCACGGCAATTTCAATGGACGCAATCTCGTCGGATTGGATCCCGCGGCCGTCTTCCGCTCGCAGGCCCAAGCCAAGCCTGGAGCCCCTTTCAACCTCGCCCGTCACCTGAAGGAAACTCCTGAACTCACCCGAGTCCTGATCCGCCGGCCCGCCTTGGACTGGGTACGGCGCAACCCCGGTGCCGTCGAAGCCAATCCGGTGGCACAGCGTCAGGGCATCGCCGCTTGGGAACTTTCGCTGGGATTCAATGGCATCCCCTTGCGAGCCATCCCCAGAGCCGCCTCGGAACTGCCCGCCAACATGGGGCCTTACCGACTACTCGGAGTGAATCCCAAGACCCTCGAACAATTCCCGTGCGGAAAGCTGGTCTTCAAGCGCGGCCAACTCTGGACGTTGACCGCCAAAGGGCAGCAGCAGCTTGAACTGCTGACCTACTGATCCCGTTGATCAACGCCGCCACTCCGGGCGCCGTGAGCCGGCAAGGGTGGCGGTTGCAAGGACATCTCACGGTCGTGCTCGAGGAACTCCCGGCAGCAGTCAAAAAACTCCTCACGCGTCGTAGCGCGCCGGATTCGATGGAGGAAGTCGGGAGCGACTCCCTCGCCGATGAAGTTCATGTACTTCTTCATCTTCTCGACCTGCAACCGTTCGCGGAAGCCGGCCGTGGGACGAGTGACCTCGTAGAGGTGAGTGACATAGTCCAAGACCTCCCGACCTCGGGGTTGCCGCCAACGCCCATCACGTCGGTGTTCCCGGATTTGTTCGAAGATCCAGGGATTGCGAATGCAGCCACGACCGATCATCAACCCACGAGCCCCCGTCTCGCGCAGCACTTGTTCAGCCCGTTCCGGAGAATGCACATTGCCATTGGCCAGCACCGGGCACGGCATCGCTTGGACGGCGCGGGCGATCCAATCACTGCGGACCTCGGTCCGGTACATATCGGTGACCGTCCGGCCATGCACGGTGAGAAGATCGATTTGGTGCCGGGCAAAGAGCGCCAACAAAGCATCCCAGTCGGCGTCGTCACTGAAACCCACGCGCGTCTTCACCGTGAAGGGCACCTGCGTCACTGACTGACGCAAGGCGCCCAAGATGGCGTCAATGCGATGCCGTTCACGCAGCAAGCCCCCGCCAGCGCACTTGCGGTATACCACGGGCGCCGGGCACCCGAGATTGAGATCCACCGCCGCCACGGGGTACTGCTGCAATTCCCGGGCGGCCTTGGCCAACGCCACTGGGTCATTGCCGATGAGTTGGGCGATGGCCGGGCGACCGGTGGGGTTTTCGACGATGGACCGCAAGATGGGAGCGTCGAGCGTGCTGGTGCTGTGCACCCGGAAATACTCGGTCCAATAGATATCCGGCCCACCGTAGCGGGCCATGACACCCCAGAAGGGCAGGTCCGTGACATCTTGCATCGGGGCCAGCGCCAACACCGGCTCGGGTCCGGACAACAAACCTCGAAGGGGCAAGGCCCCGTGCGGGAGGGTCCGACCGGAAACCTCGACGGATCTTGGGGGTTCCATGGAGGTCAATCCTCCACCTTGGAGTCCCGACTCAGAAGGTCGTGGACCGCCTGACGAACGTTCTTGCCCTCATAGAGCATGGCGTACACCTCGGAGGTGATGGGCGCATCCACGTTCAATCGCCGGGCCAGCGCCCAGGCCGATTGGGTGGTGGGATAGCCTTCGACCGCCGAGACGGATCCAGCCAGGATTTCGGCCACCGATCCTCCGCGCCCTACTTTCTCACCGAAGCCCCGGTTGCGGCTCAATTTCGAAAAACAAGTCAGCACCAAATCCCCAAGTCCGCTGAGGCCGGCAAAGGTGTCCGCGCGGGCCCCGCAGGCCACGCCCAAACGCATCATCTCCGTCTTGCCTCGAGTCACCAGTGCCGCCTTGGCATTGTCGCCATAGCCCAGGCCATCACAAACCCCTGCGGCGATGGCGATGACGTTCTTCAAAGCCCCTCCCAACTCCACCCCAATGAGGTCTGAACTGCGATAGACGCGGAACGCGGGCTGGTGAAAAAGATCTTGGACTGTGCGCGACACGACCTCTTCGCGACTGGCCACCACCACGGCCGTGGGCACACCACGGGCGACTTCCATGGCCAACGAGGGGCCGGAGAGGGCAGCGGTCTGGAGACCCGGAGCCACCGAGTCCAGGATTCCGGTCATGGTCAGACCTGAGGTAAATTCGATACCCTTGGTCACACTGACGACCGGGCCCCGGAAGCCCGTCAACCGAGCCGCAGCTTCTCGGAACGCCTTGGAGGGAACCGCCACGACCACCACCTCGGCCTCGGCCAGGGCCGCATCGAACTCCGTCTCGAAGGCCCAGTCTCCCACCAGGGGAATACCGGGCAGGAACCGCGCATTGATCCGGGTCCGAGCCAGTTCGGAGACATGCTCCGGTCGATGCCCCCAGAGCCGCACTGAATGCCCACCCTGAGACAGCACCACTCCCAGCGCCGTTCCCCACGCACCCGCTCCCAAGATGGCAACCTTCATGATGCGGAGAGTTTGGATTTGCCGAAGCGATGTTCGGTCCCCGCCCTCAATCGCTCGATGTTGGCCCGATGACGCCACACCGCCAAAGCTGCCAGCGCCGAGGTGAAAGCGACCAACGGCCACCGAGTCGGGCCCGATACCGTGAAGATTGTGGCAACAGGCAAAATGATCGCGGCGGCGATCGAAGCCATCGACACATACCGGCTCAGAAAGAACACCAACAGCCAGGTGATCACCGTCACACCAAAAGCCGGAGGGATGAGCGCCGCCATGGCACCGGCGGAAGTAGCCACTCCCTTGCCCCCCTTGAATCCCAACCAGCAGGTGTAGTTGTGCCCCAAGACGGCCCCCAAGGCCGCGAGCGCCGGCAGCGCCGAGGAATTGGAAGGAGCCAGCGCCACGGCCAACGCCGGAGCGAATTGGACCGCCAGCGCCCCCTTCAGCAGATCCACGATCAGCACCAAGGCTCCAGGGCCCTTGCCCAGCACCCGAAACACGTTGGTCGCGCCAATATTCCCACTGCCCACCCGGGTGATATCGACCCGCATCGCCCGCGCCACCAGATAGCCTGTCGGGAGAGAACCCGCGAAGTAGGCCAGAACCAGCGTGATGAGGATTGCAGCAACCATTACGAGCGAGGTTGTACGGGGCAACAGCCTCTCGCGCCAAGCGGCGAGTGCCCAAGAGCTGGAAACTCCTCTCTCCAAAACCCCTGATTTCGCAACGAACCCACTTCGGGCGTCACAAAGAAGTTTCGATGAAATGCAAAAACTCCTTGAGCGCGCGGGTCCAGTTTGCGTTCATTCGCCCCCGCTCTTCCGGTTCGCCGGAGTGTGGAAAGTGGTAGGATGCCGGAGTGGTCAATCGGAACAGACTGTAAATCTGTCAGGCTAACGCCTTACGAAGGTTCGAATCCTTCTCCTACCACCATCTTTTTCTAAGGCTGTCTCTCGGGCTTTTTTCTCGGGGCCTTTCCCTCGGATCTGTTTCATGGGCTCGGAAACCGTCCTTGTTCTTCCGAGACACTTCCCTTGTCCATTTTCCCGCCACGATACCGGAACGCGGCCGGTTGGTTCCAACACGGTTCCATCATCGCAGAAATCCGACAAATCCCCGCCTGAGCCCGGACACCGTTGATGGATTAAACGGGTAGCCCTCAGTCTCCAGTCTGGCCAATTTTCGCGCAGAACACCCCGCCAAAAAACCTCGAGCCCAGAAAAGGAACAGGGGGCCCGAGGACCCTCAACGATCCCCTGCCCCCTTGCTGTCGACTCCCAGATTTTAAACCGCTTCGGCTCGCCCACCGTCTGCGGAGCGCCGCGCGGATTGAATCCGGCATCACTCCACTGGGTACTGGCGCATCAAGGCCACGAGCGCATCCACGTTCGGGCTTTCGGCGGTGCGGACATAGTGTCCACTGGTGCAGACGCCGCACAGCACGCTGTCCGCATTGTCGAGGCCCAGCAGCTTGCCCAAGCAGAATCCGCTGTTGAAATGGTCGCCGGCACCCGTGGTGATCTTGGGCTTCTTGCAAACCGGTCCCTCGACCACCGAAGCGATCCCACCCGAGACCGCCAGCGCATAAGCCACCGGATGCACCACGAGGGTATCCACGGGCACGCGCTGCTGAATGGCCACGCTGAGTTCGGCCAAGCCCTTCCAGTCGCGAGGCGAGGCATCCAGACCCAGCACGCCGGCGATCTCGTAGGCTTCCTTCTCGTTGAGACCCAGGATCACGTCGAAGCGGCTCTGGAACTTCACGATCAAGTCCAGCGCATGGCGGATGTCTTCGGCAGTGCGCTTTTCCGGATCGGCCAGATCGAAGAAGATCTTCCGACGGGGCCCCTGCAGCGCGGGCATCAGCTCCGCGTGCAAGCTCTCCCAGATCGCCGACATGTGCGGGAGCATGGTCCAGTTGACGAAGGCCACGAGGCTGGAGGAGGCGAACTTGGCGGCGAACTTCTCCTTGCCGTAGCGCTGGCACAAGTTGTCCCAGTGGATTTGCTTGAGGGTGTAGTGCTTGCCCACCATCAGCTTGCCGTCCTCGAACTCCAGGGCGTCGGTGAAGCCGGGCTCACAAATGGTGTGAACTTCGGCGCGTGCGGCAAACGGCTCGAACACCGGATGCAGGGCCGGCCATCCCAAGGAACCCACGTACGTCACGCCGATGCCCAGGCTGGCCAGTGCATTGGCCATGATCGGACCGTTTCCGCCCAACTTGGTCAGCACGTTCACCAATTCGACATTGGTGCTGCGGCCGGCAGCGGCAGCCAACCGCTGCGCATAGGCGGCAATGGTCGGAATGCGATCGAAGCGGACGGCATCGTAGCGCTTGTCCACCACGTGAAGGATTTCATCCACGAATCCATCCAAACCGACAAAGGCGGTCAGCGACGGAACTTGAGCCGCGGCAGCGGCAAGGCGGGAGGCGACGGAGGCACGGAATTCAGGCGTGTTCTGCATGGTCTATGAAACCGGAGTAAACCGGAGGCGCGCCGAATATGGCCATTGCTCGGCCGGGGTGAAGCCGGAAAGCGCCCGAACCCGCGTCCGCGTTCAATCCACCGTGACGCCCAAAACCTCGAGCAGGTGGTCCAATTCGTCATTGCTGTTGAACTGGACATCCAACCGACCCTTCCCGCCTTTGTAGTGCAGGGCGATGCGAAGACCCACGCGGTCGCGGATGCGATTTTCCAAATCTGTGAGATGCGGATCGACCGGTACCGGTACCGAAGCCAAAGCTGTCCGCGGATCCACCGCCAGTGACGGCGCGGCCGGATCCTTCTTGGCGATGGCGGCCTCGAGTTGGCGCACGGTCCATCCTCCGCGCATCGCGAGGCGGGCAAGCATCTCCTGTTGCTGGGGATCCTCCACGCTCAGGATGACCTTGGCGTGGCCCACCGAAAGACCGCCATCCCTCACCACTTCTTGCACCGTCGCCGGCAGCTTCAACAAACGCGTGGCATTGGCCACCACCACGCGACCGCGGCCCACTTTCTTGCCGACCTGTTCCTGGGTGAGGGAGAACTGGGTCATCAACTGCTGATAGCCCAAGGCCTCATCAATGGGATTGAGGTTCTCGCGCTGGAGGTTCTCGATGAGCGCGAGTTCCAGCACCTCCAAATCGGTGGCCACCCGCTCGATTACGGGAACCTCGGTCAGACCGGCGAGCCCCGCGGCGCGCCAGCGGCGCTCACCGGCGATCAACTCAAAAAACTCACCCACCACCCGCACCACCAGCGGCTGGATGATGCCTTGCTCACGAATGGAGTCGGCCAGTTCAGCCAGGGATTCCGGGGGGAATTCTTTCCGCGGTTGCAGGGCCGAAGGACGAATCCGATCGCGTGAGATCTTACGCACAGCCGAACCAGGAGCCGGTGGAGCCGGTGCCGGCGGAACGGGAGGCTGACCAACAACCGGAGCCGGACTGCCGGTGACAACAGGCGGTGTGGGCACTGACGACGTCGGTGGCGCGGCGAAGGGGGATTTGATTCCCCCACCCATCAGCGCTCCCAATCCGCGTCCCAAGGCCGGTCTCGACATGACCCTCACTCTAGGGACCCACCGATCCGGGTGGCAAAAGGGATTTCAGCCAACCCGCGGGTAAATCCCTCCCCAGCCCATCTGGTCACGGGCGGATGGCCTGAAAAATCGTCCGGGCCATCAAGGTCGCCCCGGCAGCATTCGGGTGAATCTTGTCGGGGAACATCTCGGGGTAGCCAGTCAGGGCATCATTGAGATCGATGACGGGCACCTTCTTGTCGGTGGTGACGGCCATCAAGGCCGGGATCACGCCGTCGTCCAGGATATGGCCGGTGATGCCCCAGGTGTCGGAATACACCGGCACCGGGAGGCAGGCCCACACCTGGGGCTTGGACTTGAGGTCGCGAAACTGATCAATCAACCAGCGGGTTTCTTGCTCGAAGAAGGCTTGGTCTTTCCAGTTCTGCGGCTTCGTGTCGTTGGTGCCCAACTTGATGATCACCATGTCCGGCTGCCAGGCCATGGCCGCCTTGAACTCGTCAGTGTTGGCGTACGGGAGGTCTCCAACCCGGCTCAGGGTAGCACCGCTCCGCCCGAAATTGCGCACCTCGAAGCGGTTGCCCAAGAGTTCGCCCAATTGCTTGGGATAATTATTCTTCTCGCGCTCTTCGACACCCGCTCCAAAGGTGATGCTGTCACCCACGCAAGCCACCTTGATCACGCGCCAACCGCCTTTGCGGTCTTCGAAATCCTCAATCTTGATAAGCTCCGGCCGGAGCTTGCGACGGCAGCCCCAGGAAATCGCACCAGCGGCCAGCGGCAAGAGTGTTAGGAAATCGCGACGTTTCATCCGGCCCGATGAAAGCGGGGACCTGACCCGTGCGGCAAGCGGGGTGTTGGGCCTTTCTCCGAATTCTCGTCCCGATGCGCCCGGGAATCCCATCGCCCCACTCAGTGTGACACCGTGTTTCCAGGCACCCGGTTTTGCAGCACGGCCTGAGTTTGCTCAGTGCGGAACTGCTCATAGGCGACCCGGAACTGCGGGTGTTTGTTGCCCAGGATGGCCGTGGCCAGCAGGGCCGCGTTGATGGCACCCGCCTTGCCGATGGCCATGGTGCCGACCGGCACGCCCCCGGGCATTTGGACAATGCTCAGGAGGGAGTCCATGCCGTTGAGCGCCTTGGACTGCACCGGCACGCCCAGCACGGGCAACGCCGTCTTGCTGGCGCACATGCCCGGCAGGTGGGCCGCCCCGCCCGCGCCGGCGATGATCACCTCGAGCCCTCGCCCCGCAGCCGCCGCGGCGTATTCGAACAGGAGGTCCGGCGTGCGATGCGCGCTCACGACCGAAGCCTCGTACGGCACACCCAGGGCCGCCAACTGGCGGGCCGCCGCTTCCATCGTCTCCCAATCCGACTGGGAACCCATGATGATGCCGACCAGCGGGGAACTCATAAAGGGTGAGAGTGACCTCTGTGCGGAGGGATATTCAAGCCCGGGTGCGGGCCTCCGAGCGGCCCGTCACCAAGCAGCGGCCCGGTCGGTCGAGAAGCCGAAGCGGGTCTGGGACTGATACGCCTTGCCCGGACGAACCACGGTCGAAGGGAAATTCGAATGGTTGGGGGAGTCGGGAAAGTGCTGTGTTTCCAGACAAAAGGCCCCGTACCGCGGCTGGTGCACGCCATCGAAATGATTGGCGGTGTACAACTGGATGCCGGGCTCCGTGGTGTGGCAGGTCATCCTGCGGCCGGATTTCGCATCGAAGATCCGCGCCGCCAATTGCAATCCTCCGCCCCGGCGATCGATGACAAAATTGTGGTCGTAGCCCTTCGGCCCGCGGACATCCCGGATCCGCTCGCCGATGGGGTGGAAGGCACGGAAGTCGATCGGAAGGCCGGCCACGGGGGCGATCTCGCCAGTCGGGATCATCGCGGCATCCGACGGGGTGTATTGGCTGGCCTGGATTTGGAGTTCGTGTCCCAAGACATCCCCGTTGCCCGCGCCCGCCAGGTTGAAATAGGCGTGGTTGGTCAAGTTCACCACGGTCGCCCGGTCCGTCTCGGCGCGGTAAGTGATGAGCAACTCGTTCTGGTCGTTCCACGCGTACGTCACGGTGACGTCCAAATGGCCGGGGTAGCCTTCCTCACCATCGACGCTGCGATAGCGGAATTCGGCGATGGCGATGCCGCCCTCGACCCTCGTGCGGGAACTCCAGAGCTTCGAGGCGAATCCCTGTCGGCCGCCATGGATATGATTACCTCCCTCGTTGGCGGTGATGCGCACCTCCTGGCCCTCCAGCGTGAACCGCGCACCGTGGATCCGATTGGCGTAGCGGCCGATGACCGAGGCGGCGGGCAGCCCCCGCTGGTAGGCGTCCATCGAATCGCCACCGAAGACGACGTTGGCCGACTGGCCGCTCCGATCCGGCACCTGGATAGACGTAATCGTGGCCCCGTACTCCGAGACCCCCACCGTGGCACCCGAAGCGTTCTTCAGGGTGTGCAGGCGGACCGGACGACCATCCGGCATCCGGCCGAAGTCAGTGCCGACCACAGAGGCGGTCGTCGGTCGGCCCGCAGTGGCACAGCCAGCCATCCAGCCACCCGCGACCGGAAGGACGGCGGCGGCGGCGAGGTGTCGGAGGGCTTCGCGACGCGACAGAGAAGGAGCATTCATGGGAATCGGTGGTGGTGACTACAGCCACCGATCCGGCCAGAGATCAAGCCTGCGGGAGTTGGGAGAGCACGGCGGCGAACCGGCGCTGGACAAGCTCCCTGCGTCGCCGAGGCCTCCGGAGGCTGGGCGATTCGCGTTGGAGCCGATCTTTAGCCTACCGTCGACGGCGCGAACCCACGCGCCCTGAACAGCACCACCTCCCCGCTGAACAACCCCGGAGCATCGCAGGATCGGAGAGCGAGGGCGACAGACGCTGGCGGACACTCACGGAGAAGTCGCCCGTGCCCAGCGCGTGAAGGCAACCGTCAGCATGTTCTCAAGCGGATCGGAAGGATCATCCCCGGACCGTCGCCGCCTCCTGTCCGTCAGTTGCAAGGGACTCTCAGTTCCAGAAAGTTAACGTTGTTGAGTTTCAGTTGCCCCAACGCCTCCATGATGCCGTCGCCTGCTGCCCCCAAGTGCCTCGTCAATCGTCGCTGGAAAATGGATTGGTAGGCATCAAGGACATGGTTCGACTCCGAGACGGATTCTTCCGCAACCTTCGCCCACTCTTCCCCTATTTTCTGATCCCCAAATTCAGCATCCAGCCGTTTCCGAATGCCTGCGTCGTGCCGGATATCCTCTTCAAGAACTTGTTCGAGGTCGGTTTTAGCCGCCACATAAATCACTGCATCCAAGAGCAGCTGATTTTGACTCGCGCCCTCAATGCCGCGGGACACGAAAACACCCGCAATATTCGAGTACCCTGGGTTTCCAGACTCCTCAATCAGCCGCTTGCAATGGTCTGCGAGGGCGTTGCTTTGCACATTTCCCATGGCCGACCTAGCTTCAGAGACCGGGCGTTCAGCGCGAACCTCGATCGCACCGTTTACCTGATCAAACGCCGCCTTAGCCCCCGCACAATCCACCCCTAAACTTGTAGCGATGAAACGATAGTCATCTATGAACAACTTCTCTTTCAAACCGTTGAGATATTTTCTTGCATTACCGTACTTTGACGGAAGCTTGTCCATCGTCAGTTGAATGTGATCGAACGTGTCAATAGCACCGGAAAAACGAGAATCGCTTCTCAGATCGCTGGCGGGTGGCAATGGTTTTGAGTTGGCGCGACCTTGTTTCAAACCGGAATTCCACTGAGAACTATCCTGCATCGGGTCAGCGACTGCAGTTGAGGGATCATTCCCCTCGGAATTCAATGTTTTGACCCGATTGCGCAGCGCCTCCGGGAAGAGCCTCTTGTTCACCAGCAACAAGCAGGCAATGAACGATAAGAGCGCGATAACCCAACCTCGCAAACTCATCTTTTGCACCATATCGACCCCTAATTTTTTATTTTCCAACTCCAAACTAATTCACTTTTTATTGAATACTCCCGTCTCCCATAATAAATGCCTTTTCACCCGATACAGATGGTGGCCAGGCGTACTCGGCGTCGACTAGAGGAAACCTTTCATAAACTGTTCCCCAATCTTTAAGCATAATCACCCGACAATCAACCTCTACGGACAACGGATCGATCGGATTGCAGTTGTTTTGAAAACTCACAGCGCCCGTGCGTGCAATAAACTTATACGGTGCCCCCGGCGGATGGAGACCGGTTTTCGCAGGCGGTGATGCGTGATAAAAAGCAACCACGAAATCTTCTAGTACGTTATAGATGTTCTTCTGCGCTGGCACCCATTCAGAAGCCGGCACTGAACGATCACATCTATAATTTCGACGACGCAAATGTTCTACTATGAACATTTCTTTCGACACACTATAAGTTCCATTCGACTGAAGTTCACGATACTCATAAATATAATCGCCAGTAAACGTGTTCCTGGTTATCCGGTGCTTGGCAGAAAATGGTCTGTTTTTGTAGTAACCATAATAATCCCTCCGCCAAGTGTGAACTGCTAAGGCTGGAGTCAGAGTGGTTCGCCCGTCTAATGCCATATGTCCCGAATAAAGATCAGAGGCTAAACCTACCACTGTGCCAAGTTTATCAATGCTCGCAAACAAAGGTTGCTGTTTCTCTAATATTAGAACAAAAAGAAACACCAACACAAAGATGCGAAGAATACGTCGGAATTGAAGACGTGATCGACTCATTTGAAGTTGTGTTAAGTTGTGACAGTTCAGTTGACCCGAGGGATGCGGAGGGCGCGACCTTCTGGAATGCCGTAATTGGTTCCAACCAGCCCTAAGCATTGATCTATCTTTACCCAAACCATTATTTGAGCAACCAAATAATAAAAATTATTTTTGCGCAGGCCTGAGACCCCAGCGGCACCGACTCATCGGCAGTGCCCGACTCGATTACCAACGCTCGGAGGGCCCCGAGCGCCCCCGCTTCAGGCCGCCGGCAGGCTCGCGAGGGCGGCGGCGAAGCGGCGTTGCACCCGCTCGCGACCGAGCACCTCAAGGAGATGGTACAAGCTCGGGCCCACCAGCTTGCCGGTACAGGCCGCACGGACCGGCTGAACCAACGCACCCACCTTGACCCCGAGTTCGGCGGCCAGGGCCTTGAGGGCTGCCTCGAGGGCTGGCGCTTGGAATTCGCTCAAGGCAGCAAAGGCTGCGTCCAACTTTTCCAAGGGCACACGAGCGGCGGCGCTCAGGGCCTTGGCCCGGGTCTCTGGATCCACCGGCACTGCGTCATCGGGCGCGAAGTAGAAATCTACGAAGGCGGGCAGGTCCTTGAAGAGCTTGCCCTTTTCGCGGGCGGTCTCGAGGGCGGCGGCGATGTACTCGGGCGGGAAGTTGGCCGTGGATATGCCGGCGCGGGCCAAGGCCGCGACACCCCGCTCCACGAACCGAGCAGGCTCCATGATACGCGTGTGCTCGAAGTGCAGGGCCTCGAGCTTTTTGACGTCGAACTTGGCTGGGCTGCGGTTCACGCGATCAAGCCCGAAACGGGCGATCAACTCGGACACCGGCAAAAACTCCTTCCCGTCGGCCGGCGCCCACCCGAGCAATGCCAAGTAGTTCAACACGGCCTCCGGCGTGAAGCCGTCATCCTGATAATTGGTCACGTGGGCCCCGTGGTCGCGCTTGGACATCTTGGAACCGTCTGGGTTCAGGATGAGCGGGATGTGCGCATACTTCGGCGGTTCCACTCCGAAGGCCTTGAACAGGGCGATGTGCTTGGCGGTGTTGGCCAGATGGTCTTCACCCCGGATCACATGGGTGATGCCCATTTCCAGGTCATCCACCACGTTGACCAGGTGGAACACCGGGTTGCCGTCGCTGCGCACGAGCACCCAATCGGGATCGGCCTCTTCGCGGTCGGTGAGCGGACGCAGCACATCACCGATGATGAGGTCGGGAATGGTGATTGCCTCGCGGGACATGCGGAAGAACACCGCCCCGTCGCGGTCGTAGGCCAGGCCCTTGTCGCGCAATTCCTGGATGCGGCGGGCGTAAATCTCGCCGCGACGACTCTGGAAGTAGGGACCGCAGTCGCCCCGACTCGGGCAGGCGGTGTCGCCGGTGGTGGGACCTTCGTCCCAGTCGAGCCCCAGCCAACTCAGGCCGCGCAAGATGACATTGATGGCCTCTTGGCTGTTGCGCTGGGTATCCGTGTCTTCGATGCGCAAGATGAACTTCCCGCCGTGATGGCGGGCGAAGAGCCAGTTGAAGAGGGCCGTGCGGGCCCCACCAATGTGCAGGTAACCCGTCGGTGACGGCGCAAAGCGAACTCGAATCGGAGCGTCCATTTCTGGAACCGATTCTAGGGCTTAATGAGCCGATGGGAAACGAGGATCGGCGTTCCAGGTTTGGGATCTCCAAACCCGGACCTCAACTCACTCCGGCGACCGGGCTGCAGACGAACGATTCAGTGCTTCAGGAATTCGTCCAAGGCGACTCGAGTAATGCGCCAGGCAGACCCGATCTTCTTGCCCTTGAGGGATCCGTCACCCAAGGCGGCCAGCACGTCCGCCTCGGAAACTCCCAGGCTCTGGGCCACGTCGGCCGGCGAGAGCAATTCCGGAATCGCCGAAGCCGCGCCTGATGCCGAACCGGCGGCCATCGAAGCACCGATCACCGGCGGCGCAGCCGTACCGAGATCGCGGGCGATTTGTGTCCCCAGCGCGAACTGAGCGGCCAAACCGGCAACCCCGCCGCCGCCGGGCTGCTTGAGCGACTCGGCCAGTTGAAGTTTCACGTAGTCGTTCAAGTTGCCGATGGCGGCCATGCTGGAGCGCTTGTCGATGGCGCCCTCGACCTCCGGCGGGACGCTGACGTTCTCGACAATGAAGCTGCCCAGTTCGATGCCGTACTTCTCGGTGAGGATCGGGTTGAGGAGCGGCAACAGCGCATCCCCCAACTCGGAATAGCGGGCCGCCAAGTCGAGCACCGGCACCTTGGAGCTGGCCACGGCATCGCTGAAGGCGCTGACGAAGCGCGAGCGCATGGTGTCCTGGAACTCGTCGATGCGAAAATGATGGTCGGTTCCCGCCACGTCCTTGAGGAACACCGGCACATTGACGATTCGGAAATCGTAGGTGCCAAAGGCCCGCACCCGCACGATGCCGAAGTCGGGATCCCGCACCATGATGGGGTTGCTCGTACCCCACTTGTTGCCGGTGAACAGCCGGGTGTTGACGAAGTAGACATCGCACTTGAAGGGCGACTCGAAATTGTACTTCCAGCCCAGCAGGGTGCTGAGAACCGGAATGTTCTCGGTCTTGAGGGTGTGCTTGCCGGGCCCAAAGGTGTCGACGTACTGCCCCAGATACACGAACTGGGCCTTCTGCGACTCGCGAACCAGGAGCTGGGCTCCGTTCTTGATCTCCTTGTCTTGATCTGGAAAACGCCAGCTGAGGGTGTCGCGTGAGTCGTCTTCCCACTGGATGATCTCCAGAAACTGCGTCTTCAGGTAATCGATGATGCCCATGGTGCGTGTTCTCCTTGTTGGCCGACGGTTTCCCGTTTGAAAACCGAGATGAGCCAACCTTCTCTGAAGCGAACCAAACACGAAACCGGAATTTGGCCTCCCATTTTCCAACCCTTAGAGCCTGTCTGAAAATGGGTAGGGGTTCTGTTTGGG
>Ga0255100_1000429_pt1 | contig 17115 bp, 20 predicted proteins | sample Colum_Colum_RepB_2_FD_188449 | JGI IMG/M metagenome (GOLD analysis project Ga0255100, IMG submission 188449) | Freshwater microbial communities from Columbia River, Oregon, United States - Colum_Colum_RepB_8d | ecosystem: Environmental > Aquatic > Freshwater > River | place: USA: Oregon...
GCCATTCGGCGGCACCGTGCTGCACGAAGAACGTGAAGTGGGACGGCAGCGCGGCCGTCAGCAGGATGCCGTCAACGTAGCTGGCGTGATTGCAGATGACGATGCACGGACCATCCGGCAGATGCTGCCGGCCACTGACGCGGAACGGCATCAGGCTGATCAGCATCCAGGCCCGCACCGCCAGCCTGCCGATGGCGCGCCGCATGCGCAGCGTCGGCATCATGATCAGCAGCGGGCAGAACAGCATCAGCACGACGATGACGAACACGGCGACCGCGTAGATGCCGTGCAGCTTGCGCAGGAAGGTCGGGAGCATGCGGGAATGGCCGGGGAACCCCGACATTATAGGTCGGTGGTTCCGACACTCAGGCTCAAGCCGCTCCCGCTCGCCTCAGGGGCGCCAGACCTTTTCGTCCTGCGGGTCGTAGACCGCCAGTCCCAGCGCGTTCGCGGTATCGCGCACCAGCGGCAGCACGGTGGCGACGCGCGATGGCACCAGCGTCAGCACCGCCACGTCATGCATCAGCCCGTCGCGCAGCGGGCCGTCTGCCCAGACCGCGCTTTCCAGCTGGTCTTCGCGCAGTTCGCTGATGCACGGATGGCGCGCGGTCAGCCGTTCCAGCAGCTCCAGCAGCGCCGGCAGCGGTGGTCGGCCGTGCTGTTCGAAAGCTTCCGATCGGGCATCGAAATCGCCCCAGACCTCGGCGTCATCGGCCGGGATCGGCAGCGCGCTGATCATCAGCAGATGGCTCATGCCGACGCGCCGTTGCCGCTCACAGGTGCAGGCCGCACTCGGTCTTCGGCTTGCCCAGCCAGCGGCCGCTGCGGCCGTCGCCGGCCACGGTGCAGTGGGTGCAGCCGATCGATGAATAGCCGCGCGCCACCATCGGATGGAACGGCAGCTGGTGCTCGCGGATGTAGGCGTCGCGCTCTTCGCGGGTGACGTCGATCATCGGGTTGAACTTCAGCACGCCGCGGCGCAGCTCGAACACCGGCAGGCCGGCGCGGTGGTCGGTCTGCCAGCGCATCAGGCTGGACATCCAGACCTTGTAGTTCGGCTTGATCAGTTCCAGCGGCTCGACCTTGTTGACCGAGCAGCAGAAATCCGGATCGCGCTCATACGTCTTGTCATCGACGGTGAACTGGTGCTTCCAGTCTTCGGCGCGGACGTCTTCGACCTTCAGCTTGAACAGATCGATCAGGTACTGCCGGTACTGGACGGTTTCCGGGAAGTGGAAGCCGGTGTCGATGAAGTGGATCGTCTGCGCCGGATTGATCGTCGAGATGATGTGCAGGAAGTACGCCGAGGTCGCCGCGAACGACGAGGTCACCAGCACCTTGTCAAGCGGGTATTCCTCGTACAGCAGCTTCAGGCGTGCTTCGAAGCCAAGCGGCGCGTAACGCTCGTTGAGCAGGGCAACATCAGCCTCGCTGGGCCCGGGCTGCGGCGCCTGCTGGGCTGGCGCTTCGGTTCCAGACTGCGGTCCGTCGTACATGCGGTTCATCCTTCCACTGCGCCGGAGGGCGCCAAGGACGCGGAGTTTATGGACGCGTCCCTGGCGCTACAACGCTTCCGCTGTCAAAGCCCGGAAATAAGCTAACGATATGACGGGTGGTTGTACCGCTCAGCGACGCGCCAGGTCGTCGACTTTCGCTGCAGCGGCGACCGGCGCTGGCTTCGCCAGTTCGGCCTTGATCGCGTCGAGCAGCTTCGGGTCTTCCGGGGTCACGCGGCTGCTGTAGTGAGCCAGCACCTTGCCGTCGCGGCCGATCAGGTACTTGTTGAAGTTCCAGTCCGGCGCGTGCTTCGTTTCTGCCTTCAGAACCTTGTAGAACGGGTTGGCATCGTCGCCGTCGACACGGGTCTTGGTGTACATCGGGAAGGTGACGCCGTAGTTCGTCGAGCAGAACTTGGCGATGCTCTCGTCGCTCGACTCTTCCTGGCGGAACTGGTCCGACGGGAAGCCGAGCACCACCAGACCGGCAGCCTTGTAGCTCTTGTAGAGCTTTTCGATGCCTTCGAACTGCGGCGTGTAGCCACAGCGGCTGGCGGTGTTGACCACCAGGATCACCTTGCCGCCGTAGGTCTTGCAGAGGTTTTCGGTGCCGCCGAGCAGGCGCTTCTCGTCGTGATTCAGCACGCTGCTGGCGCAGTCGATGGCCTTGGCGGCGGTGAACGGGACAACCGTCAGCAGGGCGAAACTCGATGCCGCGATGAAATGACGCATGGGAAGACTCCGGAAGTATGAAAAGGGGGGAATACAATGCCGCGCCTGGTCGGCTGCTGGCGGAAGATTCATGCGGGACATACCGCTTTGCCACGTCGATCCTATCTGCCTTCGCATAATGCCGTCATGTCTGAACTGATCCTGCCTGCGCCGCTGTGGCGCCGTCTCGCTGCTTCCATCTACGACGGCCTGCTGCTGATTGCCCTGTGGATGGTCACGCTGCTGCTGATCTGCCTGCCGCTGAACGGCGTGCTGGGCCTGCCGCCGGGCAATGCCATCAACCGGGGGCTGCTGCTGATCGTGGCGCTCGGCTTTTTCGTGTGGTTCTGGACTCGCGGCGGCCAGACCCTGGGCATGCGCGCCTGGCGACTGCAGGTGCGGCGCGGCGAGGGCGCACTGCTGCGTCTGCCAGTGGCAGTGGTGCGGGCAATGGCCCTGTTGATCTACTGGGGTCTGGTGCTGACCCCTGCGGCGGCCTCGATGATCCATCGCGCGCCCAGCCTGGAAAGCCTGTTGCCGCATGTCCAGAACGCGTCGATCGGCGCGGCGCTGATCGTGCTGCTGTCGCTTGTCTCGGCGCGGCTCGACGCCCGGCGCCGCCTTCCGCAGGATTGGATCGCCGGCAGCGAAGTGGTGCTGCTGCCGCTGAATCCGTTTCCCGCCGCGCCGAAGACCAAGCGCGCGCCAAAGTCGGCGAAATCTGTATCTGACCCCAATCAAGCGGGCGGCTAGCGGGCGAGGCGCAGGCGCCAGAGCGCCAGCACCGCGAGGAGGGCGGTCGGCAAGCCGGCGGCCATCGGCGCCGGCCATTGGTACAGGTCACCGACACTGACCGACACCTTGTTCAGCACGTAGAAAACGATGCCGACCAGCACGCCAGCCAGCAGCCGCTGCCCGGCACCGGCGTCGCGCAGCGTGCCGACCACGAACGGCACGGCGAACAGCATCATCACCATCACCGTCACCGGTTCGACCAGCTTGCGCCACAGCCAGATCCGGTACTTGGTGGCATCGAGCTTGTTGTCCTCCATGTACGCGACCAGGTTGTACAAGCCGCGCACCGACAGCACATCGCCTTCGAGGATGAACAGCTTCAGCACGTTCGGCGTGATCGAGCCGGTGATCTCGATCTGATCGAGCGTCACCACCTGGGTGCCGCTGCGGCTGCCATCCGCCGGCAGTTCGGTGCGCTTGACGCCGGTCATCAGCCAGCGGCCGTCGACATAGCGGGCGTCATCGACCGTCGACACCTGCGAAAGGCCGCCGCTGGCGTCGGTGCGGAACACGGTCACATCGCGGGCGTGGTCCTCGGCGATCAGGCGGCGGATGCGCAGGATGTTGTCGGCGTCCCTGAGCCATAGCGCCCGGTCGAGGCTGCCATGCTCGCCACGGGCTTCATCGCGCAGCCGGGTCGCCAGGTTTTCGCCAGCCGGGCCGAGCCAGTCACCGAGGACGTAGCCGAAGGCGCCGAGCAAGGCACCGGCAGCGAGTGTCGCCGCGCCGATCCGCAGCATCGACACACCCGATGCCCGCATCGCCGTCAATTCGCTGGAACGCGCCAGTGCGCCGATGCCGAGCAAAGCCCCGAGCAGCGCCACGATCGGCAGCAGGATGTACAGGCTCGACGGCATCATCAGCAGGCTGTACTCCAGCACCTGCAGCACGCCATAGCGGCCCTTGCCGGTCTCGCCGATATCGGAAATGAACACCACCAGCGTGTAGATCGTCACCAGCCCGAGTGCGACCAGCGCCGTCAGCGCCAGCACGCTGCGGATGATGTAGCGGTCGAGCCGGTTCATGCGACCACCTGCTGGCGGCGGCGGATCATCCACAGCGCGGCACCGAGCACCAGCGCATGCGCCCACCACAGCCCGACGCCGGGGGGAATCTGCCCCTTGCCGATCCAGGCCTGGCCGACGCCCAGCAGGTTCGTGTAGATCAGGTAGACGAGGATGCCGAATACGATCTTCGAATAGCGGCCCTGGCGTGGCCGCAAGTGCGCCAGCGGCACGGCCAGCAGCGCCAGGATCAGCACTGATACCGGAGCCGCGATGCGGAAGTGCAGTTCGGCCTGATCCTGCGCATCGGCGCTGCCCCAGAGCGCGCCGGTCTGCTTCAGCTTGCGCTGGTTGTTGATGTAGCTGAACGGCGGTGGCGACAGCCGCAAGGTCAGCGCGTCGAAGCGCACGACGTCGTAGTTCGCGGTGCCCGGTGTGCCGAAATAGCGATGGCCGGTGCTCAACTGCACCACGCGCTCGCCACTGGCGGCGTCGATCACCTGGGTGCCGTGATCGGCCACCACGACACTGGCGCCGTCGGCTTCCTCGAGTTCCGCGAAGATCTTGCCGAGCTCCCGGCCATCGGGGCTGATCGAGTCGGTATAGAACACCGCACGCCCGCCAGCCACGGTCTTGAACTGGCCGGCTTCGAACGGCGTGAACTGCACCAGCCGCTTGGCGTCCTTGACCAGGAAATCGGCCTGCCGGCCAGCCCAGGGGCCGATCGAAAAGCTCAGCGCGGCGGTCACTGCGGTCAGCGCGGCGGCAAGGCCGAGAAACGGCCGGTACAGCCGTCCGAGCCCCGATCCGCAGGCGGTCATCGCCGCGATCTCGTTGTCGCTGTAGAGGCGGCCTAGCGACAGCATGATCGCCAGCAGCAGCGACACCGGGATCAGGATCACCAGATAGCGCAGGCTCGACAGCAGCGCGACATTGAGCAGCAGTTCACGCGGCAGTTCGCCCTTGGCGGCAACGCCCAGCACGCTGGCGTGCTGACCGCGTGGGCGGCAGTCACCTTCATCCTGCTGGCGATCATGATCGCCAGCAGGATGAAGGTGACTGCCGCCCACGCGGTCAGCACCTCGCGCAACAGGTAGCGGTCGAGAATCCGTCGGTTCATGCCGCAAGGGTAACCGACCGGCCCCCGCCGTCCGTGGCCGATGCGTGTCGGACACGCGCGGCTGGCGCCGTCTGCTGTGCCGGCCCGGTTGAGCGAAAAGCAAAGTCAAGGACATGGTTCACAGTTGGCAAGGCAATGAAAAACTGGAACCAGAGCCGGAAATCGTTAGAATCAGCCGCCTGCTTTGCTATTTCCAAAAACAACCCGATTTAATCGAAGTTCGATGCGGCTCAAACGCGAACTGCTGCACAGGAAAACCGGAATTTAGAATTTGGCAATACTCGCTGCAGCCTGCACGGGCGCGAGTCTTGCAATGCCCTTTCACGTACTTAGTCAAAAATATCCATGGAATACTTTGTAAAGAGCGGCAACCCGGAAAAGCAGCGCGTTGCCTGCGTGATCGTCGGCATTTTCGACCGGCGCAATCCGACCGAGTCGGCCGAAACGATCGACAAGGCCAGCGATGGCCTGCTCGGCAGCATCATGCGGCGCGGCGACATGGACGGAAAACTCGGCCGCAGCCTGATCCTGCACAACGTGGCCGGCGTGTTCTGCGACCGCGTGCTGCTGATCGGCCTCGGCAAGGAGCGGGACTTCGACGAAGCAGCCTTCCGCAAGGCTCATCAGGCGGCGGCACGTGCGCTGCGCAATACCGGCGCCATCGATGCCGTCAGCTACCTCACGCATCTGCCGGTGAAGGGTCGCGACTACCAGTGGAACGTGTTGCAGGCTGCGCTCGTCACCGAAGCCGAGTTCTACCGCTTCGACGAGATGCGCGGCGAAAAGGCACGCGAGGACATCGTCGCGCCGAAGCTGGAACGGCTGACCTTCGATGTGCCACGGCGCAGCGATCTGCCGGCGGGTGAAAAGGGCCTGCAGGAAGCGCAGGCGATTGCCCATGGCGTCAGCCTGACCAAGCGGCTCGCCAACCTGCCGGGCAACATCTGCACGCCGACGTTCCTCGCCCAGAGCGCCATCGACCTCGGCAAGAAGCACGGCTTCACCGTCAAGGTGCTCGAGGAAGCCGACATGGCGGCCCTCGGCATGGGCTCGCTGCTGTCGGTGTCACGCGGCAGCCGCGAGCCGGCCAAGCTGATCGTCATGGAATATCTGAAGGGCACGCCGGGCGAAGCGCCGATCGCGCTGGTCGGCAAGGGCCTGACCTTCGACGCCGGCGGCATCTCGATCAAGCCGGCTGCGAAGATGGACGAGATGAAGTTCGACATGTGCGGCGGTGCCAGCGTTGTCGGCACGTTCGCAGCACTTGCCGAACTGCAGCTGCCGATCAATGTCGTCGGCGTGATTGCCGCCAGCGAAAACCTGCCGGACGGCGCCGCCAGCAAGCCGGGCGACATCGTCACCAGCATGGCCGGCATCACCATCGAAGTGCTCAATACCGATGCCGAAGGCCGGTTGATCCTTTGCGACGCGCTGACCTACACCGAGCGCACCTACGACCCGCGCGTCTGCATCGACATGGCGACGTTGACCGGCGCCTGTGTCGTCGCCCTCGGCTCGCAGGCCTCGGGCCTGTTCTCGAACCAGTCCGGCCTGGCTCGCCAGCTGCTGACCGCCGGCGAACAGATTGGCGACCGCGCCTGGGAACTGCCGCTGTGGAGCGAGTACGACCACCAGATCAAGAGCGAATTCGCCGACATCGCCAACATCGCGACGGTCGGTGCGGGTGAAGCCGGGGCGATCATCGGTGCGGTGTTCCTGCATCGCTTCACCAAGAAGATGAAGTGGGCCCACCTCGACATCGCCGGCACTGCCTGGCACGGCAAGGCCGCTACCGGTCGCCCGGTGCCGCTGCTGGCGCAGTACCTGATCAACGTCGCGGCGAAGCGCGGCGACGAGTAAGCCGATAGCGAGGGTCCGGCTGCCGAGGTTGTCGGGCGGGAATCAACCCGCCCTGCGACCTCCAGCCTGCGTCAGCGGGATGAAGCGCAGCGAAATCCGGGACTGGCTGTCGTCGGTATCGCGTTGCCCCGGCCTTTGCATTGCTCTAGCCGGGCTACGGGCTTCCGGTAGGAAAACGGCGCGTCAGTAGTGATACCGAAGCTGCGCGATCAGCAAGGCATCGCCTTCCACCCGATAGACCATCCGATGCTCATCGGTGATTCGGCGGGACCAGAAGCCTGCGAGGGCGTGCTTCAACGGCTCGGGCTTGCCAACGCCCGTAAACGGATCGCGGCGTACCTCGTGGATCAGGCGGTTGATGCGTTCGGCCATCTTCCGGTCCTGCTTCTGCCAGTGCAGGTAGTCCTCCCACGCAGCATCGGCAAACACCAACCTCATTCGACCAGCGCGCGTTCGCTGCCGCTGCCTGCGGCCAGTTGCGCCGCAGCGGCGAGCAGCCGCTTCGCGTTGGCCGGGCTGCGCAGCAGGTAGGCGGTTTCCTCCAGCGCATTGAAGTCTTCCAGTGACAGCATCACGACCGACTGCTCACCGTTGCGGGTGATGATCAGTGGCGCGTGGTCCGCGCATACGCGGTCCATGGTCTTGGCCAGATTTGCGCGTGCAGTGCTGTAGGTGATGGCGTCCATGGGAAGGCTCCGATGTGTACGCATTATCGTACAGATTCGGCGTCGTGGTCGACATCCGCCGTTTGTCACCGGGCGTTCGACTCACGTCGCCGCACCCCTGTGTCACCCCGCCACCACCTCACTCGGCCACGGCAGGCTCACGGTGAACCGCGCGCCCTGACCGCGCTGTGACGCCACATCGATCTTGCCGCCGTGGCGTTCGACGATTTCTCGGGACAGTGTCAGGCCCAGGCCGGCACCGCCGGTGTTGCGGCCAAACTGCACGAACGGGTCGAAGATCCGGGCCAGTTGCCGGCGGGTCAGGCCTTCGCCGCTGTCGCGGACTTCGATGCGGATGGCATCGGAACCGGCGACGACGGTGATGCCGACATCGCCGCCCGGCGGCGTGTGGCGGATGGCGTTGCCGATCAGGTTGTCGAGCACCCGCGAGAACTGACCCGGATCGAGCTGCAGGTCCGGCAGGCCGTCGGCAACTGCGCTGCTGATCCGCAGCCGCCGCTCCATCGCCATCGGCTCGAAGCGGGCGTGGGCTTCCTCGGCCAGCCGCGACAGCTGCACGGTCTCCAGCTTCAGCGGCGTGTCGGCATGGCTCAGCCGCGAGACATCGAGCAGGTCGGTGACCAGATCACCGAGCCGCCTGGTTTCCGTGTGCACGGTCTCGAACAGGTCGGCCTCGCGGGTGTTTGGCGCGAACGGCGTGCGTTCGGCGAGCAGGTCCATTGCCATGCGCAGCCCGGAGACTGGCGTGCGCAGTTCGTGCGACGCGCGCAGCACGAAATCGGTCTTGAGCTTTTCCTGCTCGCGTTCTTCGGTGACGTCGCGCAGCAGCAGCACCAGGCCGGGCCGACTTTCGTCGGTGAACGGGGTCAGTGCCAGCGCCAGCCGGCGTTCCATGACGCCTTCGCCGATCACCAGATCCGGCTCGTCGTCCTGCGACAGGCTCTGCGAGGCGATGTCGTCGATGATCCGCTGGTTGAAGCGTTCGCCACCGAGCAGTTCATCCAGCGTGCGACCGATCGCCAGTTCCTGCGTGGTGCCGAGCTGTCGGGCGGCGATCGGGTTCAGACGTTCGATGCGGGCCTGTTCGTCAACGATGATCAGACCATCATCGATCGAGCCAAGCACCACGTCGTTGCGGCGCTGCTCGGCCAGCAGGCGATCGATCGACGTCGACTTGTAGGTCTTCAGCGCCGCCGCCATCGCGTTGAAGTTGGTCGCCATGATGTTGGCTTCGACCAGTTTCGAGGCTTCCACCCGGACATCGAACTCGCCTTCGGCGATGGTCTTGGCCGCCAGTGCGATGCGTTGCAGCGGCTCGCTCATCGCCTGCGCCTGGGCCACTGCAAAGCGCAGCCCGAAGGCGCCGACCGCCGAGCCGGCAAGGCCCAGCAGGCCGATCTGGTACCACGGGGCACGCTCGAAGCGATCCCAGGCCAGGGCCAGCAAGGCACCGGCGATGAACGCCAGGATGATCAGCGCGCCGTAGGTCAGCAGCAGCCGGTAGAGGATCTTCATCGAAAGCGGTTCCTGGAATCGGTGATTGCAGCGGATGCGGAGGCTGCGCGCCGTTCGTTGACGGCGGATGGTGCGCTCAGATGCCGTATTGCTTGCGCTTGCGATACAGCGTCGAGGCATCGATGCCGAGCTGCTTGGCGGCGATTTCCAGCGTTTCGGCTTCGCCGAGCACGGCCAGGATGTGCTCCCGCTCCAGCGCGGCCAGGCTCAGCGCACCAGTTGGACGTGCAGCGGACGGCGCCGCTGCACCGGCTTCGCCAAGTGCCAAGTCGCGCGGCTCGATCAGCTCGCTGCGGCACAGGATGCTGGCGCGCTCGATGACATTGCGCAGTTCGCGGATATTGCCCGGCCAGCGGTGCCGGCACAGCGCATCAAGCGCCGCTGAAGCCGCGGGCACGGCCGCGATGGGTGCGGATGAATTCGTCGAGAAAGCCGTGGGCAAAGGCTGGCAGATCGTCGATGCGCTCGCGCAGTGGCGGCAGGTGCAGGCGGATCACGTCGAGTCGGTACAGCAGATCTTCGCGGAACGTGCCGGCCTTGACCATGCCGTTGAGGTCGCGATTGGTCGCGGCGACCAGCCGGACATCGGCCTGCCGGGTCACCGGATCGCCCAGGCTTTCGAACTGCTTGTCCTGCAGGAAGCGCAGCAGCTTGGCCTGCAAGCCGATCGGCACTTCGCCGATCCAGAAACAGCGTGCCGCCATCGGCCTGCGCGACGCGGCCCGGTGAATTGGCCACTGCGCCGGTGAACGCGCCTTTCCGGTGGCCGAACAGCTCGCTTTCGAACAGCTCGCCGGACAGGCCCGGGCTGTTGATGGTGATGAACGGAGCCGCGTGGCGCGGGCTCCAGCGGTGGATCGCCCGGGCGATCACGCCTTTGCCGGTGCCGCTTTCGCCGAGCACCAGGATGTTGGCGTCGCTGGCGGCGACCTGGCGGGCGGTATCGAGCAGATCGGCCATCGCCGGCGAACGGCTTTCCAGCTGGGCGGCATCGTTGCTGCTGCCGGTCTGGCGTTCCAGTTCCTCAAGCCGCAAGTCCAGGCGCCGTGCATGCAGCTGCGTGGCTGCAGCGATGCGCAGCTGCTCCGGCGAGCAGGGCTTGACCAGGTAATCGACGGCACCGGCGCGCATCGCTTGCACGGCGGTATCGACCGATGAATGCGCGGTGACGATCACCACACGCAGCCATGGCGCGGCCGTACGGATCAGCGGCAGCAGTTCCAGCGCCGTGGTGTCGCCAAGGTTCAGATCAAGCAGGCAGACATCGAATACCCGGCTGCGGATCAGCGCCATCGCCTGTTCGCCGCTGGCGGCCGTGGCCACCGTATGGCCTTCGTCTTCCAGGCAGTAGCGGAAGGTCTTCAGCAGCGGCGCTTCGTCATCGACGACCAGAACCCGGCCGCCCGTTTTTTCAGCAGCCAAGGTGGCCGTGCTCCATGCGTGTCTGTCCGCCGTTCGGACAGCGGATTCCGCGCTTCATTCCGCAGGCGCCAATCGCATTGCATTTTGCCCGACGCGCACGAGCCGATCGTGCAACTTGCCGGTCGAATGTACCGAAGCTATTTCGTAAGACATTGAAAGAAATAAGAAAAATAGTTGGCACGGCCCGTGGAAAGGGAAGGTACGGCACATCGATTCGCGGTGTGTTCGGCGAGCTGCCAACGCTTGCCGCCGTTTCACCTGACGCAAGCCTGCATCGCCACAAGACTAGAAGGAGGAATCCCCAATGCTTCATTACGCCATCGTGTTTTTCGTCATCGCCCTGATCGCCGCCGTGCTCGGATTTTCCGGCATCGCCGGCACCGCAGTCGGCATCGCGAAGCTGCTGTTCCTGGTGTTCCTGGTGCTGGCCGTGCTGTCGCTGATCTTCGGCCGCCGGGTCAAGACCTGATCCATTCCCCGATTCCCTAGCCGCTGTCTGCTGCTGCACCGAATCGATATCCCTGAAAGAGGACACATCATGAAAACCATCACGCTCAGCCGCACCCTGATCGCCACCGCCCTGATCGCCAGTTTCGGCCTTGCAGCCTGCAAGAAGAAGGCACCGGACGGCCAGATGTCCGACAGCGCGGCCGCCGAAGCGCCGAAGGACAGCGCCACGCTCGGCACCGCGCTCGACGACACCGGCATCACCGCGAAGCTCAAGAGCCGACTCGCCAGCGACACCCGCATCGAAGGCGCCGACCTGTCGGTGGAGACCAACAACGGCGTCGTCACGTTGTCGGGTACTGCCAAGGCGAGCGCCGTCAAGGAAGCGGCCGAGGAACTGGCACGCACCGTTGACGGCGTGAAGGGAGTCGACAACCGCATCGCTGCGCCGACTGCGCTCGACACCTTCGTCAAGGACGCCGACACGGTCGCTGAAAACACCGGCGATGCGATCACCGACACGGTGATCACCACCAAGCTCAAGGCCGCGCTGATCGCCGACGAAATGACCAAGGGCACGGCGATCAACGTCACCACCACCGATGGCCGCGTCACCTTGAGCGGCCAGGTCGCCAGCGGTGCCGAACGCGAAAAGGCGATCTCGATCGCTTCCCGCACCGATGGCGTGAAGAAGGTCGAGGCCGGTGACCTGAAGGTTGCCAGCCGCTCGTAAGCCTTCCCCCGGTTGTACCCCCCCCCAGACGCACACCAGGAGACACCGCAATGAACGAAGACATCATCAAGGGCAAGCTCAAGCAGCTCACCGGCCGCATCAAGGCCAAGTGGGGCGAGTTGACCGATGACGATCTGAAGCTGCTTGAAGGCAAGCGCGACGTGCTGGTCGGCAAGCTGCAGGAGAAGTACGGCTTGAGCAAGGAAAAGGCCGAGCAGCAGATCAAGGAACTCGAGGACGCCGCCTGAACCATCGGCTTCAGGCTGTCCCGTAGCGAGCAGTAAGGCTGCGCCCGCATCGAACGGGCAGGCCGGCAGTACGGCAGCAACGCGGAAACCCCCGATTCCGCGTTGCTGCTTTTCCGGGTGCGCAATCCCCGGCATTCCGCGTCAAGACCACCAAAAACCCAACGCCTGAAACAAGGCAAGGAGCTGTCATGCACACTCATTCACGCCGCCTGTGCGCTTCCGTCATCGCTGTATTCCTCGCTGGCTGTGCCGGCACCGCATGGGCCGGCGACGGCTGGTACCTCGGCCTCGAGGGCGGTGCCAACAAGCAGCGCCAGTCGAACGACAAGACCATCGGCGGCGGCCTGCTCGGCACCCAGTCCGAGTTCCAGTCGAAGTACAACACCGGCTTCCTCGGCGGTGTCACCAGCGGCTACTCGTTTGCCAATGGCCTGCGCCCGGAACTGGAACTGGTCTATCGCCAGGACCGCTACAAAACGATTTTCGGACCGGGCTTCAGCAATGAAGGCGACGGCCGCAAGGACGCGCGCAGCGCCTTTGCCAACCTCTGGTACGACATCAAGACCGACAGCGGCCTGTTCAAGACCGTGCACCCGTACATCGGTGTCGGCGGCGGTGTTTCGCAGCTGTGGCTGGAGAATATCGGCTCGAACGGCAACGAACTGGTCAACGATCACGACACCGTGTTCGCCTACCAGGGCGGCGCCGGTATCGGTGTCGACCTGACCCGCCGTCTGACCGCCTCGGTCGACTACCGCTACATGGGCACCGAAAAGGGCCAGTTCGACGCCAGCCCGCGCGGTTCGGGCGATGTCGTCGAATCCGGCTACAACGGCCAGTCGGCGATGCTTTCGGTGCGCTACGTGCTGGCCGAATCCCAGCCGGCCGATTTCGACGGTGACGGCGTGCCCGACAAGCGCGACAGCTGCCCGAACACGGCCGCCGGCACGCCGGTCGACAGCAGCGGCTGCCCGGTCGATGCCGACAAGGACGGTATCAACGACAAGCTCGACGCCTGCCCGAACACGCCAGCCGGTGCCACGGTCGACGCCAAGGGCTGCCCGATCGACAGCGATGGCGACCGTGTGCCGGATTACGCCGACCAGTGCCCGAACACGCCGCCGGGCACCAACGTCGATGCCAAGGGCTGCACGATCGAAGCGCCGAAGCCAGCCATTGCCGATACCGATGGTGACGGTGTCGCCGACGGCATCGACCAGTGCCCGAACACGCCGCCGGGCTCGAAGGTCACCGCCAATGGCTGCGCGGTCAACCAGTCGCTGGTGCTGAAGAACGTGCACTTCGCGTTCAGCAAGGCCGTGCTGACCAATGACTCGAAGACTGTGCTCGATGCCGTGGCCAAGACCATCATCGACTCGCCGGGATTCACCATCGAGATAGGCGGCTACACCGATGCGATCGGCTCCGATGCCGCGAACCAGAAGCTGTCGGAAGCCCGTGCCAGCTCGGTGCGCAGCTACCTGATCAGCAAGGGCGTGGCAGCGAACGTGCTGAGCGCGAAGGGCTACGGCGAAGCCAATCCGGTGGCCTCGAACGATGACGAGACCGGCCGCGCGGACAACCGCCGCGTCGAGATGCGCATCGTCAACTAAGAAAACGAGAAAGCTCTCTCGACGCCGTGCGGGCGACAGACCCGCACGGCGTCGGCACGAGGCAGGCAGCGATTGGGTGATCCGCTTTGCGGGTCGCCCTTTTTTGTTGGCGCGGCCGGCTATCGAGGAACATCAAAAGCCGGGCGCTGCGCGCGAGGCGCAAAGGGAAAAGAAAGGGAACAGAAACAACGGCGAAAGCGAAATCCATTGATTCGAGACGACACATGAATCCTTGTCGGGTTCATGCTTTTCCGCGTCCTTGCCGTTGCCTCTGGCCCTTGCGCTGAAAAGCTTGTTTCGTTGCCGCTATCCTCGGCACCTGTTTCCCGCCTTGTACCTGCTGATCCGTGACCCGTATCGATTTCTACATTCTCAGCGACGCGTTCGCGGCGGTCACCAGCCACGTGCTGACTGCCTGCAAGCTGTGCGACAAGGCCACCGCCAGCGGCAAGCGCGTGTTCGTCTACGTGCCGGACCCATCGGTGGCCGACGAACTCGACACGGCGTTGTGGACGTTCCGCCAGGGCAGCTTCATTAGCCACGAAAAGCTGAGCGCGACGGCACTCGATGCCCCGCTGCCGGCGGTGCTGATCGGTGCCGACGAGCCGCCGGTGACTTACGACGGCGTGATGATCAACCTGGGTCTCGACATTCCGCCGTTCTTCAGCCGTTTCGAACGGGTGCTGGAAATCGTCGATGCCAATCCGGCCGCCCGCACCGGCTCGCGCGAGCGCTACAAGTTCTACCGTGACCGCGGCTATGAGCTTGCGACCCACAACCTCAACGGATGATCGCCATGAATTCCATTTTGAAGGCGCACCGCAGGGCGCTGGTTCTGGCGGCCGCGGTGCTGGTGGCCGGCTGCAGCGCCTTGAGCCAGACGCCGGACCCGGCGCGGCGCAGCGCGATCCGTGAGCGCGTCGAATACGGCCTGAACGCGGTACAGGCCGATTCCCGACTGTCAGGGCTCGGTTTCGGCTGCTCGCGACGTAGCGGCGAGTATCTGGACGAAGCCGGCAAGTCGCGCGAGGCCGATCAGTTCCTGTACTGCGTCGAGCGCCCTGATGTGGTCAGCTTCGCTTGCCAGAACCGCGACCAGGTGACCGTGGTACTGCGCGACGACAAGGTGTCCGGCATCGAGGTGCGGCGCGGACCGAGCTGCGACCAGACCTCGCCGGAAGCGCTGAAGATCAAGTGAGCAGCCGATGACCCAGACGGTCATTCCGCAGCTGCGGATGCTCAGCGCCGCCATCTCGCTGCCGTTCTATGTCGACGGGCTCGGTTTCGAGATCGACTGGCAGCACCAGTTCGAGCCGGGCTTTCCGCTGTTCTGCCAGATCACGCGCGAGGGGCAGACGCTGTTCCTGACCGAACACGCGGGCGACTGCCAGCCGGGTGGGGCGGTGTATCTCTGCGTCCCGGATGTCGATGCCTGCCATCGCGCGTTCGTCGCCAACGGCATCGCCATCGCCCAGCCGCCGGACGACACGCCGTGGGACACGCGCGAAATGATCGTGGTCGATCCCGACGGCAACCGTTTGCGCTTCGCGAGCGATCTTGACTGCAGCACGTCGTAGTTCGGCAAGGCTGCTCGCGACGCATTGGCGAATATCTGGACGAAGCCAGCAAGTCGCGCGAGGCCGATGAATTCCTGCGCTGCATCGAGCGCCCCGGCGTGGTCAGCTTTGCCTGCCGGAAGCGCTGAAGATCAAGTGACTGCTCCGATGTGTAGTCATCCCGGCGAAAGCCGGGATCCAGAGTCGGGAGAGTGCAGCGCTCAATGGCTCTGGATTCCGGCTTTCGCCGGAATGACGGTTGTCAGGCCTCGCCTCGCAACCGGTAGCCGACACCCGGCTCGGTGACGATCAAGCTCGGCTGCTCGGGATTGGCTTCGAGCTTGCCGCGCAGTTGGCGGATGTAGACGCGCAGATAGGCGACATCACCCTCCGAGTCCTGCTGCCAGACTTCGCGCAGCAGATGACGATGGGTCAGCACCCGGCCGGCGTGCAGCACCAGCTGCTGCAGGATTCCGTATTCCTTCGGCGACAGCCGTACCTCCGCGCCGTCGCGGGTCACCAGGCGCCGCACCAGATCGACGGTCAGCCCGCCCCGGACGAACAACGGCTGCGCACCCTGGCTTTGCACGCGGTGCCGCAGGGCAGCGCGAATCCGTGCCAGCAGCTCATCGACACTGAACGGCTTGGTCACGTAGTCGTCGGCCCCGGCATCGAGCGCGCGGACCTTGCCGCCGTCATCGGTACGGCTGGACAGCACGATGATCGGCACGGTGGACGTCTGACGTACGGCGTCGATCACGCTCAGGCCATCGCCGTCGGGCAGGCCGAGATCCAGCAGGATCACGTCGGGCAGGTGCGATGCAGCCATCGCCAGCGCTTCGCCGACACTGCCGGCTTCGAACACGCGGTAATCGTTGACCTGCAGCGTGTTGCGTAACAGCCGGCGGATCGCCGCTTCGTCGTCGACGACCAGCACCTTGCCGAGTTCCAGGCTCAAGCCGATGCCTCGGGCTGCGCTTCGGCGATCAGATCGGGGGAGAACTCGATCAGGAATTCCGCGCCGTGGGTCGGGCCGCCGTCGCTGGTTTCCGAGCGGTTGCGCGCATGGATGCGGCCGCCCATCGTGATCACGAAGCCGCGGCAGATCGCCAGGCCCAGACCGGTGCCGGCGCGCGAGCGGTCGGCGTCTTCGCGGACCCGGTAGAACTTGTCGAAGATGCGGTCGAGATCGCCCGGCGGAATGCCGGGACCGTCGTCGCGCACGTGGATGGCGATCGAGAAGCGGTGACGCACGACACCGATCTCGATGGTGCTTCCGGCCGGCGTGTACTTGGCGGCGTTGTCGAGCAGGTTGACCAGCACCTGATCCATCAGCGTCTCATCGAGCAGCAGCAGCGGCAGGTTGGCCGGCACATTGAGCTTGATCTTGTGGCTTGCAAGCTGCTTCACGCTGCGGCGCACGCTGGCTGCGATCAGATCACCCAGATCGCAGGGCTCGCGCTTGGGCTCCAGCGCGCCAGCATCGAGCCGGGTCATGTCGAGCAGGTTCGAGACATAGCGATTGAGCCGTTCGGCTTCTTCCTGAGCGCTGGCCAGCAGTTCTTCGCTGGCCTCGGCTTCAAAGCGACCGCCGTGGCTGCGCAAGGTCGCGAAGGTGCCGATGATCGAGGCCAGCGGCGTGCGCAGATCGTGCGAGATCGAGGTCAGCAGCGAGCCTCTGAGCTTTTCGGTTTCGGCCAGCATCCGCGCCTGATCGATGTCCTTGGCCAGACGAATCCGCTCGGTGGCAATCGCTGCCAGATCGGCCAGCGCGTCTAGCAGCCGGCGCTCGTCCGGGCTGAGACGTGCATCGCCTTGGCTGCGGCTGACGCCGATCACGCCGAGCCGGCCTTGCCCGGTGCGCAGCGGCAGGAACAGGCGCCGGCCGCCGGGCAAGGTGTCGGTACCG
>Ga0255100_1000436_pt1 | contig 16959 bp, 11 predicted proteins | sample Colum_Colum_RepB_2_FD_188449 | JGI IMG/M metagenome (GOLD analysis project Ga0255100, IMG submission 188449) | Freshwater microbial communities from Columbia River, Oregon, United States - Colum_Colum_RepB_8d | ecosystem: Environmental > Aquatic > Freshwater > River | place: USA: Oregon...
GTTTGCATCCGGGACGACCGTGACTTGAAGTCCTCGATCCCCGTGTTGCTGAAGTCGATCTTCCTGAGGGGCAGCAGCGACTTCAGCCGCAGTTCGACCAGCTGATAGCGAAGCAGGTTGCGCCCGATGCGCTGCTCGACGGCGGGCTGCAGGTTCGACTTGATTGGGTGCATGTTTGGGGTAGGAGGAGCGGGCGAACCGCCGGTCGTGATCAGGCTTCTGAGCATGGTCTGCAGCGCTCGTCTTCGCCCACACAGCAAGTGACGATTGCCGGGAGCCGTTGCCGGTTTTCGCCCAAAAATTTTCCGGATTCGTCCCAGAACTTTGCCGGAAATCGCCCAAAAATTTTCCGTCTTCAGCCCCTCGGAATAGCGGCGGGCCTCGACCTCGCGTGGCGGTTTCGGCCGGCAGGTAAGCGGGCATCTAGTCCCATCGCCAAAAGCGGGGGTGGGGCCAATGTCGATGGCATTTCAGCCATACCCTCCCGCGAGCGGGTCCCTTCAGGTGATCACACCCGAATCACGGGATCGTGAGACCACAAACACGCGCAAGTCTCTGATTTTCCTGAGTGTAGCTGTATACACTTGAGGAATTACCGTAAACCAAATCGTTTACCGATGAGTCGTAAATCAATAAAATCAATAAAATCAATAAAATCAATAAATTAAGAGCGCCCTAGGAGCCGCTGCATATGAACAAGGTGTCCGTCCAGATCCGAATGACTGTGCCGATGCACGGGCAGGTCCAGAAATTCGCTGCGGCCAAAAAATTGAACGTTAGCGACGCGCTTCGCAGGCTCATTGAACGCGGCCTCGATGTCTCAGCGACCGATTCCTACGACCTGGCCAAGACACTTTCCGGCCTCTCGGCAGCCGTCCAGCAGACCGCCGATCGCCTCGGCGTGATCGAATCTGACACCGCTCAGATGGCGGCTCTGTTACCCGACATGACGGTCGGCGTCGACTCGATCCGGGAGTGGTCCGAAGAGCTTTATCCCCACGGATCACCCCTACTCAAGATGGCCTGCGAGGTGCTCATCTTCCTGCGCCTGCAGCTCACGTCCAGCGATAACGAGAAGTACCGGCAGCTGGGTCCATACATCAAAGGTCTGTACGACGGGCACATGGAAACAGCACGCAAGGCTCGCGGCAGCAAAGGCTCCAAGCGCGACTAATTAGATCCGGATGCGCTCGATCTCATCGAGCGCCACTGCGTCCGGCCGCCGGTCGTAGAGGCCAGTGGTCCGGCTCGATTCGTGGTTCGCCATGCGCTGCGCGATCTCGACCTTGCCGCCGGCGCGCAGGTACTCGGTGATGCCTGTGGCGCGGAACGTATGGTTCGTGATCCTGGTCTGCAGGCCGGCGGCGAGGGCGCGCCGCTGCAGCATGTTCCAGGCGTCGGATTGGCTCATCGGATTGCCGTTGAGCCTGCCGATTCAGCCGGCGACCGACTGAAGGAGGGGACCGTTCGAGCCCTTCAGGCCAGCATGCGTGAAGTAGTCCTCCAGCATGTCCTGCAGGGCATGATGAACCGGCATCTCGTGCTCCTTGCCGCCCTTCTCATGCAGCCGAACGCAGGCCCGGTGCCCCTGGAAGAAGTAGTCACCGAACTTCATCTGAACCGCTACGCCGATGCGTGCGAAGGTGTAAACCTGAGCCCGATGAGCGCCCGGTCGCGCCCGCCGATGTCGGTATCGTGCTCGATCGAGTCAAGCAGCTGCCGGGTGCTCTCGGCATCGAGCACCGGGGTCTTGCCGCGCTTCACCGAGTGCTACGGTCCGCGCACCGAGCTGGCCGGATTCTGGGCTTTAGAAGCTGTTCCTGTAGGAGGCGCTTATCAAAACTTATTGTGATCCTATAATTATCGCTACGGAATAATCGAGGCTAATTTATGAGCGCCATCTACAGCCGCCCCGAACTTGCTAGGGACATGGCGGGCCAGCTGCTGAAGCCTGGCCCTCTCGATGAGGGATTGCGCTCGGGACTGTTCCTTTCAGGGATTCGACGAACGGGAAAGACTACGTTTCTTTTGAATGACCTGATCCCCGCCCTTGAGGCAGCGGGGGCCTTGGTGATCTACGTCGACCTGTGGAGCGACACTCAGGCCAGCCCCTCGACGTTGGTGCACGCCGCCATAGCGAAGAAGCTCGACGAAATCCGAAAGCCTGCGTCCGCGTTGCTGCAGAAGCTCAAACGCGTAACCGCCGCAGACGTTGAGGCGTTTGGCATTAAGTTTGGCTTCGAACTCGAAGCCATCGGCAAGGAAGGCGGCCCAACGCTCGCCGAGGCCCTCACGGCTGTCGTAGATCAGGCGAAGGTGGATGTCGTCCTCATCGTTGATGAGGTGCAGCATGCAATTACCTCCGAAGAGGGCAATCAGCTTCTTCTTGCCCTGAAGGCAGCCCGCGATGCGATCAATCCACGGCCGGGAACACCAGGGCACTTCATATTCGTCGGAACGGGCTCCCATCGCGCTCACGTCAACGAACTAACGACAAGGCGTAACCAAGCGTTTGCTGGCGCTACCTCCGTCCCCTATCCGGTGCTCGGGAAGGACTACATCGCCTACCTCATCGACCGAATTGACCGCGAACTTCCTGGACGCTGGCCCTCACTGGATGTGGCCTTTCAGGCCTTCCAGACCCTTGGGAACCGGCCCGAAGAAATGTTGAAGGCGCTGCGATTACTACGGGGGCAGATCACGGCGGCCGGGGCTCCTGATCAGGTTCTCCCCGTGATTGCTGCGACACTGCGATCAGCAGCTGCCGATGTTGAACTGACGAAGGTCGAGAACTTGGGCAGCCTCGCGCAGGCGATCTTTGATCGGATCACTCAAGCGCCAGAGAACGCCAAGGGGATTTTCTCCGCTGAAGCGGCGGCGGCTTATTCAGCGGCGATCGGCAGAGAGGTCCGGGTGGAAGAAATTCAGCCCGTTGTAAACGCACTCGTGGCGGAAAATATCGTGATGCGCCCTGCACCTGGCCGGTACAGCGTCACTGATCCGTTCGTGCAGGAGATTTGGAACGAGCGCAAGGCGCTTACCAAGCAGCCTGAAAGGCGCTGATGGAATAGCAGTGAGACACGCAGGAGCTGCAGAAGCCCCGATGGCGACCGAATGATCTGGCCCACGCCAACTCAACAACAGTGGTCCGTTTCAGATATTCAATGAACATCAACACGCCTATCTATCTTGACGTCAATGCGTCGACTCCGCCGGACCCATCGGCAGTGGCTGCCATGCAAGCATGGTTAGGGGCTACTCACGCAAATCCACATTCGGCCCATCTCGCGGGCCAGAAGGCTGCTGCTGCGGTCGATAAAGCTATCGTCGCATTTAGAAAGCTAATAAACGCAACTTCCGGAGAAATAATTTTCACATCGGGCGCAACAGAGTCTAACAACCTCGCCCTCCGAGGAATGATTAGCTCCGACGTCATGAATGCGCGAATTATTTGCTCAGCTATTGAGCACAAATCCGTACTTGAGGTTGTCGACCAGCTCAAGCTTACCGGAGCTACTGTCGAAATTTTAGCGGTAGATCCCATCGGCAATGTCGCCACTCACGATCTCGAAGAAAAACTCGTATCTGCGACCTTCGGACGGACGATCGTTTCCATCATGCATGCCAACAATGAGATCGGGACGATCCAGCCAATTTCCGAGATATCAAAACTTAAGGACAGGGCTGATTTCGTTTTTCATGTCGATGCAGCGCAAAGCCTAGGGAAACTGCCGATTAACGTCGACGAAATGGGCGTCGATCTACTTAGCGTCTCATCTCACAAAATATATGGTCCTGCCGGAATTGGCGCGCTTTATATTTCTCCCAAGGCGAAGAAGCACATGCGGCCGATCATGCATGGCGGAGGACAGCAAAATGGAATGCGCCCGGGAACTCTCCCCGTTTTTCTGATAGCAGGTTTTGGTGCGGCTTGCGAAAAGGCCCTTCAGAGCATGCAGGCCGACGCGAACAACGTCGAGGCTTTGGTCAGACATTTTTGCGGCCGCCTGACAACTTTGGGCGTTTCATTCAACGTGATTAGCCAAACGGGCGCCGCGCTTCCCGGACTTCTAAGCATTCAATTCGACGGCATTGAAGGAGACGATCTCGTTTTGCGCGTTGCGCCTTGGCTGAGCATATCGACCGGGTCGGCCTGCACCTCCCGCGAATTACGCAGCTCTCACGTCCTTCGTGCCCTTGGGTACGAAGAGCATGAAGCAAAGAGGGTTGTGAGAGTCGGCTTCGGGCGATTTTCGACTGCCGATGACGCAAACCGGGCTGCCGAACTGATCGCTTCGGCCATCAAAGGCCTGTCGGGCGGGTAGTCGCTGACCGTACTTAGGGAAGGAGGATTGTCTGACCCGTCCGAACTGGTGGCGTTCCCCAGTTCGGGGGTATTATCAGTGGATGAACCTCCGAGTCGCTCCGCATCATCCACCCGCCCACTTTTCCGGGCACGAGACGTTTCCATTACGTCAGATGTGGCTTAAAAAAGCCTTCGACAAAGCGATCGATGGCGGCCTGATCCCCAAAAGCACGTTTTCGGATGAGACCGCCATTGCCTCGTTCGGCGTCGGCAAGAACATGGTGGCGTCGATTAGGCATTGGGCCTTGGCCTGTGGCGTCATGCGCGATGCCGACAACGGATTCCGCGTTGGCTCCCTAGCTACAGAAATCCTGCAGGACGGTGGCCTCGACCCGTATGCGGAAGGCCCCTCGACAGGGTGGCTTGCCCATTGGCAATTGGCCGGTCGTTGCTTCAGATCAACGACTTGGTATTGGCTGTTCAACAACGTGACCGCGCCGACCTTCACTCGCCAAGAGCTTGAAGAACCATTGGCTCGATATGCACGCGATCTCGATCCGAAGCATCGGCTGTCCGTTTCAACAATCTCGCGTGATTTGGAAACATGTCTTCGTAGCTATGCGCCGCGAGCGGCGGGCGGGCCGCCGGAGGATTTTGCCGAGCCGCTCTTAGGCGAGTTGGGGCTGCTACAAGAGGTCCACAAAGGTCAGTATGCCTTCCGCAGGGGGCCCAAGGCCTCGCTACATGACGGCGTTTTTGCCTATGCCTTAGTCGACTTCTGGAATCGCGAAGCCGAAGGCCAAAGCTCCTTGGCGTTCGAAACCGTGGCCTACGCCGAAGGATCGCCGGGCCGCGTCTTTAAGCTCGATGAGGAGTCGATCGCCCAACGGCTGATAGCCCTCTCCGATTTTACCGGGCGCAAGCTCGAATGGACCGACTCCGCCGGGCTTCGACAGGTCCATCGCAAGGAACTGTCCAAGGAAGACCTCAAAAACTTGATTAGGCGTGCGTATGACTGACAAGAAGCAACAAGTTCTGTCGGACATCGTCCAGATCTCGCGCCAATACCAGCGCTCCATCCGTGTCGACGCTGACATCGGCCGCGCAGATGCCCTCTCTGGTTACATCTGCCACGCCACCGCGACCGCCGTCGTCGACGGAATGTGCAAGCAACTCACAGGCACTAACCAACGCTGCTTCACCTGGACCGGCCCGTTTGGCGGCGGGAAGAGCTCGCTCGCCGTCGCCCTAGCGAGCGCGCTGCATACTGATAAAGGCCTTCGGGCAAAGGCGCGTCAAGCGATGCGGTTGGACTCGAAGCCATACTTCGACAAGGCGTTCCCGGTCCAAAAGGGATGGTTAATCGTCCCGACGGTGGGTCGGCGTGGCAGCGTCGTGACCGAACTTTACGCGGCGCTGCGTCGCGCGCAAGGCAAGAATGTCGACGGCCGCAATAAGCCGAATGCGCAATCCCTTATCGCCGATTTGGTTGAGGAAGCTAAAAGCCGTCCGCGTGACGGAGCTCTTGTCGTCATCGACGAAATGGGCAAGTTTTTGGAGGCCTCCGCCCTAGGCTCCGGAGATGATGTCTACTTTTTTCAGGAGCTTGCGGAAGCTGCCGCTCGTTCCGATGGCCGCTTGGTCGTCGTGGGCGTGCTGCATCAATCGTTCGCGCAGTATTCGGCCAGGCTCGGCTTGGACACCCGCGACGATTGGGCCAAGATTCAAGGCAGGTATGTGGACTTGCCCTTCGTGGCAGCAAGCGACGAAGTCGTCGAACTTATCGGTCGGGCGGTTGACGCCAAGAAGTGCCCACCCTGGATGCGAGATGCCTCTAAGGCGATCGCGGAGGCGATCCGCTCTCGCCGGCCCGCCGTCGGAAAGGGCTTTGCTGCCGCGTTGGAGGCCTGCTGGCCACTGCACCCGGCCATGGCCGCGCTGCTGGGCCCAATCTCCAAGCGGCAATTCGGACAGAATGAACGCAGCACATTCGGCTTCTTGTCTTCGGTTGAGCCGTGCGGCTTCCGTGCCTACCTGAACTCGACGCTTGCTAGCGAGGCGAGCTGGTATCGCCCGAGCGACTACTGGGACTACCTGCGCTCGAACTTAGAGCCTGCGATCCTCGCCTCCCCTGATGGGCACCGTTGGTCGCAGGCGGTTGAAGCGGTGGAGCGAGCTGAGGCCAAGACGGGCGACGCGCTGCCGGTGTCGCTGATCAAGAACATCGCGGTCATCGACTTGTTCCGCAACGGCTCAGGCCTGGCGGCTGACTCGACGGTCATCGGTGCGCTTTTCCACGATAAGACGCCGGAGGAGCTCGACGCTGCGTTGCGGAAGCTCTCCACTCTTAAAGTCGTCATTTACAAGAACTATACCGGTGCTTGGTCTGTCTTTGAGGGCAGCGACTTCGACATCGACGCGGCGATCGCGCAGGCCTTAGCTGCTTCGCCCGGTATCGACTATGGACGCCTAGCGCAGCTCATGGGCCTGCATCCCGTAGTGGCCAAGCGGCACTACCACGAGACCGGTTCCCTGCGATGGATGGAACTGTCTCTATGCAGCATCGAGCAGGCTGAAAAGATCTCCGCCCACTTCGAACCCAAGAGAGGGGAGTTCGGGACGTTCATCCTGGCATTGCCCAGCAAAGGTATGAACGCACGGACCACTCGGCTCCGCGCACAAGCCTGCTCCAAGCTTCGCCCATGGCCTGTAATGGTGGGCATCCCGACCAACCACGCCCGCATCGCCGAACTCTCCGCCGAGCTGGTGGCTTTGGAACAAGTTAAAGATCGTCATGAGCTCTCTGGCGACCCTGTTGCCCGTCGCGAGGTCTATGCTCGCTTGGCTGCGACGCGTGCCGATCTTGAGGACCAACTCCAAGCCGCAGTGTCACTGGCGAAGTGGCATAACGGAACCGATGAGATCATTGAGCCGGGCTCGAAACTTTCGCCGGTGGCCTCCGAGCTTGCTGAGACACTCTTCAGCTCCTCGCCGCACGTGTGGAGCGAGCTAGTGAATCGCGATAGTGTGTCGAGCAACAGTGTGAAGGCCCGCCGCGACCTACTTCACGCGATGATCAATGCTGAAGGCCATGAGGCCTTGGGCATTGAGGGCTTTCCCGCTGAGCGCGGACTCTATGAGACGTTGCTCCGAAGTACTGAGATCTATCGCCAAGACGGGTCTGGTAATTGGCGTTTTGCTCAGCCTGGCGACGGATTCGCCAGCGGCTTCGGGCCGATATGGGAGGCAACGCGCGCTCTGTTCTCTGACGCCGATGCCCGCGTTGGCGCCCAAGAAATCTATGCCCTTTGGAGCGCTCCACCCTTCGGTATGAAGCTAGGCATACAGCCGGTGATCCTCACGGCTTTCTTGCTTGCCCACAAAGCCAACGTCGCCGTCTACAAAGATGGGATGTTCGTACCTAGGCTCACCGACTTCGATCTTGACGAGTGCCTGCAAGACCCCGATCGCTTCTCCCTGCGGTGGGTCGCTATAGACGAGGACAAGAACCGAATTCTCGAAGGCATCTCGAAGCTGCTCGCTGAGATTGGCGAAAACGCCGAGACGGCAGACCCGCTGGAAGCCGCTCGAGGGTTGGTGTCCATGGTCTTCAATCTGCCTGAATGGGCTCGGCGAACGTCTCGGCTGAGTCAGACGGCCAGAGACATGCGCGACATGCTCCTGAAGGCCAGCGACCCTCACAAGGTTTTGTTCGTTGACCTGGCTTCGCTGCTGAGCGCTGCTAACGGAAAAGCATATGTGAAGGCTCTTCGCGCGCCGCTGCAGGAGCTCGTCGGCGCCTACGGCAAGATGCTGGCCGAGGTTGAAACCAAGATGTTCGACGCGCTCGACGCAAGCCGAGACGATCTTGAAGCTCTGCGCGAACGGGCCAGCGCCATCTCCGGGGTTTCAGGCGATCTGCGGTTGGACGCATTCGCTACACGCTTGGCCAACTTCGATGGCTCACGAGTCTCACTCGAAGGCATCCTGAGTTTGGCGGCTGAGAAGCCGCCGCGCGACTGGGTCGATAGGCATATCGACGCGGCGATCTTGGAGCTGGCGAAGTTCGCCCGACGCTTTCGGGAGACCGAAGCATTCGTGGCCGTGCGCGGTCGCAAAGCGTACTGCGAGGCTATCGCCGTTGTCATCGGCGCCGGCTCGGACACAAGGACGATTTCGCGCTCGTTCGCAATCCCCGACCGCCACCGCAAGGTGGTTGAGTCCAAGGCCAATGAAGTCGCCTCAATGCTGGGCGGCCAAGGTTTGGGGACGGAAATTTTGCTCGCGATTCTGGCCAAAGCCGGGATGAAGCTGGCGTCTATCGACAAGGAGACGGCCAATGGCTGAGCGTCATGTTCTGGGGATTTCCGGCGGCAAAGATAGCGCTGCATTGGCCGTGTACATGCGTGACCGCTACCCCAAGCTCGACATCGATTACTTCTTCACCGACACCGGGGAAGAGTTGCCCGAGGTTTACGAGTTCCTTGGCAAGCTCGAAGGCCAACTTGGAAAGCCGATCCTGAGGCTCAATCCTGGCCGTGATTTTCGCTTCTGGCTGCGCCAATACAACCACTTCTTGCCCAACCCCAATGCACGTTGGTGCACACGTCAGTTGAAGCTGGCTCCTTTCGAGGACTGGGTGAGGCCTATGCTGGCGGCTGGCGACAAGGTCACGTCCTATGTGGCTATTCGAGCCGATGAAGACTATCGGGAGGGCTACACAACCAAGGCCAACAATCTGTTCGTCAAGTTGCCATTCCGTGAGGACGGCATCGACAAGGTCGGCGTAATCGATATCTTGGAAAACTCCGGCGTCGGCTACCCCAAGTATTACGAGTGGCGCTCGCGCAGCGGCTGCACCTTCTGCTTCTTCCAGCAGAAGATCGAGTGGGTACGCCTCAAGGAGCGGCATCCCGAGGCCTATGAGGCTGCCAAGGCACTGGAAAAGGACGCCTTGGACCATGGCTCACCCTTTACCTGGTCCAAGGGCGAATCGCTTAGCGATATGGAGCAACCCGAACGGGTGGCGAATATTGAAGCGGAATATGAGGGCCGCCGCGCCCGCATACGCAAAGCTACACCGATCAATCCGCTTCGGCCCGTGAAGGCGTGCCCAGATGAAATCGACGACATCTACGGAGTGGACGAGGGCAACGGCTCATGCGCCGTGTGCCATAAGTAGGTCAAAGCAGGCTTAGATACTTTTCCAGATTGGATACGGAGATAAACCGGGTCTGACTTGACGTAAGGACGGAGAACTCGTCCATCCTGATCGTGATAGTTGCCTTCTTGACCGAACACAGGGCTGCCTGGGCAGCGTACTTGACGAACAGTTCGACCTGGTAGTCGCCATGAGGCCACTCCCCCGACTCGTATCCCGGTCGTTGAACTGGAACGAACAGAACGCACTGTTGGACAGAGCATTGAGGAGCAATCGCGAAATCCCCGAACGGCTGCCCCAACACTCGTCGCTTCGCATATTCCTTGTCTGACCTCTCGGTAACGACGCAATCGGGGCGGTAGCGCATTTCACGCGCGGTCGACCATACACGTAGCAGAAACATCTCGACGACGGCTGTGGAGGCCCCGCCGTTGACGACGGTGAGCGGGAGTACCAGCTCGAAGGCTCTGTTCGAGACCTCCACCGGACCGGCGATCTCGACCACGCTCCACAATACAGCGCAGTTCGCTGTCAGACGCTGACTGACCGCATGCGGATAAGAAGCCGTGATCCCGCTGAGCAGCCGCCCGTCGAACTCCTCACGCAGCATTCGCTTTCCGCGTATCGCCGCCTGCATCATGCGACCGACTAGTTCGTAGATCAACGACTCACGAAGTGGAAGTGGAAGCGGATCGATCGACTTCGCGGTCAGGTAGCGATCCACCTTCGTTATGGCCTGGTCGATCAGGACCAGCGTATCCATCGACGTGGGCGTTGGCACATCAACGCCGTCAAAGGGCGCGTGTTCCAGCACGGCGGCTGCAATCGGCCCGGCCAGCATCAGCTGGTACCTGTCTGCAGCGTTGGACGCCTTGAGCTCTTTGCACCAAGTCACCACGTCGCCTTTTCCGATTTGATTCTTGGACGACTTGACCTGTTGAGCACAGGTCGAACCATCAGCATATTCCCAGTGGATGTCCACCTTGTCGTTGTCGGAGTCAGGCTCGAGCGTGACGGCTTTCCATTGGAGGTCCGCCCAGAACGAGTCGAGAAGACAGATAAGCGTCTGGACCGCAAATCCGCGGATTGCTTCGCGCCCGCTCATGGCTAGTTCTCAAGCTCGAAGAAGTCCATGGCCATCCGACCCCATTGCAAGCGAGTGTCTTCGATACCAAGTCGCACCTTCTCGCTTGGCGCCTCATCCTCCATTCGAGCCCATGCAGCGATGAGCGACAGTACCTCTCGCGCATACCGAGCCTCCGGCCCGTCCTCGCCTTGAAGTGCCTCGAAGATGCGCGCGTGCACCGGGTGACGACTGTTGAGTGTGACCAAGATGACGCCTCCAGCCGTGGAGATGTCGAAGATGTTGAAGCCTGTCAGATCAGAATGCCTAAAGCGAAACTTGATCTTCTTGGTGACATAGTCCACCGCTAGGTCATGTGCCTTCGCCTCCTCCATACCGTCCTGCAGGATATCGGCCGTCAGCGCCGACGCGCGTTCGCTGGTGGACGCTTGCTCCTCTTTATCGCTCCTACCGGTGTCCCCAACCCGCTCTCGGCGTTTCATCACCGAGTCCGTCGCCGCCTTCTCGGCCTTGTTCTCGGCTCGCTCATTCGCGGAGTGGATCCGTTCACCTTCTCGCATCTGCGCAACTTGGGTTCGCATAGAGTTCAACAGCTTCTCGATCTCGCGGCTGATGCGGTACATCGCAAGCCGAGGATCACGATCCTGCTCAAGTGTCTTCTGGTACTCCTTAACGGTGAGACCCTCTTCGAGCGCGTCTTCCTCGACACTCAGACGTGTAAATCCGGTAGCGGACTGCTTGTTGTTTGTGACGCCAAAGACGTCGTCCAAGCCTGGATCGAACTGCACTTCGATGCCCCACCATCTTTCGCGTGTGTCATAGGAGTTCGTGAAGCTGTGGTTGAGCTCTAGCTCCCGCCTCGATCTCACGACGGATATACCCTGATTTTTCTGCGCATGCTGGCCAATGGGTCTGGTTCCTCCTTCGCGCCGTGTGTCCGGCCTGCAGATCGAAGCCATGATGGTCACGGGGTGATCTATACCGCCGTGAGCCACTGCAAGAACCAGCGGTTGTCCGAACGTCACGAAGGCCGGCTTCTGATTGAATGGAGCGGGGGCATTCGTTCCGGACATCAGGTATAGGGGATCGTTTGGTCGGACGAAGCTTTCGAAGACGGTCGCTCTGGTCTTGCTCTCATAGGCGGCAAGGCGTATTCGAACAGACTTGTCGTTGATGAAGTGTCGGTACACGCGCCCGCTGATGAATTCTGTATGTCGCAGCAGAGTCGTACTTTGCTTCCAAGAGATGCGGTCCAACTTGCTCCAGACGACTAACGTACCGTGCTCTTCGAGTCTGCCAGCGATCAATGATCGCCACTCGGACGGGATCTCGGAAGGTTGCGGCTCTGGAACCTCTGTCATCTTGCCGTCTTGGATTTCCTGCACATCCAAATATGCGTGATGAACCGTCCCTTTTTGCCATGTCCAGACGTCCACCCTTTTACATTGAGAAATCGAGGAGTTCGGCAAACCCATCCCAAATTTTCCGATGCCCTTTTGCTGAGCCTTTTCAAGGCGCGACCCGTTGCCGAACTGCAGAGCTTTTCTCAACAGGGAGGGGTTCATGCCACTGGCGTTGTCATAGACCGCAAGTCGGGAGATCTGACGGCGCCCGCCGGTCGGGGCCTCGTCAATGCAGATGACCTCGACTTCGGTACGGGATCCAGTGTCGTCTCCTGCCTGGATGGCGTTGTCGATGAGCTCTGCGAGTGCGTGGGCGGTATCGCGATAGCCCGAGCTCCGCATAGCGGAGATCGACAGATTCTGGGGAATGATGGGGAAGGACATGTGATCTCCTAGGATTCCAGCGTTGACCAAGTGCCCAACGATCCCACCAAGCCAGCATCGGCCTGAGCATCGGCAGCCACAATGAGTCTGAGCGCTGGAAGATTTGTGTCTCGAGCCTGCACGAGCCGCCCGATCATTAAAAGAAACGCTGCTCTGGACTTGCCGGGCGACGCCACCACGCACAAAGCGATATCTGGGATGGAACTTCCCGCAAGCAAGAAGCCGTGAACGCACAAGACCTTTTCTTCTCTGGCGACGAACCTCTGAAGGGCAAGGGCGCGTGCAGCTGGAGATTCCTCCGAGGTAATCGATCTTGCCGGCACCCCCAAGACGGGTAGCAGCCCAGCAAACAGCCTCGCGCTCGTCGGGGTTGTCGCATAAAAAACGATCCGCCCCACCTTCTTGGACTCCTCCTCAAGAAGTGCCAGGAGGCGCTCATTGCGTTCAACGTTGTTGCTAAGCTCGTTTGCATAGGCTTGATCGAAGTCAAGCGAGTTGTCGTCGATTGCCTCGAAAGCGACTCCTGTCGGGGTGATTGCGGACGGCGTGTTTGTGAGATGGACGACCGTGCCTTCGATGTCCATGAAGTCGCCTCCGCTGCGAAGCGATTGCAACTCGTCATCCGCCTCAACCGTGATGGAAGCTCCTGGAAAGGCTGACTTCAATGCACTCCGCGCAGGTCCAGGGGGAATGGCAACACCTGATGAGGCCAGAATCCCCACCACGCTGAATGGTCCGCCCGCTGACATTCTTCGTCCGATCTCGGCCCCTACAGGGTGAACGAGACTCTCGGCGTCTGCAAAGACAGCCACCGATGTGACCGCGCCGAGCTTCTCGAGGGCCGGGTCATCTTTGCTAAGGCGGAGGATGTCAATGACCGCAATCGCCCCCCCGAGTTGGTCCAAGTCTCGCGCGGGGTGGTTTCCATAAAGGCGGAAGATGGTGGTATCGCGCGACCCCAGTTGCTTCCACACCTCCTGCAGCTCCAGGAACGCTTCTTCACACATGGCTGCGCCCGGTGCCAACCAAATGATTGACCTGTCGTCAGCTTCCGAGCGAAAGAGATCGAGCGCAGCGGTGGCGACGAGCCGGAGCTTTCCAGCGCCGAACGGCATGTGGACAAGGATGGAAGCTGGTGGGCGGGCGATCGCTCGTCGAAGTTCGCGGAATGCGTTCAGTTGATGCGCGCGAAGCTTGTGGGTAGCAACGGCATTCAGGGATCCCTCGGCTGTTTGATGAGGCATCTCAACATCGTCATCCGCCACCCCGTACCATCTGTCCAACAGCTCCAGCTTGCGCGGGGCCGTATCGAAATCGATGCTACGCAGCGTTAGGAGAGGGGAGATCACCGGCAAGTGAAGCAGGGCGCACAGATCGGCAGCCTCTGACGCCTCCAGTTTAGATATCAGGAGGTCTCGAATATCCCGCCGTCGCAAGGCACCACGCTCGCCATGCACGCTCGCGATGAAGTAGGCCAGACCCGCTGGGCTGGTTGCTCCCGTGCCGAGCTTATTAATCAATGCGGTCGTCGAGTCGCCCAACACGGCCGCAAGCACGGACGCCTCGCTTCTGGCTAGATGCGCACGTAGTCGCGTCTCTGTGGCCCCTTGAGGCGGCCCAGAGTTTGATGAGGATTCTAAATTTTTAGGTGCTGCCACGAGCTGATCTTGGGAAGTTGTCAAGGGAAATCGCAGTCACTGCAGCGATGATCTCATCGTCAGATAGAAACGGTGCTTGTGCGTAGACCAGCCCCTGCTCGCCATTGAGCTTGGCAGCAAGGTGCCCACGGCCGAGCAGGAGCTCTGCGCCCGGTCGGTCGAGCGCGATCTTGGAGGTGGCTTCGCTGGAAACCTTGAGGATGAGACGATTGCCGAGGTTTTCACGCAATTGCATCGGCATGACGTCCTTGTCGGGGCGCTGCGCAGCGAAGATCAGGTGGATGCCCGCGGCGCGGGCCTTGACGCCCAATCGCTGCACCACAGCGCCCACGGCAGACTTGTAGGCGTCGTCAAGCATCCAGTCCGCGAACTCGTCATGGACCAGGAATACCATCGGCAAGCGCTCGTCGACCGAGACCTTTGCGTTGTAGCTTGGTAAGTCGCGTGCGCGCGCCTTGGCGAATGCGCGATACCGGTCCTCCATCTCCTGCACCAGGGCCTCAAGAACTTCGGCCGCCTTCTCCTTCGTCGTCACGATCTCGCCGCGCATGTGCGGCAGGTCAGCCAGTGGCACATAGTCCACGCCCATCTTGGGATCGATCAGGATGATCTGGGCGACTTCTTTCGGATTGGTCGCGGCAATGTCCAGGAGCAGCGCCTGGATCAGGACGGACTTGCCGCTACCGGTCGCGCCGGCCACGAGGGAGTGTGGTTCGTGCGAGGAGAGACCGCCAAACTCCATTCCTAGGTTCAGATATAGCAATGCACCGTTGATTTCCTGGAGACCCAACAGGAACGAGGTGTTGATGCCTGCGACGTTGCGATTGAGCTCGCGGCGGGACCAAAGCTCCCAGAGCGACACAGCTTGGCGTTTGGTACCTGCGATCGTTACCACGATCTCACCGGGCTTGGGCTGGACAGTGACTAGGTTGATCGCATGCGTGGTCAGAAGCTGGATGCGCTTGTTCTCGATGTCTTCGATGCGTAGCCGGTCGGAGCCAGCTAGGCGAACCAGGCATCCATTGGGCGTCAAGCGGGTCCCGAGGATCGCAGCCTGCAGCCCGTAGCTGTTGAGCGCGGCCTTGAGCTTCTTGGTTACTTCCTCGGCCCACTCCTCGCGCGCGGCATCGGCCTGCGCGCTACCTGCGAACTTGGAAGTGACTAGCTCAGAGAGGGCAGGTCCAAATTTGGCGGCCGGCGAGAGCGCCAGGCTCGAGGCCGAGGTCGTCGCCGGGGCACCTTCATGGCCGAACTTTTGCGCTGGGATCAACGACTCTGGTGCCGGGCTGGTTGGGGGAACTGATGCAACCACCTCCGCCGGCATCGGAGGATCTTTCCTAGGAGCATCGACCTCCCCGCTTGCGAGCTGCCCCATTGCTGCGAGCCAAGCTACGCGCGGAGCAGGTTTCTTGAAGTCATGGCCGCTCCAGGGCCGGTGGGAACCAAGCCCTGCGCGGGCGTCGAGCCCGCCGGTGCCCTTGGCGTAGGCCTCAGCGAGCTTTCGCAGATCAGGCCTATCGAAGACTTCTTGCCAGGCCTTAACCCCGTCGGACTCCTCTAAGAGCTGTTGATCGGAGACGGAAGTCGACCCCGCATCCGAAGTGTGGAGGTAGACGTGGGAATAGCCGCGCAGCGAGATTTCTATGTCGCCCTCGCGGAGCTTGGCCCGTGCGCGCTCCATTAAGCCCGTCATGCCTGGGGGAATGTCGGCGTCGATGAGCATGTCGGCAAGGCGCGCCAGCCACACATCGCGATCAAGCCGACCAGGGTCCCCGAAAAGCGCCTCACGAAACATTCCAAGCGTCGCCAAAAGTTGATCTTTGGAGTCACGGCGCGCTTTTGCCACACCGTCGGCGCCGACGTATTTTGACTCGACGATCGAGATAACAACTCGTACGCCCTCTTCCCGCTCCTCGACGTTGAGCGCGAGGATGTCGGCAATGCGGCTCTCATGCTGTGATAGCCAGCTCGCGTAGTCGTCGAGCAGGAAATAGGCCGTCAATACTTGGCCCCCAACGGCTGCGGCCTTGAACTCTTCAACAAGTAGATGGCGACTGAGTACTAGGCCGATCATTTCGCCCGCAGAGACCCCGCGCTTGGCCGCACGCAGCACGATGTCGCCCGAGATTGACAGGGCATCACGCTTGGCCTTGTCAGCGGCGGCTTGGATCTCACCAGCTCCAAGCTGCAAGTTCAGCTCGTTGAGGCGGCGGCGCACCAGCACTCCTAGCAGCCGCAGCTCAGAGGTCGAGCTCACGATCATGTTGCGGCCGTTAGTCGAGCCTCTGCGATAGCGGACGACGGTGATGTCGTTGTGCTGGAGCTGGCGCTTGTCGAGCAGCTCGTCGTAGGTGGCGACCCATTCGGCCAGATCGTGTGCGTCCTTGATCATCCCGGCCAACGCGGTACTTTGTAGCGAGATGCGACGGGCTGGCAGGTATCGCTCGTCGGGCAAAGCATCGGTCTGGCGGCATACGGCCGCCACGGCTGACACATAGGCCCAACCCGATGCGGTCTGCCATGGGCAGGTCAGGAACGTGGTCGATTTGAGCTCGTTCTCACCTGAGACACTGCGGTAGGACCAGCGGGAAGGAGCATGCTCCAAATTGGGTCGGTCGTTCGTCCATGGGACCGGGAGCCATTCGGATTGGGCGGCTCGCGCGACTACATCATGCAGAAAGGCGACATCGAAAGCTTTGAAACCCTGAGCGCTTTCGCTAGGTGTGGCGGAGATCGGGGTCACCGAGATGCGTAGCTTCGAGATGAAATTGTCGCTGCTCTCACTGACTACGGGTAGGTCGGGATCCTCGCCGGTCTTGTTGACCAACTCGCCATAGACTCTTCGAAGCTTTGCCGGGTCGGAGTGACGCACCGACACGCTACATTGGAGCTTTCCATCTTCCTGAATCGACGAAAGCTCGCGCACCGTCGCGAGCGGTAGCTCGGCAGCGTCAGCGTTGTAC
>Ga0255100_1000440_pt1 | contig 16787 bp, 10 predicted proteins | sample Colum_Colum_RepB_2_FD_188449 | JGI IMG/M metagenome (GOLD analysis project Ga0255100, IMG submission 188449) | Freshwater microbial communities from Columbia River, Oregon, United States - Colum_Colum_RepB_8d | ecosystem: Environmental > Aquatic > Freshwater > River | place: USA: Oregon...
CGGCGACGAATAGGTGCCTCGATTGAAAAGGGCCTCGGGGATGCCCCGAGGCCCTTGGCGAAATTCGGACAGGAATGCGGAGGGGAACGTGTGCGTGTTCCCCTGCCGTCATTCGTACTTGAAGACCAGAGTGGCACCGCTGGTCGAGATGCCGACCTTCGAGGCACCACTGAGGCGGTAGAAGGCGGAGCTCGTCGGGGCCGGGATGGTGATGGTCTTGGCCGCCGCGTCCACGGTCGCACCGGTGACCGCGGTGAAGGCGCCGCCGAGGGCCGAGGCGCTCTGCAGCGTGACGGCCGAGGGGGCCGCCGGAAGGCCGCGGATGATCATGCCGCTGATGCCGCCGGAGTTGTCCTCCATTTCGGCGAACCAAAGGTATTCACCGGCCTTGATGTCCACCACGACCGACCTCGGTTGACCCAGCGGCAGCGTGGTTCCGTCGGCGCCCTTGCCGGAATAATTCCCGGTGTTCTGGGCGGCCGGTTCCTTCAACCCCTTGATGTCGTCCACCCAGACCTTGCCGGTCCGGTTGGCGTCGGTGGTGCGTCCCTCGAAGACCGTCACGCTGTACTTGCCGGGATTCAGGCCGGCGAAGCGCATGAGGATCTCGCTGCCGTCGGTGTCCGGATTGCGGTACAGGTAGTCGTCCTTCACCGCGGCGGGAACGAGGATGCCGTCATACATCACCGCGATGCCTTCCTTGGTGGGATTGTTCGCGGTCTGACCCAGGGCCGGAGGGAACGACTTTTCCGTGTCGAGGGCGACATTGTTGAGCATCGTCACCGTGACGTTCTTGTTCAGATCCTTGGAGAAGTCGGTGAGCTTCCAGGTGACTTCTGTGCCATCGCCACTGGCCGTGCCTTTGATGCTGGACGAGCCCTCGGTCACATTCACATTCGGGTCCGCGAAGGTCCAGGTAGGGATAACGTTCCAATCGGCCAACGGTGCCGGTGCGGAAGCGTCCTGGCCGGCCTCGGCCTGGTTGGCGGTGGTGATCTTGGTTACCCGCTCGTTCTCCAGCTCGCCGAAATCGAGCTTGAACAAGCCTTTGGAGTCGGCCGGATCGACCACGGAGCGGATGATCATGCCGCTGATGCCGCCGGAGTTGTCTTCCATCTCGGCGAACCACAGGTAGTCGCCCGCATTGACCTTCACGGTGACGGTCCGGGGTTGGCCGTCGAGCAGCACGTCTCCGGCGTCGTTCTTGCCGGCGTAATTGCCCGTGTTCTCGGTGGCCGGTTCCTTCAAGCCCTTGATGTCGTCCACCCAGACCTTGCCGGTTCGCTTGCTGTCGGTGGTGCGGCCCTCGAAGACCGTGACGTTGTAGGTTCCGGGGTCGAGGTTCGCGATACGCATCAACGTCTCGGAGCCGTCGGTATCCGGATTCCGGTACAGGTAATCGTCTTTGACCACACCGGGAACGCGGACCCCGTCATACACCACGTCCCGGCCTTCCTTGGTCGGATTGTTGGCGGTCTGGCCCAGCATGTAGGGCGGCGCGTCGGAGGAGAGTTTTTCGGCGAGCGTCCGGTTGTCCAAGATGGTCAACGTGACGTTCTTGTTCGGATTCGATGAGATGTCTTTGAGTTTCCAGGTGACCGAGGTCCCATCGGCGCTGGCAACTCCGGCGATGCTGGCGGTATTGGGGGTCACGTTGCCGTTGGGATCACCAAAGGTCCACGTGGGAATCACGTCCCAATCGACCAAGAGGGGTTGAGGATCCAGCGGATTGCCATCCGCATCGGCCGGAATGCGTTCATTCTCAATATGACCGAAGTCGATCTTGAACAGACCTGCCTGCGTGGTGAGGGGTGTCTGGAGGAGTGCCGCTGCGACAGCCGCTGCCAAGAGACCCTGATGGTTGATCGAATGTTTCATGGTTGGGGGTATGAGGCTCGGATCACCCGCTCGAACCACCCATCGATCGCCGATCTGCAACACACTCCGTGCGTTGGACCAGAACGGCCCTCTGGTGGAAAACTCTTACGGGGAATATCGCTATGAACCCAAGGTGCCCGGTTTTGTCCAGACAAAAGCGGGATCCCCGAAAAAAACGAAAAGCGTTCGGAGGCCCGATCCGCTCACCCGGGCCTTCGCCGGGGATCCGGGCGTGTCCCCGGCGTGGAACCCTTGGGTTCAGCGACTCAGGAATCCTTTGACGCGCAGTTCGGGCTTGTCGGCGGCGAAAGGCAGGCGGTCCGGGGTGACGTAGACGGCCGTGGTGAGCTTCAGGGGCGCTGCGGCTCCGAGGTCGTAGGTCAATTCGACCATGGCCGCCGTCCAGCCTGCCGAGGGAGGCGTGATCTGCCCGAGGTAGTTTCCCTGGGCGTCCGGGGTGAGGTCGGTCGAGGTCCAGACCGGGCCGAGGGTCTCCATGCGGAAATCGCGCGCCTTCGGATTGTGGGCCTGCCAGAGCTTCACGGCCTTCGGCGCATCGGTGACCTGCACACGGATGCGGCCGGGGGCCTCCTGTTTCCAGGTGAACCGGGGCAGGGGGGTCTTGTTGACCGTGGCATGGTGCCAGGCCATCAGCGTGGGGTAGGCGTCGGAACCCTTGAGCGAATGGTCGGTGTTGGGGATGTAGCGCAGGTATTTCGGGCCCTGGAGCTCGTCGAAGTAGAATTGCGATGAGTCGGGCAGGAAGAACTGGTCGCCGCAGGCGTTCATGATGAGCTTGGGCTGGGTGAGCCGGTCGCGGTACTCGAAGGGTTCCTCGATCTTCATGAGGGCCCGGTATTCCGGGGTTCCCTGCCAGTTCATAATCCCTTGCTCGACGTAATTGCCCACGGCTGGTGCGTAGTTGCCGTAGGCTTGGAAGTGGTGCTTGAAGGACGGCTCGATGTTCAGCATGTCGATGACGATGGGGCAGAGGGCCACGACTCGCTTATCCACCGCTGCAGTCGTCCAGGTCGTCCAACCGCGCTTGGAACCCCCGGCCACGACATAGGTTTCCACAGCCTGGGCTCCCCCGGCCGGCGTCGCAGTGAAGGCGCCGACCGCATCCATGGCGCGGACCACCGATTTGGTCATCGGCAGGCGGGCCGGCCACCGGGAGTCACCGGTGCGGAGGTATTGGTCCCAGGTGTAGGCAATGAGGTCGTCCTCGACGCGCTCCTTGCCGTCGCGGTGGAAGATCAGCGGTTGATTGGGGATCATCTTCAACTCCACCACCACCGAGCGAGTCGCCTCGGCGATCCGGGTGAGTTCGGCACTGGGCTTGGGAAGCTCCCCTTCCCGGTTGGCCCCTCCAGCGATGACCAGCAAGGCCGTCTTGTGCGCCAAGTCCTTCGGGCGGGCTACGGTCAGCCAATGTTTCCACAGTGTCCGGTTCACCTCGTTGGTCGTGAGCCACGTCTGGGAAGTCAGGTCGATGATGGTGACCTGACAATGGCCGAGGTTGGTGGTGGCCGCCACTTTCCAGGCAAATGAGGCGTCGGGTTGGGCCACATAGCGGTCGAGCGCTGTCTCCGGGCTGTGGAACGGGGCTGGATTGGTAGCGGCCCAGGTGCGGGACAAAAGGCCGCCCACGGCCAACAAGCCAGCGGCGACCAGAAGAAGGCGGGACGGAGTGGGCATCGACCTCAGAGTGCCATCGGCCATCGCCCAAGCAATGCCAGAGCCACGGGAAGAGCCATCGCCGAGAATGGACCCAAGTTTCTGGCGGTCCAACGCCCGCCCGGTCGCTCGGAATTCCGCCGGATGTTGCGAGTTCGGGCGAACCGGTCACCCTTCGGCAGACGGGAATGGAACCTCTCCAACCACCAGCGGGCCATCGCCGCGCTGAATGGCGAAGGACATCCCGCCGTCGGGAATTTCGCACATGCAGGGTCGAATCGTATTGTTGTTCTTGAGTGTGGTCTGGGGGCCGATTTGGGCCGCGGACTTCCATCAAGACCTCTTGCCGCAATTGCAGAGGCATTGCTGGGATTGTCACAATGGCCGCAAGGCCAAGGGTGGGGTGCGCCTCGACGGATTCACCAACCTCACGTCGATTTATCGCCAGCCCAAGCTCTGGGAAACGGCCGTGCGTCAAATCGAAGAACGATTGATGCCGCCGGAGAGCCGCAAGGTCCAACCGACCCAGGAAGAACGGCTGGCCCTGAGTGAGGGTCTCCGGGACTTGCTCGACAACCCCGCCCCGGGCGTCATCCCGTTGGATCCGGGTCCCAAGATCGTCCATCGGCTGAGCCGCACCGAATACAATCACACGGTCCGGGACCTCTTGGGTGTCAGTTTGCGTCCGGCCGATGATTTCCCCGCTGATGGCGGCGGCGGTGGTGGGTTCGACAACAACGCCAGCACCTTGTTTGTCCCGCCCTTGCTGCTGGAAAAATACCTCACGGCCGCTGAGGAAGTCTTGGCGGCTGCGCCACCCGAGGCGCTCTTCCGCCATCCGGTGACCTGGTACCGTTCCGAGACCGCGGCAGTCACCAGCGATCTCCGCGACTTGGCCCGGCGTGCGTGGCGACGTCCGGTATCCGCGCCGGAGATGGCCCGACTTGTGGCATTTTACCAGCGGACGCGGCGGAGCGGCGCGGATTCGCGTGCCGCGACGTTGGCGGCGGCCAAGGCGGTCTTGGTGTCCCCAAACTTCCTGTTCTGCATCGAACAAGACCCGTCCGGCAAGACACCGGCGCCCATTGATGACCATGCCTTGGCCAGTCGCTTGAGCTATTTCCTGTGGTCGTCAATGCCGGACGCCACGCTCTTCGCCCTGGCCGATGCCGGGCGCTTGTCCCAACCCAAGGTTCTGGAGGCACAGGTGCTGCGGATGCTCGCAGACCCGAAGGCCCGCGCCTTGTCCGAACAGTTTGTGGGCCAGTGGCTGGGCATCCGGACCTTGGGTTCGGTCGCGGCCCCCGATCCCCAAAAGTTCCCGGAGTTCACGCCGGCCCTGAGGGAGGCCATGGTCGCCGAGCCCTCTGAGTTCTTCGCCGGATTGCTGCGCGAGGACCGCAGCCTGCTGGAGTTGCTCGACAGCGATTACACATGGGTGAACGCCGAGCTCGCACGGCATTACGGCCTCGATGGAGTCAGCGGCAAGACCTTCGTCCGCGTGTCCCTGCCGGACCGCCGCCGGGGTGGCGTCACGGGTATGGCGGCGGTGCTCACCCAGACCAGTTATCCCCAGCGGACCAGTCCCGTGCTGCGCGGAAAGTGGCTGCTGGAAGAAGTCTTTGGAACGCCGCCCCCGCCTCCGCCTCCCCTGGTCGCCACCTTATCTGCGAACGACGAGAAGCGGGATGGACAAACCTTTCGCCAGCGTTTGGAACAGCACCGTAAGGATCCCAATTGTGCGGCCTGCCACGCGCGCTTGGATCCCTTGGGATTCGCCCTCGAAAATTTCGATCCGATCGGTCGATGGCGCACCGAAGTCTCTGGAGAGACGGTGGATGCCAGTGGCCAATTGCCGGGTGGGGAAGCCTTTGTTGGCCCTGAAGCCCTCAAGAAAGTCCTCGGGGCGCGCAAGCAGCTCTTCGTGCGGCACCTCACTGAGAAGATGCTGGCCTATGCGTTGGGACGCGGCGTGGAGTATTACGATATTCCCGCGGTGAAACACATCTCCGAGGCGGTGGCGAATGATGGCCACCGGGCACCCCGCTTGATCTTGGAAATCGTTCGTAGCGCCCCGTTTCGCCTTCGACGCGGTGCGGGGTTTCAGGAAGCCGACGGGTCGCCCCAATAATGGGCGTGTGGGGTGACAGTGGGCAGACTTCTATTTTTCGAAGCCCGCCCGGATGGCCCGCGACAGCCGGTCGACCTGACTTCGGGAATGGGTCGCCTTGAGTGCGATGCGGAAAAATCCGCCACCGGGCCCGCCCGGATAGCGGATCCACGGCGGCACAAAGCCCGCTTGGGTCAGGGCCTCGGTGAGTCGCTGGGCCTGGGCCGCATCGCGGGGATGGATGGCGGTCACCGGAGTCCGGGGATCGTTGAGGATTTCCGGCCGGGTCGGCAGCGCGATTGAAAAACGGCGGGCGAGTTCCTGCAACCGACGGACGCGTCCCGGAAGCCGATGCACCCGGACCACGGCGGCCGTGATGGCTGCAGCGATGGCCAGCGGCGGAGCCGACGATCCCCGATAGGCACCGGCCCGATTGCGAATGTGTTCCATCAACGAGGCTTCGCCAATGACCGCTCCACCGGCGACGCCCATGGCTTTCGAAAAGGTGACGCTGCGGATGAGCCGGGAGTCTTGGAGGCCGAACACTTCGGGTGATCCTCGACCGGTTTGGCCAACGGATCCCAGGCCATGGGCGTCGTCCACCCAAAGCCATCCCGAGGCGGGAATTGCTTGTAAGTAATCCGCCAGTGGCGCCATGCCGCCGCGGATGCCGTAGACCCCATCGGTGGCCACCAGCGGGCGGGCCGATGGGGGTAGTCCGCGCAGTACCGAACGCAACGCGCGGGCGTCGCCCGAGGCGAAGGGGATGACCGGCAATCCACTCAAGCGGGCCCCGTCTTGGACACAGCTGTGAGCGGATTCATCCATGACCACATGAGTGGCCTGGTCTCGCAACCCTTGCGCTACCGCCAGCGATGCGAGGTAACCCGTGGCCGTGAGGACGGCCGTTGGTGCGTTGAAGAAGTCCGCGATGGCTGTTTCGGCGCGGCGGTACAGGGAATGGTCACCGGTCGTCGCCCGGGAAGCCCCGGTCTGGAGCGGCCCGCTGGCCGAAGCTTCCAACCAGGCTTTCCGGATCACTGGATCTTCCGACAAGCCGAGGTAATCGCAGCCTGAGATCACGATCTGTTCGGACTGTCCCGCCGCGGAGGCCTGCGGCAGTGCCGTTTGTTCGGGCCGTCCAGGTCGGTCTCGGAGGGTCGGCAACGGTGTGCGGAGCCCGGCGACCTTCGGTCGTCCTCGGGCCGTCCGTTGCGGATTCGGGATTTTCATGGCGCAACGTCGCCGGCCATCACTCCGCTTGTCGGACCAGACAATCCTGACACTCTTTCACGCCCCAGTGCCGGGCTTGTTCGAGGGCGCGTTCGAAGAACTGTTTGCGGACCTTGTCCGAAGCGTTCGATTCACCGCCGTCGCCGACGATCTTGCGGGCCTTGGCGAGCAAGGCGGTTCGTTCCTCCTGAAGCGCTTTCACCCGGGCCGACTCGGCGGAGAGCCGGAAATAGCAACGCCCATCCACCCAGGTTTCGAGGCAGCGGGTGGCGGAGTCCAACGGCGAACCGTTCCAAATCACGAAGTCGGCGTCCTTGCCCGATTCCAGAGAACCCACCCGGTGGTCGATGCCGAGTTGCTTGGCCGGATTGAGGGTCACGAATTTCAGCGCCTCGGCTTCAGGGGTGCCACCGTACTTCACCGCCTTGGCCGCCTCGAAATTGAGCCGACGCGCATGGTCGCTGGAGTCGGAGTTGAAGCTCACCGTCACCCCGCGCTCCCGCATCAGGCTTCCGGCATAGGGAATCGCATCAATGACCTCGTACTTGTAGGCCCACCAATCGGCGAAGGCGCTGGCGCCGGCCCCGTGACGGGCGATTTCGTCGGCCACCTTGTAGCCTTCTAGTATGTGTTGGAGCGACGCCACGCGGACCCCGAAGGATTCCATCATGCGCAGGAAGGCCAAGATTTCATCCTGACGGTAGCTGTGGCAGTGGATGAGCCGGGTGCCCTCGAGAATTTCCATGAGGGCCTCGAGTTCGAGATCCCGCCGAACCGGCGAGCCGTCGGACTGGCGTCCTTTGCGGAACGCCTCACGGTACTGCTGGGCCGCGGTGAATCGATTCCGATAAAAGGTGCCGACGCCCATCCGGGTTTGCGGGAATCGGGTCACTGCCTTGTCGCCCCAGCCCGATTGTTTGACGTTCTCACCGAGGGCGAACTTGATGCCACCGGGAGCCGGTTCGAATTTCAGCGCCTCGGGCGTGGCGCCCTCGCGCAGTTTGATCACGCAGTTCTGGCCGCCGATGGGGTTGGCTGACCCGTGCAACAAGTTCACCAGCGTGGTGCCGCCGGCCAGTTGCTGGTGAATGTTCTCGCTCTCGGAATTGACCACGTCGGCGATGCGCACCATCGCCGTGCTCGGCAACGTCGCTTCATTGACGGCACCCAAGATCATGGAGTGCGAATGGCAGTCGAGGATGCCCGGGGTGACATGCAGCCCGGTGCCATCGATCTCCTGGACCGCCGGACCGGCCGCCAGTGAAGAACCCACGGCCTGGATCCTTCCATTGGCCACCAGCAGGTCGGCCCGTGACACGATGCCCTGCGGACCGCTGGTCCAGATTGTCGCATTGCGGACGATCACCGAACCCGGTTGAACAATGGGTCCGCGGCCTTCCATGGGGGGATGGGCCACCCGCCGGTTGGCCAGATCCCGCTCGGCAGCCTTCTTGGCTTCGGCCTCCGGGTTGGTTTCTTTCTTTTCAGGCGTCTTGAGGGCGGCATCGGTTTCGTAGGCCACGCCATCAATCCAGACCGCCGTGACCCGAGAGGCCGGATCGAAGAACCCACCCCCCGGTTCCACCACGGTCAAGTGGGCGAGCTTTCCGGATTCGAGGGTGCCGAGGGAGTCGCTCAGTCCGCACAAAGCGGCCGGTGCCGTGGTCATTCCGGCCAAGGCATCTGATTCGGAGAGCCCACGGTCGAGGGCGGTCCGGAGTTGGGTTCGGAAGGATTTCCGGTCCGGCAGGGAGTGGGTGGTCAGGGCGATGGTCAACCCGGAGCGGGCCAGCAAGGCCGGGTTTTCCGGGGCCCAATCCCAAGCCCTCAGCACGTCGAGCGAAACAGAATCCCAGGCGGAATCCTCCGGGAATTTGGGCAGCGCCGGGAAATGGAGCGGCACGATGAACGGAACGGCCGCCTTGGCCAAGGGTGCCAAGAGGTCCGGTCGTCGCCACTCTTGACCGCTGGCGACCAGTTGCGGGCGTACCCCCGCTTCGGAGGCCACCCGGAACGCCCGGTCCTGCATCAGGATACTGCCGCTTTCGAAGACCACCGGTTGGGAGCCTGCAGCGGAAGGGCTTCCCAGCGTCGGTTGGAGCGCAGCGAGGGCCGCGTTGAACTCGGGCCGCGGTCGGGTGCTGGAGCGTCCTGCTGAAACGTAATCGGCCTGATCCGCACGGTACCACGCCGCATCCATCCAAGCTTGTCTCACCGTGGCGATGACTCCCATCAGCGATTTGGGATAGGCGTCGCCGCCGCCGCCGCCGACGGCGAAGGCCACGTGTTGGGCGGTGTCGGGCTTGAGGATCGCCCGGTTCGGTGACACGTCCGAGAGACTGATGGCCACGGATTGTCCGCGCAGGATGCCTTTGGCCGGAACGACATTGGCGGCGGTGAAGCCCATTTCACGCAGCGCGGCCAATTCCTTGGGATCCGGGGACAAGCCCTCGATCATTCGGCGTTCGGGTGTCACCTCGGCAATGCCATGGGCGGGACCGGGGGATCCGGCATCGCGTTCCTGGCCGGGCACTCCAAAAAACCGCGGGGCCCCGGAGGTGAGGGATCCCGAGCCGGTCGCCGGGAAATCGGAGCCCTGTGTGGTCACCGCGCCGGCCGCCGATCCGAGCGTCAGGTACGGATCGATGAATCCGGCGTAAACGTGCGCGCCGGGCAGGTTCCAAGTCCGGGCCGAGGCTGGCACGTTGATTCCGACACCCACCGAGGCGATGCGGCCATCGCGAATGAGGAGCGTGGCATTGGTCAGGGTCACTCCGGGACGCACATGGGCGAGGATGCCCGTCAGCGCATGTTCACCGCGGGACTCCGGAGTGAAGCCGGGGGCCGGCAGGTCTGCTGCGGTGACCGATCCGATTGCGGCACCGATTCCCAACCCCAAGGCCACTCCCCACGCCACCGGACCTGCATCTGCGACGCTCATGGGGCGACGTTAGAGTCTCATTCCTGAAATGCCACGGGCATTTCAGGAGCCCAAACCGAGTGCGCCGTGCAGCGGCATCGAACCACCCACCTTTGGGAACACCGGTGGTTCATCCCGAGCGATCCGATTGTGAGAAAGATTCTGAAAGGTCTGCGTGGGCCCCAACGAACCCTCTGGCAACGGCGGAGCCATGGAGGTTCCCCCTCTCAAAAAACCTTGCCCATGAAACTGCAACGCATAGCCCCATTCCTCGCTCTATTTATTCTTCATGCCCTTCTGTTGAGCACGCTGTCGCTGGCATCCCAAAAGCCCATCGCCCTCTGGGATTTCAATCAAACCAACGATCTCCTGCGGGCTACTTCCGGCACGGGCTCGTTGGCCGTCTTGGGGGGTCTTCGCGCAGCGGCCGCCTCCGGCACAGGATCGAGCGATCCGTCCACGAATGCTGATTTTGCCCTGCAGCTCTCCGGTTTTCTCAAGCAGGGCACCGGGGCCAAGACGGCTGGTCTCGAAATCTCCGCCTCCACGGTGGGTTTCCAGTCCATTGTCCTCCAGTTCGATGTCCGGGCCACCAGCACGGCGAGTCGTCGTATCCAGGTGTTGTACTCCACCAACGGCCCAAGCCTGATGGCCGGACCGTCTTTCACCCTGACAGTTCCCAGCGTCTTCACCAACGCCCTGACGGCCGATCTCTCTCACCTGCCTGATATTGCCAACAATCCTCATCTTCGAATTCACCTTGTCTCGGATTGGGAAGGCGATGCCTATGTCGGAGTCGGTGGCAATTACAGCACCGTGGGTACTTGGCGCCTCGATCACCTGAGGCTGATGGGAGTTCCGGTAGGGGGTCCTCCGGTGGATCCTGATTCTGGAGATACCCATTCGGATTCCGGAACCGCCGTGCCACCCATCACCATCACGGGGCAGCCGATGTCCCTGACGGTGCCGGAGGGCGGCGGCGCCGTCTTTCAAGTCTCTGCTCAGGGTCCTGAGCCATTGAGTTATCAATGGTGCCTCAATGGCCAACCGCTTCCCGGTGCCATTCGGCAAGAATTGAGAATTGCTCAGGTCTACCGCGACCACTTGGGGCTCTACACGGTGCGCATCAGCAACGGCGAAGGTTCCATTCTCAGTGAAGAGGCGTCGCTGACGTTGTTGTCCGATCCGACGGTCACGCCCACTCGGGTCGAAGCCGTGCCGGGACCGGGTGGCTCGATCCAACTGTCGTGGCCCACCCGGGCTGGAAGTACCTATTCGGTCTTGAGGTCGGTGGGGTGGAACGGACCGCCGGTGGTCATAGCCCAAGGGCTCACCAGTGGGTCTCTGACTGAGACTCCCCCGCCTGGGGACATTTTCTTCTACTGGGTCCAAGTCCAATGAGTTTGCCCTGGGTGGCGTCGCGGTTGGCACGGATGGGCTCAGCCAAAGGGACCTGCTTTAGAACCCCGGCCTGTTTAATAAACCCCTGTTTTCCCTTCCGACTGCGGCGATGAAATGAGCAAAGCCGGCACAGGAAAGGTCTGCTGCATCGACTCCAACTCCGTTTTGAAAGCCCCTTTCGATGGTTTGACAGTCCTGACGGGCACTTTTAGCCTGAAGCAATGGAAACCGTGGTTGACCAAGATTCAATTGTCACTGTCACCGAGAGCGCTGCTCAGCAAATTGCGGCCATGTTGGCCGGTGATGCAGAGAACGCAGGCAAGAGCCTGCGGGTCTTCGTGGAGGCCGGTGGCTGCAGCGGCATGCAGTACGGCATGGTCTTCGACGAGCGCCGTCCGGATGACTTGGGCGCCGAGTTCCATGGCGTGGGTGTGGTTGTGGATCCGTTCTCCGCGAATTACATGCGTGGATCGGTCATCGACTTCAGCGACGCCCTGACCGGTGGGGGCTTCAAGATCAACAATCCCAACGCCCACAGCAACTGCGGTTGCGGCAAGTCTTTCTCGGCCTAATGGTCCTGAGGCCAATCCGTTTCGGTTCGGTTTGGTCCGTTTCGGATTGGCCCGATCGCCCGGATTGGCTGAATGGGGCAATGGATCTGCGGATTCATGGCCCGGATTTCTTGGACGTCCTTTGACACGATTTGTCAAAGGACGGAAAACCTCAGAAACCTCCAAAATCCCCGCACATTGCCTGTTTCATTTTCCTCGAAGCAGGCGGGAAGAGGGTTCGAATGGCCCTCGACGAGGCCGATTCACAGTGCTGTTCGGTAGCGCTGGTTTCAGTTTCCCGTTTTTTCCTCCCCAGAGGTACTCCGTCTTCTGACTTCTCAACCTGTCGGTCCATCGGGTTGAATGGTCCCTCCGCGGAATGCCGCGGGAAGCACGCCATTCCAGACTTTTGCTCCCCATGGAGGACACCAATTCCCTGATCGAACAGCGCCGCCAGAATCTGGCCGGACTCAATGCACGGGGCGTCAACCCGTTCATGAACTCGTTTCGACCCGATGCCCAGTGCGGTACCGTTCGAGCCGAGTTGGCCCGTTGGGCGGAATGGAACAAATCGCCCGAGCCCAAGGGTGATCCCGTGGGCTTGCCCGAGGGCACCCGTGTTCGTCTGGCGGGCCGCATCACGGCCCACCGTGACATGGGTAAGAGTCAGTTCCTTGACTTGCGCGATGTCAGCGGCCGGATCCAGCTTTGGATTCAGCCCAAGGTGCTCGGTGACGATGCGGCCGAAATCTTCAAGCTCTTGGATCTGGCTGATTTCATCGGCATTGAAGGCACCCTTTTCATCACCCGCATGGGCGAGCCCAGCGTGAAGGTTGAGTCCTTCACCCCTCTCGGGAAGTCCTTGCGTCCGCCGCCCGGCAAGTGGCACGGACTCGAAGACACCGAAACCCGGTACCGTCAGCGCTACCTCGACCTGATCGCCAATGAACCGGTGAAGGAGGTCTTCCTGAAGCGATCCCTGATCCTCAAGGAAATCCGGAGTTTCTTCCATCAACGCGGCTACATCGAAGTGGAAACGCCGATGATGCAGGCCATTCCCGGAGGGGCAGCCGCCCAGCCGTTCAAGACCTTCCACAATGCCCTGGGCTGCGAGTTCTACATGCGCATCGCCTTGGAGTTGTACCTCAAGCGGCTTTTGGTCGGCGGTGTCGACAAGGTGTTCGAAATTGGTCGCAACTTCCGCAATGAAGGCCTTTCCAGAAGGCACAATCCCGAGTTCACCATGCTCGAGGCCTACGAGGCCTATGGCGACTATGCCACCATGATGGAAACCGTTGAGTCCCTCATCCGGCACGTAGCCCTCAGCGTTGTCGGCACACTCCAGATTGAGCATCGCAATGCCGACGGCGATGTCTTCAAGACCATCGATCTGTCCCACTGGCGCCGGGCCAGCTACAAGGACCTGGTCCGTGAAAAGGCAGGCGCCGATTGGTTTGCCGTTTCCCCGGAAGAGCGTCGCCGTCGAGCGGTCGAGGATCTCAAGCTGGCGGGTGACATCGCTGAAGGTTACGAGGACTTCGAAGTCACTGGCGCGGTTTTTGAGAAATTGGTCGAGCCCACACTCATTCAGCCGACTTTTGTGACCCATCTGCCCAAGCAGTTGGTGCCCTTGGCCAAAATCTCCGCGGAAGATCCGACCACCGTGGAAGTCTTCGAGTGCTGCATCAATGGCCAGGAGATTTCCCCGGGCTACACCGAGCAGAACGACCCCATCGCCCAGCGCGAGGCCCTCGAACATCAAGCGGGCGGCGAGCAGCAGAAGCTCGACGAAGACTTCCTGGTTTCGCTTGAGCACGGCATGCCCCCGGCCGGCGGCATCGGCATTGGCATCGACCGTCTGTGCATGATGCTCCTCGGTCAGGAAAGCATTCGTGACGTGATCTTGTTCCCGCAGCTCAAGCCCAAGGCTTGAAGCTTCTGGGAGACCCAGGGGACCGGACTGCTGTGAAATTCGGCTGTGCCGGCCCGTTCCGCCCCGTGCAGACTCGACACCGAGGCCCGACTCCGGTTTGCTCCGGGTGTTTTGCGTCCTTCGATGAATCCTGAACTCCTGCAACGCGCCAAATCCCTCGGCTTCTCCGACCGCCAGATCGCCCATCTCACCGGGAGAACCGAGGACGAGGTGCGGGCCGAACGCAAGCAGTTGGGGTTGGTGCCCAGCTACCGACTGGTCGATACGTGTGCAGCCGAGTTCGAGGCCTACACTCCTTACTACTACTCGACCTACGACCGTGGTGATGACGAGGTCACCCCGTCCGCCAAGAAAAAGATCATGATCCTGGGCGGCGGACCTAACCGCATCGGCCAAGGCATCGAGTTTGACTACTGCTGCGTTCATGCGGCCTTTGCCCTGAAGGAGGACGGCTTTGAGACCCTGATGGTCAATTCCAACCCGGAGACCGTCTCCACCGACTACGACACGAGCGACAAACTGTTCTTCGAACCACTGACCCTCGAGGACGTCCTGCACATCTACGAGCGGGAAGGCTGCTCCGGGGCCATCGCCCAATTCGGTGGCCAGACCCCGCTGAACCTGGCACTCGGCCTCAAGAAAAACGGCGTCAACATCATCGGGACCTCGCCCGAAAGCATCGAAATCGCTGAAGATCGGAAGCTCTTCGCGGCCATGCTCAACAAGCTGGAAATCCCCCAGCCCCCCAACGGCCTGGCCACCAATGCCGAAGAGGCCCTTCAGGCGAGTCACCGTCTCGGCTACCCGGTCCTGGTGCGTCCGAGCTTCGTTCTCGGAGGCCGTGCCATGCAAATCGTCTACTCCGACGCCGAGCTGACCCACTACATGAAGTTTGCCGTCGAGGCGTCGCCTGAGCGCCCGGTGCTGGTGGACAAGTTCCTGGAAGACGCCACCGAGGTCGATGTGGACTGCATCGCCGACGTGGGTCATTTCGCTGATCCCAAAGACGCCACCATCGTCATCGGTGGCATGCTGGAGCACATCGAGTTTGCCGGTGTCCACTCTGGCGATGCCGCCATGGTGTTGCCGCCTCACACCTTGTCGCCCCAGGTCATCGACACCATCCGCGAGTACACCCACGCCATGGCGCGTGAGCTGCGGGTTTGTGGCCTGATGAATGTCCAGTATGCGGTGAAGGACGAGGTCGTCTACGTGCTCGAGGTCAATCCTCGGGCCTCCCGCACCGTGCCCTTCGTCAGCAAAGCCATCGGCCGCCCCCTGGCGAAGCTGGCAGCCAAGGTCATGGCCGGCAAAACCCTCAAGGAATTGGGCTTCACCGCCGAAGAATGGCCGAAGTACTGGGCCGTCAAGGAATCGGTCTTCCCGTTCAACAAGTTCCTCGGGCAGGACATCTTGTTGTCTCCGGAAATGCGCTCCACCGGCGAGGTCATGGGCTTGGACAGCGACTTGGGCGTGGCTTACGCCAAAGCTCAGATGGCGGCCAATTCCCCGCTGCCTTTGAGCGGAAAGGTGTTCATTTCCATCGCTGACGCCCACAAGAAGGACTTGGTGGAAGTGGCCAAGAGCTATCTGGCACTCGGATTTGAACTCGTGGCCACCGATGGCACGGCGGCCCGACTGGAGGCGGCCGGACTCAAGGTGGTACGCACCCTCAAGGTGCTCCAAGGTCGTCCGAACATCGTGGATCTCCTGAAGAACAAGGAAATCCAGCTCGTGATCAACACCCCCAGCGGAGCGGCACCCCGTGAGGACGAGATCAAGATCCGGACCACCGCCGTCATCACGGGCACCCCCATTATGACCACCATCAGCGGTGCCAAGGCGGCGGCGCTGGGCATTGCCGCCCTGCAGCGTCAGGGCTACGCGGTCAAAACGATTCAAGAGTACCACTGATTCGTCCGTTGCGGTCCGGGATTCCACGCAGAGACTTTGGGTGGACCGGATCGGCGGTCTCCGTCGATCGAAGGGTTTCTCCCCATGCTTCAGGACCAACCCACCGACTATCCCTCGTTGGCTCCGGTGCTCAGCGTGGCGGATGCCCGTAAGGCGTTGGATTGTTATTCGGCAGCCTTCGGGGCGGTGGAGTTGTATCACCTCGTCGATCCGGCCACCGGTCGATGGGCTCATTTGGAAATTCGCTTGAGCGATGGACCGCTCCTTCTGCTGGAAGAAGAAGCCCCACCCACAGCGACCCTTTCTGCAATGCCTCTGATGCGGCCCAAGGTTCGCCTCTGTCTCTTCGTCACCGACGCCGATGCGCTCACCGCTCGGTGTGTGGCCGCCGGAATGGCGGTGCTGCAAGCTCCCAAGACCCACTTCCACGGACATCGATGCGCATTGCTTCGCGATCCGGACGGCCACGAATGGATGGTCTCCCAACCCGTGGAACGGGTGAGTCCTTCTGAGATGCAAGTCCGTTGGGATCAGCGCTGGGCTCAAACCTCCCCAGGTTCTTCCGACTCCAAGAAAGAGTGATCGGTTCGGCGGTTGCCAGGGGTTGGGCGCGTCCGTATCCGGATCAAATCGCCCAAAAGGATTCCTTCGGTGCGTGGTAAAGGCCTGTCTTTCCGGGCCCGGAGCCATGAGCGGGCCGACACCAGAAATTCACTGTTCCGGATTTGAATTCGGGATTCGGAAACCTAGAGTTTGCGTTGTCAAAAGGGGACCAAAAGAGGGGCTTGACCAAGTTGGGTTCGAACCTCTATCCATTGGTCCGTTCTCCCCATTTTTGTTCACTCCCCAAGTTAGGGATTGTTGAACCGTCGTCACTTTCATCCCCGTGTGGGGATGGGCCGGCGGGCTTTGGCGGTGTAATCCGTGTGTCACCCCAAAGCCCGCTGTTGCTTTTTAGGGTCTGGCCTTCGTCAGCTTCCTTCGGTCTTCTGGTCATCCTTGGACACCTGTCCAAAAATCCGCTCCATTGGGTTCAGGTCCTGTTGCTTTTGGAGATCGGATGGACCTGATAGGCAGGTTCAACGATTAGGGGCTTTGTACCCGCGAGGTGCGGTGGCCGATTGCCGGGGCCGATTGCCAGGGCTGGCGCTGGAGATCGGTGTCTCGACG
>Ga0255100_1000442_pt1 | contig 16776 bp, 23 predicted proteins | sample Colum_Colum_RepB_2_FD_188449 | JGI IMG/M metagenome (GOLD analysis project Ga0255100, IMG submission 188449) | Freshwater microbial communities from Columbia River, Oregon, United States - Colum_Colum_RepB_8d | ecosystem: Environmental > Aquatic > Freshwater > River | place: USA: Oregon...
GTAAAAAGCCACTGTACGCAGCAATCCGCCGCAGACCACTGGTGATTAACATGCAAAAGCTACTTCGCATTGATGCTGTAATTGAAACAACAGCTATCCGAAAAAGTTCAATTTACTCCCGCATAAAATCTGGAACATTTCCCAAGCCTGTGAAAATCGGCTTCGCTTCCGCTTGGCTGGAAAGTGAGGTCCAAGAGTGGGTTCGTCAGCGAGTATCTGATAGCCGGCGTGCGGCTTAAGGAGGAGGCTGATATGACTATTCAGAAGATGCCCTCGCTTGGCGGCAACCAAGCGGAGGGCTTACAGCAGAGCACCCACAGCTCCGATATTAACACTGCAATGACAGCATTGCGCTACCCCCGCCCGTGCTCACTTCACGGCCGCATGCTTGCGCGCTTGCTGTCAGGGCGTGAATACACAGCCCTAGATCACTGGAAGGAATGTGGCAGTAATGTGGCCGCTGACGCAGCTCGAAAACTCCGTCGAATGGGGTGGCCTGTAATAACCAGTGATCGGCATGTGAAGAATCGTGACCCACTGAACGACGAGTCAGACATTGGTGTGTACAGCTTATCTGCTGCTGCTATCAGCACTGCAGGAATAGAGGGGCGACAGTTCATTATCGAGTGTCTGCGTATAGAGGCTTTGGCCATGCGAGGTGCTGCATGAAGAGCCCTATCATCAAGAGGCCAGCAGATCTCCGCCTCACTATTATCATCAGGCATAGCGACCGCCAGCCCCGGTACTCAGTCACCTGGACGGGTGAACCGGAAGAGTTTACTCGTCTGCAGTTGAGCCAAGCATTTCGCATCATCCTTCAAGCACTGGCGGGGTGAGGCATGGCGCGCATCCGAACTGTGAAACCAGAGTTTTGGACCAGCACGCAAATCGTCGAATGCTCGATGATTGCTCGGCTACTCTTCATTGGCATGTGGAACTTCTGCGATGACGGAGGAATTCATGTCGCTGATTGCCGGCGGCTGAAGATGGAGATATTCCCAGGTGATGACATCGCTGCGGCAGATGTCCAGAAACTAGTGGATGAGCTGGTTTTGGCAAAACTGCTTGATGAGTACGAGGTGGAAGGCCAGAAATACTGGCAGGTGACAGGCTGGAACCATCAAAAGATCGACAAGCCGAGCTTCAAACACCCAAAACGGCCGGTTTTAGATGAAGAGTCGGCAGAGCGTGGGCGGCTAGTCGCAGATCATTCGACGAATGCTCCCCGAACCCTAGGCGAGCGCCAGCCCCCGGAAGGGAGTCTAAAGGAGTCTAAGGGATGGGATGTTGTTGAGAAGCAAACAGCACCATCTGATGAGCCGGATCATAAAATTGATCCCACTGGCTTCTGTGAGGCAGTCATTGACCACTACCAGACTCATTGGCAAACCAGGCCACCTTGTGACTTTCCGACTATTCAGAAGGTTTTGACGCACATCGAACGACATCCGGTGGCCGCGCACTTGGGATGGTGGAACTGGTATTTCGAGTTCGCTCGCACGGACGAGTTTCTAACTGGCCAGAAGCGCCCTAGCTTCGTCGCGAGCCTGAGTTATCTGCTAAAGCCTGAAACGCTGGCGTTGGTTATCGAAGCCGGCCAGCGCGCAGCATTGGAGGTAGCTCATGTCTAGTCTTCGCCTGACCAATCCCGAGTCCGAGATGATCGTCGCTGCGGCGGTGGTGAATCTCGAAATCGACATCGACGAAGTTCTTGAGCACTGTCGTCTGGCCGACTTCACCGTTGACCTGATCGTCGAGGTGCTGTCGGCCGCTGAGGCGATTCAGCGTCTGAAGCGAAAGCCTGACCTGATGGCCGTACTCGATCACCTCAGGGCTGATATTTCGGCACCGGAGTGGCAGAGCTTCGTCAGTGGAGTGACCACATCTCGCTTTGCAACGCACACCCTGACGCACGCCAAGACCATCGCCACGTGCGCGAAGTTACGCCAGCTGAGCGCCGCTGTAGCTGAGTGCAATCGAATTGTTACGAAGGATGGTGGGCAGCCAGCTGAAATGGCTGAAGAGTGCGCCAACACGATCCTGAGCGCTGTCGATGCTGAGGCCGATGATGACGGCAAGGACATCATGTTGGCTGGCCGTCAGTGGCTTGCTAGCCTTGAGGAGATTCATCGCGCGGGCAAGCACATCACCGGTCTTGAAACTGGCTTTGCTGATCTTGATAAGGCCTGCCGTGGTCTACACGCTGGTGAGCTGATCATCTTGGGTGCCCGCCCAGCCATGGGGAAGTCAGTGCTGGCGCTAAACATCGCCAACCACGCGAGCAAGGGCGGCAAGGCCGTGTATTTCGTTAGCCTTGAGATGGGTAGCAACGAGCTGATGGATCGAATGGCTGCAAGCGATTCCGGTGCCTCGTACGAAGCCATCCAGTCGGCAGATTTTGAGGTAATGGGCCATCAAGTCACTAACTACGCCGCTTCGCTGAGCGGCCGGAAGATGGTCATTGATGACAGCGGAAGCATAAGCGTTGCCAAGCTCAGGGCACGCTTGTTGAGGTTCCGCCGCAAGCATGGCCAACTTGATCTCGTGATTGTTGATTACCTCCAGCTGATGTCATCTAAGGGTAAGGATCGGTACGAGCAGGTCAGCGAAATCAGTCGCGGCTTGAAGGTTTTGGCCATGGAACTGGGTATCCCTATCATCTGCCTATCCCAGCTCAATCGTGAGCTGGATAAGCGCCTGGACAAGCGTCCGATGCTTTCAGACCTGCGTGACTCAGGCAGCTTGGAGCAGGACGCCAATATCGTGCTTTTTCTGTATCGTGAAGATGCCTATGTCAAAGGTCTGCCCAACCCTTGGGTGGCGGAGCTGATCATTGCCAAGTTGCGTCATGGTCGTTTGGGCACTATTCCCCTGATCGAGCAATTTAATCGCTGCAGATTCCTATCTGCTGATCAGCAGTCACTACCAGAGAACTGGCGAGCTATGACAGCGAAGCCGGAGAAGCAGCTAACGCAGAAGTCCTTTGTCGCGGAGTGGAGGCCGCCCGGGTGAGGGGAGCTAGGTGTCAGCCTAGTCAGCTTCAATGGGTTTAGATGCCTCGATGTAGGTCACGGCATAGCTCCAAGTCATTGTTTCCATCGACTCAGGAGCTATTCCATTCAGCGATACGAGCTCATCAAAGTCGCGTGCTTGTCCGGGGGGGATGGTTGCGGATATGTGCTCATCACTTTCAGCAACGATAGCGCAGTTGGTATTGGGCTTGTCTTGGCAATCACTAATCGAGACTTTGATCCCAATTGAAGTTACGGCGAAGGCTTTCGAGATGTTGAAGGCCCTTCCTGTGACGCGCCAATAGCCCGGAGATGAGGGACTCAGGAGGGCATTCTCGAGGCGAATCTCGTTGGGTGCGACACGCTCCCGTGACTCTGCTCGCTCATGACGATCCCACAGATCTTGAAAGAATAAGTAGCCGCCGACGACCGCAACACTGCCTATGACAAAAATGCGAAAGCGCGTTGAAAAAACTACGAGCAGAACTGCAGCGAGTCCGACTAGCCACTCCATGGTCTTCTCCATAAACACTCATCGCGGATCCATAAGGCTCTTTTGGATCCGTGCAAAACGATACGCATTGCCCGATTGTTGCCTTCAAAGACAGAGAAAACAACACATGATGCAAAGCATAAGTGATCAGCGGCCAATCGACATTGATGTGTCAGCGATGGAAGTTGGTGACTTCATGAAGGCCAATGCGCTGACGCGCTCGCCGCGCGAAAAAATCATGTTGCTTGAGGCGGAGCTTCTGCAGCACGAACAGGTCGCGCTGGAAACAAGCCACACATTCTGCGACGGCCTGTATGCGCGTCAGATCGAGATCCCGGCCGGCACTGTGCTAACCGGCAAGATTCACCTGCGCGAGCACCTCAATTTCATTCTGAAAGGCGAAATTGCTGTGTTCACAGAGCATGGCGAGCAGCGCATCAAGGCGCCGGCCATGATCGTCAGCCAGCCAGGCACCAAGCGCGCTGGCTATGCCGTTGAGGACACCACCTGGTGCACCGTACATGCCTCAGTCTCCAAGGATGTGGCGGCAGTAGAAGAAGAGCTGGTGACCAATAATTATGAAGACCCTCGCCTGATTTCCGTGATGGCGACATTGATTGAGGAGAAATCAGCATGAGCTTCGTAGCAGCAGCGATTGCCGGCAGTGCCGTTGTTGGCGGAGTGGTACAGAGCCGCGCGGCATCCAAGGGCGCAAAGGCGCAAGCCAGTGCAGCCAATCAGGCCAATGAGACCGAGCGCTATATCTACGACCAGACGCGCGAAGACCAGATGCCTTGGCAGCAGGCCGGTCGTACTGGACTCAATTCGCTCATGGGGCTGTATGGCTTTGAGCAAAAGCCGGTAGCTGGGACGGGATCGGCCGGCACTCCGGCAACGCCAGGCGGAAACGGATTCTTCGGGCAGTTGATCAATCCCGGCAAGCCCGGTCTCGATGCTGTGCCTCCAGACATGGAGTGGCAAAGAGCAATCAATCCGAGCGGGATAGCCAACTCCTTCATGACTATGGATCCCGGGTACCAGTTTCGACTGCGTGAAGGTCAGCGCAACCTGGAAAACAGCGCCGCTGCTCGCGGAGGCCTGATGTCGGGCAACTTCCTCAAAGCTACCACCAAGTACGGTCAGGACTACGGCGCCAATGAGTACGCGAACATCGCAAATCGCTTAGGCCAGCTTTCCGGTGTGGGGCAGTCGGCGAATTCGCAACTGCAGCAGGCAGGGCAAAACTACGCCAACGCCTATGGCCAGAATGTTCAGAACGCTGGCGCTGCAAGAGCTTCGGGCTATGCCGGCCAAGCAAATGCGATTACCGGCGCGCTGAACACGGGAATCAACGCCTACGGTGCTTACAAAAATGGCTATTTTGGCTGAGGTGAATGATGGCTTATGACATTGCAGGTGCGTTGCAGCAGTTCAATCCGATGAATGCCTATGCCCAAGGCGCACAAATGGGCCAGCAGCAGCAGGACCGCCGCCAGGCTAGGCAGCTTGCCGAGGGTCGCAAGTCCTACGGCAAGAACTACTTAATGCAGATGATGCAGCAATCACAGCCAGAGTACGGCGAGGGCCGGAGCTTCAACAAAAATGCTTTCATGAATGGCGGCATGCTTGGCCTCGACACTGAGCAGGGTCTTGATATGACCAAGCCGCAGGCTCCGTATGCTGAGCAGAAAGCCGCCGGCATCAAGGCGAACATCGCGCCTATCGTTCGGCCGGCAGCCCAGTACGATCAAGGCGCTCATCTGGCACGAGCCGCGCAGGATGCCGCCAGTGCTGGTGACTGGGAAACCTTGGCAGAAATTCAGAAGCTCAGAGGCACTGAAAATGAGTTCTTTGGCCAAACGGTAGAGCTAGGTGATGGCAAGGTATATCAGCTGGGCAAAACCGGTATGCGGGAGCTTGGTGTGGCCAAGCCAAAAGAGAAATTCCAGATACTGCCTGACGGTCAAGTTGTAGATATGGGCAGCGGTATGCCGCAAGTTGTGACAAAGCTCAGCGTTGGGCTATCTCCCGCCCAGCAAGCTTCAGATGCACGAGCAAGTGCTCGTGAGGATCGATTGATCGCAGCCGCAACGCGCCCCGACACGGGGAAAAATTTCGACCGGGAATTGAAGCTGAGCGACCGCTATCAGAGAGAAAGTCAGTCTTTCTTTGAGGTTCGGAAGGCGTATGACAATGTAAGCAACTCACTCAAGCAGAATTCGGCTGTGGGTGATCTTGCTGCCGCAACATCCATCATGAAGATGCTCGATCCAACATCAGTCGTTCGTGAGTCCGAGCTTGCTCTGTCATTGAATGCCACGGGCATTTTGGATCGAATCAGCAACTACGCCCAGAAAATTCAAAACGGGCAGCGCCTCAATCCCCAGCAGCGGAAAGAGTTCCTGGCGCTTGCCGATTCGATGCTTCGCACTGCATCTGACTACAACAAGCGATCTAGCAAGCGCATCTCCGATATGGCCGGCCAGTACGGCCTGAGTGTTCGCAATATCGTGGGTGAAGAGCCTCCTGCTCAGTCCGTGCAGCCTCAAGCCAGTGTTCGATCACGCCCAAGTCCTGCATCGCAACAAGCATACAAGGCAGGGCAAAGCTTGGATGGGATGCCGACTCCGAATCAGTTGCCTATAGGTGCGGTGATCGATTTTCATGGCGTTGACTTTATCAACACCGGGAAGGCATGGAAGAGGGTGCAGTAATGGCTATTACCATCAAATCTATTCCGGAGCCTAAAGCTGAAGCTCCATCAGCAAGGACTGGCATAGTTATCAAAAGCATTCCTGACGCTGTGAGCTTTGGCCCGGTCAGGGAGGCTATTCAAGGTGCAACCTTTGGCTTTGGTGACGAGGCTGAAGCTGCGCTTCGTTCGATGGTTGGCGATCAGTCATACGATATAAATCATCGTGCAATCAACGCTGCGCGCGATCGGTATGTGGCCGATAAGCCTGGCGAGGCTTTCAGCGCCAACTTGGCTGGTTCGCTGATTGCGCCAGGCGGTCTTATCGGCAAAGTAGTGCGCTCTGCGGCGACACCTACGAAGGCAATAGTGGCTGCTGCTGGCGGCGGTTTAGCGACCGGAGCGTTGACGGGAGCAGGAAGTGCACGCCCAGATGAGTCGCGCTTGGAGGGCGCTGGCAGCGGAGCCTTGCTTGGTGCGGCTGGCTCATCAGTCGGCGCAACAGTAGGGCGTGCTGCTGGTGCTGGGATTAATGCAGCTCGTAAGCGGGCAGCTGCTGCGCCATTGCCAAATGACAAGGCTGGAGCGATTTACCTAGGCCGCTTGGCTGCTGGCGGTAAAACTCTGGATGATGTGGAGCAGCAAGCAATCCCTGGGACAATGCTGGCGGAGGTTTCTGGCCGGCCTGCAGAAGGCTTGGCTGGCGCTGTAGTGAGACGGACGCCAGAAGCTCAGGGCAAGGTGGCCGATATTTTCGAGAGCCGTCGAGATTCCCGAGCGGGAGACCTTTTGCGGCAAGTTCAGAGCGATGTCTCTGGTGGTGTTGATGTCACCATTAACCAAATTTCGAAACTCTCAGACATTGGCAAGAAGCGCTCAGCACCAATGTACGAGATGGCCTTTAATCGTGCCGCTCCCGTCCAATCTGCCCGTATCGATGAGTTGATGAACTTGCCGCCGTTCCAGGCTGCATATGCGCGTGCACAGCGGATTGCTCAGCTGGATGGCAGGTCTGTACCCGATCATGCTCCTGGGCAGCCGCTAGAGCTTCGCACGCTGGATTATGTCAAGAAGGGATTGGATGACCTGATATATGGGTCCAAGCGTGATCCGCAGTCTTCCATTGGCCGAGAAGAGCTTCGCCTGATTGATGGGCTACGCAAAGAGTTCGTGGATGAGGTGGATCGCAATTCGCCTGCCGCCTATCAGCAGGCTCGCCGCGTCTATTCAAACGCAGCCCGAGTTAATGAGGCGGCCGAAGCGGGGCGCGATGCTTGGAAAAATGGTCCTGAGTACGTCACTGACTTCTTGAGTGATCAAGCCATCTCTATGAGTGAGAAAGAGGCCTTTCGTGCAGGTGCCAGCGCTGGCTTCAAGGAAATGGCAAGCAGGCGCAAGGATGGTCAAGAGCTCTTCCGCGCAATGGACTCTAGGCACATGCGTGATGTTGCTCAGGCGCTAAGTGGTGATTCGCTTGGTGGCCCATCAGCCATCCCTGCATTAGTTGCTCGCCAGAAGTCTCAGGCTGATTTCGCAAACCGTCTTTCAGGCAACTCGGCCACTCAAGCACGGGCTGCAGAGGATGAGCTTCTCGGAAACTCCATCTCTGGCGCCGTCGATATGGCACGCCAGGTCAAAGGAGGCAATGCTGTTGGCGTGCTGCAGCGACTCTACGACACGCATATGGCGGGCACGGATAAGACACGCAATGCCCTATCTGATCTCATGTTCAATACGGATGCCGGATCAAATCTTGAAGGCCTGCGCCGGCTCCGCGTGCTTGAGCAGATGCTACAGCAGCAGCGTGGAGTCAACAGAGCAGCCGTGGGCGCCGGCGTCGGCGTTGGTTCTTCTGCAGCTGCCGGTGGAGATTTGATGCCATGAGTGACCTTGGACGCCCGAGTGAGTTTTCTCAAGAGACTGCAGATCTGATCTGCCTGCGCCTGGCGGAGGGGGAATCGTTGCGCTCTATATGCAATGGCGATGACATGCCGTCCAAAGCAACAGTGATGCGTTGGCTGCGCTCATGGCCGGAGTTCAGAGACCAGTACGCGTGCGCGCGCGAGGCGCAGGCGGACACGTTATTTGATGAGGTCCTGGATATTGCTGACGAGTCGAGCAATGACACGATAATAGATCCAGAGACCGGACATGAGCGTACGAATCACGAAGTTGTCGCTCGTGCCAAGTTGCGTATTGATGCTCGTAAGTGGATGGCCGGAAAGCTGCGGCCAAAGGTCTATGGCGACAAGTTGGACCTTGAGCACAGCGGGGCTCTCGACTTGAAAAATATGAGCGACGAGGACCTTGAACGCCGAATCCAGCAGCTTATGAAAGAGGCCGGAGTTGTTGCTGTTTCAGAGATGCAGGTAAGCCTGCACGAAGCTTCCGAGGATGATTAATGATTTCTGATCGGATGCTTTGTTGGGCATCTTGCCAATACCATCAAGTTGTCATAACCTGAAGCTGTCATGGTGAATCCCATGGCCGGGCTTGGTCGCCCGCTGAAATCTAGGCGCACAAGCGCCACCAAGATCATTGTCGGCGCTTTTTTTGTGCCCGCAGTGTGCCGTTATGGTGGCTGTGCGCGTGACACCTTCGGGTGTGCCGGGTTCCTAGATTCTCGGTCGACCAACGCGCGTACAGTCACCACCTCAACTTGCTTGGTCGCAAGTCGTGGTGACTCCTCTAATCTAGGAGTCTCACAAATGAGCAACACCGCCCAAGGTGCATCCGCACCATCCCTGCTGTTCCGTCATATCGCTGCTGCACACCGTCGCATGGCACTTGCCGCCTTGCGTGCCGATAGCAGCGTGTCTGTCCGTCTGCACCGCTACAACCAACACATGACCAAGGCTCGTGGCTTGGAAGCTGTGGAGGTGCGCCATGCCTGAAGCCAAGCAAGCCATGAGCTGGGAAGAGTTGACCAAGGAGCGCAACCCGTTTTTCTTCTATGCCAAGCACGTGTCCACCTTGACTGGCGATGATGGTCGGCACGCGAAAGCTCATTGCGCCATCCCGAAAGCGCCAGAGATTCTGTGTCGGCTGGCGGATAGTTACGGCGACTGCCTAACCAGTGATGCGCACGTGGCATTGCGGACGCTGGGCAAGCTGATCGAGGGCTATACATTGCACGATAGCCCGACCTATGAAGACGATCCTATGCAGGCACTGGTTGGCGTTGGCACGCTGATGCGCTTGCTGGCTGACGCATTGGAGGTTGGCCGGGATATTCAGTTTCATGCTGCTGAAGGTCTGCATAGCCATGGAGCAATTCAGGCTGTGGAGGTGGCGTCATGAGCAAGCCATTACTGCGCATTACCGGTGAACACTTTGTTGACTCGCCGGAGTCACTGCTGAAAACCATCGCCAAGCTTTCTGGCGCGCATTTCCCTGCTGATGACTTCCCGATTGATGCCCTGAGCGGCACCTTGCAGCGGGCGGCAGCACTGACCGTCGTGGTGCACTCCAATGTGGACGGTGACGGCAATCTGTCCAATGAGGTGCTGGCTAATGTCGTGTGGGCGCTGCAAGGCCTGATCTGTGAGGCGAAGACGATTCTGGATGTCTGGCACACCGGCCTTGTTGTGGATCCGCGGAGGGTGAAGCCATGACGCCTGTTCAGGGGAGCAAGCGCAATGTCATGGCGTCCTTTCATGATACCTATGACATTCGGCGCGCCATTTTTGCAGAGCACCAGCGCAAGCTGAATGAGGTACGCAAGAAAGCCGCCAGCCAGCGCCAGAGTGAGGCTTTGGCCGTGCCCAGCAGAGTAGCTGAGATGACGCCCAGCGCGCCGAAGTGCGATTCAGTGCGCACGGAGGTGCGTCATGGGTAATGCTCAACTTGCTCAGTTTGCGCACTTCATGAGTTTCATAGCCGCCTTCACCCAAGCTATGCGCGAGCACGGTATCGAGGCTGTACGGGCTGCTGCGCTGCTTGGTGGAGCCTTCAACATTAAGAGCCTGAGCGTTGCTTTGGCGGAGCCGAAGGGCTCAGACAAATACGGGGAGTGACAGAAATGCCCAAAGAAGTTATTTGCCGAACGCCAGGCAAGGATTGCTGTTCATATGAGCTCAGAGTACGCCTGCATAACACCGAGCCCACTGCAATTTTCGGCAATGATGTGCTTCCTAGGGGCGCGCATAGATCTGCTGTTGAGCTGCGCGAGCTGGCGGATGTTTTGCATGAGATGGCGAGCAGTATTGATGGCCTGCATGGCTGGCCACAGAGACTGCATGACTTGATCGAGTTCGAGCCGCTACTCAATGATGCAGGAGCTGATGAGCTCAGTAATGGCGACATCGCTGCAGCTGGCCGGCGCTTGATGCTTGGGGTTATGACTCAGGGTGGTGAGGATCTCTTGGCGCTTCTGCGGAAGACCGGTGCCGACAACTGGAATGGGATGATTGACCAGATTGACGAGTACCGTCACTACCTGCGTCACATGCTGGGCTTGGCCAATAGCGCCTCTAGGCGGCTGCAGGTGGTGACCATTTACCACACGGATCAACTCACACTGCAGGCCGCAGGACCAGCCAACGATGCTTCTTTGCAGTAGCTGTGTCCGCACCCTCATCACGCTGCGCTCAATGCAGTGATTTCAGTAAGTGTTTGGGGGCCATGTGCTACCGAAATTGGGTCACAGATGGCCTCTCAAACGCAGCGAGATTGAGGGGGTCGTCGTACTTATAAATACAAGGATGACCTTGGGGGGAGTGGCCGTACTTATAACGAAGCTGAATGAGTCGTTTGCATGTGGCCAATTGCAGGCTCCATGAGTCGGAGGGTGGTGCACTTAAGTACGTTTCGTGAGAACAAAATGGTGACCGACTCGATTTCTAAGGGGCGGTCTCATGATTGTACTAACGACGCTGATTGCCATCATTTGGAAGGCGAACGCAGTGGTTTCTATTGCTCGTGCAGCTATTGTCTGGCCGAGGGCGAGTGGGGCACAGAGAGCGTTGATTGTGCTTCGCATGCTTACAGCGCCGGGTGCGGCCCTGTAGTTCGAGCCCTTGCAGCGTTGCATGGCATGGCCGAATATCGGTGCTCCTCAAAAGAGATGCTTGCGATGCTTTGTTTCGAATGGCTCACAGATCTTTGGTTTTTGATAAATCATTCGACACTGATTGAAGACCATCCGGGCCTTGCTGCTTGGGTTCAGGCTGTTGGCAGCATTGCCATTTTCGCAGTTGCTGAGTGGAGAGCCAGTACGGCAGTGGCTCGAGATGTAGCTAGGAAGGCTGAATATGCTAGGCAGGCTTGGGCAGTCGTTGAGCCAGCCTTACTAAGGCTTGCAGGGCTTGGCCGAGAAGCGGAGAAGTGTGCTGGTGAGGCTTCATATGCCTCGCTGTTTGTAAGTGCGAACTTTAATGAAGTCGAAATCAATGGACTGTTGCACGAGCTCATCAATAGCCAGGCATTGAGTCTTGGCGATACTGAGCTTGCAAATATGATCGGCTGCGGGAAGTCACTTGCGGCAGGTCTTTTGGATGTTTTTGGAAGTGATAGGAAGGTCGGATTCTGGGTTGAGCCTGGCACCATGTATAAGCTTGCTAGGATTGCATCTTTTGCATCCATCATCCAGGCGACTATTGATGAAAATGGCGAGCATGCTGCTGGTAAGCGCTGAGATGGCGCCGAAGTAGTGGGGAGCATGTTGTGGGCACACTCCGGAATGTGGCTTTTGCGCTCACAGCTCCCGTACCAACACCTACCAACTGAGTGATGGTTGGCTCATCTGGCGTGCTTTGCATTGGGGTAGACTGCGCGCATGAAAGGAGCATAACTGATGAGCGTGGTTGCATTGCAGGTGGTGTACGACGGAGAAGCGCTTGCATCGCATGAGATGGAGGTGCGCGACCTAGCACCAGCATTGCTGGCCATTGGGGATCTTTTCGAGGCGGCCAATGCAGAGCTCAATGGCAAGCGTGCCAAAGTCTCCGTTAGCGTGCGGGGTTCGTTCAAGACGGGCTGTTTCGCTATTGATCTGCAAGTGGCGCAGAGTATGGCCAGCCAGGTCAAAGAGTTGCTGCTGGGAGATGCAGTTACCGCAGCACTGAATCTGGCCGGCATCATCGGTCTTGTTGGTGGTTGCACGCATGGCTTGATCCAGGTCATCAAGTGGCTTCGAGGCCGAACAATAACCCGCGTGCTCGCCACTGAAGACGGGAAAGCTACCCTCTTCACTCAAGATGACCAGCTTCAGATTGAGCAGAAAGTGCTGAGTCTGCTGCGTAGCGTAGAGGTGCGAAAGGCACTTGAGAACGCCATCACCAAGCCGCTCCAGCGCGAGGGCATCGATTACTTCGCTTCGCGACAAGCAGATGGTCAGGACTTTGTGGCGGTCAACCGCAACGAGTCATCATTCTTCGTGTCGCCGACCGAGGAAGATGAAGAGGAGGTTAGTGTCGGCGAGCGCGAGGTGAGTCTTCAGCTGGTCAACATTGCCTTTCGTGATGACAATAAATGGCGGCTCACCGATGGTGCCGCCACCTTTTACGCGGTCATGGCCGATCAGGAGTTCATCGACCGTGTAGACAGCAACGATGAGGCTTTCAGTAAAGGGGACATCCTGCGTGTCCTGCTGCATGAGCGCGCGGCGCTTGCCGGTGGCCAACTGAAGCGGGATTACACGGTGCTCAAGGTTATTGAGCACCGTACGGCCGCAAGACAGCTTCGATTGCCGATGGGTTGAGCCCCTGCATAAGCTGTGGCGGAGGGTGACCGACCCAGCGGGAAGTGATGTAGGAGAGCGCTTCGGCGCTCTTTTTGTATGTCCCGCCCATTCGTCGAGACGACAAATTGCTACAGTGAGAGGGTACTGTGGGGTAGATAGGGGGCAACTTTTGGTGTTAAACATGTGTTGTCGCGCGAACTTGTATGTACTACATTTCGCGCCCAAAGATGAAAACTAAAGAGAGCGCCTGCTGATTGATGTCAGTGGGCCAGAGGCGCGAAATGAAAAAACTACCGGTACAGTTTAGATGCTATGCCGAATACGACCATGCGGTGAGCGCTTGGGTAGCTGTTTGTGTGGATCTAAGCCTTGGAGCTCAGGCAGACACGCTCCAGGAAGCCAAGGCAAAAATCCATGCTCAGATAAATGATTATTTCCAAGATGCACTGGATACGCGTTCTTGGTCAGAGGCACTGGAAATGCTTTCTCGCAAGGCCCCAATTTCCTTGGTGTATCGCTATCACACTATCAAGGCACGGCAAGGTATCGCAAATTTTGTCGGTAAGCATGTTGATGCTGTCCGCTTTAAGGATAGCGTGGAAGGACTCACGCTTCATGCAGCATAGTCATGGGGAAAAAGTACTCCCAGCCTCGATGCAGAGAGGTTAAGGCAATGCTGGAGCGCCTTGGGTTTGAGAAAATTGCCCAGAGATCCGGTAGCTCCCACGAAAAATACCGACATGAGTGCTTTATTGGCCGCTGCAGGAATGTCACTCTTGATTGCCACCATGCACCATTTAGCGACAGCTTAGTGAAGCTAATGTCGACGCAAATGGGGCTCTCTTCCAGAGAGTTCTTGCAAGCATGCTTCGATGATTGGAAGCCAGCATGAAGGCCGCATCAGCGGCCTTTTTTACGCCTACTACCTTCGAACCAGCATTCAGCACTGCTAAGCACAGAATTAAGTGGGTATCTAAGCGGGTATTGAATTGGGCATCTAAGGATATTTTCTTTACATATCATGACTATAAAATATAAATGCGATTTCTGCTGAGTAACAAATATTAGCGTCCGGGCTTGTCCATATTCATCCGTTAAATCCCGTAATATCATGTATTTATCAGGAATTTATTTCCGCCTCTATCCGCAGCTCTCCGCTGCTATCCGGTAAAAATGCGGGTATATTGATGGGTATCTGAATGCAGGTGCTCGCAATGCCGCTGACTGATACGAAGATCCGACTGGCCAAGCCAAGCTCAAAGCCGCTGAAGCTCACTGATGGTGGTGGTCTCTATGTTGAGATTACCGTCCATGGCTCTAAGCTTTGGCGGTACCGCTATCGCATAGACAGGAAAGAGAATGTCTTTGCTATCGGTGAGTATCCTGAGTTTGGTTTGGCTGATGCGCGCCGAGAGCGTGACGAGGCCAGGCTGCTTGTGAAGCAGGGCATACATCCTGCCCACCATCGTCGCGAGCAGCGAGAGCTTGCCGCCAGTGATCGCCTCAACAGCTTCCAAGCGATAGCAGACGATTGGATGGCTGTGCGTCTAAAGAAGCAACATCGCTCAGAAAAGTATCTTAGTGCTATCAAGGCATCATTGGAGAAGCACGCTTATCCAGATCTTGGGCGGATGGCCATCAAAGCGGTCAAGCCAGCGCATGTGCTGAAGATCATGAAACGGCTAGAGGTGGCCGGTCACGAAAGCATGGCGATCAAGGTGAAGGGCTGGATTTCGCAGGTGTTTAGCTACGCCATCATCAAGGGTCTGACGGACAATGATCCGACATACCCGCTGAAAAACGCCATCGAGCGACCCAAAACCACGCATGCAAGGCCTTTGAGCCCGGTTGAGATTGCTGATCTGGCAGGACGCTTGGCTCGCTACAAAGGGCGCATTGAGACGGTAAGGGCTATTCAGTTTCTCTTGTATGTCTTCCCGCGCCAAGCAGAGCTGAGAGCCGCCAAGGTTGGTCAGTTTGATTTGAAGGCTGCTCGTTGGGATGTGCCGGCCGAAATCATGAAGATGGGCGAGATGCACATTGTGCCGCTGAGCACGCAGGTAGTTCAGTTGCTCGGCGAGCTGATTCCCAAAAATGCCAAGCCAGATGACTTGGTTTTTCCGGGCTCAGATGGCAAGAGCAGCATGAGCGTCTCCACGATCAATGCAGCGCTGCGCTACATGGGCTATGCGCCTAAAGAGATCACTGGGCATGACTTCCGCGCCACGGCATCTACACACCTGAATGAGCTTGGGTACAGGTCTGACCTGATCGAGCGCCAGATGGCGCACAGCGAACGCAATCAGGTGAGAGCGGCATATAACCATGCCGAGTACCTGAAAGAGCGGCGAGCGATGATGCAGGCATGGGCGGACTACATTGATGCTGTGAGTGACAACGACTCAAAGGTTATTCCGATATATCGGAGCGTTTGACGCTCTACCAAATTGCCTGACCTAGCTCGACGGAGCGAAAGCGCGCATCCCTGGCGCGTTGGTCAGGCAACCTAACTCAGGGCTCGCCAAGGGGGCGATTATGTCAAAAGTAGATAAGTCTGGGGCATGGCAACAAGTTGATCGGTTGCGCGCTCTTCTCGAGAGCAGTGACGATAAAAATATTGCTCGGCTAGAGGCGTCATGGAAGTTATTGACTGATAGCCGGGCGACGCTAGATCGCGATGATGAGCTAGCAAATCTCTACTTTAGTCCGGCTACATACATGGCCAAGCTAGTAGAAAAAGGCGCGTACCCACCGCCAGAAATCCTTCTATGGTTAGCATCCCAAATTGATGAGTATGTTGAAGCAAAAGGCGAGAAGGATCTTGAGGTTTTACTCTTCGGATGTAGGACAAGAGGCTTGCATGGTGGGAATTATGCAGCAAGGGAGCGGGGCGCTAGAGGTAAGCTCGATTTGATTTTGAAGTTAGGCAAGATACGAGCCGAAAGCCCAGGCATAAGCTTGAGTTGTGCCTTAAATGCAGCAACTGCGGATGAGAAATTTGGTGACGTAGATGACTGTACTGACATTGATTCAACCCTTCGAACCCTGCGGGATCGTGGTTACACCAACGAGTTATTCACTCATAAAGATCCTGATCTTTGGTATGCAGAAGTGGTAGGAGAAAAGCGCTGATGCCCGGCACAGATGCTTTGTCACGCCATTTGCGTCTGCTCGTTGATCTCGAGGCCAATATCACCACAGAGCCGTCGCACAGTAGCCTGGTAAAAGAGTGGGAGGTCGCCATGAAGATGTTGGCCTATAGCCCAGAAGACTTCGCAATTCGTGGCGATAGGCCTCTTTTTGAAACATATGGCGATCATCCGTTACTCGCATTTTCTGCGCTCGTTAGAGGTGGGCTGTATCCGCCGCCAGAGCTGATGCTGTGGCTCTGCGCCGCCTATACGGAATACTTGAAAGGAGAGGGCGGCACTGAGATTGAGGAAGTGCTATTTGGCAAGGTAGAGCAGCGCAGAGGCGGTGGGCAGTATGCGCATCGGATATACCGGGATCGTGATCTAGCAGGGATCGTTGGCGGCCTCGAGGATCTAATCTCTGCCGATCCATGTGCTCTGAATCTTAAGGATGCAATAATCAATATTCTCCCGGGCAGCAGTCTGAAGCTAATAGATAGCTTGCTGCGCCGCTTGCGAGGGCTTGGAGTTAACCAAAAAAACTGGATAAAGATCTTGCGGCCTGATCTCGACGTAGAGGCCGCAGATGTCGCGGATGTTTTAACGCGTTATGGATCCGTGACGTAGTTTTTACTGAGTAGTAAAAAGCCACTGTACGCAGCAATCCGCCGCAGACCACTGGTGATTAACATGCAAAAGCTACTTCGCATTGATGCTGTAATTGAAACAACAGCTATCCGAAAAAGTTCAATTTACTCCCGCATAAA
>Ga0255100_1000445_pt1 | contig 16684 bp, 12 predicted proteins | sample Colum_Colum_RepB_2_FD_188449 | JGI IMG/M metagenome (GOLD analysis project Ga0255100, IMG submission 188449) | Freshwater microbial communities from Columbia River, Oregon, United States - Colum_Colum_RepB_8d | ecosystem: Environmental > Aquatic > Freshwater > River | place: USA: Oregon...
ACAGAAAATCCAGTCGGCCAGATGCGCCGTACTGGTCCAGATCTTCTGGCCATTGATCACCCAGTGATCACCATCAAGCACAGCCGAGGTGCGCAGGCTCGCCAGATCGCTGCCCGCGCCCGGCTCGGAGTAGCCCTGGCACCAGACGATGTCGCCGTTGAGCGTGGGCGCAATGAATTCGCGCTTCTGAGCCTCGGTGCCCATCTCGAGCAGGGTGGGCACCAGCATGTTGATGCCCTGTCCGCCGAGCCCCGGGCTCACCCGGGCCTGAGAGAACTCCTCGGCGAGGATGCGCGACTCCAGCAGATCCGGAGCATGCCCGGCGCCGCCGTATTCACGCGGAATGGTGCGGGCTGCATAGCCCTGCTCGATCAGCAGTCGCTGCCAGGCCTTGGCGGTGGCATCACGCGGGCCGCCTGCACGCGGGGCCCGATGACGATGGGTTTGAATGAAGCTGCGCACCTCGGCCCTGAAGGCGTCATAGCGCGGTCCGTAGTTCAGATCCATGAAGCACTCCGTATCAGGGCAGTCGGGCCAGAAGGTCTGGCCTGGCTCACGCGGCCACCGGCCCGAGCAGGGCATCGGCCAGTCGCCTGCGGTGATGGGTGGCGTCGCCAAAGCTGTGTTGCAGAAAGAGCGCACGCCGCAGGTGCAGCTGAGCATCGCACTCCCAGGTAAAGCCAAAGCCACCGTGGAACTGCACGCCGCGATCACCCGCGAACACATAGCTGTCGCAGCATTCCACCTTGGCCATGCGCAGGGCCACCTCGCGCTGGGCGGGGTTTACACCGGCTCCAACCCCTGCTCCAGAAACCGAAGCTGAAGCCGCAGCCGAAGCCGAAGTCGACATCAGCGTGGCGGCATGCGCCACATGCGAGCGCGAGCGCTCCAGCCCGACCAGGATGTCGGCACTGGTGTGCTTGAGTGACTGATAGCTGCCAATCTTGCGACCAAAGGTGGTGCGCAGGTTGAGGTAATCGACGATGACGGCCAGTGCTGCTGCAATGCCCCCCGCCGCTTCGGCGCTCGTGAGCAGCAGGCCAGCCTCGCGCACCGCCTGCAAGGCCTGCACCGCCGCTTCGCCCTGAATGAGGGCTGATTCGGGCAGCTGCACCCCCTGCAGATCGAGGCGATAGCAGCGGCGGGTTTCATCGATCACCGTCTCACGCGTGATGCGCCCCGAACCCAGTGCATCGGCCGGCACCAGGGCCAGAGCCGGGGCGCCGTCGATCTCCAGGGCCACCACCACCAGCGCAGCCACCGCGGCATCGGCCACGAGCGTCTTGACGCCCGAGAGGGTGACCCTCCCCGGTGAACTGACCCGAGCCTGGGCGCCGAATTCGGCCAGCCGCCAATCACCGTCCTCTTCAAGCAGCGCCACGGTGGCGCACTGCCCGGCGGCAATGCGCGTAAGCCACAGCGCCTGAGCCGCTTCGCCTGCACCCGCCTGAAGAGCCGCCACGGCCAGCTGGGTGCTCACAAAGGGCGTGGCGAGCAGATGCCGGCCCATGCATTCGGTGAGCGTGGCCGCCTCACCCAGACTCAGGCCCGCACCGCCATGGGCCTCGGCAACGCACAGGCCGGGCCAGCCGAGCTCAGTCATGCGCTGCCAGACCTGGGCGTCAAAACCGGTCTCGGTGGTCATGAGTTCGCGCACCCGCGCAATGGGCGATTGCTCGCGGCAAAAGGTCATGGCTGCATCGAGCAGCATGGCCTGTTCGTCGGAGCACTCGATCTGACGGGAGAGCACCACAGCGTTTGACATGGCTCAGTCCTTGGGCAGGCCGAGCACCCGCTCGCCCACGATATTGGCCTGAATCTGGCTCGTGCCTCCACCGATCGTGGAAGCAAACGAATTGAAATAGGCACGCTGCCATTTGCCGCCTTCGATGGCCTGGGCATCGCCCACCCAGCGCACCGCATGCGCGCCCTGCAGCGACAGCGCAAACTGCAGCAGACGACGCTTGTGCTCGCTCACGCGCAGCTTGTTGGACAGCGCAATCGCCTGCGGTCGCTCGCTGCACAGGGCCGGATGGGCTGCACGCGCCGTGCACAGGCGATCGCCCTGATCCTCGAGCATGAAGCGCACGAGCTGGTCGCGAATGAGAGGGTCCTCAATTGCAGGGCGGCCATCGCGGCGCGCCGTGCGGGCCATGGCCACGACATCGTCCACGCTGAGAACCATCCGCGACAGGCCGCCGGCCTGTCCGCCGGTGGCGCCCCGCTCGAAGGTGAGCGTGAGCATGGCGATCTTCCAGCCTTCGCCCTCGCGACCCATCAGGCAACTGGCCGGTACACGCGCATCGCGAAAGAAAGTCTGATTGAATCCAAACTCACCCGTGAGCTTGCGAATCGGGCGAGCCTCGATGCCCGGGGCATCCATGGGCACCAGAAAGAACGACAGCCCGGAGTAGCGCGGCGCGTCGGGGTTGGTGCGCGCGAGCAGGATCATGTACTTGGCATAGCTGCCCAGGCTCGTCCAGATCTTGGAGCCATTGAGCACGTAATGATCTCCATCGCGCACCGCGCGGGTCTGGCTGTTGGCCAGATCCGAGCCCTGGTCGGGTTCGGAAAATCCCTGGCACCAGATCTCGTCGCCACTGAGAATGCCCGGGATGTAGCGCCGTTTTTCGGCCTCGCTGCCGATCGCCAGAATCAGCGGCCCGGCCCAGTTCAGGCCGATGGTGTTGGGCACGAAAGGCACCTTGAGGCGGGCCATCTCGGCATTGACGATGTCCTGATAGACCTGCGGCCGCCCCCCGCCACCGTATTCGCGCGGCCAGGCCATGCCGAGGTAACCCGCCTGATAGACCATGCGCTGCCAGTCGCGCAGGTATTCAAACTGCTCGTCGGTACCCACCTCCATGAACGATTCGGGCAACAGGAAGGGCGGGGGTGCCGGACGGTGGTCGGTGAGCCACTGCGCCACCTCGGCCCGAAACGCGGCAAGCGCCTGATCGTCGGTGGGCCAGGCACCGACCTGGGGATTGGCGATGGATTCGATTGCGGCAGCCATCTCAGTCTCCCTGCATCCAGGACGGTTTGCGCTTTTCGCGAAAGGCCGCCATGCCCTCCTGCCCTTCAGGCGAGACGAACATCTTGCGACTCCACACCGACATCTCTTCAAAGCCTTCGTCACGGGGCAACTGCTGCACCCGACGCACCAGCCGCTTGCACTCGGCCACGGCGATCGGCCCGCCGGCCCGGATCATGTCGATCTCTTCCTGCACCGCGGCGCGCAGCTGATCCGCCGGCACGGCCCGATGGGCCAGGCCGAAGGCCACCGCCTGCTCACCACTGAAGCGCTCGCCCGTAATGAAGAGCTTCATGGCGTGATGGGTGCCAAGCTTGGGGACGCAGACCACCGAGATCACGGCCGGGATCACGCCGATGCGCACTTCAGAAAAACTGAAGGGTGCGTCTTGCACGGCAATCACGATGTCGCCCGCGCCCACCAGGCCCAGCCCGCCCGCAAACGCAGCGCCATTGACCGCAATGATCACAGGCTTGGGGCTGTCCTGCATGCGCGCCAGAATTTCGGCGAGCGATACCGAGGTCTTGCCCTCGGTGGCCGAGCCCGGGGGATTCTTGAGATCGGCCCCGGCACAGAAGGCCGGGCCATTGCCGGTGATCACAATGCAGCGGGCCTGGGGATCGGCCTGGGCCGCGTCGAAGTGCGCCGCCAGTTCATTGACAAGCACCGCTGAGAGCGCATTGCGATTCTCGGGGCGATTCAACGTGATCCAGGCGGCACCCTGCTCCACCCGATACCGGGTGGCCTGCTGTCCGGGCTCCGATGCAACAGCGCCAGAAGGGGCCGCGACAGGCGAAGCCGCTGAAGCAGCAGAGGCGTTTGAAGCACCTGACGAATTGGGGGGCAGGGCGGCATTCGACATGACTCAGGCTCCTCAGGCTTTTTTCTCGTCGAGCATGACGAGCATGGCGCCGTTGGCCACCTGCTCGTTTTCGCCCACATTCACGGACTTGACCGTGCCATCGGTGGGCGCGGTGATGCGGTGCTCCATCTTCATGGCCTCGAGCACCAGCAGCAGCTGACCCTTTTCAACGGTCTGGCCCGCCTTGACCGCGATCGACAGCACCCGACCCGGCATGGGCGCCATGAGACCGCCCCGGAAATCGGCCCGGTCGGCCTTCGGAAAGCGCGGCAGTTCGATGAACTCGAGATCACCGAAGCGCCCGTGCACCAACACCCGATCCTGCAGGCGACTCACGGCCACCGTGCTGCGCACGCCGTCGAGTTCGAGTTCGATGTCGGTCGCACTTGTGCGCATCACCACCGCGCGATGGTCCTCGCCAGAAGCCTGGATCAGGTAGCTGCCATCACGCTGCTGCACATAGCTCACCGCCAGATCGCTGTCGGCGTTGCGCACGCCCTTGTCGCGAAAGGCCACCTTCTGGGGCGGCATCCTGGAGTTGCGCCAGCCCCCGGGCACGGCGGGCAGCACCCGGGCACTCGCGCGTCGCTGAGCGCGGGCGTGCAGGGCTGCAGCCACCGCGGCCATCAGCCGATCCTGGGCAGGCACGGCCCGGATCGGTGCGGGCTTGACCCGCTCGATGAAGTCAGTGGTGGTGTCGCCGGCCAGGAACTCGGGTGTACGCAGCACCGAGACCAGGAAATCGCGATTGGAGGTGATGCCCTGCAGGCGGGTCTGCTCAAGCACCCGCGCAAGACGGGACGCTGCCTCGCGGCGAGTGGGCGCCTTCACGATCACCTTGGCGATCATGGGATCGAATTCGATGGCAATCGCACTGCCCGATTCAATGCCCGAATCAAAGCGCACACCCTCGCCCGCCGCAGGCACCCAGACATCGACCGTGCCCGGGGTGGGCAGGAACTGTCGGGCCGGGTTCTCGGCGCACAGTCGGGCTTCAATCGCATGGCCGTCGATGCGCAGATCCGACTGGCTGTAGCCCAGTGCCTCGCCCTCGGCGATGCGCAACTGCTCGCGCACGAGATCGAGTCCGGTGATGGCCTCGGTGACCGGATGCTCCACCTGCAGCCGGGTGTTGACCTCCAGAAAGAAGAACTCCTCGCCCGAGAGCAGGAACTCCACGGTGCCGGCCGAGTGATAGCGGATGGCCCGCACCGCATCGAGTGCGGCTTTGCCCATGCGCTCGCGCAGGGCCGGCGTCATGGCCGGCGAAGGCGCCTCTTCGATGATCTTCTGGTGGCGCCGCTGGATGGAGCACTCGCGTTCGAACAGATGCACGAGATTGCCGTGCAGGTCGCCCAGCACCTGCACCTCCACATGGCGCGACTGGGTGAGCCAGCGCTCCAGAAAGACCGTGCCATTGCCAAAGGCGGCCTTGGCCTCGCGCCGGGCGCCATCAATGGCCTGAGCCAGACCGGCGGGCGACTCGACGATGCGCATGCCGCGCCCACCACCGCCGCCCGATGCCTTGATCAACACCGGATAGCCGATGCGCTCGGCTGCCGCCGTGGCGTCTTCGCCTTCGACCAGTTCGTGGGCCTGCAGCGTGGGCACGCCCACCTTCTGCATGAGGTGCTTGGCTGCGAGCTTGTCGCCGATGCCTCGAATGGCTTCGGGCGAAGGCCCGACCCAGGTCAGACCGGCATCGATCACGGCTTGTGCAAAGCCTGCGTTCTCGGACAGAAAGCCATAGCCCGGATGCACCGCATCGGCACCGCTTCGGCGACAGGCATCGATCACCTTGCCAATGTCGAGATAGGTCTGTGCCGAGGTGCGCCCATGCAGGGCGACCGCCATGTCGGCCTCGCGCACGAAGGGTGCATCGACATCGCCATCGGCATGAATGGCTACCGTGGACAGGCCCATGGCATGGGCCGTGCGGAAAATGCGCCGGGCGATCTCGCCCCGATTGGCGACCAGCAGGCGGCGAATCGGCTTCACGCCGTTCGGGGCCCCGTTTACATGCGCCATGTGCCGTACTCCTTCGTGCCCACCACGGCCTTGTTGTGACAGGCCGACAATGCAATCCCGATGACCGTGCGCGTATCGCGCGGATCGATCATCCCGTCGTCCGAGATTCGCGAGGTGGCGTACAGCCCCTTGGATCGCTCCTCGGCCCAGTGCTCCACCACCGCCACGCGCTTGTCGTTGGCGGCTTCGTCAAACACCTCGCCACGGCGCTCGGTGGCGGCGCGCTGCACGATGGTCATGACGCCAGCCATCTGCTTGGGGCCCATGACCGCAATCTTGGCGGTCGGCCAGATGAAGGTGAAGCGCGGCCCGAAGGCGCGCCCGCTCATGCCGTAGTTGCCGGCACCATACGAAGCGCCCACGACCACCGAGATGTGCGGCACGGTGGAGTTGGACACCGCGTTGATCATCTTGGAGCCGTTCTTGGTGATGCCGTTCTGCTCGAAGTCGGTGCCCACCAGAAAGCCGGTGATGTTGTGCAGGAAGATGAGCGGCACATCGATCTGGTTGCACAGCTGGATGAACTGCGCGGCTTTTTCGGCCGACTCCGGAAAAAGCGCGCCGTTGTTGCCCAGGATGCCCACCGGAAATCCGTGCACCGAGGCCCAGCCCGTGACCAGCGTGGGGCCGTACAGGGGCTTGAACTCCTCAAAGCGCGAGCCATCCACGACACGCGCAATCACCTCGCGCATGTCGAAGGGTCGGCGCAGATCCTTGGAGACAATGCCCAGCAGTTCCTCGCTGCTGTAGAGCGGCTCATCGGCCGGCAGCGTGGGGCCGGGGCCCTGCTTGCGCCAGTTCAGGTGCGCCACCACATCGCGGCACATGCGAATGCCGTCCATCTCGTCTTCTGCGAGGTAATCCCCCAGCCCCGAGATCGTGCAGTGCATCTGGGCGCCGCCCAGGCTTTCTTCGTCGGCATCTTCGCCGGTGGCCATCTTGACCAGCGGCGGACCGCCCAGAAAGACCTTGGATTGCCCGCGGATGAAGATGTTGTAGTCACTCATGCCCGGCTGGTACGCACCACCGGCCGTGGAGGCACCAAAGACCACCGAGATGGTCGGGATGCGCAGCTTGGAGAGCTCGGTGATCTCGTAGAACAGCCGGCCCGACTCGGCAAAGTGATCGGTGTCACGGCGCATGGCCTTTTCAGGATCCCCATCGGCCTCACCGCGCAGGTCAGCGCCCGCCGACTCCACAAACTGCACATAGGGCATGCGGTTTTCGCGCGCGATCTGCAGGCCGCGCATCAGCTTCTTGGCATTGAAGGCATTGAAGGCCCCTGCACGCACGGACGGATCGTGGCCCAGGATCACGCACTCCACGCCCTCGATCACGCCAATCCCCACCACGAACCCGGAGCCCACCGTGAAGTTGGAGCGCCAGGCCGCGAGCGGGCTGATCTCAAGAAAAGGCGAATCGGGGTCGAGCACCATGGCAATGCGCTCGCGAAGCGGCATCTTGCCTCGCGCACGCAACCGCGCCATGGCCTCCTCGCCGCCCCCGGCGGCCACTTCCTCGTGCAGCGCATCGAGCTGTGCGAGGGTTTCGAGCATCTCGTCGCGGTTGGCCACGAACTGCTCCGAACGCAAGTCCAGGGTGGACTCGATGACAGGCATGAAAGGTCTCCGAAAAAATTCTTCTGGATGTTGCTGGATTCTCTTGGGGTACGGCTGAACACTCGGGCTCGTGCCGTACTCAGCGGCGTAAACGCCGCCGGTCAAGCCATCCGGGTCTCAGGTCACCATGGCCTTCTGAAACGCAGGCCGCGCACTGATGCGATCCCAGTAGCGGGCGATGTTGGGCGTGAACACTTCTTCGATACCGAGCTCGCGAGCCAGCACCAGCGCATAGGCCACGGCAATGTCGGCCACGGTGAACCGGCCTGCACAGAGGTAGTCCTGCTCGGCAAGCGCCGATTCCACGCTGCGCATGCGCGCCAGAAACCACTTGCGATAGTCGCCGGCCACCTGCGGGTTGCGTCGCTCGGGCGGCTCGAGCCGCTCATAGCGCAGCACCAGCGTCTGCGGAAACGTGAAGGTGGCATCGCTGCGATGCAGCCAGTTGAGGTAGGCGCCGTAGGCGGGTTCATCAGGGCGCACCGCCAGCGGCGTGGGGCCATGGCGCTCCGCCAGGTACTGGCAGATCGCTGCCGATTCGGTGAGCACCGTGTCGCCATCCACCAGGCAGGGAATGGTGCCCAGCGGATTGATCTGCAGATAGTCCTTGTGATGCACGCGGGGCGGAAACTTCATCGTGACCAGCTCGTGGTCGATGCCCAGCTCGTAGAGCGTCCAGAGGGCGCGCATGGAGCGCGCGCGGGTGCAGTGATACAGAACGGGTCGGCTCATGATCGCTTCAGGGCTGAGTCATCGCGCCAGGGCGAGAGTTGGTGGGCATAGACCTCGGGGCCATTGCGAAAGTGCGCAGCCTCTTCGAGGGTTTCGATGAACGGCATGTCGGCCGGATAGAGCGCATCGCCCCGCGGGCGCGGACCCGACTTGGATACATGGCCCCAGAGCCGATGGCCCACCACCTCTTCGGCCACCGCCACGGCCTCGATCAGCTTGTCGAGCTTGAATCCCGTCTCGATGCCCATCTCGTGGCACAGATCGACCAGATCTTCAGTGGGCACGTGGCCTGCCGAGCGGCCGTTGCCCGAGTAGGGGCAGCCCCCCATGCCGCCCAGGCAGGTGTCGAACTCCCGCGCGCCAAGCTGCAGGGCCTCGTAGTAGCTTGCGATCGTGCTGCCCCGCTGGTTGTGCAGGTGCATGTGAAAGTCGGTGATCTGCGGCCAGCGCTCGCGGATGGCCGTGATGGTCTCGCGTACCAGGTGCGGCAGGTTCCAGCCCATGGCCTCGAGGAAGGACACGCGCGTGACCGTGATGCCGGCGTCTTTCCAGGTCTGGATCATGCGCTCGAGCAGGGCCATGCGCTGCTGCAGACTGAAGGGCCCTTCGAAGTTCGATCCAAAGGGATTGCCGATGCCCACCGACGCCTCGGTCGCGCCCTTGTCGGCCGCCGCCTTCACGGTGGCCTGCAGGGCCTCGAGCTGCTGGGCCTGGCTGCGGTTGTAGTTGCGCCGTGCAAAGGTGTCGCACAGCTCCACATTGGTCTGGGGCAGCCGGTTGCGCTTGCGCACATCGATCTTCGGAAAGTACTTGTCGGCCCGGTCGTAGCCCGCCTTGTTGAACACCGCCGCCGTGTAGCGAATGCCCGGACGTGGCACGAAGCGCTCGGCAATCTCTTCGATGCAGGCCATCTGAGGCGTCCATTTCGGATGCGCAAACGATCCGATGGAGATCACCTTCGCGCCGGTTTCGCCCAGGGCATCGAGCAGGCGCAGCTTGGCCTCGACCGGGATCGAGGCACTCTCGATCTGCAGGCCTTCGCGCATGGTGTCGTCGGTGATGGTGACCGAGGTGGGAATCAGGCTCATGGTTGCGGTCCTGAGGATGGGTTGAGAGGCAGGAAGACCAGAAGGCTTCTGACAGGCTGTGGCGGTTTGAAGGATCAATGAGCCGGCAGGCAGGTCCGATGGCGCAGCACCTGTCCGGCACGCGCACCGGTGAACTCGCCATCCAGGACATTGACCTGGCCATTGACGAGCGTGGCCTTGTAACCCCGCGCCCGCTGGATGTAGCGGATCGCTCCGCCCGGCAGATCGCTCACCACCTGCGGATGGAGCTCCGAAAGCTGCTCATAGTCGATCAGGTTGATGTCAGCGCGCAGCCCCGGCGCAATGCGGCCCCGATCCTGCAGGCCGATGACCGCGGCCGGCGCACTGGTGATGCGGCGTACGGCCTCGGGCAGGCTGTAGAGGCCCTTGGTGCGGGCCCAGTGCGAGAGGATGAAGGTGGCCCAGCCCGAATCCATGACCTGTGACACATGCGCACCGGCATCACCGAGCCCAGGCAGACAATTGGGGCTGCTGATCAGGTGGGCCAGCGCGTCCATGTCGGGATTGAACATGCGCAGCGTGAAGAGCTGGCGACCCTGGGTCTGCAGGGTCATGCGCATGAAGGTCTCGATCCAGTGCTCGCCGCGTGCCGCCGCCATGGCGAGCAGCTGGCATTCGCTGCCGGCGGCGTAGTCGGGCACCGGGCCATCGCCCAGATAGAACACCCGCTCGATGCTGGCCCCCAGGATGTTGGGAAAGCCCAGTTCCTTGGCCTCCTGAATGAGCACGGCGCGTTTGGCCTCGTCTTGCACCGTGGCCCAGCGCTGCTCGAAGGGCATGGCCCGCAGGGCCTTCCAGGCTTCGCCCCGGGTGGCAATCGGCAGACTGGTCTGCAATCCGAAGATCAGGCCCGAGCTGCGCACGAGCGCCAGGCCCGTGATGTCGCGCCCCGCGCACAGGGCCTCAAGGTCGCTGCGCCGCTGCGCCGCGCGCGAGGCATCGGGCCCCACGTTGTAGCTGAAGAGCACGCGGCTGCCGTTGTCGGACATGGCGCGCAGCACATCGAACTCGGCGCCCACCGCCTGCATCAGGCCCTTGCGGGGTGCGACCACGCGGGCGATCTCGGCAAGCTCAATGGTGTCGGCGAAGGTGCCGGGAATGGCGCGACCGTCGGGCAGCTTGTGGGCTGCAAACCGGTTGGTGGAAAAGCCCACCGCGCCGCGGTCGATGGACTCACCCACCAGGCGAGCCATGGCGGCGCGCTCCTCGGCGGTGGCCTGCTCCTCAACCGCGCGCTCGCCCATCACATAAAAGCGCAACGCACTGTGGCCCACCAGGCCGGCGATGTTGATGCCGGGCTGCAGACGCTCGATGGCATCGAGATAGCCGCCATAGTCTTCCCAGTCCCAGGGCAGGCCCGAGAGGATGGCCTCGCGCGGAATGTCCTCCACCGTTTCCATCATGGCGGCGAGCAGGCCGCGATCCTGGGGCTTGCAGGGTGCGAAGGTCACGCCACAATTGCCCAGCAGCGCCGTGGTCACGCCGTGCCAGCTGATGGGGGTGCAGGCCGGATCCCAGCCGATCTGGGCATCGAGGTGGGTATGGATGTCGACAAAACCCGGCGTGACCAGCAGACCGTCGGCATCGAGCTCGCGGTGGCCCTTGCCACTCACGGTTCCGACCTCGGTGATGGTGCTGCCGTTGATGGCGATATCGCCGGAGAACACCTCAGCGCCGCTGCCGTCGGCAATGCGGCCGCCCCGGATGACAAGATCGTGGGCCATGCGAGTCTCCCCCTGGTTCGGGTGGTTGGGATGTGGTCTGACGCAGGTTACCGGTGAGTCTGGAACCCTGACGGATGAGTTTAACCGAGGGACGCCGGAGTATTCTTGGCGGCTTCAGGCTGGATTCCGGGCAGGCCCTGACCGAATCCTCGCCGCTTCCGACCGGACCCACCCACCATGACCTACGCCCATCTCGAAACCACCCTGCATCAGGGGGTGGCCGTCATCTGGATGAACCGCCCGCAGATCCGCAATGCGCTGAGCGCGGCCCTGATTGCCGAACTGACCGATGCGGTCAGCGCAGCCTCCGAAGACCCCCAGGTGCGCGCCATCGTGCTGGCGGGCCGAGGCACGGCCTTTTGTGCGGGTGCGGATCTCAACTGGATGAAGGAGGCCTCAACCTACACCCCTGCCCAGAACGAGGCCGACTCGGCCAAGCTCGCAGCCCTGCTGCGCTGCATTGCGGAATCACCCAAGCCCACGATTGCCCGGGTCCATGGGCCCGCCTTTGCCGGCGGCCTGGGGCTGGTCACCGCCTGCGACATCGCGGTGGCGGCTTTCGAGGCGCGCTTTTGCCTGACCGAAGTGCGCATCGGCCTGATTCCGGCCATGATCAGCCCCTACGTGGTCCGGGCGATGGGCGCGCGCAATGCGAGCCGGTATTTCCTGACGGCCGAGGTGTTTGAGGCGTCGGATGCCTACCGCATGGGCGTGGTGCAGGAGATCGTGCCAGCCGAGGAACTCGATGCAGCCGTGAACCGGATGCTCGGCCTGCTGCTGCTGGGTGGACCGCAATCCATGGCCGAGACCAAGCGTCTGATACGCGATGTGACGGCCCGGCCGGTGGATGACGCCCTGGCCCTGGACACCGCCCAACGTCTGGCCCGCATTCGGGCCAGCGATGAAGGCCGCGAAGGCATCGCCTCGTTTCTTGAAAAACGAAAACCGGCCTGGGTGCCCCCGGAAGGCTGACTCAGCCGCGCACGAAGGCCGTGACCAGCGGCTCATCTCCCACCTGCCGGCTCCAGTGGCCATGCACGGCCGGATCAAACACGGCGCCTGCCGGCAGAACATCGGCCGAGTAGAAATGCTCGCCCGGCCCGAAGATTCGCGAGCTTCCATCCTGCAGGCCGATCTCCATGCGGCCTTGCAGGACGAACAGCCACTGCGGATGGCCCGTGCAATGAAAGCTGCTGCGAAAGCCCACCGGACTCTGACGCAACTGCAGGCCGGTGGCGCTGTGCCAGGCAGACAGCCTCGCCTGGGGCGTGCCCTCGGTGAGGGCCACCGGTTCATCACGAAAGCGGGCCCGGCCATCGTGGTCGGTAAACAGCACCACGCGAGTGAAAACGGGCAGGTCAGTGGGTTCGGTCATGAAGGCTTGCTCCTGGGGTGATGGGCTGACGAAGACAGGACTCGCCGTGGTCGGTCGCGTTATTCTCACGCCATGTTCGAGAAAATCCTGATCGCCAACCGCGGTGAGATCGCATGCCGGGTCGCCGCGACCGCCCACCGGCTGGGTGTCCGCACCGTTGCCGTCTACTCCGATGCCGATGCGCGCGCCCAGCATGTGCTGGCCTGCAACGAAGCGATCCGGCTCGGCCCGGCACCAGCGCGTGAATCCTACCTGCTGGGCGAGGCCATCATCGCGGCCGCCCTGCGCACCGGCGCGCAGGCCATTCATCCGGGTTACGGTTTTCTGTCCGAGAACGAAGCCTTCGCCCAGGCCTGTCTCGATGCCGGTCTGGTGTTCATCGGCCCGCCACCCTCGGCGATCCGGGCCATGGGCCTGAAAGCGGAGTCCAAGCGCCTGATGCAGGCAGCGGGCGTGCCGCTCATTCCGGGTTATCACGGCGCCGATCAGAGCGACGCGCTGCTGGCCACTGAGGCGCAGCGCATCGGCCTGCCCCTGATCATCAAGGCCAGCGCCGGCGGCGGCGGCAAGGGCATGCGCATCGTGCGCGAGGCCGCCGAATTCGATGCGCTGCTCGCCTCGTGCCGGCGCGAGGCCCAGGCCAGTTTCGGCAACGATGCCGTACTGCTCGAGCGCTATGCCAGCAAGCCCCGTCATATTGAAATTCAGGTCTTTGCCGATAGCCAGGGCAACGCCGTCTCGCTCTTCGAGCGCGACTGCTCAGTACAGCGGCGCCACCAGAAGGTGATCGAAGAAGCCCCCGCACCGGGCCTCAGCCCAGAGCGCCGTGCAGCGATGGGCGAAGCGGCAGTGGCCGCAGCTCGCGCCGTGGGCTATGTGGGCGCAGGGACGGTCGAGTTCATTGTTGATGCCCAGGGTGACTTCTACTTCATGGAGATGAACACCCGCCTGCAGGTGGAGCATCCGGTGACCGAAATGATCACTGGACTCGATCTGGTGGAGTGGCAACTGCGCGTGGCATGCGGCGAGCCACTGCCCCTGCCACCCCAGGGGCTGGCCATTCGCGGACATGCGATCGAGGCGAGGGTCTATGCCGAATCGCCCGAGCGGGGCTTTCTGCCCTCGACCGGGCCGCTGCTGCACCTGCGCACGCCCGAGGCCGTGCGCTTTCAGGTCGGCGATGGCCCGCGGCCGGCCGCTGTTCGGATCGACTCGGGTGTGGCGCAGGGCGATGCCATCACGCCGCACTACGACCCGATGATCGCCAAGCTCATCGTCTGGGGTGAAGACCGGGCCGCCGCCCTGCAACGCATGCGCCTGGCCCTGAGCGACTGGGAGGTGGTGGGCCCGTCCACCAACCTCGCCTTTCTGGGCCGGCTGATGCGCTGCGCCTCGTTCGTGAATGCCGATCTCGATACCGCCCTGATCGAACGCGAGCAGCAGGCGCTGGCTGCGCCCGAGGATGTACCTGATGCAAACGTACTGGCCGTGGCCGTGGCCGCCGTGCTGGTGCGCGAATCGCCCGCCGAGGCGCTGGGGTCAGTCCGTGCCCCGAATGACGTATCGGCTGATCCTGCACCCACCGACCCCTGGGCCGTGGCCGATGGCTTCCGGCTCTCGGGGCCTGCAGCGCGCAGCATCCGGCTGGCCCATGGCGAAACCGTACTGAGCCTGCGGGCTCAGCCCGCGCGCGCGGGTCTGGCCGCCGGATTCAGCGTGCATCTCGATGATCCGCAGGCGGCACAGCCCGAGACGCCCTGCGTGGCTGCCCTGGTGCGCCAGGGCAGCGAGCTGCGCGGGCTGCTCGGCGCCCAACGCTTTACCGCGCGTGCGGTCTGGCAGGACGACCTGCTGCACCTCCTGCTCGAAGGCCGTCACTGGCGACTGCGCCATATTCAGCCGCTGGCCTCGGGCAACAGCAGCGCCCCCGATGCCGGCAGCCTCACCGCCCCCATGCCTGGCAAGGTGATCAGCCTGCAGGTGGCCGAGGGCGACACCGTGCGCAAGGGCCAGGCCCTGCTCGTGATGGAGGCCATGAAAATGGAGCACACCATCGCCGCACCCTTTGACGGTCGCGTGGAGCGTCTGCCGTTTGCGCTCGGCGATCAGGTGCCCGAGGGCGCGGCCCTGGCGGTTCTTCGCGCGGGCTGATCCATGCGGATTGCCGTCGCGCGGCTGTGGTTCGAGGGCAACCGCTTTGCGCCCGGCCTGACGGATAGGGCGTGCTTTGCGCGCCGCGAATGGCTGCAGGGGCAAGCCGCTCTCGATCGCTTTCGGGATACGGCCACCGAGCTCGCGGCGGTGGCGGCCCTGCAGCAGGCCCGGCCCGAGTGGGACATTCAGGTGCTTCGCTGCGCCTCGGCCGAGCCTGGCCCGCCGATCGATGATGCGGTCTTTGAGACCTGGCTGCGGGAGGTGCTCGAGGGTCTGTCGCGTCTTCAGCCCGATGGCGTCTACCTCTCCCTGCATGGCGCGGCCATCACCGCGCACTGCGAGAATCCCGACCTCACCCTCGTACAGCGGGTGCGCGCGCAGATCGGCGCGAACACACCGCTCGTGGCGAGTTTTGATCTGCATGGCAACCTGCATCCACAGATGGTTCAGTTGCTGGATTTCGCCACGGTGTATCGGTGCTACCCCCACACCGACATGCGCGAGACTGCCGAGCGGGCGCTGGTGGTGCTCTGTCAGCGCCTGGCGGGACGCGGCCGGCCGGTGGGCTGTCTGCTGCCGCTGGGGCAGATGGTGCCCAGCTTCAACATGCGCACGGCCCAGGGGCCCATGGCCGAAGTGCAGGCCCTGGCCCGCAGCATCGAGTCCGAGGCGGACAACGGCGTATTCGACGTGGGCGTGTTTGGCGGCTTTCCGTATGCCGACACACCCGACACCGGGGCCAGCGTCATGGCCTGGGCGTGGCCTGCACAGGCCAGCAAAAAGGCTGCAGCCCGAGCCGGCAAGATGACGCACCTGCGGGCGGCGCAGACCGTGCTCCATGCCCTGCGAGAGCGCCTGCCGCGGTTCGAGCCCCAACTGTGCTCACCTGATGAAGGCATCGCGCGCGCGCTGTCCTCGCCCGACGGACTGGTTGCAGTCACGGATCCGGGCGATAACCCCGCCTCGGGCGGCGTGGCCGATACCCCGGCACTTTTTGCGCAGTTGCTCAGGCTGCGCCGAACCCAGGGGCATGCCGTCCACCGTCTGCCGGCAGGCAGCCTCTGGTTTGCCTTCTTTGCCGATCCGGCCCTGGTTGCGCGGGCGCGCACCGCGGGGGTGGGTGCCGTGATGAGCGTTCAGTTGGGCGCCCAGCGCGATACGCGCTTCGGGCCACCCGTGTCTGCACAGGCACAGGTCGTGCGGCTCACCGAGGGTCGCTTCATCAATGACGGGCCGATGGAGCGCGGCACACCGGTGGACGCCGGCGGCTCGGTGGTCCTCGACATCGAGGGCATCCAGGTGATCGTGACGCAGGCCGTGGTCTTTGCCAACGATCCGGCGTTCTTCACCCTGCATGGTCTGGTGTTCGAGCAGACCCGTCTGCTGTGCGTCAAGGCCAAGAATCATTTCAGAGGCGCCTTCGAGTCACGGTGCGTGGCCATCATCGATGTGGACTGCCCGGGCCCTGCAGCCGCCGATCTCAACAGCCTGCCGTTTCGCCACCGGCCCCCACCACCGCCCTCGCCTGCAGCCTGAGGATTCACCCGGGCATGTCCCTTGCCGGATCGGAGCATTCGAAGCCCCGCCTCTGGAGTGCATGACCATGGTTGTTGCCGCCCGCCCGGAACACGCCGAACCCGCTGTGATGGCCCCGATCGGCGCGGGCCCGCTGATGCCTGCCACCGCACAATTGATGATTGCCGCCTGGCAGCGCAGCGTGGCCCTGCAGGCCGAGTGGATCGAAGACAGCCTCAAGCGGGCGCGCAATCACCGCGAGGTGCCGGCCCTGCAACGGCCGATGACCGACTGGAGTGAACCCGCCCTGCGCTATCTGATCGGCATGATGGCGCTCGGCCGCAGCACCCAGGATCAGCTGGTCTGCCTCACCTCGGCGAGCCTGCGCGGTGCACAGAGTGATGTAGAACGCCTGACGACCGAAGCCCGGCAGCAGGCCAGTCAGGCGAGCGCGGAGGCCGGGTCAGCCACGCAGTCGGCCTGGTCCTGCTGGATGCAGGGCCTGCGAAGCGCGCCCGGCCTGCCCCTGATG
>Ga0255100_1000446_pt1 | contig 16659 bp, 17 predicted proteins | sample Colum_Colum_RepB_2_FD_188449 | JGI IMG/M metagenome (GOLD analysis project Ga0255100, IMG submission 188449) | Freshwater microbial communities from Columbia River, Oregon, United States - Colum_Colum_RepB_8d | ecosystem: Environmental > Aquatic > Freshwater > River | place: USA: Oregon...
GGTCGGCACGCTGAGCGGCGAATTCGGCAGGCTGATTTCGCGGAAGTTGACGCCGAGCCTGGTCAGCTGGGCGATTGCTTCCTCGACCCTGGCGCGGACGCCAGGGGCCATGCCGTCCGCGAAGTATTCCTTCGGCAGGCCAATGGTCAGACCTTTGATCGAAGCACCGAGGCCGGTGACCAGGTCATCGACCGGACGCTCGACGCTGGTCGAATCCTTGGGATCGAAGCCGGACATCGCCTGCAGCACGTGGGCTGCGTCTTCGGCTGAGCGGGCGACCACGCCAGCCTGATCGAGGCTGGACGCGAACGCGATCATCCCGTAGCGCGACACCCGGCCGTAGGTCGGCTTGATGCCGGTGAGATTGGTCAGTGCAGCAGGCTGACGAATCGAGCCGCCGGTGTCGGTGGCGGTGGCGACGGGCGCCAGACCGGCCGCAACGCAGGCAACCGAACCGCCCGACGAACCACCCGGCACACGGGTCTTGTCCCAGGGATTGCTGACCGGTCCGTAGAACGAGGTTTCGTTCGACGAGCCCATCGCGAACTCGTCCATGTTCAGCTTGCCGAGCATGACCATGCCGGCGGCGTCGAGCTTTTCGACGATCGTCGCGTCGTATGGCGAGATGAACTTGTCGAGCATCCGCGAGCCGCAGGCGGTGCGGACGCCGGTGGTGCAGAAGATGTCCTTCTGGCCGAGCGGGATGCCGGTCAGGATGCCGGCGTCGCCAGCGGCAATCCGGGCATCGGCGGCATCGGCCTGCTTCAGCGCGCGTTCGGCGGTGACGGTGACATAGGAATTGATCGCGCCGTCGAAGCTGTCGATGCGCTTCAGGTAGGCCTGCGTCAGCTCGCGCGACGAGAACTTCTTTTCGCGCAGGCCGGCGGCCAGTTCTGCAATGGAATGCTTGTGCATGATTTCTCTATGAAAATCAGATTTATTCGGCAGGTTGAGCAACGCCACAGCGTTCGCTCCAACCCGACGAGCTATTGCGACACGGCTTCACCGTGTCGCAATAACGCTTATTCGATGACTTTGGGCACCAGGTACAGCCCGTCCTGCGTTTCCGGCGCGATCGCCTGATAGTCGTCGCGGCGGTCGGCTTCGCTGATCAGGTCCGGGCGCAGACGCTGGACCATGTCCAGCGGGTGCGCCATCGGGCTGACGCTGGCGGTGTCGGCCGACGACAGGCGATCGACCATGCCCAAGATGTCGGTCAGCTGGCGGGCGTACGGCTCGACCTGCTCGGGATTCAGCTGCAGCCGAGCCAGATGCGCGACCTGGCGGACTTGTTCGGGACTCAGGGACATGGCGATCGGGACGGGTGCGGAATGCGGGATCATTTCCGCTGCAGACACGCGGAAAAGCGGCGTTTTTAGAGTGGCGCGATGATAAACGATCGCGGGCGGCCAGCCGCAGCGCAACATGCACGGCGACCGCATGAGGTATATTTCTGCGCAATTCAGCGTTCGACGCCATCCCAGCGGTAGCTGCTCCAGCCGCTTCCGTTCGTGCGATCCGCGCCTTCCTCACGCTCTGTCCTTCGAAAAATCGCGATGTTCGACGCCGTCCGCCGCCTGTTTGTCAACGACCTTTCCATCGACCTCGGCACCGCGAACACGCTGGTTTACGTGCGCGACGAAGGGATCGTGCTGAACGAGCCTTCGGTGGTCGCGATCCGCCTTGATGGCCGCGGCGCAAAGAAGATCGAAGCCGTCGGCATCGACGCCAAGCGCATGCTCGGCCGCACGCCGACCAATATCTCGACGATCCGGCCGCTGCGCGACGGCGTGATCGCCGATTACACCGTGACCGAGAAGATGCTGACGCACTTCATCCGCAAGGTTCAGAAGGGCCGCGTGATGCGCCCGATGACCCGCGTGGTGGTCTGCGTGCCGTACGGCTCGACCCAGGTTGAGCGCCGCGCGATCAAGGAATCGGTGGAAAACGCCGGTGCCCGCAAGGTCTACGTGATCGAAGAGCCGATTGCCGCTGCACTCGGCGCCGGCATCCCGATTTCCGAAGCGCGCGGCTCGATGGTGGTCGACATCGGCGGTGGCACGTCCGAAGTGGCGGTGATCTCGCTGAATGGCATCGTCTACGCCGAATCGGTGCGCATCGGCGGCGACCGCTTCGACGAAGCGATCGTTTCGTACGTGCGTCGCCAGTACAACATGCTGATCGGCGAAGCCACGGCCGAGCGCATCAAGCAGGAAATCGGCACCGCGTTCCCGGGGCCGGAAGTGCAGGAAATCGACATCGTCGGCCGCCATCTGGCCGCCGGCGTGCCGCGCAACTTCACGATGAACTCCAACGAGATCCTCGATGCGCTGCAGGAACCGCTGGCCGGCATCGTCAAGGCGGTCAAGCAGGCGCTGGAGCGGACGCCGCCGGAACTGGGCAGCGACGTCGCCGAGCGCGGCATCGTGCTGACCGGCGGTGGCGCGCTGCTGCGCGATCTGGACAAGCTGATTTCGGAAGAAACCGGCCTGCCGGTGATCATTGCCGACGACCCGCTGACCTGCGTGGCGCGCGGCGGCGGCATGTTGCTGGACATGCTCGATCAGAAGGGCGACATCTACCTGATCGACTGAGATCCCGACGCGCCGGAGGCTGACCGTTTCCGGAACGTCAAGCGGCGCGATGTAAACGGTTGTAGGGCTGGCGCTCGCACCCTATTCTTCTGCGATTCCTGCACTCCGCTGCAGACGCTTTCTGCGCCCGGCCCTTGAACACCTCGCTTAGCGACTCCACGAGCAATTCGCTGTTCCTGCGCGGCCCCGCCCTCGGTGTCAAGCTGACGCTTCTGGTGTCGCTGTCGATCCTGCTGATGATGGGCGAGAACCGAGGCAACCCCCAGCTGCAGACAGCACGCCAGTGGCTGTCGTGGGCGCTGACGCCGATCACCTGGGCCGCCGCTTCGCCCGCCGAGGTGGTCGGCGGCGTCGATCACCTGCGCTCGCGCGAATCGCTGCTCAACGACAACCGCGAACTCCGCGAGCGCCTGCTGAAGCAGGATGCCCGCCTGCTGCGGCTGGAATCGCTGGAAGCCGAGAACATCCGCATCCGCGAACTGCTGGCGTCGTCGTCATCGCTGGAAGACCGGGTGCTGATCGCCGAAATCCTGGCCACCAGCCAGGATCCGTACCGCCACCAGATCGTGCTCAACAAGGGCGGTCGCGATGGCGTCTATCGCGGCCAGGCGCTGGTAGATGCCGACGGCATCATGGGCCAGATCGTGCAGGTCAATCCGGGTTCGTCGGTGGCGCTGCTGATCACCGATCCGGACCACGGCATTCCGGTGGAGATCAACCGCACCGGCCTGCAGACCATCGCGCTCGGTCGCGGCGACGGTCACGGCCTGTCGCTGCCGTATCTGCCGGGCAACGCCGACGTGAAAGTGGGCGATCTGCTGGTGACCTCCGGGCTCGGCGGGCGCTTCCCGGCGGGCTATCCGGTCGGCACCGTCCACGAGCTCAAGCACGCCGGCGGCGAAAGTTTCATGGAAGCCATCGCTTACCCGAAAGCCAAGCTCAGCCAGGGCCGACAGGCGCTGCTGGTCTGGAGTGAACGGGCGCTGCCGTCCTCGGGCACCGACGACGAGCCGATCGCCGTGCCGATCGATCTGCCGGTCAAGCCCGAAAGCCGTTCGCCAGCCACCCCGGCAGCGGCGCCGGCGCCAGTACCGGCAGCGGCTTCGAATCCGACTTCGGCACCCGCTGCGACAACGACCACCACGCCACCGGTGCCGCCGAGCGCCGCTGCAACGCCGCCCGCCGCGCCTCCCGCCGGCAAAACGGCGGCCCCACCGGCGCTCGCGCCGAAACCGGGCACGCCGTGATCACTTCGCTCGGCTACTTGGCCAGCCTGGTACTGGCGCTGCTGCTGCAGATCGTCGAACTGCCGGAATGGCTGGCGATTGCACGGCCGGCCTGGCCGCTGCTGGTGATCGGCTACTGGGCGCTGTACGCGCCGAATGCACCGGTCATCGCATCGGCGTGGCTGCTCGGCATCTGCTGCGATGTGCTGCTCAATGCGCCGCTCGGCCAGCATGCGCTCGGCCTGGTGGTGGTTGCCTTCCTGATAAGGCGGCTGTCCGGCATCTACACGCTGTTCCCGCTGTGGCAGGCAGCGCTGGCCCTGATTCCGGTATGGACGCTGTATGTGTTCCTGATGTTCTGGATCGATGGCCTGGCCCGGCATGCGGCGGACAGCACGCTGCGCTGGATGCCGATCGTGTCGACCACGCTGGTCTGGCCGCTGTGCGCCGGCATGCTCGATTCGTTCCGCGCCAGCCGTGCGCGGTCCCGCAACCGGATGCGCCTGCCATGAGCACGCGCCGATGAGTGCGCTCGGGTCGGCGCGCAGCAGCTACGACGCGATCAAGGACCTGTACGAGGAAAAGCGCACCTTCACTGGCCGCGTCGCCTTTGCGGCGATCCTGTGCCTGCTGATGATCGGCCTGCTGACCGCAAGGCTGATCGACCTGCAGCTGCTGCAGCACGACTACTACACCACCCGCGCCAACGACAACCGGATGCGGCTGACCGCGATCGCACCAGTGCGCGGCCTGATCTACGACCGCAACGGCGCGATGCTCGCCCAGAACGTGCCGAGCTTCGTGCTCGACATCACGCCGGAGCGCGTCAAGAACCTCGACGACACGCTGCAGCGGCTGCGCGCCTATATCAACATCAGCGATCAGGACATTGCCCGCTTCAAGGAGCGGATGCGCAAGGGCCCGCGCTATCGCAGCGTCACGCTGCGTTCGAACCTGACCGCCGAGGAAGTCGCCCGCTACCAGCTCAATCGCTACGACTTCGAAGGCGTCGAGGTCAACGCCGGTCTGGTCCGCAACTACCCGCTCGGGGAAAGCGCGGCCCATGTCATCGGCTATGTCGGCGGGATCAGCGAAGCCGATTACGCCAAGCTCGACGAAGCGGCGTATCAGGGGCTGTCGCAGATCGGCAAGTCGGGCGTCGAGCGCAGCCATGAGGATCAGCTCCGCGGCGTGCCGGGCGCCAAGATCGTCGAAGCCAATGCGGCCGGCCGGCCGCTGCGCGAACTCGATTCGCAGCCCGGCAGCTCCGGCCAGAACCTGTACCTGAGCCTCGACGCCCAGCTGCAGCTGGTCGCCGAAAAAGCGCTTGGCGATCTCGAAGGTGCCGTCGTGGCCATCGATCCGCGCAATGGCGAAGTACTGGCGCTGGTGTCGAAGCCCGGTTACGACCCGAAGCTGTTCGTCGAAGGCATCGATGCCAAGAGCTATCGCGGCCTGCTCGAGGACAAGACCAAGCCGCTGTACAACCGGGCCCTGCTCGGCACCTATCCGCCGGGCTCGACGATCAAGCCGTTCATGGCCACGGCGGCACTGAACTTCCGCACCGTGACGCCCGACACGCCGGTCTACTGCGGCGGCTCGATGAGCCTGCCGGGCAGTTCGCGCAAGTACCGCTGCCACAAGCGTCAGGGCCACGGCACGGTCAACCTCGACTCGGCGATCGCCAAGTCCTGCGACATCTATTTCTATCAGGCGGCGCAGAACCTCGGCATCGACCGGATCGACGAGATCCTCGGCCAGTTCGGCTTCGGTTCGCAGACCGGCATCGACATCCCGAACGAGAAGGGCGGCCTGCTGCCATCGAAGGAATGGAAGCGGCGGGTCTACAAGCAGGCCTGGTTTCCGGGCGAAACGCTGAGCATCGGCATCGGCCAGGGTTATCTGACGACCACGCCGCTGCAGCTGGCACAGGCCACGGCGCGCGTGGCGATGCGCGGTCAGGGCTTCAAGCCGCACGTCGTTCACGCGATCGCCGATCCGTCGACCGGCGCGATCGCCGGCGTGGCGCCGGAACCGCTGCCGCCGCTGACCGGTCAGAACGCCGATCTGCTGGAGCGCGTCATCCACTCGATGGAACAGGTCAACATGACACCCGGCGGCACGGCCTACCGCGCGTTCAAGGACGCGCCGTACAGCTCGGCCGGCAAGACCGGCACCGCGCAGGTCGCAGCACTGAAGCAGGACGAGAAGCTGGCGCCGACGCTGGAAGGCACGCCCAAGCATCTACGCGACCACGCACTGTTCATCGCGTTTGCACCGGTGGACGAGCCGCGCATCGCCATCGCGGTGATCGCCGAACACGCCGGCCACGGCGGCTCGGTCGCGGCACCGGTGGCGCGTCAGGTCATGGATCAGTACCTGCTCGGCGAAGTCCGCTACGGCATCGACGCCAGCACCGCCGCAGCCGCTGCCACCGCTGCCGCTGCGGCGGCAGCAGCCGCCGGCGAAACCGTCGATCCGGAACAGGACGAGGACGGCGCTGCGGTGCACGACCACGAAGGCGACGCGCCGGCCGCCAATGGACCGGCCGCCGCGCCGGCCGCCCCCGTCGCACCGGTCCGCAGCCCGCCATGAATACCCACGTCCTGTCGCGCGCACCACAGCAGTCGGTCAGCCTGGGCGACCAGCTGGCTCGGCTGCACATCGATCTCTGGCTCGGCCTGCTGCTGCTGGCGCTCGGCGTGGTCGGACTGCTGGTGCAGTACTCCGCCAGTGGCCATTCGATGGCGGTGGTGGTCAATCAGGCCGAACGGCTGGGGCTCGGCTTTGCAGTGATGATCGTTGCCGCGCAGGCGCCGCCGGAGTTCTACCGGGCGGCCGCACCGTGGCTGTACGCCTTTGGCGTGGTGATGCTGCTGGCGGTGCTGGTGCTCGGCGATCACGCCAAGGGCGCACAGCGCTGGCTGGATCTTGGCGTGCTGCGCTTCCAGCCGTCGGAAATCCTCAAGCTGGCGATGCCGATGGCCGTCGCCGCCTACCTGCACACCCGCCCGCTGCCGCCGAACCCGCGAACGATCCTGGTGACGCTGGCGATCATCGGTATTCCAACCGTGCTGATCGCCATGCAGCCGGACCTCGGCACGGCGGTACTGGTGCTGGCGGCCGGCGTGCTGGCGCTGTACTTCGGCGGCCTGGGCGTGCGCTGGATCCTGCTGGTGATGGCCGCAGGTGCCGCTGCCGCGCCGCTGCTGTGGCTGAAGCTGCACGACTACCAGAAGAACCGGGTGCTGACCTTCCTCGATCCGGAGCGCGATCCGCTCGGCACCGGCTATCACATCACCCAGAGCAAGATCGCCATCGGCTCCGGTGGGCTGTTCGGCAAGGGCTGGCTGGCCGGCACCCAGGCCAAGCTCGACTTCCTGCCGGAGTCGCATACCGACTTCATCTTCGCGGTGTTCTCCGAGGAACTCGGCCTGCTTGGCGTCGCCGTGCTGATGGCGCTCTATGCCGCGATCGTCGGCCGCGGCCTGTACATCGCGCTGCGTGGCCAGGACAGCTTCCAGCGGCTGCTCGCCGGCAGCCTCGCGATGACCTTCTTCGTCTACGTGTTCATCAACATGGGCATGGTCATCGGCCTGCTGCCGGTAGTTGGCGTGCCGCTGCCACTGGTGAGCTTCGGAGGGACGTCTGCTGTCACCCTGCTGGCCGGTTTCGGGATGCTGATGTCGGTCTATACCCACCGCAAGCTGCTGTCGAACTAGAGTCCAGCGATGCTGAAAACCCTTGCTGTCGTGACGCTGGCGCTGTTCGCCGGCAGCGCGCACGCCGACTACGAGAACCATCCGAACGCGCCGCTGCTGCTGGACACGTTGCGCGATGACTACGGCTTTTCGGCCGCCGATCTCGAGGTCGTGAAGGCCGCGCTTAAGGATGCCAAGAAGCTGCCGCAGCTGATCGACAAGGAGCTCAACAACAAGGAAGCGCCGAAGCCCAAGGCGGACGAGCTTGCCGATGTCCTGCCCGACTGGGACAACTACCGGCCGATCCACGTCAACCCGAAGAACATCGCCAACGGCGTGGCCTATCTGAAGGCCAATGCCTTCTGGTTCGCCAAGGCCGAGGCGGAGTTCGGCGTGCCGCCGACGGTGATTGCCGCGGTGATGGGCGTCGAAACCAAGTACGGCGCGTACACCGGCAAGTTCCGGGTGCTTGACGCGCTGGCCACCCAGGGCTTCGATCATCCGCGCCGCAGCCCGTTCTTCTTTGCCGAGCTGACCGAGTTCTTCGCACTGGCTCGCGATTCGGCTCGCGATCCGGGCAGCTTGCTGGGCTCCTATGCCGGCGCGATGGGCTACGCCCAGTTCATGCCGAGCAACTACCGTTGGCTGGCGCTGGACTACGACGGCGACGGCCGGCGCGATCTGTGGAGCGCGCCGGATGCGATCGGTTCGATCGCGCATTACCTGACCCGTTACGACCCGAAGCGCAGCTGGCAGCGCGGCGAGCCGCTGATCGTGCCGGCCACGGCGGCCGATGCGCTGTCGCCGGCACTGCCGCGCAACGGCAAGCTCGCCGACCTGACCGTGGATGCCCTGCAGAAGGGCGGCGTGACCCCGGCCGTGCCATTGCCGGGTGCGGCGCGCGTTGGCTTCGTCGAACTGCGTCGCGGCGCCGCTCGCGAGTACTGGCTGGCACTGCCGAATTTCTATGCGGTGTTCACCTACAACCCGCGCACCTTCTACGCGATGGCGGTGACCCAGCTGGCCAATGCGCTGGCCGCAGCCCAGGCCGAGCAGGCGTCCGCACCGACCGCTGACGGCGCCGCGAGTGCCGCCCGATGAGGCGCGCGATCCGGGCCGGCATCTGCCTGTCAGCGCTGCTGCTCAGCGCCTGCGCTGTCGAACCGACCTCGTCCCGGCCGCCGTACCGCACGCCGGCACCACGCCCGGGCCCGGCGGCGACTTCGCCGCAGGCATCGGCACCGATGCTCGACAAGGACCGGCCGCCGGCCGCAGGCGAGATCCCGCCGAACCTGTCGGCGATTCCGGATGCCGTGCCGGAGCCGGTAGAGCGCAGCAAGTACGGCAATCCATCCTCGTACGAGGTGTTCGGCAAGCGCTACCAGGTGCTGACCGACGCCCGCGGCTTCAAGGAACGTGGCCATGCCTCGTGGTACGGCAAGAAGTTTCACGGCCGACGCACCTCCAGCGGCGAGAAGTACGACATGTTCGCGATGAGCGCCGCGCACAAGACGCTGCCGATCCCGAGCTTCGCCCGAATCACCAACCTGTCGAACGGCAAGAGCGTGGTGGTGCGTGTCAATGACCGCGGGCCATTCCACGACGGCCGGATCGTCGATCTGTCGTACACCGCCGCCAGCAAGCTCGACCTGATCACCCATGGCTCGGCGGAAGTCGAACTGGAAGTCGTCGATGCCAGCGGCAACATGCTGGCATCGCCATCGCCATCGGCATTGGGGTCAGAGACGGCAGCAGCGCCACCGCAGCCTGCAAAGGATCCTGAGGTGCCGGTTGTCGCTGCCAGCGCCAGCGTGCCGCCTTCGGGCCCCGTGCGGGCAGGCAGCCAGCAGCCGCGCTTCCTGCAGGCCGGCGTGTTCAACGACACCAACAATGCATTGAGCTTCCGCGATTACCTGCGCCTCAGCGATATCAAGCCAGTGCTGGTCAGGAGCACGATGCGTGGCGGCAAATGGATCTACCGGGTGCTGGTCGGCCCGTTCGACGATCCTGCCGAGCTGACGGCGATGCGCAGGAAACTGCACGCCGACGACACGCCGACGATCCTCGTGCGCGAATAGCCGCACGCTTGCTGCGCTGCGGCAATCGACCTGCTGCGCTACCATTTCCGCTGCTTCCGATACCAGAACAAGATCCCCGGATGAATCGCCCGCTCCTGCTTGCCCGTTCGCTGCTGCTTGCTGCAACCACCGCCATTGCCGTGGCCGCGCCGGCACGGGCGATCACCATTCCCGAAGCGCCGAGCATCGACGCCAAGAGCTATGCGCTGATCGATTTCGACAGTGGCGAGCTGCTGGTCGGCAGCAACCCGGACGCCCGCATCGAACCGGCATCGATCACCAAGGTGCTGACCACCTACATCGCCTTCGACGAGATCCGGAAGGGCCGGCTGAAGCTCGACGACACCGCGCTGGTCAGCGAGAAGGCCTGGCGTCAGGGCATCGATTCCAGCGAATCGCGGATGTTCCTGACGCTGGGCAGTCGCGTGAAGATCGAGGACCTGCTGCGCGGCATCATCATCGCGTCTGGCAATGACGCCTCGATCGCGCTCGCCGAGCATCTGGCCGGCAGCGAAGACGCATTTGCCGACCTGATGAATGCCACGGCCAAGCGCCTCGGCATGGCCAACAGCCATTTCGTCGACGCCAGCGGCTTGCCCCACCCGGAGCACTACACGACGGCGCGCGATCTCGCGATTCTCGGCCGCGCGCTGATCCGCGATTTCCCGGATGGCTACAAGATCTATTCGGAACGGTCGTTCAAGTACGGCATCGACCGGCCGCAGGAAAACCGCAACGGCCTGCTGATCAAGGATCCGACGGTCGACGGCATCAAGACCGGCCATACCAGTGCTGCCGGCTACTGCCTGCTGTCGTCAGCGAAGCGCGACGGCCGCCGCCTGATCTCGGCGGTGATGGGCGCGCAAACCTGGGCCTATCGTGAGCAGGCCAGTCTGGAACTGCTGAATTACGGCTTCCGCTTCTGGGAAACCACCAGCCTGTTCGGCCCGGCTGCAGCGGTCGGCAGCATCCGTGTCTACAAGGGCGAAACCGACAGCGTGCAGGTCGGCACGCTGGAGCCGCTGCACCTGACCTTGCAGCGTGGCGCGAAGGAAACGCTGCAGGTGGTGCCGGAACTCGATGCGCGGGCGATCGCCCCGATCGCCGCCGGCACGGTGCTCGGCAAGGCGGTGATCACGGCAGACGGCAAGCCGCTGCGCACCGTCGAACTGGTGGCGCTGACCGACATCAAGGCCGGCGGCTTCTGGCGGCGGATGATCGACCAGATCAAGCTCTGGCTCGGCTTCTGAGCATCCTGATCCGGGCATGAGCGATACGGAACCGAAGGCACCGGCAGGGCTGACCTATCCCTGCGAGTTCCCGCTGAAGATCTTCATCCGCCCGGACGAGGAAACGGCTGAACGCATCGCCAAGGCGGCGCAGGCCCAGCTTGCGGTCGGCGCCACGATCACCACCTCGCGGCGACTGTCGTCTACCGGCAAGTACCTGGCGCTGACCTTGAACTTCATCGCCGATGACGCCGAGCAGCTGGACCGCGTCATCAAGGCGGTGACCGCCGATCCGGGCGTGATCCTGGCGCTGTGAGCGCCACGACGACGCCGGCCGCCTCGCGTGCGGTCCAGGTCCGCGATCTTGGGCTGCGCGACTACACGTCGGTCTATGACGAGATGCGCGCGTTCACGGCTGCGCGCACGGCAGACACGGCGGATGAACTGTGGTGCGTCGAGCATCCACCGGTGTTCACTCAGGGACAGGCCGGCAAGCCGGAGCATCTGCTGGCTCCGGGCGGCATCCCGGTGGTGCAGAGCAATCGCGGCGGTCAGGTGACCTATCACGGGCCCGGCCAGGCGGTGATCTATGTGCTGGTCGACATCGCGCGCCGCGGCTACGGCATCCGGCGGCTGGTGACGACGCTGGAAAACGTGATGATCGAAGTGCTGGGCGGCTTCGGCATCGCAGCCCATGCGCGGCCCGACGCCCCCGGCGTCTATGTCGGCGGCCAGCTCGATGGCCGGGCCGGACAGCGCAAGATCGGCTCGCTGGGTCTGCGGGTCAGCCGCGGCTGCAGCTATCACGGCCTGTCGCTGAATGTGGCGATGGATCTCGAACCGTTCACGCGGATCAATCCCTGCGGCCTGATCGACATGCAGATGACCCAGATCAACGATCTGGTGGCAACGCCAGTTCCGCTGGCCGACGTGCAACGGCAACTGGCCGCCACGCTGATCCGTCTGCTGTAGCGCGCAGCGCTTCCGCCGAATGGCGGATGGAACGATCTGGCCACGAGGAACTCCAAGCGCCAGACCATCGCGTATAGTTTTGCCCCTTGTCGATCTCCCTCCCTCTTTCGCCGCCGACGATGACGACCGCCGCCGACAGCCTCGTTCGCGTCCGCTCGATGAAGTTCGGCTTCGGGCCGAAGGTGATCTATGACGGCATCGATCTCGACATCGTGCGCGGCAAGATCACCGCGATTCTCGGACCGAGCGGCACCGGCAAGACCACACTGCTGCGCCTGATCGGCGGGCAGTGGAAGCCGGATGCCGGCAGCATCGAGTTCGATGGCATCAACGTCCATCAGCAGTCGCGCAAGCAGCTGTTCGAGCTGCGCAAGCGCATGGGCCTGCTGTTCCAGACCGGGGCGCTGCTGACCGATCTCAGCGTCTTCGAGAACGTCGCCTTCCCGCTGCGCGAGCACACGACGTTCCCGGAATCGATGATCCGCGATCTGGTGCTGATGAAGCTCGAAGCGGTGGGCCTGCGCGGCGCCGCGAAGCTGTACCCGAGCGAGATTTCCGGCGGCATGAACCGCCGCGTCGCGCTGGCGCGAGCGATCGCGCTGGAGCCGGACATGATCATGTACGACGAGCCGTTCACCGGTCAGGACCCGATCTCGATGGGCGTGCTGATCCGCCTGATCCAAGGGCTGAACCGCTCGCTGAACCTGACCTCGGTGATCGTCACCCACGATGTCGAGGACGTGATGAAGATCGCCGATTACGTCTATGTGCTGTCCGGCGGCAAGGTGCTTGATCACGGCTCGCCGGCCGAGGTGCAGCAGTCGAAGTCGGCACTGGTGCGCCAGTTCCTGAACGGCGAGGCCGATGGCCCGGTGTCGTTCCACTACAAGGCTGCGCGCAGCTATGCCGACGACCTGATGGCGGGCCGCGAATGAATTTCTTCTCGCCATTGACCGATGGTCTGCGCGGACTCGGCCGCGCCACGCTGTTCCTGTTCACGATCCTGGCCGGCATTCCGGAAGCGCTGCTGCGGCCTCGGCTGATCTTCCAGCAGATCTACTCGGTCGGCGTGCTGTCGTTGATCATCATCGTGGTGTCCGGCAGCTTCATCGGCATGGTGCTGGCGCTGCAGGGCTATCGCACGCTGGTCAACTTCGGTGCGGCATCAAGCCTTGGCGTGCTGGTGGCGCTGTCGATCGTTCGCGAACTCGGCCCGGTGATCACCGCACTGCTGTTCGCCGGCCGCGCCGGTTCGGCACTGGCTGCAGAGATCGGCCTGATGAAGGCCACCGACCAGCTGTCGGGCATGGAGATGATGGCCGTCGACCCGATCAAGCGGGTGATCGCGCCGCGCTTCATCGCCGGCCTGATCGCGATGCCGCTGCTGGCGTCGATCTTTTCGATGATGGCCATTGGTGTTGCCGGCGGCCATGCCATCGGCGTCGAGCTGCTGGGGGTCGACGACGGCTCGTACTGGTCGCAGATCAATCAGGCGATGCATGGTGCGGATATCCGCGACATGCTGATCAAGGCCACGGTGTTCGGCCTCGCGATCAGCTGGATCGCGGTCTACCAGGGCTATCACGCCGCCCCCACATCCGAAGGTGTGTCACGAGCCACGACCTCGACGGTCGTGGTGTCGTCGCTGGCGATCCTCGCGCTCGACTTCGTGCTGACCGCCTTCATGTTCCATTAAGCCGCACCGATCAGACTGGACTTACACATGCAATCAAGAAGCCTTGAACTCCTGGTCGGATTCTTCGTCAGCCTCGGCATCGCAGCCGTGTTCGTGCTGACCTTCCGCGTGGCCAGCCTCGATTCGGTCGGTGACAGCGGCTCCAGCTACAAGATCACCGCCAAGTTCGAGAACACCGGCAGCCTGGCGCGTGGCGCCTCGGTGAAGATGTCCGGCGTGCGCATCGGCCGGGTCCGCGACATCGGCATCGACCCGGAGACCTTCCAGGCCGTGGTGACGATGGAAATCGACGGTGCCCGCAACAACATCCCAGCCGATTCCAGCCTGAAGATCCTGACCGCCGGCCTGCTCGGCGAGCAGTACATCGGCGTCGAGCCGGGCGGCGATCCGGAGCCGCTGAAGGACGGCAGTGAAGTCACCTTCACGCAATCGGCGCTGGTGCTGGAAAACCTGATCGGCCAGTTCCTGACTTCGTTCACGCAGAAGGAACCGAAGGCCGCACAAGCTGCAGAACCGGCTGCTGCCGCGCCTTCAGCGCCGGCGCCCTGATCGAATAACGACCCGAGGAGCCACTCCCCATGTTCAAGAAACTGCTGTCGCTGTTCCTGACGCTCGGCATCACTGCCGGCGCCCACGCTGCCGCGACCGCGCCGGATCAGGCGCTGCGCGGCACGACCGAGCAGATCCAGAAGCTGATCAAGGACAACTACAAGACCTATCGCGCCGATCTGCCGACCTTCTACAAGGCTGTCGATGACGTCGTGGTGCCGCGCTTCGACGTGCCATACATCGCCCAGCTGGTACTGGCGACGAACTACAAGACGGCGAGCCCGGAGCAGCGCACCCGCTTTGCCGAAACGTTCAAGAACATGCTGGTCCGTGCCTACGGCAACGCGATGCTCGACAACTACAACTCGATCCAGATCGAGTGGCTGCCGGTGCGCGTCGACGGCGACAAGGCGCTGGTCAACACCAGCATGAGCTCGGGTTCCGGCCAGAAGTACGCGATCGGCTTCCGCGTCCGCAAGGTCAGCGATGACTGGAAGGTGTTCGACATCGCCGTCGAGAACGTGTCGCTGATCACCAACTTCCGGACCCAGCTGAACGCCGAGATCAAGAAGACCAGTCTCGACGACGTCATCAAGCGGATGGAAAGCGGTGAGTTCGCTCAGGGCGCCCCGGGCGCCAGGTGAGCGACCGATGAGCGCAACGCTGGATGGCGAGCTGAGCTTTGCCCGAGTGGCCCACTGGCTGGGTCGGGCTGATGCGCTGACCGCCGGTCCGACACTGGACCTGAGTCAGGTCACGCGCGCCGATTCCGCAGGCCTGGCCCTGTTGCTGGAACTGACGCGTCGCGCACGCGCACAGGGCCGCGAGCTGCACCTGGTGGCACCACCGCCGCAATTGCTGCAGCTGGCGCGATTTTTCGGCCTCGATGGCATCCTGCACTTCGCAGCCTGATACAAGACAACAGCATCGCAAAGGGGAGCATCACATGCGGCGTGCAGGGACCTTGCTGGCATTCGTCGCATTCGCCGCCGTCAGCGGCTGTGCCCATCGCCCTGCGGACGATCCGGCCGACCCGCTGGAGCCGGTCAATCGCGCGGTATTCAAGTTCAATGAAACCGCCGACAAGTACGCACTGAGGCCGGTCGCCAAGGTCTATGCCGACGTCACGCCGGCACCCGCTCGCCGGAGCGTGACCAACTTCTTCGACAACCTTCAGGAGCCGCGCAACATCGTCAACGCGCTGCTGCAGGCGAAGTTCGTGCAGGCCAGCAAGAACCTCGGCCGCCTGGTGCTGAACACCACGGCTGGCCTCGCCGGCTTCATTGACGTGGCCAGCGAAGTCGGTCTGGAAAAGCACGAGGAAGGCCTCGGTCAGACGCTCGGCTACTGGGGCGTCGGCGAAGGCTGGTATCTGATGCTTCCGCTGCTCGGCCCGAGCACCAACCGCGATTTGGTCGGCTTCGCCGGCGACAGCTTCGTCAACCCGTCGTTCTATCTGCCGGGCCGCTACGACGTGTACGCGATCAGCGCCAACGTCGTGAACCTGGTCGACACGCGCGCGAATTTCCTCGCGGCCGACGGCATCCTGCAACAGCAGTTCGACCGCTACCTGTTCGTCCGCACGGCTTATCTGCAGCAGCGCTGGAGCCTGATCCACGACGGCAACCCGCCGCTGGAAGACTTTGAACTGCCGGACGACGAAAGCGGCGAGACCTCGCAGACCGAGGCCCCGAAAGCGATCACCACCGCTGCGAAGTAAGTCGCCTGCCGCAATACGCGCGCGGCCGAAGCGCCAGACACCCCGGCTGCGGATGACAGCGTCATCCGCAGCCGGGGTTTTTAGTTACGCCGCTGCCGACAGCTTGCGCGAACGCTTCGACTTGGCCGTGGCTGCCGCAGGCGCGGCCGTCGACAGCTGCAGATAGGCATCCTCGATCGGCGCTTCCAGCAGCATCGGCTTGTCGAGTTCGTAGGCGTGCAGCACTCGCCACGGCAGCTGGCTGCCCTGGCGCGGCAGCGTGCCCTGGGCGCGCTGGATGTAACCGGAACCGAGCGAGCCGAGGATGCTGTCATCCTGCATCTCGCCATCCGGCGCACGGGCCAGGAAGACCGTCTGGCCGCGCTTGTCCATGTGATTGATCAGGCGGCACAGGTAGCGGGCGATCAGGTCTGCCTTCAGCGTCCACGAGGCGTTGGTGTAGCCCATGATCCAGCCGAGGTTCGGCACGTCCTGCAGCAGCGCGCCCTTGTAGGTCATCAGGCTGCCGGAATCGCGAACCTCGCCGTCGACCGTCACCTGCACACCGCCAAAGATCTGGATGTTCAGACCGGTGGCGGTGACGATGATGTCGGCGTCGAGCTGCTGGCCGGACTTGAGCAGGATGCCGCCTTCATTGAAGCGCTCGATGTGGTCGGTGACCACCGATGCCTTGCCCGACTTCAGCGTCTTGAACAGATCGCCGTTCGGCACTGCGCACAGGCGCTCGTCCCAGGGCTTGTAGCTCGGCGTGAAGTGCTTCATGTCGACGGCGTCGCCAAGCTGCTGCTTGACCGCACCGAGCAGCAGCTTGCGGATGCGGCCCGGATAACGCTTGGCCGCCTTGTACATCACCCGCTGCAGCTTGATGTTGCGGGTGCGCGCCAGCTGGTGCAC
>Ga0255100_1000449_pt1 | contig 16631 bp, 11 predicted proteins | sample Colum_Colum_RepB_2_FD_188449 | JGI IMG/M metagenome (GOLD analysis project Ga0255100, IMG submission 188449) | Freshwater microbial communities from Columbia River, Oregon, United States - Colum_Colum_RepB_8d | ecosystem: Environmental > Aquatic > Freshwater > River | place: USA: Oregon...
ATGCCCGCTAGAATCGCAATGATCGCGATGACCACCAGCAACTCGATGAGCGTGAAGGCGCAACGGACCTGCAAACCATGGCGACGCGGACGGAACGCCGGGCTTGGAGACAGGAATGCATTCATGGACAGCGGCAACAGCGGCAGCGGTACGGTGGTAGGAGGGCAACCCACGCGGGTTGGTGATCTCATTGTGTTGTACCTGAAGGCAGGAGCCGTGGGCATTCGAAATCAGCAAGGATCCCCGGGGTGAACCTGGCCGACCGCGCGGTGGTTTGGGTGAATCCCCCTCGCCAGGGACGATTCACCATTGCCGAGCCCCCCCGTTCCGGCCTGATCCTCTCCCATCCCGCGCACTGTCTGCATTCAATTCCGAGCCACCCCCATTGTCGCCCATGAAGGATTCCCACACCACCGCCCTACCCCGCTGGGCTTGGCTCACCGTGTGCCTCCTCGCGCCGGTCGCTCTGCTGAACTACCTCGACCGACAAATGTTGGCGGCGATGAAGAGTTCCGTCATGGCCGACATTCCTGACATCGGATCCGATGCGAACTGGGGACGGATGCTCGGGCAATTCAAGTGGGTCTACGCCTTCCTGAGTCCGGTGGGCGGTTGGATGGCCGATCGGTTCGGGCGGCGATGGACGATTTGCGGCAGCCTCTTCGCTTGGTCGGCAGTCACGTGGTGGACGGGGCACGTTCAGTCCTATGGGGAACTGCTCACCGCCCGATCTTTGATGGGTATCAGCGAGGCCTTCTACATCCCCGCCGCTCTGGCGCTGATTGCCGATTATCACACGGGTGAAACCCGTTCCCGCGCGGTCAGCTTTCATCAAATGGGCATTTATTGCGGGGTTATTCTCGGCGGATTCACAGGCTATGCCGCCGACCATCCAAGCCTGGGCTGGCGGGGTGCTTTCGGATGGAGCGGTCTGGCTGGCATGGCTCTGGCGTTGCCCTTGGTATTCCTCCTCAAAGACCGTCCGCGTCCCGCATCGGCGTCATCCGGGAATACGGCGGGTCTGCAGACCGTCCGTGCACTGTTGACCAACCGTTCCTTCCTGCTGCTGGTGGTCTACTTCACCCTGCCGGCGCTGGCCGGATGGGTGGTGCGAGACTGGATGCCGGCCATCCTGAAATCGGAATTCAAGATCGGCCAGGGCAAGGCCGGCGTGTCGGCGACCTTGTATTGGCAATCGGCAGCCATCGTGGGAGCTCTCGTCGGCGGATGGCTGGCCGACCGCCGGATGCGCACGACCCAACGGGGTCGGATCCAGGTCAGCGCGCTGGGCATGTTGCTCATCATCCCCGCCATGTTTGGTGTGGGATTCGCGCCTCAAACGGGTCAGCTGTGGGTAGCGGTGGCGTTCCTCATCCTCTTTGGACTCGGATGGGGCTTCTTCGACACCAACAACATGCCCATCTTGTGTCAGGTGGCTCCGCCGGAACAACGGGCCACCGGCTACGGGCTGATGAACCTGGTGAGCATTGGCTGCGGTGGCTTGGCCGATTGGGGATTCGGGCTCATGCGCGATCGGCGCCTGCCGCTGGCGGCCATCTTCAGCGTCTTTGCGTCCGTGGCCTTGGTTTCCGTGTTCTTGGTTTTGATGATCAAACCGACGGAGGGACCAACCACGTCGGGCAGCGCCACCCCCGGAAAACCCTGACACCAGCCTCGCATTGACGGCGGCTCGTCGGCTGCCTGAGCGTCTTGCACATGCTCCCCACCGTTGGAACACGCCGGGCTATTTGCATCCTCGCTGCCTGGATGGTCGGCGTCGCAGTGCCAGCATTCGCTGGCGACTGGCCGCAGTGGCGAGGCCCGGCCCGGACCGGTCGAGTGGCCACCAACGAACCGGTGTTGACCCGACTCCCGTCGGCTCCCCACGTGGTGTGGTCCATCGCCGCGGGGCCTGGATATGCGTCACCCATCGTGGCCGGAGGACTCGTCTTTGCCATGGAAGCCCAAGAGGGCCAGGAGGTCTTGAGGGCCTTGGATGCCGCCTCGGGTGCCGAACGGTGGAAAGCCATCGTCGACGAGACCTTCACCGACTCCCAAGGACCCGCCGCGCCGCGCTGCACGCCGGTGGCCTCCGAAGGCCGGGTTTATGCGCAATCGTGCCGGGGCAAGTTGGTTTGTTTCGCGACCGCCGATGGCAAAACCGTGTGGTCGGTCGACTACACGAAGGATTTCGCCGCCACGTTCATCGGTGAAAAAGGCAACTCCCAGGGAGCCATGCGCCATGGCAACAACGGATCGCCGTGGGTGGAATCCGGGTGGCTGTGGGCCTCGGCCGGGTCCACGAATGGCGCTGGCATGGTGGCGCTGAATCCCCAAACCGGGGCGGTTCGTTGGAAAGGCGGCCATGAGGTGGCCGGCTATGCCGCACCCATGGTGGGCACAGTGTTGGGAGTGCGTCAGGTGGTGAACTTCATGGCCGACGCCGCCATTGGATTCGATGCGCAAAGCGGCCGCGTGCTGTGGCGGTATCCGCTGAAGACAGCCTTCGCCCGGCACGTGATGACTCCACTCATCGTCAACGACCGGGTGATTCTCGGGTCGCATCAAACGGGCCTCATGAGTCTTCGGTTCACGCGTGAGGGCGAGCGCTGGTCGGTGACCGAGCTCTGGAATTCCAAGGAGGCGGCCCCCAACTTCTCCTGCCCGATCGTCGTTGACGACCGCATCGTGGGCCTTGGTGCGCAGCGCGAGGTGGTGTGCATCGGCGTTGATGACGGGAAGATCCGGTGGACTCAGTCGGGCTGGATCACGAGCGCATCCGACAAGTCCCACGCCGGATTCATCGCCGTCGGCGGCACGTCGGCGCTCATGCTCAACGATGGCGGTGAGCTGATCCTTTTCGATGCCGGAGGCACGGCGTGCCGAGAAATCGGTCGGGCCCAGGTGGCCGGGGTGAACTGGTGCAATCCAGCTTTGTCGAACGGTCGCCTCTACTTGCGGGATGGCCTGCGCAATGCCGGACATTGGATGTGCGTCGACCTGACTCGTTAAACCGGTGACCCACCCTTAGAACAGCCTGCAAAACCCAAGGTCTAAGGGCCAATGACTGTTTCCAATCGAGCCATCGAAGGTGGCCACAGCGGTCTTGCGAGTGCAGTGAGTTGGACTAATCTCGAGGCAATTCCTCGGTTCGCTGCATCCGGGCCGTCATCGGTGTCTGTTTGTATGAACACTTTTTACCCCCGCCATTGGATATTCCTCAGACTGCTGTGCCTCTTCCTCGGTGCACTGACCACCGCCGGACTGCAGGCGCAGACCCCCCAGGATCCGGGGCGCTCTGCTCAGGTATTTCTCACGTCACCAGCCTCCGGCACGCAGCTACCCTCCGGGCCCCTGAAACTGGAAGCCGTCGCCGTCGATCCTCTGGGTGGACCGGTCACCCAACTGGAGTTCCTCGCCGATGGTCAGGTGATCGCCCGGTCGGACCGCAGCGACGATGTGTTCGCTACCGTGATCGGACTCAAGGTATTGCATCAGGCAGTCTGGGAGTCACCGACGCCGGGCATCCATGTGCTGGAAGCGCGCGCCGTGCAAAACCTGAAGACCCTCGCGACATCGTCACCGATACGCGTGATCATCGGGCCCGGCCCCCTTCCCCCTCCTGTCGATCCGCCGATCGTTCCTCCCCAGTCGCCGACGGTAGACCTGAACGTCCTTGATCCGGTGGCCGTGGAATCCGACTCCAAAGATTTGATGACCTTGGAATTTCGCCGCTCGGGTGATTTGTCGAAACCGCTTCGTGTGTATTTCAAGATCGGCGGATCGGCCGACTGGAACACGGATTTCACGGTCATTCCTGGCGGGTTGAAATCAGAACCCATGAGCGATCCCAACCTCGCCCCGTGGGTGCAATCGGTGGTCATTCCGGCCGGGTCGGCCGTAGGCAAGCTCCCGCTGGCACCGATCCCGGATGACAAAGTCGAGGGCGACGAACTCTTGTACCTGGCGGTGATCCCGAAGCCGGTGAACCTCAAAGACGGCCCGGAACCTTCCGACTACCAGCCCGGCCGCAATCCGGCCGCACGGGTGATGATCCGCGACTCGATCCCACCGGCCCCGTCCGATGCTCCGACCATCCGCATTCTCGCTATTCAGTCGACCACCTCGGAGCCAAATCCCTTCATTCGGGTCATGCCCGGACGCCTTATTTTCCAGCGGCTGGGGAACCCGGCTGAACCCGTCCGCGTCCGCTACGCGGTCGGAGGCAGTGCGCGAAATGGCGAGGACTTTTCCCTGCTCGACGGCGACATCACTTTGGGAGCCGGTGAAACCCAAGTCGAACTCATCATTGGCGCTCTCGAAGACGACCTCAAAGAACCGGAAGAAACCGTGGTCATCAAACTCATCGACGACCCAGCCTACCGGCCCGATCCGTCCAGTGCTTGGGCCCAGGTGACGATTTTCGATTCCACCGTATCCACCCAAGCCCTGCTGAAATGGGTCACTCCGAGGACCGCTGAGCGCCTGCGCATCGGCAGCGAGTGCTCGCTGAAACTCGTGGCGGTCGACCCCAACGGCTACCTTCCGGTGGTGTCCTTCTGGGCCAATGGGAAGCCCATCGGGGATTCCCAGATGCAGTTCTTCCGGGCTCCCGATGCCGGGACACCCATCGAGCACAGCCTGATCTGGAAAATCGATTCCGAAGGGCCGATCCGACTCGAGGCCATCGCCTTGGATGCATCCGGGAACAAAGTGATTTCGCCCGCGGTGTTGATTCTGGGTTTGCCGGCGACGGATCCCATCGCACGCAGCTTGCACCCCGCCGACAACGCGCCGGCTGACTCGGTCCTTTCCGACATGGAGTGGATGGTCTGCGCGAAGTACTGGCGCTATGGAGTTCCTCTGCCGCCGCAGTCGAATCCTGTTCCCGTCGGACAACTCTCCAGAGCCGGTTTTCTCTGGCGATCCGGAGGCGCCTACCGGTACGACGCTTCCGTCGGTTCTTTCCCCCAGGGATGGGTCCCGCTCGAAGGCTCCCCCGGCAATTCTGGCACTGCAGGTCCGCTCCCGCCGCTGCCCGGTTTGGATGGAATTCTGGGCACCAACGGAACCCCAGATCGTTCGCCCAACTCCTACATTCTGGGCGAATGGACTACCGACTCGGCCGACTCCTTCACCCTGAAAATCCATTTGGGGCCGGCCGCGAACACCCGTTGCCAGGCGGTCGAGATTTTTGTGGGGCGCGATGCCGTGGTCTCAGCCATTTCGGATGACGGGCAATTCGACCCAAAGACCGGAATCCTTCGATGGGGGCCGTTCTTGGATGATTCCCTCCGGGGATTGAAGGCAAGCGTCTCGAAAGCCAACCCCCTGGAGTTCTCGGGTTTGGGTTCCTTCGATGGGGCTGATCTGAAGATGCTGACTCTTGGTTCGAAATCCAATGCCGAAGGGCCTGCGGCTACCACCCATCGACTCACTGCCATTCCCGCTTCGGCCCAAGGAGATGCCCGCTTGGTGCTCCTCGGTGCCACCAACGGCAGTGCCATGGACCTGGAAGTCTCTGAGGACATGGTCCAATGGCGACGCATCGGAACGATGCTCGGCAATGGTGAATCGCAACTTCAAGTCGACACCGATGCGGGAGCTTCCACGCGGCGGTTTTACCGGGTGATTCCCCGCAAGCGTTGAGAGCCGCTTGAGGATGGCGCGACGAATGCATCCAGTTCCGGTTTTTCAGCGGATAGAAGAACGCCATGCTCTTCGGTTGCCCACCGTCCCGAGTGCCTGAGAACCAAAAACTGGTCCATTCCCGCCGAACCCCAAGGTTCGCGTGGCGCAGTCCGTGAACCGCGCTTGGCACAAGCCTCCCCGCCTGCCAATCGCGGCTTGAATCACGGATGCTGAGCCGGAACCCGATAGCCGCGATGCCATGTCAGGAACCAGAGGCGATCCAAGCCCACCGCTTCCACATGCCCGTCCACCATGACAAAGTTCACCGCCCCCGGCATCTTGGATCCCGGCGATACAGTGACCGTGCCGCGGAAGGATGAACCATGTCGCGAAATGCAGAAGCGCTGCATCATCGCATCGTTGCCACCCATCGCGAGATTCCGGGCCGGACGGTCGGTGGCCAGCGGCCAAGAATCGGCCCAATTGCTGTCGCCAAAAATCGGGGTGGTGACCGGAACTTCGTAGCTGCTCTCCTTGGCAAAAGCCTTCGTGGCATCAATGGCGCCTTGGCCTTCCGGGGAATACTGCCACCCATTCATGCCGTAGCTGCTTTCGAAACCCGTGTTCCATTGCACCGGGGATTTGACCGGGCCGTACCAAGCGGCGGTGGCAGTCCCCATGGCTTCGCCCGTCGGGTTGCGGTTAGCGGGAATGGGCGCCGTCGGGCAGATCCGGATCTTGTCGGACGGCACATTGTTGGTCCGAAGCACAGCCATCCAGAATTGGGACGGCGTGTACGCCACCGGGAACGTCTTCCCGGTGTCGTTGAGGTACATAAAGAACCCCAAGCCCATTTGCTTGAGGTTGTTGAGGCAAACCACCGAGGCGCCGCGCTGCTTGGCCCGGCTCAGGGCTGGCAGGAGCATGCCGGCCAAGATTGCGATGATGGCGATCACCACCAGCAACTCGATCAGGGTGAAGGCTCCGCGCTGGCTACCCGCGGACGTGATCGGGACATTGGTTCTTGGAGATGTCATGGAGATGAGGGGATTCACCGAGGTTTGCTGGCGATGCAGAAGAGGTGCCGGTCGCCGCGAAGGATCAACCCATCGGCCGCGGGGACCGGGCTGGCGACGATGCGCTCACCCATGGGGTTTTCCGAGAGGATCTCGAACTGGGGCACCACGCGCGCCGCAAAGACCACCCCATCTTCCCGGGCCGCATACAGGATTCCGTTGGCCACCACCGGCGAGGCATAGTAGGGGGCCGTTGCCTTGGGCAGGGTTCCTGTCCACAGCGTCTTTCCGGTGGTCGGATCCAGACACACCACTTCGCCGCGGTGACGCAGCAAGTAAGCACGCCCCTCGGCCACCGCCGGAGCGGCGACAAAGACTCCGACGTCATGGCGCTCCCAACTGCGGTGGGTCTGACTCACATCGCCGGAACCACCCAGGCGGATGCCGTAAACATGCGCCTGATTGGGGCGATCATCACGTCCCACCGGGACCAGAACGGTGTTGCCACTCAGAACCGGCGAAGCAATGGCCGGCCAATAACCGGTCGCTCCGGGGTTGAATCCTCCCGCCGTCCACAAAGCCCGCCCATCATCGAGCGCGTGGGCTGTCAAGTGATCCGCTCCCCAAATGACCACCGCCGGTTTGCCCGCGTGATCAATACGCAAGGGTGTGGCGTATCCGTTGTTGTTCTCGGCGGGCACGACAAAATTGCGAGCCACCTTCCAACGCAATTCTCCGGACTTTCGATCGAAGGCCGCCACCCACGATTCGCCATCATGCAAGCGGCTGAGAATGACCGAATCGCCGGCGATCAACGGAGAAGTCCCGGAATCCCAATAGAGTTTTTCCGCGCCGAAACGCTCGGTCAAATCGACCTTCCAGAGCACCTTCCCGTCGCGACTGACCGCTGCAAAGTGACCGCTTTTGAACTGCGCATAAATCGCCTGACCATCCGTGGCGGGTGAGGCGTTGCAACTCGATCCCAGCGTGCGGTGACGCGGATCCGCGAGGGGTCCGACGGGAGTCTCCCACAATTTGCGTCCCTGCAAATCGAAGGCGATAAAGGCATCCTGCCCCGCCAAGGGTGAGGTGAGGTAAATCCGCCCTGCATCAACGACCGGCGTGGAAGTACCTTTGCCCGGAAGTTCGGCTTTCCACGTCACCGAATCCGCTGACCACCGTTCCGGAAAGCGTCCGGAAGAAACACTGCCCTGAGCCGAAGGACCGCGCCATGACGGCCAATCTCCCGGAACCGCAGCCGCCAACGACAAACCCACGATGCAACCAGCACACCCCGCGATTTTCCCCAGGATCATGACAGGGATACTAATCGGGCCGCGCTGATTGGGAAGCCCTGTCCGTGAGAGAGAAGGACCCAAGTTCGGCCTCAGATCCCCTCCTAGGGCGGGCTTGGGATTGTCATGGCTGCGCGCGATTCAAATCCTGCGGCTGCGGTTTCCCTGCGGTTCCCATGAGGCGCAACGTGCCAAAATTGTCCTTTTGGGTTCGTGTACCCCGGGCCCCGGCCCACCACTGCTCATGGTGGAACAGTCCGTAGTTTCCCGTGCCGTCTTTCGGAAGATCCAGATCCCCGATGGCCAGGTTCAGACCCACCGCCACCTCTCCCTGGTCCACCGAATAGTAGCGTCCCGGTTCCAATTCGAGGCACGGATCGAAGCGGATCGACCATTCGATGGTGTAGCCACGACCGCCAGGATGAAGCCGCACCGCTGCCCGTTGAGCCCCGCTTTGTATCCATCGACGGTAGGTGTCCCACGCGGCGGAGTCCGACCGGGGCTCACCCTCCAGCAATCCGCCGACTGCCACCCCGCCCAGACGGGATTTCGTGGCATTGCAAACCATTTGCCAGGCACCCCCATTCCCTTCTGCGCTTTCGTTGCCAATCCAGCGGTTGCGGGCATTGATGAGGATCTCGACCTCGTCGCCAAACCATGGAAAACCCTCCCGTGTCAGATCATGGGCCCGAGGATTCTCAGGTGGCAGCCATCGAGGCGTATCCACCCCGTAAATCCGGTCATCAGTGACGGAAAAGGCGAAATGAAGCCGCTCTCGATCGTGCTTCACCCAGACCTGCACCGAAAGGTCGTTGTCCCGGTTGACCGGCGAAAACTCGGGCACCCAGTCCAAGACTCCGGTCAAACGCGTCGCATCGGACCATTCTCCTGGCGAAACAACGCCATCCAACACGGGCGTCGATCCATACCAAGATTCGGTGATGGGGCGCCGGATCGCGCCTGACGCGGGTTGCTCCGGCTTTTGGATCGCCACTGAACGGCACCCGGCCCCTCCGACCAGCAAGACGGAAAGACCGGCCAAGCAGGCCCATGCGATCCGCCTGCCGCCTTGAGTTGATCGTCGGATGTTCATCACAATTCCTTCACAATCGATGAACGTACTCCGTCGGAAGGACAGCCTCTTGGCGGAGGCGGTCCTGATCGAGACCATCGAGGCGATCCAGACGGTCTAAACGACTGGAATTAACGTGCCGTCTGCAGGCGCTCGTATTGGGCCACAGCCGCCTTGGCTCGGGCATCGCCATTCTGGGCCATGGCGTAGATCTCCTGCATCACCGACGCGATGCTGTCCTGCAAGGCCATGCGCTGTTCCGGAGTCATCGCCGGTTGGGCTCGCAACAACTGGAGTCGGTTGACGGCGTCCTCCATCTTGCCGGACTTGAAATCGGTGATGGCCTGCTTGACCTGCTCAGCCGGTGCAGGACCCGCCGGAGCATCCGTTGCTCCGTCCGCCGGAGCCGCCGGCGTCTTCTCGAGAGCCGCAGCGGATTTCTCCAACTCAGCGACCGGGTCTTCCTTTTTGCAGGCAGTTGCCGCGAGGACCAACACCGCCAGTCCGAGCGAAGATGAAGAGCGAAACATCATGGGAAGATGGGTGTCAGGAATTATCGGCCGTTGGGCGTGCCCGGATTGCACCAGAGGCGATTCTTGCCCGCCAGGTTGCCCTCGGCGTAGAACAGCTTGGTCTTCAGGTACTCCGTGTGCCCATCCACCACCCCGACCGTCGTACCAACGGAATGCACCCGTGTAATGCCCTCAGCCGGGCTGCTGGAACCATCATTGAAATCGCCCGGATTGGTTTCCAAAGCCTGCCACAAGATAATCGCATTCGGATCGAACTGAGACGACTTGTAAGACCCAGGAGAGACCCCTCCAAATCCACAAACCGCACCGTTCATCAGGTAGCTGGACATCTTCTGAGACCGGCTCTTCCAGGCCGGCTTGTTGGTCCGATCGGCGGGGCAACGGAACACCGCGGGGCTACCGATGTTCGCGTACAAGAGTCCGGTCTCATAGGCCTTGACCATATTGGTGCTCCATCGCGGGGTCGTGATGTCGGGAGGGGCTCCCAGGGTGGCGTCGTACAGCCAACCCTTCTTGAGCCACGGGGAGTTCCAGTTGGGTTCCGGCAAGTAGTCTTGGAAATCACCCACGTACATGTGACTCGCAAGGGTGATCTGCTTGACGTTGTTCTGGCACTGAATGGTGATGGCCTTTTCCTTCGCCTTGGCCAAAGCGGGCAACAACATGCCGGCCAAAATGGCGATGATCGCAATGACCACCAGCAACTCGATCAAGGTGAATGCGGCCCGGTTGTCACCAGATTTGGGAAGTGGGGAATTCATAGCAGTCTGAAATCAACTCCAAGCTGCCCCAGGAAAGCGCTCCATGGGTATCAACTCAGGGATCTCGTCATTCGAACGCCGTCGCTGACTGAGTCAAGGATTCTCTGTTACTTTCTTGTGGTATATTACAACCGCCTCGCCGTCTTAGCTGAAACCTGCCACCAACACCCCTCCGAAAATCGGATCTCCCGATTTCAGAGGGGCGATGGAAAATCGACCGTTGGGCATCGACGCTGCCCCGACATCACGGACGATTGAACGGCAACCACCAGGCTCCGGAGACTCCCCGCGCAACCCACATCCCATCCGGGGACGGAGTGGCCAGATTCGGACGATTGAGCCACAGGCTGCACGGACGCTCACCGCGGGCCACAACACGCAGCGGCGCGGTCGCCGTATCGACCAGGACCAAAGCGCCGTCTCCCTCGCCGAGCAATGCCCCGCCGAACTCTATGAATCGATTCACCGTGAAACCCCACTTCACCGCCGGGGCCACTGTGGTCAACTCACCGCCGGAATCCAGAGCCCAAGTTTCCAGGGCTGTTCCTTGGTTGATGCTGATGGCAATGCGACCATCACCCAGAACACTCACGGGATAAGCCCCCAGATCTGGGATCTCCCGCTCCACGATGCGGCGCGCGCTGAGCCCGTCATATCCCAATGCACGCAAGGTGACCGAGGTCAGGCCCTTGGCGTCATTGGACTCAACGCGGCTGTAGAGGACGGATCCACCGTGGGAAACTCCTTTGAGTTCCCCAGGCAACAGAACGGGATCTCGCAGCACCGGCTCCGAGGCATCCGCGGCATCCAGAACGTGCAGCGTATGAGTCGACACCCAGCTACCCTGCTGTTCCCACCAAGGAATGACGGTGATGGTTGACGTCTTGTTCGTGGCGGCCGGCACCCAGTCATATCGGGCCATCGAGGCGAAGACCTTGCCGCCTTGCACCGAAAGAGCGCTCACGGAACCCGATTCGCCCAAGAGGTAGTCACCCACGAAGAGAGGCCGCTCGGGTTGGGTCACATTCGCAACCAACCAGCGGGTGCCGCCACCACCGAACCACCATCCGCGCCCTGGGGCGATCATCATGTCCCCACCCACCATCATGCCGCCCCGCATCCACGGCCCTGAAATGTAGCCACCGTCTTGAACCCAAACCAGTGACTGCGGCGTTGGCCAGTAGGCGGAATATTGCCCCCAACTGACGGCTGAGAATTTGGAAGGAGCCGATCGGCCCACGATTTCCAGGCCGTCGCCCTGAATGGCGACAACTTGGAGCAATGTCTCTCCCGGAATAGTGTTCCAGACTTCATTGGTGGTGCCGGCATTGTCGACGCGGTAGGTGTCCGGCCCACGGTGCAGCAGGTAGAGGCGCCCATCTTTCAGATCGGCACCCACCAGAGGCAGGTTTGTGAGGGTCAATGAGCTGATGGCGGTATCCGGATCCGAGGACAAACTGAGTCGCAAGCGCGGTGCGGTTTGAGCCTGAAGCGACGCGTCCCACGAACCCTTCGAGATCTGGATCATGCGGTCGCCTTGGACGAAGAGTTGGTCCACCGACTCCGATAGAGCCAACACCGACCGCACTTCCGGATGATCGCGATCAGCAATGGTGGCCGAAACCAACTCGCCGCCCGAAAGACTCAACACATGGTTGTCCAAGAGAACCGCACGGCGGGCCGCGGAGTCGTGGTCGATGGTGCCGCGAAGCTTCAGGGAATCGCGGGTGAAATCGAGCAACTGGACCCCTTGGAACCATCCGTTCGTTCCCTTACGACCATGCCACGGGAGCAATGCCAACCCCTGATCCGGGAAGACGCGGAAGGCCTTTTCGTCGGCATTGGCCTCACTCCAGGACCAACCATCCCCGAGGAACACTTTGGCGGCCAACTTCGGAGCGTCCGGATTGGACACATCAAAGAGGGAAACCGCTGCCCGTCCCAATTCGACCCCCATGGCGATCAGGCGATCACCCATGGGCTCTATGTAGGTGGACCATCCGGGCACTTCCAATTCACCCCGGATCTTGGGGGCTTTGGGGTCGGAGAGATCGACAATCCACAGCGGATCCACGCGACGGAAAGTCACCACATAAGCGCGGGATCCATCGTACCGGGTGGCAAACACCGACTCGTTGGTCACCAGATTCAGGCGTGCCAACCGTTCCGGCTTGGCCGGGTTTTGAAGCGAAAACGTTTCGAGGCTCACCACCGACGGATCCACCGCTCCGCTGGAGCGCCAACGGGCATCTATCTGGGAAACAACGCTCAGCACGTCACCATTCAGTCCGAATTTGAATTTGTCGGACACGCGACCTGCGGTGTTGAAGGTTCCCACCTGGCGAATGGCCCCGGACGGATCGGCGATGTCGAAGACGGTCACGCGATAGGTCGGTGGCAAATACTCCTTGGGATTGGCCGGATCCATTGCCCCCCCGGAATCTTGAGTCGTGGCGAGGAACAGGAACGCGTCGGTTGCGTGGATGGCTTGAGCGATGGCCTTGAACTCCACACTGGACCGCAGCGCGGGTTTGGATGGATTGGCCAAATCGATGGCGCTGACCCAAGTGAGAGACTCGTAAACGCTGGGGCCTTGAGGATCCGTGGGTGAAACCGGGCGATTGGTCCAGCCCTGACTGGCCACCACCAAAACGTTCCCGACGAGGCGGCTTTCGACCGGGTATCCCGGCAATGCCACTCGGGCGCCTTCCTGCGGTCCACGGTCGGTGGATTGGACGAGCAAGATCTCCGTCGCGTCCCATCGGCATTCGGGCTGCGTGAGAAGCGCGAGCCATTCGCCTGACGGCACACCGGCGGGCAACACATACAACTGCTCACCGCGAGCAACGATCGGAAGCGTGCCCCGGATCACCGGGCTGGCGGGACGAGTGACATCGATCACCTGCAACCCACGCTGCTGGTTGAAGAAGTAGAGGGTATTGCCCGAAAACTTCCAGATATCGGATTCCTGAACTGTCGTAGGGGTCGCCGTCTTGTCAGACACCAGTTGACCCGGGCCGGGCACCTCGTTGACAGCGATATTGGAACCACCGGGTTGCGTCGGTTGGCTGGGGCTGATTTGCGGCGCCACCTTTTCGCTGCCCTGAAAAAACTGAGTGGGCACACCGAGTGAGAGCACGTCGTCGGTCACCACACGCATCACCTCACTGACCTCCATAGCTGCGACGGTCATCGTGACCTCCGGAAGGTCATTGGTCGGATTCAAGACAGCTCGCGGCTTCCAGGTGCCTCCACCGATCCTCGGGCGGGATTGGAGAGTGATCCGTCGGGATCCAGGCGGAACTTGAACGGTGACGAGCAGGTTGGTTTGTACCGACCGGACACCTGAAATGCGCGCCGCGGCCTTGGTCCCGTTGGACTGTTGGGCACGGACCGCCAGCACCGCTCCTACGGCAAACACCACGGCGAGCAAACATCGGATTGGGAGTTTCATGAATTTCATAGGTTCAACGGAATGGGTGGATGCGATGACTCCATTTCAGACTGCAGGGATCATTTCATGGACGCCCTAATCCTGGAAGCACTGGATTTTGGGCTCCGACCAGAGGGCCGGAGGGTTGGAATGAACCGCCGATCGGCTCGAGGGACATAAACAATCCTTCGGCCGAACTGCGTTCGAAAGTGACGACCGACACCGGGCTCGACGACGGTGTGAGCACACCCAGGCTGGATACCGTTCCATCCGAGGCGCGGCTCCAAAGTTGATACTGACCGGTGGGCGGTGCGGAGGGCACGGCCACAGCGTACAACCCGGTGTCCGGAGCACTGAAGACGATCGGGGTGAGTCCCGCTGAAGCGGATCGGGCTAGGGACCTGCTAGCCAAGATTGGTTCGGAGGCTAGAGACGTCGTGAGGTTTGGAAGGCCCGAAGTTGAAACTTCGACGGGAACCGGTTGGGCAGGCACCAAAGCGACTTTGCCGACAGAATCCACCCCACCTTGCCCTGAAGTGCTGGCGACATTGGGCGATCCAAAACGAGTGGCCCCGTCCATCGTCAAAGCGGAACTCGGGGCGGTGTTCAAGGCTATGGCCATCCGCTCCCCGGCCATCCGTGCCAAAGCTTCAGTCAAACTGTTGGTCCGTGCCGATCCGTCCATCAGATTGGAGGGAATGCCAGTCGGAGGCTCTTGCTGGCCGAGAGAGAAGACGTGAATCCGGCTCACTCCCGACGGAATGACCGTCGCCTGATTCAACGATTGGGTGAGCTCCGCCAATTGAGCGTTCAAGGCTCGAACCTTTCCCTGCAATGCGGCATTCACGGCCTCAAGAGGGTGCTCGGAATCGGTTGGTATCTCGTCCAAACCAACATCACGGCCGATGCCCACCGTCGCAATGCCGGAACTGCTTTCCGAAATGTTGCTGGACGCAAGCCCGCCTTTGGAAGCCGTCGAGGCAATCATCGATACCTCTTGGTTCCCACCAACACCGGGAGCCCCCGAAGCCGATGAAACGGAACCGCCTCGCCCTGACTGACTATCCAACCCGGCGACAGTCATCGACGGATTGCGGACGGTAAGCCACCAAGAGTGCAGGATGGCACCCAAAGTCAGAGAGGCAGCCAAAGCCGACAACTGCTGAACCCTGCGGAACATCGGTTTAGGGAAAGCCAACACCTGAGCTCCGTCCATTCGGGTGCGCTCGAGGATTTTACCCCAAATGCGGGCCGGTGCGGGTGGGGCTGGATCGTCAAAGACCTCGGCTTCCAGAACGGCCTGCAATCCTCGGACCACTCCACGAAGATCCGCATCGCGTCGAAGCTGGGCCTCGAAGAGTTGCTGATCGTGGGCATCCAGGAGGTTCAGCACATAAAGACTGGCTTGCTCCTCGGAGCCAACTATCGCGCGCTGGGTGGAATCATTCATGGCGATTTTGGAGTCGGAGACGCAGGGACAACATTCCACGTCGGATTCGGGCCTTGATGGTGCCCAAGGGTTCGCCGGTCACCCGAGCGATCTCGTCTTGGGTGCATCCTCGATAAAAGGCTAATTCAATGGCGGTTCGCTGATTATCGGGCAAAGAACCCAAAGCAAAACCCAGGCGGCGGGATTGCTCATCGGCGGCGAGATGGGAGTAGGCTGTATCGGTGGACACCTCTTCTGAGGAATCGGCAGCCTTGAGACGTTCCAAACCAGAAAGCCGGCGGGTGCGTTGTCTCAGCCGGTCCAACGCCAATCCTCGGGCAATCATGATCATCCAAGTCAGAGGCCCTGATTTGGATGGTTCGTATCCTCCGGCGCGGCGCCAGATGGCCACGAAAGTATCCTGCAAAATTTCTTCGGTATCGGGGGCATCTCCCAAAATTCGCTGAAGAAACCGAAAAAGAGCACCGCCACGCCGCCGATACAGTTCTGACAACGCACCGGACTGACCGTCAGCAATTTGCGCAATCAGGCGAACGTCGTCGCCAGTATCCAAAGCATCGTCCTGACACCCTCGAATCAATGGCCCTAAGCCGGCCGAATTACCTGAGCTAACCGAATTCCTTGCGCCAACAGATTGTCGTGAGTCAACAGAACTTCCCGATCGAATCGCGGATCCGCCCGGGAACGGGATCGGTGTGCGAGATTCTGGGTGGGGTTGCATGTCGTCGATGACTTCTTGTTTTGAGGTTATCCGCCGTCGTTGCAGAATTGGATGCACGAATTTTACGGCTCGCCAGAGCAGCTTCACAAAAATCAGCCGACATAGACCGGAATGATTCCGTTGGATCGGTGGTGCTGGCTGCGCTCTCTTCCCCAAAAGCTCCTTTGTCCGCTCGTTACGGACCTTAAGTGCGAGTCTCAGCATGGCCCGCTGCTCGCTGTCGCCACTTCTTGCGAAAGAATCCGTCGCGCCACACCAGGTCTCCGAACTGGATGGTTGGCTAAATTGGACCGCATCCGATCGATCTGAAGACCGCAGGCAGGGCTTCGGGAAGGTCGTCAGCAATCAAACCTGGCCCCAAAGAGCGACCGCATTCCAGGTGCAATCGCACCCCGACTTCGCCTGCAAGCATTGGATCCATACCCCGAGCCATCAAACCGGCACAAAACCCTGCCAGGACATCTCCGGATCCCGCGGTCGCCAACCAGGCGGCGGAACCATCTTCAGGTGCACTCACACAGCACAGACGTCCATCCGGCGATCCGATCCATGTGTCTGTGCCTTTGAGGAGCACTGTGCATCCGCACCGTTTTGCCGCTGATTGCACAATCTCCCCCCGCAAACCGACGGCATCGGGGAAAGCTGAATCCCCACGAGCCTCTAACACCTCCAATTGCGAACCTAAATCCGGAAAAACCCGGCTGAATTCCCCAAAATGC
>Ga0255100_1000457_pt1 | contig 16458 bp, 13 predicted proteins | sample Colum_Colum_RepB_2_FD_188449 | JGI IMG/M metagenome (GOLD analysis project Ga0255100, IMG submission 188449) | Freshwater microbial communities from Columbia River, Oregon, United States - Colum_Colum_RepB_8d | ecosystem: Environmental > Aquatic > Freshwater > River | place: USA: Oregon...
GCTATCGGCCGACAACAAGATCATCTGGGCCACCGGCCCTCTCACCGGCACCATGGCCTCCACGGGCGGGCGCTATTCGGTGATCACCAAAGGCCCGCTCACCGGCGCCATCGCCTGCTCCAATTCGGGCGGCTACTGGGGTGCCGAGCTCAAGATGGCGGGCTGGGACATGATCATCATCGAAGGCAAATCGGCCAAGCCGGTTTACCTGTCGATCATCGATGACCAGGTCGAACTCAAGGATGCCAGCCACCTCTGGGGCCAGAGCGTCTGGAAGACCGAAGAGACGATCAAAAAGACCCACCAGGATCCCCTGACCCGCATTTCGTCGATCGGCAAGGCTGGCGAAAACCTCGTGCTCTACGCGGCTGTGGTCAATGATCTGCACCGTGCCGCGGGCCGCTCGGGCGTGGGCGCCGTGGCGGGCAGCAAGATGCTCAAGGCCATCGCGGTCCGGGGCACCAAGGGCGTGGGCAACATCCACAATCCCAAGGCCTTCTTCCAGGCCGTCAACGAAAAGAAAAAGATCCTGCACGACCACCCGGTCACGGGCCAGGGCCTGCCGGCCTATGGCACGCAGGTGCTCATGAGCGTCATCAACGAAACCGGCGCGTTGCCCACCCGCAACCACACGGCCTCGCAGTTCGAGGGCGCAGCCAAGATCGGTGCCGAGGCCATGGCGGCCAAGCGGCCCACCGATGGCAAGTCGCATCTGGTGACCAACCAGGCCTGCTTTGGCTGCACCATTGCCTGCGGTCGGGTCTCCAAGATCGACGAGACCCACTTCTCGGTGGTCAACAAGCCCGAGTACTGGGGCGCATCCGGCGGCCTGGAGTACGAAGCGGCCTGGGCCCTGGGCGCCGCGCCTGGCGTCGACGACCTCGAGGCCCTGCAATACGCCAACCTCATGTGCAACGAAGAGGGGTTCGATCCCATCTCGTTTGGTGCCACGGTGGGTGCGGTGTGCGAGCTGTATGAAAAAGGCGTGCTCACCAAAGAGCAGATCGGACTGGAAGTTCCGTTCGGATCGGCCAAGGCGCTGGTTCAGCTGGCCGAAATGACCGCCCGCGGCGAAGGCTTCGGCAAGGAAATCGGCCAGGGCAGCAAGCGGCTCACGGCCAAGTACGGCCATCCCGAGCTCTCCATGTCGGTCAAGGGCCAGGAGTTTCCGGCCTACGACGCGCGCGGCATCCAGGGCATGGGCCTGACTTACGCCACGTCCAACCGCGGTGCCTGCCACCTGCGCTCCTACACGGTGGCCTCCGAGATTCTGGGCATTCCGGTCAAGACCGATCCGCTCACCACCGATGGCAAGCCCGAGCTGGTCAAGGCCTTCCAGGACGCCACCGCAGCCTTCGATTCATCGGGCCTGTGCGTGTTCACCACCTTCGCCTGGACGCTGGCCGATCTGGCCCCCCAGGTGGCCGGGGCCTGCGGCGACGAGTTCACGATGGAGTACCTCAACGAACTCGGCGAGCGCATCTGGAACATGGAGCGCGACTTCAACAACCGCGCGGGCTTTACCCGCAAGGACGATGACCTGCCCGCGCGTCTGAAGACCGAAGCCGCCACCAGCGGCCCGGCCAAGGGTCTGGTGGCGGGGATCGACAAGATGATCCCCGAGTACTACAAGATCCGCGGCTGGGACGACAACGGCCAGCTCAAGCCCGAGACCCGGGCCCGGCTGGGTCTTTGATCCTCCGATGAGCCCTTGCGGGCTCTGAGGACTCAGTCAGCCTGCAGTGCGGCTTACGGGGCGGTCTTCGGGCCGCCCCAATCGTTTGCGGCGTCAGGCACCGTATCGCATTCGCAAAGGATTGAACCCCATGAAGCACGTCATCATCGGCAATGGCCCCGCCGGCGTGGTTGCCGCCGAAACCCTGCGCAAGCGCAGCGCCACCGACGAGATCACCCTGATCGGAGACGAACCGCACCCCGCCTATTCGCGCATGGCCATTCCCTACCTTCTGATCGGCAACATCGATGAGCGGGGCACCTGGTTGCGCAAGGCCGAAGATCATTTCGACCGCCTGTGCGTGCGTACGGTTCGCGGCCGGGTCACTTCGGTCGATACGGTGGCGCGCTGCGTGAACCTGAGCGAGGGCGAGCGCTTCGAATATGACCGCCTGCTGATTGCCACCGGGTCCACGCCCGTGCGCCCGCCGATTTCGGGGCTGGATTCGCCCTTTGTGCAGACCTGCTGGACCCTGGCCGATGCGCGCAACATTCTGCAACTGGCCAAGCCCGGGGCCCGCGTGCTGCAGATGGGTGCGGGCTTCATCGGCTGCATCATCCTGGAGGCGCTGGCCCAGCGGGGCGTCAAGCTCAGCGTGGTCGAGATGGGCGATCGCATGGTGCCGCGCATGATGGGCGAGATGGCCGGCGGCCTGATCAAGCGCTGGTGCGAGGCCAAGGGGGTTCGGGTTCTCACCTCCACCCGGGTGGAGGCGCTCATCCCAGGCCAGGGCGCCGACCCGATCCAGGCGCGCTTCTCCAACGGCACGACCGAGGGCTTCGATCTGGTGATCCAGGCCACCGGCGTGCGTCCAAACATCGGCTTTCTGTCGGGCTCACCGATCAAGTGTCTGCAGGGCGTGCTCACCGACACGCGCATGCAGAGTTCGGTTGAGGGCGTGTATGCCGCAGGCGACTGCTCGGAGTCGTTCGACCCCATCACCGGGCAGACCATCGTGTCGGCCATTCAGCCCAACGCTGTGGATCAGGCCCGCGTCGCAGCGATCAACATGAGCGGGGGCTTTGCCGAAGAAAAGGTCGTCACCCAGATCAACGTGCTCGACACCCTGGGCCTCATCTCCACGTCATTCGGGCAGTGGCAGGGTGTGCCTGAGGGCGAGCATGCCGAACTCAGCGATCCCGATCAATTCCGCTACCTGCGGTTGGAATTCAAGGACGATGTTCTGATCGGTGCCAACAGCCTGGGCATGACCGAGCATGTGGGTGTGCTGCGCGGTCTGGTGGAAGGTCAGGTGCGTCTGGGCGACTGGAAGGATCGCCTGAAGGCCGATCCCACACGACTGTCCGAAGCCTTCCTGGCTGCAACGCAGGCTGCGGAGCCCTTCCAGGGCCGCTCTCGCGGTACCGCGAGGTAAGACCCGGATGAAGGTCACCTTCAAGCTGTTTGCGATGCTTGCCGATCACCTGCCCAATGAGGTCGATGGTGCGCGGCGCGACGGCAACCAGATCGTGCTGCAGGTACCCGAGGGCACGACGGTGCAGCAGATGATCGAACGCTTCAATTTGCCGGCCAAGCTCGTGCACCTGGTGCTGGTCGATGGCCGCTACATTGAGCCTGCGAATCGCGCCACGCGCGTGCTGCAGGAGGGCGAGGCGCTGGCCATCTGGCCGCCCATCGCGGGGGGCTGATGCCGTTTTTCGGGTTTGACCGTGTCATGAGCTGCTCGCGGGCTGATCTGGCTCGCTGGTTGACCGAGTTTTCAGGCAGCGATCACGGCATGGCCCAAAGCGGCAGGGCGCAGATCGCGCTGCCCTGGGGTGACCTGACGGTGACCACCGAAGAGCAGCCCGAGCGCCGCATCGGGTTGGCCCGATTCCGATCGCTGCGGGTGCGGTTCATCGCGCCCGAGGGTTGCGAGGAGCCTGCGCGCCAGTGGATCACAAGGTTCGATCAGCACACCCAGCGAGGCGGGGGCTGAAAAGAAGATCAGGCCGGCTTTTTCTGCAGCAGTGTCACGCCATTGCGCACGGCAATCACCTCGGCCAGGATCGACACCGCAATCTCGGCGGGCGTGCGGCTGCCGATGTCCAGGCCGATCGGTCCGTGCAGGCGTGCCAGATGCGCATCGGTCAGGTCAAAGAGCTTGAGCCTTTCCTTGCGCTTGGCCGTGTTGCCTCGTGAACCCAGTGCGCCCACATAAAACGCCTCGGACTTGAGTGCCTCAAGCAGCACCATGTCGTCGAGCTTGGGGTCGTGCGTGACTGCCACCACCGCACTATGGGCATCGAGCGCCAACTCGAGCACCACATCGTCGGGCATGCCGCGTGTAAATGTGGTGCCCGCGATATCCCAGGTCTGGTGATACTCCTCGCGCGGATCACACACGATGACCTCAAAATCCAGGGCCTGGGCCATCTGTGCCAGCACGCGCGAGAGCTGGCCCGCACCGATCACGAGCATCCTCCAGCGCGGCCCGAAGATCTGGCGCATGCTGGATGATTCGAGGGCGAAGGCATCGCCGCGAATTGCTGTCGAGAGGCTAACCGCACCGGTTTCAAGATCGAGCGTGCGGGCCACCAGTTCGTGCTGCGCGGTGCGCTCAAGCAGCGCATCGATCCAGCCTGAAGATTGCAGCGGCTCCTGCACCAATTCCAGCGTGCCACCGCAGGGCAGACCAAAGCGTGCAGCTTCTTCCTTGCTCACCCCGTATGTGATGCGCTGAGGCTGAGCCACCCGCTCACCCTTGCGAACCCGGTCGATCAGGTCGTCTTCAACGCAACCGCCCGAGACCGAACCCACCACCAGACCGTCGTCGCGTACGCACAGCAGAGAGCCGGGCGGACGCGGGGCCGAGCCCCAGGTCTGAGCGACTGTGACCAGCCAGACCGCTCTCCCGCCCGCGAGCCAGTCGCGCGCCTGCGCCAGCACCTGAAGATCAAGACTATCCATGGCGCGCGCCTCAGGCCGGGCCTTTGCCGCTCAGCCAGGCCATGAGCGCCGCGGCCGCTGCGAGGGCCAGTGCCCAGCGCATCCAGCGTTGCCGGTCTTCGCCTTGAGGGCCCGCGAGCGGAGAAGGCGCCTGCGCTGAGGACTGAGGCGCTGCAGCGGCTGCCGGGCTTTGCGGATTGGAGGATGACGACGCGGCCGATCCCGTCGCAGCCGTGTGCATCGCATCCAGAGCGGCCGCCTGCTCGGTGAGCTTTTTCTCGAAGGCCGCAAAGAATTCGTCGGCGATCTTGGCGGCCGCTGCATCCACCAGCCGCGAGCCGATCTGTGCGATCTTGCCGCCGACCTGCGCGGTGGCGGTGTAGTTCAGTTGCGTGCCGCCTTCGGCGGCGTCGAGCCTGACTTCGGCCTTGCCCTTGCCAAAGCCAGCGACACCGCCCTGACCATCGAAGGCCAGGGTGTAGGACTGCGGCTCCACGATGTCGCTTTGCACCAGCTTGCCCTTGAACTTGGCCGAAACCGGGCCAATCCGCGCGGCCATCAGCACTTCGTACTGGTTCGGGCCGGTCTCGGTCACCGACTCGCAGCCCGGGATGCAGGCCTTGAGCATCTGTGGATCGTTCAGGGCATTCCAGGCCTGTTGCGGCGGCACAGGCAACAGCCGCTGTCCGGTCATCTGCATGGTTCAGAGTCTCTTTGAAGAAGCATCAATGAAAAAGTGTCAGTCAATGCAGGCCTCAGGGTGTCGAGGCTTGAGGGGGCGAAGAAACGGCGCTGGCAACGAAGCGAGCCTGGGGTGCCGCAAAGACTCGGGCCAGATCCGCGAGGCTGGTGAGGTTGTGGACCGGAAGATGCTGGTCTACATGGGGCAGCAGAGCCCGAATCCCGGCCGCACGAGGCTCGAAACCTGCGAAGCGTAGCAAAGGGTTGAGCCAGATGAAGGGATAGGCCTGTCGGGACAGACGTTGTGCGCTGGCCGACAGCAGCGCGGAATCGCTGCGATCAAGCCCATCGGTGACCAGCATCAGGGCACTGTGATGATGAAGCACGCGCCGTGCCCAGTCCCGGCTGAAGGCCTGCAGGCAGGGCCCGAGCTGGGTGCCAGCTCCCCAGTTGGCCGCGCTGGCCTGCACCCGTTGCAAGGCCCGCCCGGCATCCGCCTCACGCAGCAGGGGCGTCAGATGCTGCAGGCGGGTGCCCAGACTGAAGACCTCGATCGGGCTGTCTCCCCCGTGCAGCAGACCATGACACCAATGCAACAAAACACGGCTGTAGCGCTCCATGGAGCCCGAAACATCAAGCAGCACGACCAGCGATGACGGTCGGGTTCGGGGCTGCCGATGCACCAGCACGAAGGCATCGGGTGCGCGTTGCCAACGGGCGAGGCTGCGTCGCAGATCGATGCGACCTCTCGCGGCGGCTTTGAAGCGGCGCGTGCGAATGGGCGGCAGCGCGGGGCGCAGCTCATGCACCCGGTTCAGAACAGTCTGCAGCTCTTGGCCTGCGAGCGATTCGAAGTCCTTGCTGCGCAGAGCCTCCTCGGCGGACCATCCGCGCACCCAGTCCTTCTGCGCCGCCGTGTGCACCGGATCAGCCCGACCGCCACCGTTTTGCATGAGCGCATCGAGTGCGGCCTTGACCCGATCCACCAGGGGGTCAGCTGGATCGGGGGGTGCGTCTTCGATGGTCGGGTCGATGGCCGGGTCGACCGCAGGGTCGAGCGCCGGCTCAGTGCCGCCTTGATTGGGCTGGGCGAGCCCCTGATTGAAGACCCGTTCAAGCCAGCGCGGGTCGGTCCAGAACTGATCGAAGGCCACATCAAACACCGCGCGATCGCGCGCCTGGCTGATCAGCGTACTGCGCAAGGCGGCGCGTACCTGCTCGCGCGATTGCCAGCCCAGAAGCAGCAGGGCCTGCTGCGCGGCCAGCAGTCGGTCGGTCCCGGTGAGCACGCCACAGCTTCGCAAGAGGCGGCCAAAGAGCAGCAGATTGCGCCCGATGGCTCCGTGCTGCGAGGCTCCGCTCGCGGGCTCCGGCCGTGATGAGCCTAGCCCGGGCTCGGGCAGCGGTTTGCCCCGCTCGTGCTCGGGCAGCGGTGCGCCGCTCGCGGGCTGGGGCAGTGGCTCGCGCCGCTCGGGTGCGAGATGGCCCGCACCCGCCGATCTCGATTGCAAGGAAGGGACCGACTCGCTCATGCCGGGCGCTGCGCTGCGGCCACCACCTGTTCGAGTTGGGCCGGGCTCATGCGGGCCTGATCCTCCTGCACCTTGAGCAGCACACCCAGGGTTTCGCGCAAGGACTGCGCATCCAGGGCCTGTCGATCCAGCGCCATCAGGGCATCGATCCAGTCCAGCGTTTCGGCAATGCCCGGGGGCTTGAACAACGCCATCTCGCGCAGGGCATGCACGGCGGCCACCGCCTGCACCGAGAGTTGCTGCGGGGCCTGCGGGGCGTGGGCTTGCACGATGGCGAGTTCGCGTTGCAGGTCGGGATAGTCCACCCATTGATAGAGGCAGCGACGCTTGAGCGCATCGTGCAATTCGCGGGTGCGGTTGGATGTGAGCAGCACCAGAGGTCGGTGGCGAGCGCGGATCGGCTGCGCGCCGCGCTCGGGAATGCTCAGCTGCCACTCCGAAAGAAATTCCAGCAAAAAGGCTTCAAACGCTTCATCCGCGCGGTCGAGTTCATCGATCAGCAGCACCACCGGCACAGGGCTGCGCAGGGCAGCCAGCAGGGGGCGCTCGAGCAGCAGATCGTCGCTGTAGAGGTCAGACTCATGGAGCACGCCCCGAAAGGCTTCGGGTTTTGCGTCAGCGGATCCAGGCGCTGCCACCGTGCCTGAAGCCAACGATGGGGCCTCGCTCTGGGCCAGACGGATGCGCAGCATCTGGCGGGCAACATTCCACTCATAGGCAGCCTGATTCAGGTCGAGCCCATCGTGGCACTGCAGGCGGATCAGCGGCGCGCCCAGCAGGCTGGCCAGTGCGCGCGCGAGCGCGGTCTTGCCCACACCCGCCTCACCCTCGAGCAGGAGGGGCCGACCGAGCTTCAAACCCAGCCAGGCTACGGTAGCCAGGGCAATGTCGGCGAGGTAGTGATGCCTCTGCAGGGCCGCTTGCAGGTCGACCACCGAGGCGGGCAGCCCCGCTGTCCAGGGCGAGGGCCGGAAACCCTCGGGGGCTGGGGGCGCGCCCGCGGCAGGGGCTTGCGATTCGCCGACCGACTCAGGTGCGGTCAGAGACTGGGGGGCGTTCGGTGCGTGCGACATACCCTCAGGATAACAACTGAAGACCTAGGCCAAAGGCAGTACCGCGTGGGGTTCGCCTTGCTCCGCTGCGGTTGATTGCAGAGAATGGCGGATTGCACGCCCGATTCCGGGCTGCCTTTTGCGCGAGCCTTGCATGAGCATCAAATCAGACCGCTGGATCCGTCGGATGTCGGAGCAGCACGGCATGATCGAACCCTTCGAGCCGGGGCAGATCCGCCACGCCAATGGCCAGCGCATCGTGTCGTATGGCACCTCGAGCTATGGCTACGACGTGCGCTGCGCCAACGAATTCAAGATCTTCACCAACATCAACAGCACCATCGTCGATCCCAAAGCCTTCGACGAAGGCAATTTCGTCGATTTTCAGGGCGATGTCTGCATCATTCCCCCCAATTCGTTCGCCCTGGCCCGTACGGTCGAATACTTCCGGGTGCCTCGCAACACGCTGGTGGTCTGCCTCGGAAAAAGCACGTACGCGCGGTGTTTCAGAGGAGACACTCGTGTGGCTCTGGTCGACGGCACCAGCGCCACCCTGGAGGACATGGCCCGACGTCATGAATCAGGCGAGCAATTCTGGGGCTACTCGATCGGCCCGAACGGGCAATTGATTGTCGCCCTGCTCGACGCCCCTCGTTTCGTTGCCCGCGACAGTCTGGTGGAAGTTGAACTTGACTCCGGTGAGCGCATTCACGCGACGCCGGATCATCACTTCATGACCCGACAGGGAGGCATGCGCCAGGCGGCAGACCTGCGCCCGGGCGATGCCCTCATGCCGTTGTATCGGCACCTCGAGCGTGGGTACGAGATGGTTTATCAGCCGCTCACGGGCTTCCTCAGCCCGACCCATCGCTTGGCTGATGAATGGAACCTTCGCGCGGGTCTGTACGAGGATGAGCCCGGGACCCATCGCCATCATCTTGATTTCGATCGACGCAATAATCGTCCGGATAATCTGACGCGTTTGCCCGGCGCGGAACATATTCGCCTGCACAACTCGGTCAGCTACGGCGAGGGCTTTGATCGTCAGGCCCATGGCGATTCGATCAGCGCGGCGCTCCGAGACCGGATGCTCGACCCTGCATGGCTTGAACAATTTCGTGCTGCACAGAGCCAACGTGCGAGGAATTTCTGGTCGGAGCCCCGTTATGCGCAAATCCGTCATGAGCTCATCGAGCAGCGCCGTAACCCCTCAGAAGCGGTTCGTGAGGCCCATCGACAGGTCATGCGAAATCGCTATCTCGACCCCGCAGAGCGGGCGATGCAGTCGGTGCGTATGCAGGCGGCCTGGCGCTCGGATGATGGATCGCGCCGTGCGCGTCAGGCCGAGGTCGCAAGAAACATTCGCATCAGGGCAGAAATTGGGACCGAAGAAGTCCGACAGGCATTGCAGATCACCGGCTCCATCCGCGGTGCGGCTCAAGCGCTGGGTTGCGACAGGAGCGTCTTCCGAAGGTTCCCGCAGGTTCTCGCCGAATTCCGCGGAACGCCGGTGTATCGCAACCATCGAGTGGTCGCGGTTCGGGAACTCCCTGGTGTTCACGACACTTACTGCCTGACTGTGCCCGAGGCGGGCAACTTTGCGCTTGAAGCGGGCTGCTTCGTGAGCAATTGCGGCATTATCGTGAACGTAACGCCGCTGGAGCCCGAGTGGGAGGGCCAGGTCACGCTGGAGTTCTCCAACACCACGCCGCTGCCCGCGCGCATCTATGCCGGCGAAGGATGCGCACAGATGCTGTTCTTCGAGTCTGACGAGGTCTGCGAAACCTCGTACAAGGATCGCGGGGGCAAGTATCAGGGCCAGCGTGGGGTCACCCTGCCCAAGACCTGATGCTGTACCCGCTCTGATGCTGTCCAAGATCTGATGCCGCCCGAACACTGATGCTGCGCTATGGGGCGCTCGCGCTCGGAGTACTCATTGTCTCCACGGCGGCACTGCTGATCCGCTGGGCCATTGATGCAGGTGGCCACCCCCTGTCGGTAGCGGCCGGGCGACTCACGCTCGCGGCACTGCTGATCGTGCCGTTCGCCTGGTTCAAGCGGCGCAACGAATTGCTTGAGCTGAGGCGGGCCGATTGGCTGGTGGCCGCACTCTCGGGCGTGTTGCTGGCAGTGCACTTTGCCACCTGGATTGCCTCGCTCGCCTACACCTCGGTGGCCTCGAGCGTGGCGCTGGTCACCACCAATCCGGTGTGGGTGGGTCTTGCGGCCTGGTTGATCCTGCGCGAGCCACCGGGTCGCAACACGGTGCTGGGCATCCTTCTGGCGGCGCTGGGCACGGCGCTCATCATCCTGTCCGATCTTCAGAGCGCAGGCTCGGCGCCTGCGGGTCGCGATCCGATGCTGGGCAATGGGCTGGCCCTTCTGGGCGCGATCAGCATTTCGGGCTACCTGCTGGTGGGTCGCAGGCTGAACCTCAAGCTGTCATTGCTCGCGTATGTGGCCATCGTCTATGGGGCTGCCGCAATCGCCATGAACCTGATCGCCTGGGCGCTCGGCCATGGGGTGCAGACCCTGCCCATGGTGGCCTGGCTCCCCGTGGTGCTGCTGGCGCTGGGGCCTCAGCTGGCGGGCCACACCCTCATCAACGCCTCGCTCAAGCACCTGACCCCCACCTTCGTGGCTCTGGCGATTCTGGGAGAGCCGGTCGGCTCGGCCATTCTGGCCTGGCTGTTACTTGGTGAGGCGGTGGCCCCGCTGCAGCTTTCAGGGTTTGCGGTGCTGCTGGTGGGGATTGCGGTGGCGGCTCGAGGGGAGCGCCCCACGCAGCGCGAGTGATTCAAACCGTCGTACGGAGCGCTCGCTCGTCTGCCAGTAAATGCATTTAATCGACTCAAGATGGTTCGCCTGCGGCGAGACGAATCAAATCTGCCATGATTCGCTCGCAATTTTGGCCAGGTCGATCCCCATTTTCTTGAAAGAAAAGCTGCTCATGAATGCACCTCGACTCAGTCTGACCGCTCTTGCTGTTTTGATTGCCCTTGCGGGCTGTGGGGGCGGGGGTAGTTCGACAACCGAACCCACCTCGGGCAGCACCCCAAGTACTCTGGATCTTGCGTCGACTGCCTTTCCTCGTGGTTTGACCGTCGCGTCACCGACTCAAGTCGATGACGAAGCAATTCCACAGTTTGCGAGCACAGGCATGTCTTGGTGGCGGACGCTGGGTCGCTCAGTCCAGAACCTGATCCCGTCAGCAGTGGCTCAGTCGTCACCGACCTCGGCCTTTGCTGCGAGGGTCGCTCGTATCGATCAACTGTTGAGTGGCAGCACACCGGTCATCACGTTGGTCAGGCCACAAAAATTCCTTGAAATAGATACCGATGCGACGTGCTACGGCCCGAGCCTTAAGTACGACGCGGCGTTGCATCCTGATCGAACGGGCGGATCAGCACCCTCGTCCCTGCTTGAGTTGCCCCCGGGTGATGTGGGACTGTGGTTTGCGACCGAAGGAAGCACGTCAGAGGCTTGCGCGGCGGCACAGTTCAATGCCCGCATGAAAGGCGCAACGCAACGCAGCTCACAGGCTTTGCGGATGCTGGCTGTTCTGGTCCAGAAGGCCGCGGCGAGCAGCGGCGGTCTGCCCGGGGTCGGGGCCCCCGCGCTCAACCTGCTCGCCAGCATGCCCAGCGTGAGTGGACTGACGTGGAATGCCGCCACGATTCAACAGACTGCAGCGGGCAAATTCGACTATGTCATCCAGGCAACGTTCGTGGATTCGACCACGAGCCTGACTCACCGAATTGACCTCACCATGAGTCACACCACGGTCACCGCTGCCACGGACTACAGCGGGCTCATGAAGTACGCGGTAACCGGCAAGTACACGGGCGGTAATTGCCCGGGCTCGGGCAGCGCTCATGATGTGACCTGGGTCGGCACGCTGGCCTACAACCGCAGCAGCGGCACACTCGATCTGTCGCATCGAAGCGGGATGTATTGCGGTGCAGGTAGCACTCCGGGTCAATTGGCCACTGATCGGGGCGCGACTTACGATCTCTCTGGACCGACTCAGGGGCAGCTCAATCCGGCCAGCAAGTACATCGTATCTGATGGGACCGGCAAAGGCTGGGGCAACAACTTCTCTCGCTTTGCAGCCACGATCAGTGCCACGACCGAGGCGGGCAAAGCGGTTTACGTCTGGCAGGCGGGTCCAGGCGATAACCATGGCCGCACGCTGCAGCTCACCACCACGGCCCTGTCAGCCAGCAAGGTTGGCGTGGCGCACTTCGGGTTTGGGCCGGATATCGCGACTGCAGATGCAGGAGCCGTCAAGGGCAGCGGGGTGATCAAAGGAATGTTCTGCAACTGGGCGGGCCCCGGAAATAGTCGAACCTACAGCCAGCTCGCTCAAGAGCAGACCATGAGTCAGTCCGTTACGGGAACCTGGGCACCCTCGGCAAGCAAGATCCTCTACGCGCCCACCAAGAGTTGTACCGATCCGACGAACACCGTGGCCTGGCTCGATCGTAATGACGATGGAACCATCGCGATGGCGACGGATGGGCCCGTGGCCGTAACGGGATCCGAGTCAGACTTCCTGATCGGCAAAGGGGGTTCCGTCGATATCGAGACAGCAATCGGATTTACCAGGCCGACCCTCTACTAACCGGTTTCACCCACCAGGCCATGCGACAGCGTGCCGCTCAAGCCGATGTCGCATTGCCTTTAAGGGGCCGCTCAGCCTATAATCCAAGGCTTTACCAAGCACGGCCGTGCCGCCCAGCGCGTGCCGCAAGTCCTGCCTGATCGCGGTTTTTGCCTGCCAAAACAGCCGGCGCAATCCTCGAAATGGCGTTTTCATCAGGGGAATTTCATGTCCGTTGCAGAAATCAACAAGGCCAAGATCGTGGCCGATTACCAGCGAGCCCAGGGTGACACCGGCTCGCCCGAAGTGCAGGTGGCGCTCCTTACCGCCCGCATCAACGAGCTCACCGGCCACTTCAAGGCCCACGCCAAAGACCACCACTCGCGTCGCGGTCTGCTCAAGATGGTGAGCCGCCGCCGCAAGCTGCTCGACTACCTCAAGGGCCGTAACCCGCAGGGCTACAAGGCCCTGATCGAGCGCCTCGGCCTGCGCAAGTAATCCAAACCCTGTTCGAGGATCCGGATCCTTCCGGTCTCAACCCTGGCCGACATGCGCTCCTTGCGCATCAGGCTGAAAGCGACGCCCACCGTGTCACGCACGGTGGGTTGTCGCGTTTGTCGTTCGCGCATTGCTCATGATGCGCACCGTTGTTCAATCGAGACGCATCGTTGTTCAAGTGTTCAAGCGAAGTGAAAGCACTGTTGCTGCGTTGTTGAAGAAAAAAGAGAGAGAAAGGAAAAGCAATGTTTGATATCGCCAAGAAGACCCTGCAGTGGGGTCAGCACACCCTCACCCTCGAAACCGGTGAAATCTCGCGCCAGGCCTCCGGGGCCGTGGTGGTCAACATGGACGACACCGTGGTGCTGGCCACCGTGGTGGGTTCCAAGAGCGTCAAGCCCGGTCAGGATTTCTTCCCCCTGACTGTCGATTACGTTGAAAAGTTCTACGCCTCGGGTCGTATCCCGGGCGGCTTTTTCAAACGTGAAGGCCGTCCGACCGAAAAAGAAATCCTGACCTGCCGACTGATCGACCGCCCCATCCGCCCGCTGTTTCCGGATGGCTTCTACAACGAAGTCCAGATCATCGTGCATGTGCTCTCGAGCAACCCCGAGGTCGATTCCGACATCCCCGCGATGATCGCGAGCTCGGCGGCGCTGGCCATCTCGGGCCTGCCCTTCAATGGCCCGATCGCTGCAGCCCGCGTGGGTTACATCGATGGCGCCTATGTGCTCAACCCCAACACCTCGCAGATGGCTGCCAGCCAGCTCGATCTGGTGGTGGCCGGCACCGACTCGGCCGTCATGATGGTGGAGTCCGAAGCCAAGCAGCTGCCTGAAGACGTGATGCTGGGTGCCGTGGTGTTTGGCCACGACCAGATGCAGGCCGTGATCAAGGCCATCGATGAGCTGGTTGAAGTGGCCGGTAAGCCCGCCTGGGACTGGAAGCCGCCCCAGCGCAACGAAGCCCTGGCCGCCCGAATTTCCGAGATCGCCGAAGCCGACATGCGCGCGGCCTACGGTGTGCGCAACAAGCAGGAGCGCACCCAGCGCGTGCGTACCATCGAGAACGCCACCGCTGCCCGCATCGCTGAAGACGCCGCTGCGGCAGGCCAGCCGGCACCCGATGCCAATGAAGTCGGCAACATGCTTTTCGAGCTGCAGTCGCGCATCGTTCGCAGCCAGATCCTGGCCGGCGAGCCCCGCATCGACGGCCGTGACACCCGCACCGTGCGTCCGATCTCGATTCGCACCGGCGTGCTGCCCCGCGCCCACGGTTCGGCTCTCTTCACGCGGGGCGAGACCCAGGCGCTGGTGATCACCACGCTGGGCACCGCCCGCGACGAGCAGATCATCGACTCCATCAATGGCGAGTACCGGGACCGCTTCATGTTCCAGTACAACATGCCTCCGTTTGCCACGGGCGAAACCGGCCGCTTTGGTGCGCCCAAGCGTCGTGAAGTCGGCCATGGCCGACTGGCCAAGCGAGGCCTGGCCGCGCTCGTGCCCCCGGTCGAGCAGTTTGCCTACTCGCTGCGCGTGGTCTCCGAGATCACCGAGTCCAATGGGTCTTCATCGATGGCGTCGGTGTGCGGTGGCTGCCTGGCCATGATGGATGCGGGTGTGCCCATCGACAAGCACGTGGCCGGTATCGCCATGGGCCTCATCAAGGACGGCAATCGCTTTGCCGTGCTGTCCGACATCCTGGGCGACGAAGATCATCTGGGCGACATGGACTTCAAGGTGGCAGGCACCGACAGCGGCATCACGGCCCTGCAGATGGACATCAAGATCCAGGGCATCACCAAGGAAATCATGCAGGTGGCGCTGGCCCAGGCCCGCGAAGGCCGTCTGCACATCCTGAGCAAGATGCAGGCGGCCATAGGCGGCGCGCGCACCGATCTGTCGGATTTCGCGCCGCGCATGTACACCATGAAGATCAACCCCGAGCGCATCCGTGATGTGATCGGCAAGGGTGGCGCGACCATCCGCTCGATCACCGAAGAGACCGGCACCACCATCGACATCAAGGATGACGGCAACATCACCATCGCCGCCACCGATGCCGAGGCGGCCCGCCGTGCTCAGAAGCGCATCGAGGATCTCACCGCCGAGGTCGAGATCGGTCAGATCTACGAAGGCACCGTGCTCAAGCTGCTCGAGTTCGGCGCCATCGTGCAGATCCTGCCGGGCCGTGATGGTCTGCTGCACATCTCGCAGATCGCCAATGAGCGCGTCGAGAAGGTGGCCGACTACGTCAAGGAAGGCCAGGTCGTGCGCGTCAAGGTCATCGAAGCCGATGACAAGGGTCGCCTGCGTCTGTCGATGAAGGCCGCTGCTGCGGCTGAGGCTGCACCGGCAGCCTGAGTCTGAGCCTGCGCCCCGGGGTCGATGTCCTGTCGACCCTCGGGATCTTCAGGGTCTGACCGAAGGTTGTACCGAGTGAAGACTCGGGTGCGACAGAAAGAAAAGAAAGCCCGCTTCGGCGGGCTTTTCCTTTAGGGCGGACCATCGCTCCGTTCGTACTCAACTGATACTTTTGGCTGAGTGACTTGGAAGCCTCGTCGGACGTAAGATTGGATGAACCCAAAGGCCTTCATCGGCGAACGCTGCAGAGGATGGCGATGTCTGAATCGACGATTACAGCGAGAGGTCAAACGACCATTCCAGCCGAGATCCGTGCAGCGATCAACGCCAAACCCGGAACTCGGCTTGTATGGTCTCAGGCCCCTGATGGAACGCTGCTGGTACGAGCCAAGACGCACTCCATCCTCAAGATGGCAGGCGCTCTGAGAGGCGCAAAGTCGGGTCGTCTTCGGCTAAAGGATATGGCTCCTTGAGATTACGGGGCTGAGTGCCCGCTTGCCACAGCAGGAGCTCCTTTGCCCGCTCTCGATACCAATGTTCTGCTGAGGTATTTCCTCCAGGACGATCGTGCCCAATTCAATGCTGCGCAAAGGCTCATCCGTCGCTGCGTTGCAAAGAGACTTGCCTTATTTGTCCCGATCACCGTATTCCTCGAACTGGAGTGGGTTCTGCGATCGAAGATGGGCTTCGATAAGTTCCGGACGCTTGATCTGATGTCGGATCTGCTGGCATCTGATGAGTTGCTCTTTGAGTCCGAGCATGCGCTGATCGCAGCCCTTCACCTTTACAGAACCAATAGCGCAGACTTCGCTGACACGCTCCATCTCGCTCTTGCCTCGCTTGCGGGTCAACAGCCTTTCTGGACTTTTGACCATGCTGCGAGCAGGCTGAGCGGAGCAAAAAATCTGGGATCATTCGCAGCCCCTGGTCACTCAAAGTAGTCGATCCAAAAGTCGAGCCACATCGGGCGGATGCGCAGCTGTGCTACTGCAGCGCCCAATCCGCCGCAGCCAGTGCATGCAACTCGGTGGTGTCAAACACGGGCACGCTGGCGTCCCCGGGCTTCACCAGCAGTCCGATTTCGGTGCAGCCCAGGATGATG
>Ga0255100_1000461_pt1 | contig 16355 bp, 11 predicted proteins | sample Colum_Colum_RepB_2_FD_188449 | JGI IMG/M metagenome (GOLD analysis project Ga0255100, IMG submission 188449) | Freshwater microbial communities from Columbia River, Oregon, United States - Colum_Colum_RepB_8d | ecosystem: Environmental > Aquatic > Freshwater > River | place: USA: Oregon...
TCATGGTCGATGTGGGGCTTTCCTGGATTGTGAACGTGGCGCGGCGGGGCTCCGAAGGCGAGATCACGCCCATGCGCGTGGAATTGAACCGGCCCGCCAGAAATCGCGACCTGCTCGAAACCCACTTCGGCTGCCAGGTGCGGTTCAAGGCGGACCGCAATGCGCTGGTTTTCCGCAGCGAGGATCTCGACCGCCCGTTTGCGACCCAAAACGAAGAACTGGTGACGATTATCGCGGCGCAGTTGGACTCGGAACTGAGCTCCCGGAACACGCGCAAGGATGCGGGCGAATTGGTGAAGCAGACCTTGAGGCGCTCCCTGGCGGGGAAGCGGCCGACGGTGCAGGATGTGGCCCAAGAACTCGGCCTGAGCGTCCGCACACTTCAACGCCGCCTCTCCGAATCGAAGGTCTCTTTTCAAGAACTGCTGGAGGACGTCCGGAGGGAGCTCGCGCACCACTATCTTCAGCGCGCCACCGTGGAATTCAACGAAATCGCCTTCCTACTGGGCTACGAAGATACGAACTCATTCTTCCGTGCATTCCAGGAATGGGAAGGCCAGTCGCCCACCGAATGGCGACGGAGGAATGGAGATCCCAAGCCGTGATGGCAGCTTGCCTTCCGTCGTCGCGTTTAGGTCGCTGGCGCAGGAGGGCGATCCTATGAGAAATAACCCAACTCACGAAGCGACGTGTAGTCCCTTGGGCGCTCGGTCGTGCTTCGACCCATGATGACATGGTCGAGCACCTCGATCTTGAGCAGTTGCCCGGCGCGGATGAGTTCGCGTGTCACGCGGATGTCCGCCTCGCTCGGGGTTGGGTCCCCGCCGGGATGATTGTGTGCGATCACGATGGCTGACGCCCGTTTGGCGATGGCCACCGCAAAGACCTCGCGGGCATGCACCAGCACTTGGTCGAGGTTGTCCCTCGGAGGGTAGACGTTGGGTAGCGATCCATTCACCGCGGCCCGGTAGTCCGCTCGGCCATCCAGAGATAATCGCTCGGGGAACGACCCGCTGGCGCCGTGGGCTGCGACGTCCGCCGCCGGGTGGCCTCATCCCGCCATGGGTGGATCTCCGAGTGCCCGTCGGCGAAGGACAACGCCCCGGAGCCGTTGTGGTAGCTAGCTGGGCAATCGTTCATCGATTCGTTCCGGGGCAACTCGGTGGTGTTCACCGGCATCAGGTGGACGAGGAATCCGTCGTTGATCGTGGGGCATTCGTCGGTGAGGACCCAGCGATTGGCTGGATCATCGACCTGCTGGATGTTGCGGTATTCGCGCCAGACCCGTTTCCGCTCCTCGATCTGAGACCATGAGGTGCCGTCCCAAAAACCACCGAAAAAGGCGTTCATCGATATGCTTCTGACCCGTGGTGTCCTGCGCGGCGGGTTGACTGTCCGATCACCGGGGCATTTGAAGAGCCCGGCCGAACCTCCGATATACGGGCCGAGCAACGCCTTGGTGAAGAGCAGGGTATTGGTGTTGTCCGGGTTGGGCTGATTGTAGGACATGAACCCGGTGCACCAACTGCGGGTCAGGTCGGTCTCGAAGACCGTGTTGAATGGCAGGGTGCCGCGGTTGTCGTCGGCATAGAGCTGCCACGCCAGCATGACTTGGCGTAGGTTGTTCATGCATTGCAGGTTCTGCGCCTTGACCTTGGCCTTGCCCAGCGCCGGCAGCAGCATGCCCGCCAGGATCGCGATGATCGCGATCACCACCAGCAACTCGATCAGGGTAAAGGCGGCAGGACTCGGGCGCCGGATGCTGCCCGTCCTCCCGCGGGATTCCTGCGGTAATTCTGAGGACCGACGTTCGGTCGGAAAATTCAGCGGAGAGTTGATGGTTGATCGATACCACCTCGGGTCTTCAGCTCGCAATGCGGATCGACCGGGTGTGTTCCGCGAGCACCCTTGATGTCCAGCTATGGCGAAGATTGCCTGAGGTTTACCCGATTCAACTTCCGTCAGGGGGGGCATTGGCTGTAAGGGATGAGCTACCCGTAGGATAAACAGTCTTTAACGATAAAGAACTTTCAGTATCTAGATCTTCACCCTGTTGAGCGCCTCGGCCAATTGACGGTTCTCGGTGTGGGTGTAGCCGCTGTGGCTCTTGAGGTCGGCATGACCGCTGAGCTTCATCCGGAGTTCGGCCGGGATGTCCGCGGCCGCGAGGGCGGAGATGAATGTGTGGCGCAGGGAATGGAACCCTCGCTCGTTCTGCTTGCGCCGGGTCCCGGAGGTGGTTTTGCCGGCGGACACACCGGCATCCCGCATGATTCCGGCGAACTGCAGGGACAGGCCGTGAGCACCTCCGGTCTCCGCCTCGGCAAGTGTCGGAGTCAGGAAGACGGCGGCCCTATCACCGGCTCGTGATGCCAAGGCCTCCAGATGCTCCAACAGGGCAGGGTGGATCGGAATCTGGATTCGGGTCCCGGTCTTCAGTTGGTGGAGGCTGAGCGTTGCTTCAGCGAGGTCGATGTCCTCCCACTGAAGGCGGCAGCAGTCCCGCAAGCGTGCTCCGGTGTAGATGCCGATCAGCACTACGGTCTGCCAATCCTCGGACCGACTTTTGGCGGTCTCCAAAAGCATGCGCAGCTCTGCGGCAGTGAACACTCCGCGGCGGTGAGACTTCACAGCGCTCTTGGCCACCTTCGGAATGGCGGCGGCGAAGGGGTTGCTCGGTATCACTCCGTCAGTCACCGCTTGCTTGAAGGCTGAGCGCAGCACCTTGCCGTACACCGAGACGGTCTTGTTCGCGTAGTTGGCGCTCTGAAGGCTGGCGATGTAGGCGCGGGCATCCTGAGGCTGGATGGCGGCTATGGGCATCGCCGCCTTCTTGCCGGCCCAAGTCAGGAAGCCATCCACCGACTTCTGGTAGCTCCAGGCGGAGCCCTTGGCCAAGGCCGAGAGCTTCGAGGCCAGCCAGCCCTCCAGGAATGTCTTGAGCGCCGGCGTCTTGATGCTGTGCGACTCGACGTTGGCTCGCTTCAGGATGCCGACGATGACCTCCCGGGTTTGCTGCTCGATGTGGGTGCCAGCCTCGGCCTGACGGGCTATTTGCTCCCACTCGTCGGCGATGCGGCGGGCTACAGCCTTGTCGGTCGAGCCTGTGGATCGGAGCACGAGCTTCCCGCCCTGGCGGAAGGCACCGTGCCAGTAGGGCGACCTCGGTCTGCGGTGGATGCTGGCCATTTCAGTGCTAACGTTAGTGCTAACATCTGAGGGTGTCCAGCGAGGTGTGAGCGTGTAAAAAGCCAATAAAAACACATCATTGGATACTCTGAACTTAGACGAGGGTTCGATTCCATTCACCCGCTCCACTCTTTTGCTCAGCAAATTCGCAGTTTTCCCGGCCACTGTCATACGAGTGTCATACGACACCGCCCCGATCGGCCCGGTTTCTCGAGGTTTCCAGGCCCGGAATCGAACCTAAGGATCAGGGGCAAATGTCCTTTGTTTGCCGGTGGGATCACTCAAGCCTCTTGGGGATGAACACGCGATGGAGCGGAATCATTCACGATTCGAGTTTTGCACATTTATACAAACGGGTTGTATAAGCGTGCAGTGTCCTACGCCGCCAAAACTTCAGCCGATGTGCTCTTTACGATCGCCGAGGGTCAGCAAGGCTATTTCACGACCAAACAGGCAGGCGATGCTGGGTACCAACCCGGGAGCCAGGCTCATCATGTCAAATCAGGGAATTGGGTGCGCGCTGAACGGGGCATCTATCGACTGACCCGGTTTCCGCAATCGTCCGAAGAACAACTGGTCATCTACGCCCTCTGGTCACGCAACCGAGCGGGTGAACCGGAAGGGGTTTATTCACACCAAACCGCGCTTGGCATCCATGAGCTCTCGGATGTGAATCCAGCCAAACTCCACATGACCGTCCCGAACGGATTTCGGCGCAGAGCCCAACCCCCGGACGTGCTGGTGCTTCATCGCTCAGATCTCGACGAAAAGGACGTCGAACTCCGGCGCGGATTAGCTGTGACTCGCCCTCTCCGCAGCATCGCCGATGTGGCGGCCGCGGAATCCACCTCCCGCGATATTGTCGAGCAAGCCCTGACTGAAGGGCGTCGGCGTGGTGTGATCGCTGCCCGCGAACTCTCGGAGCTGGGCCGCACCGCGCATTTTCCGCCGTGGTTCAATGACCTGATTGCCGCTCATATCCAATGAACTCACCTCGCAACTATGCATCAGCGACGGCCTTTCGAGTTGCCTTGGAAGACCGATTACCAAAGGCGATTCATGAAACCTTTCAACGCAGGAAGACACAGCGTATTCCGCCTTCACTGATTTCGCCTCCCGCCTCCTAGTCCAAGCCATTCTCTGAGATGGCGGTCGAATGCGGGCTCGCCCCGGTCATGAGAGAGCAGTTTGCGGTGGTCGCCCAATTCTTCGGCAGCTTGAGGCTTTGACACCCAGGCCCAGGAGTAAACATGAGCGGATCCGACTCCAGTGGGGATAAGCTGGCCGAGGCTCTTGCGGAGTGTGACCGGCTGCGTGAGGAGAATCGACGATTGCGTTGCCGATTGGGGGTGACCATCCCGGAAGTTGCGGCACCGCCCGCACCTGAGCCTGCCCCGGCCGGCACGGTGACCGCCAAGTCGAGTCCGGGGGAAAAGGTGGCGTTGTTCCGCGGCCTGTTCCGTGGGCGTGAGGATGTCTATGCGGTGCGGTGGGAGGGGCGGCAAAGAAAGGCGGGGTATTCGCCCGCGTCTCGCAGGGTCTGGGGTGAGCCGATTTCCCCGCGTTCGGAGGTGCCCCGGGAATACCTCCCGCTGACCGACCAGGTCATCCACGACCATCTGACGAGCAGGATGACCGTGGGTGTCTACCCGATGTTGGCCGATGAGACCTGTTGGTTCCTCGCCGCTGATTTCGACAAGACGACCTGGTTGGAGGATGTGCGTGCCTACCTCGATACTTGCCGCGAGTGGAGTGTGCCTGCGTTGTTGGAACGGTCCCGTTCCGGCCGCGGAGGACATGTGTGGGTCTTTTTCACCGCGCCATTGCCCGCCCGCCTCGCCCGAAAACTGGGTGCGGCCATCCTGACTCGCACATGGAGCGACGGCATCAATTGGGTCTCGATTCCTACGACCGCTTCTTTCCGAGTCAGGATACCATGCCCAAGGGCGGCTTCGGCAATTTGATCGCACTCCCGCTGCAGCAGGTGCCTCGCGGTCATGGCAACAGCGTGTTTCTCGATGCCGAGTTCAATCCACACACCGACCAGTGGTCCGTGTTGTCGGGCGTCCGGAGGATGAGCTTGGGTGAAGTGGAGAGTATCGTAGGCGAGGCCGAGCGGAAGGGGGATCTCATCGGGGTTCGCCGCAGTGTGACCGACGACGACCAAGCCGAGGACCAGGGGAAGGTGACCAGTGTGTCTGGTTGGAGCTTTCCTTGATTCTCTGCCGGAAAAACTGGGTGCTCCCATACGCCTCCGAAGCCATTGGCCTAGGGCTGGTTAAAACGCGCTTCGTCGTTTTGCTGAGCGTGAATTTCTGCCAAAGAAGTTAGAAAAAATCGTTACTGGGCAGATTGACATCTTTTCCTCGAGAAATATAAATTTCTAATCAAACCCATCGAAAGTCGATTCTCCCTTTCCCCTCCACGTCAAAAAGCAATTTCCTATCAGTGTTATTCTTAAATGGTGGCGACTAGTCATCAGCCTGATTTTGATACTGGGCTCTCAACTGCTGGGCGCAGATCGACTGGGCGAGCGTGTCGTGGCTGGCGAACGTGATGAGAATGGCCGCAAACGAGTTTTGGAACTGTTGGGTTCAAACTGCGTCACATGCCACGGAGCCAGCGATCCGAAAGCGGGCCTGCGACTGGATCGACTTCAGGTAGACTTGCAGAAGTCTCCTGACGCCGCCAGACAGTGGCAACTGGTCCTGAGCGCGATCCGCGATAACGAGATGCCGCCTGCGAAGGAAAAACAGCTCGCCGCGGACGATCGGACCTATCTCGTAAAGTGGATCGAAGCGGAGCTTGAGCGTTTCGTTGAATTGTCGAGTGCTGATCGACCTGCTCTCCGGCGGAAGCTGACGAGAATGGAGTATCAGAATACGATGCGCGACCTGCTTCAAATCGAAATGGATTTCGCCCGCGATCTGCCTGCTGACCCCATTTCTTCAGACGGATTCTCCAATGACAGTCGACTGCTGGAACTAACACCGGTGCATCTTGAGGCCTATCTGAAATGCGCACGAAGTGCTTTGCAAAGAGTCATCGTTTCCCACCCGCGGCCTGAAGAGTTCCATCACCGTTTTGATCGCTCCAACGTTTCCAATTGGCTCGGCGAGGTACACATCGCGAGTGAACTTGGGAGGCAGCAACAGTTTTTAGCGAAGATAGAGAAGGACTATCCGGAGCAGGGTGAGTTTTTGGTTCGCGTGGCTGTGGAGGCCAAACTCCAGCCCAATTGCGGCTTCCCGCTTTTGGAAGTCTCCGTTGGCTATCAACCCGACACGGAAATTCTGTTTCGCGAGTTCCCGGTGACAGAAGTCAATGCAGCGGGCGATCACGTTTTTGAGTTCAAGGGACGCATCGAAGACTTTCCGCTGCCCGTTCGAGGCCAAGGAAAAATCCCAGGCTTGGTGGTGCGAGTGCGGAATGTCTATGACGACGGCTCGAAACTGCCAAAGGGAGCCAAAGGCAAAGACGAGAAATTTGCTTATCCGGCCGAGCCGCACCTGCCTGTGCTGCAGGTGCAATCAGTCGAGTTTCATGGTCCGATTTTCGATACTTGGCCTCCGGCGCACCATGCCAACATCGTCACGAAAAATGCGTCCGATCAACAAATCCGGCGACCCGACGTGCGACGAATTCTCTCCGCGTTTGCCAGGCGGGCGTTTCGAAGGCCGGTATTGGACAAAGAGGTGGATTCGTTGTTCAAATTCCATGACAAGATCAAGCCCGGCTTTCTCAAGATTGAAGACGCGATACGCGAGACGCTGGCATTTGTGTTGATTCAGCCGGACTTCCTATTTTTCCCAGGCGCTCAGCAGCAGCCATCGGTTCAAACGAAATCGCGCCCGACCGGCGACTGGGAGCTGGCTTCGAAGTTGTCCTATTTCCTGTGGAGTTCGATGCCTGACGAACGACTGTTTGATCTGGCGGAGGCCGGCTTGCTTAAGCAGCCGAAGATACTTCGCTCGGAAGTCGAACGGATGCTGATCAGTCCTAAGTCATCGGTGTTTCTAGAGCAGTTTCCTGATCGTTGGTTGTCGCTGGACCTCATTGAGAACGTCGAGATTAGCCGGGATTACCACCCGAATTTCAACGCACGGCTTAAGACGGACATGATCGGCGAGAGCCGGGCATTTTTTGCGGAGATGGTTCGTGAAAATCGCAGAATTCAGGATTTTCTGTTGGCAGATTTCACCATGTTGAACGAGCCCTTGGCGCGGCATTATGGGGTCTCAGGAGTGCTTGGTATGAAGTTTCGCCACGTGCGGATTCCCGCCGACCAGCACCGTGGTGGATTGCTTGGACAGGCAGGCTTCCTGTTGGCGGGCTCGACGGGTGCAGACTCGCATCCGGTTCGACGCGCCGTTTGGATTCGCGATCGCCTCCTAGATGACCCGCCACCGCCACCGCCAGCCAACGTGCCTAGCTTGGATTCCATCGACCCGAAATTTCATCAGCTTTCGATGCGTGAAAAGTTGCAGGCTCATCGCCGCGATCCCTCTTGTGCCAGTTGCCATCGCGATCTGGATCCTTGGGGCATCGCCCTAGAAAACTACGATGCCGTGGGCTTATGGCGCACCGAAGTCCGGACCAAAAAGGGCGACAAGATGGTGACATCACCGGTTGTGTCTAAAGACTCATTTTCCAACGGCTCAGAGCTGGATGGACCCGATAAACTCAAGGAACGTCTGGCCTGCGAGTATGGCGATCAGTTCGCGCGATCTTTGATGCGGCGGCTGTTGACCTATGCCCTAGGAAGGTCGCTCGATTTGCGCGACCAAAAGCCAGTCAAAGCACTGGACGAAAAGTTTGCTGCTGCCGGATATCGGATGCGGGACATGGTCCAGCTTGTTGTGTCCAGTGAACTGTTTAACAAACACGCAAATGAAGAAAAAATCTTGGCACCTTGACCGTCGCTCATTCTTGCGGGGCACTGGCCTGTTCGGCGCTGGAGTTTCACTGGGACTTCCCTGGCTGGAATGTATGGGCAGCGAGAAATCCAAGGCTAAGGAAGTCGCCAAACGATTTTGCACGATGTATTTCGGCTTTGGAGTCAGCCTTCCCAACGCGAAAGGTGGTGATGCAAAGTGGCGTTGGTTTCCGGAGTCCGAGGGGGCCGACTATCAACTATCCCATACGCTGGAGCCCATTCAGCCACTGCGCGATAAGCTGACGGTGCTCGGCGGACTCTCGCATCCCATGGGGCGCAAGATGGGGGCTCACGACACAGCCGATACGTTTCTCACCGGAGCGTACTTGAACAATAAGTTCCTGCGAAACACGGTTTCTGCTGATCAAATTGCCGCGATGTCGTTGCGCGACAAGACTCGTTTCCCTTCGCTGGTGCTCTCCACCGATGGAGGCGTAGGAGAACCGACGCGATCCAGCACACTTTCCTATGATGCCATGGGGCGTCCCATTCCTGCTTTGAACCAACCGCTGCAGGTGTTCAATCGTTTCTTTGGTTCTGGCGACGAAAATTTGATTAATGAGCATCGATTGCTGCAGAGCAAAGCCAGCATGCTGGATCGAATCTTGGCTGATGCCAAATCGATGCGGCTGAGACTGGGAAATCAGGATAAGCAAAAGCTGGACGAATATTTGTCTTCAGTGCGCCAGATTGAACAGGGTGTCGAACGAGCGCAGAAGTGGATGGAGATTCCAAGACCCAAGTTGCGAGACGAGGAACGGAACATGTTGCACTTGGATGCCGATGATAAAGCGCCGCTGGTCTATATTCGGACCATGTACGATTTGGTTTACTTGGCGTTTCGGACGGATTCGACGCGAGTGGCGACCTACCAAATCACAAACATGGCCGATGGATCGTCCAAAGCAGGCAAGTTTCCGCAGCTAGAGGGTTTCAAGAGCTCACTGCATTCGTTGGCACACGATTATGACAAGCCCGGTGGATCCGAAGCGCTTGGACGATGGGACAGATTGATGGTTGAACAGTTTTCCTATTTTATCTCGCGACTGGCCAGTGCCCCTGATCAAGGCGGCTCAGTATTGGACAATTCAGTTGTGTTATACGGCAGTAGCAATAGCAATACCCACAACAACAGCAACTACCCATTGTTGCTTGCTGGCGGTGCGAACTTGGGGTTGAAGCACGGGCGCTATATGCGTTTAGCTGAATCGGTACCGTTATCAAATTTACTGCTGACGATGTTGAATTGCGTAGGTGTAGAGACGGAACGGTTTGCTGATAGCACGGATCGGCTCGCTGACGTGACACGAGCCTAGCCCGTTGCCTCAAAAGTAAATGACACCGGAGAGGATCCGGAATGGAGGTCGAAACTCATCCACCGAAATGTCTTGGCGAAACCACCTGAAAATAGGCATGAAACTTACTAGCCCCGGTGCAGAAACTGCTCCTCCCCGTGCCCTCCAGAGCAGAAGCCTGAGTAGTGGGGCGAGCCGACTCGGACCAAACTGTTGGGCGAATTGACCGATCCCGGAAACGCAAGGTGTGCCCTCCCATCCAAGCAAACAATGACCAACCTTTTCATGGTGAAGACCGACCTGTCGGCCCGTCGGCCCGTACGGTCCCTCCGCGCCGATTTGACCCGGCGAACCTGCGACAACGTACTCAGGGCCTTCACCCTTATCGAATTGCTGGTGGTCATCGCCATCATCGCGATTCTCGCCGGCATGCTCCTGCCCGCGTTGTCCGGAGCCAAGATACGTGCCAACTCCATCCGTTGCTCCAGCAACAGTCGCCAAGTCGGACTGGCATTCCTGCTTTACGCCGAGGACAACCTGCAGCGGCTCCCGGACCTCTACACCAAGGCGTGGACAGGCTCTGGTGTCGAGGCAGGTGGCGACTGGTGGTTCCAAACCATTTCGAAGTCGAGCTACGTGACTGCCAACACCGCCTCCAATGCGGTGTGGCGATGCCCTGCGGTGAAGGAGAAGGACATTCAATCGGTCTTCGGAGCCCGTTGGGAAGGGTACGGACCGGTCGAAAGCACGATCATCCGGTATGCGTTTGAATCCGCTGGCGGTGTGGGTCGACTGGGGAGCCGCAAACTCACCGACCTCCGTCGCGCGAGTCAGGTCTGGCTCATGGGTGATACCGGAGTCCCGCGGAATCCGGGCAAGAATCCCCCAGACAGCTATCTGACCGAGATCGTGACATTTCCTCCGGACAAGGCGGCGGGATGGTCTTTGTGGAATCCGCAGAAACAACCGGCCTGTCGACACAATCGGCGCGGAAACGTCACGTTCGGTGATGGACATGTCGAATCGCTCCGATACCTCGACTTCCGCGAGAACAGGAACAACCTCTTCGCGTTGAACGACGATTTCTGAGGGAGCTCGGGAGCCGCCTCGCTTTCGAACGGGGATCCTCAGGATACCCATCCCGGCACCGGTCTGAAAAGTTCACACAACAGGCATGGCCGCGACACAGCCGAGGAAAAAAGAAAAAGGAAAAAGGGTCAGTTCTTGATATTGATACATAAAGCGGCCAAAGCCACTCTCTTAGAATGGCCCGCAAGTTGAGAGTCGAGTATGCTGGCGCGATTTATCACGTCATGAATCGCGGTGACCGGCGCGAGCTGATCTTCATGGATGATGCGGATCGCCGGCGCTTCGTTGAGACGCTGGGCGAGGTTTGCGCCAAGACGGGCTGGCAGGTTCATGCCTATGTCCTCATGCCGAATCATTTTCATGTGGTCGTCGAGACGCCGCAGCCCAATCTGGTCGCCGGGATGAAGTGGTTGCTGGGCACTTACACGAGTCGCTTCAACCGGCGTCACAAGCTCTTCGGCCACTTGTTCTCCGGGCGCTACAAGTCGCTGATCGTGGACGGATCGGGCAGCGGTTATCTCAAGAGCGTGGGCGATTACGTCCACTTGAATCCGGCGCGGGCAAACCTGGTGGCGGCAGATGCGCCCTTGAGGAGTTTTGCCTGGAGCAGTTGGCCGGCGTACTTGCTCCCACCGTCGCAACGTCCGGCGTGGTTGCGGGTGGATCGGTTGCTGGGCGCGTGGGGCATCTCCGAGGATAGTCCGGCAGGGCTGCAACGGCTTGAGAGGTCGTTGGAGGAACGGCGCGGAAGGGAGGAAGGCGAAGAGTTCAAGCCGATTCGGCGCGGTTGGTGTCTGGGCGAGGAGAAGTTTCGGGAGGAGTTGCTGACGCAAATGAGCGAGCAGATGGGGGCGGAGCATTACGGCGAGGAGCGCGCGGAGACGGCGGAGGCGCTGGCGGAACTGATCATCGCGGCGGAGTTGAAGCGGGGGCGGTGGCAGGAGGCTGAACTTAAAACTCGGCCCAAGGGGGATTCAGTGAAGGTCGCTTTGGCGGCGCGCTTGCGGGCGGAGACGACGATGACGGTTGGGTGGATCGCCGAGCGTCTGGCGATGGGCACGCGCGGTTATCTCAACCATCTCTTGTATCGCCGGAGGAAGCTGGGCGGGGAGTATTCAATATCAAGAACTGACCCTTTTGTTAACGCGCCGTGAATACCAAGAAATACCCCACCGAAATCGCTGGAACCCGGGGAAACACAGCGAGTCCGCCTCAACAAACGCATGTTAAGTAAGCGCCATTCTTCCCTGACCCCGTTACGAACCCTGTCGCCGATTTCGACCGGTTGAGTTGTTGTGTCCAATAATTTCAATTTTATCGACATGTCGGGTTGATGTGTCGATAGCGGCGACATAGCGTTTTTCCATGCCACCCGCCCAAACGTGTCTGCCGAGCCGGCCGGAGTGGCGTCCTGAGGAACCTTTCAACGCCCTGCCTCCACTCCCACCCGCAACCGAGCTAGAAACACGGGCGGTGCTCAAACACTGCATCTCCGCGCGGGCTTCCCTGGCGGAACTGAAGCAGGCGGCGGAACTGATCCCCAACCAAGGTGTGCTCATCAACACGCTGCCTCTACTGGAAGCGCAGGCCAGTTCGGAGATAGAAAACATCCTCACGACGACGGACCGGCTGTTCCTATACCGCGACGGGGATGACGCGGCGGATGTCTCGACCAAGGAGGCCCTGCGATACACCCGGGCCTTGTTGGAAGGATTCCAGACACTTCGGGAACGTCCGCTCGTCACCACGACGGCTGAAGAGATCTGCAGCCTGATCAAAGGCCGGGAGATGCGGGTGCGAACGATTCCTGGTACGGCCTTGGCCCGATCAACGGGGGAGATCGTTTATACGCCGCCAGTGGGGGAGGATTTGCTGCGTTCGCTGCTGGCAAACTGGGAGCGTTTTCTGCACCAGACGATGGAGATCGATCCGCTCGTCCGCATGGCCGTGGCACATTACCAATTTGAAGCCATCCACCCGTTCACGGACGGCAATGGCCGCACCGGGCGGGTGTTGAACAGCCTGTTTTTTGTCAGCGAGGGCTTGTTGACGTTGCCGATTCTTTACCTGAGCCGCTACATCATCCAGCACAAGGCCGACTATTACCGGCTTTTACGGGAGGTAACCCGGACGGATGCCTGGGAGGAATGGGTGATCTTCATGCTCCAGGGCGTGCAGGAGACGGCGAGCTGGACGGTGGCGAAGATCGCGGCGATCCGGAGGTTGCAGGCAATCACAGGGGAGTATGTGCGTCGGTCGGCACCCAAGGCGTATAGCCACGAGCTGGTGAACTTGATCTTTGAGCTGCCGTATTGCCGAATAAACAACCTGACGGAGCGGAAGATCGCCGGGCGCCAGACTGCCTCGGTATATCTGAAAGAGCTGGTGAAGGTCGGCGTGCTGGAGGAACAAAGCGTTGGCCGGGAAAAGTTGTTCATCCACCCCAAGCTGATGGGATTGCTCACGCGGGAGCCGAACGAGTTCGCACCTTACTCAACACCGACCTAAGAACTACCCTTTGCTCCGGTATCCCTTGGCGGATCCGCAGCCCTGCGCGGGATTGGATTGCAGCAGTCCATCGGCCTCGCGGGTCGACTCGCGACGAGACTTTTCGAAACGCTGGCCAGCCGCTGGAACGTCCCGCTCAGCTCGGGTTTTCAGCCCCGGCCTTCGTGGCGATGGTTCGGTTTCGTCGATTCCGTTGTCCTGAGCACAGGGTTTCCCTAGGTTCTCCAAACCATGAAATCTCGATGGAATTTTGGTGGGCGAGGTGCTGTTTCGAGTTGGATGGGCAGTGCCTGGATCATCGCCTTCTGTGGTTTTGTCGTGCAGTCCATGGCGAGTGATCCTCGGGTGCTTTGGCATTCGCAACCGGTGAAGCCCGGGCAATCGGTCTTGATTTATGGCCATGAACTGGCCGCCGCCCCGGTGGTCGGAGGACGGTTGGACGACGGTCCCGCTGGAATGCCTGGTGACGGAAAGGGGGCGGTTCCAGTCTTCAAGTCCCGGCCTCTGACGGTCATCCAGGCGAGGGAACGGGCGTTGAAAGCCATCCTCCCGGATGAAGCCCCCGGTGTTTACGCGCTGACGGTCGGGGCGGATCCGCACTCCCAGAGAATCCTGGTCAACGCCCCTCAGGTTTGGTGGGGCCGGGGCGCTCAACGGCTGGAGGCCTTGCCCGGTGAGGATTTGCGGCTCTTCGGACTCGGCCTGGGTTGGCGTGGCGTCCATGAGGCTTTGGCTGGAGAACCTCCGAAAAACCTGGGGACGCGCATCGTGCTTCAGGGACCGCGAACGACCGAGTTGGTCGTTGCGGATGCGGATCTCTATTCAGCGCGCGCGCCGTTGCCTGCAGACCTGCCCGTCGGCGAATACACCGTCTGGGTGCACAATGGGTGTGGAGGTCCGGCGGCTTGGGGGCGCTGTCTGGAACCCTTGCGCGTCGGTCGGCCAGATCCCTGGCCTGCGACCGAATACAACGTCCTCCGGTTTGGTGCGCGTGGGGATGGCGTGGCCGACGACACCGATGCCGTGCAGGCCGCCTTGGACGCCGCGGGTCAGGCCGGGGGTGGGACGGTCCATTGTCCATCCGGGCAATACCGATTCAATCGACCGCTGAGGATGCCGCGCCGGACTCTATTGCGCGGGGAGAGCCGCGATAAAACCCTTCTCTACTGGAGCAACCGGCATTTCGCACGCCTTCGCGGGATCATTCATGGCGAGGCCCAATTCGGATTGGAGGATCTGACGATCTGGTATGTCGGGGCCGAGCGGGGGATCGAGAACATGGCCGAGGTGGAAGGAAAGAGCCTGTATTCCGCGGCGAACCGTCCCTCCTGGTGGCAGGAGGGCGATATCCGGTTGCGACGACTGTTCATCCGGTGGAGTCCTTATGGAGCGCGGCCTGGGTGGGGCCAGTTGAGCGATACCCTCGAGCTGACGCGGCAATTGAACTTTGAATCGCTCGATGCCGCGGGCAAGGGTGTGGCGATCTGGTTATGCGGCCGCGACATCCGGGTGGAGGATTGCGACGTCTATTCCGGTGGGTTCCCGCTGTTGTTGGCCTTCATGTCCGACGGCAGCCTGGTGCGCAACAACGTGCTGAGGACCGGGCGGGGCGGACTGGTGTGGGCGCAGCGCGGTCGGAAAGTGATTTGGGAAGACAATCAGATGCTGGGTTCCGACAACCTCTCGCGGGCCGGTTGGAGCACCAAGGCACATCCATATTACGACCAGGTCTATTTCCGCGGCAACACGGTCGCTTTCGCCCAGTCGGCCGACTACGAGATTGTCGGATCCGACGGAGCCTCGCCCGTTTATTACGGGGGTGTGGTGCCGGGCGGCGGAACGCAGCTGCAGCTCCAGCGCCCGGTCAAATCGTGGCCCTTTGAACCGGAGGGCCATCTCGCCTTTGTGCTCGCCGGCAAGGGCAAGGGACAGGCTCGAGCCGTCGTGCGCGGAACCACCCGGAGCATCGAGTTGGATCGACCTTGGGAGGTTCCCCTCGATGAGACGTCGCTCTTGGGCATCAACCACAGCCTGCGCCAATGGCTGATGGTCGGAAACCGGATCGCCGACGGCGATTCGATGCAAATGTACGGGCTCAACCACGAGGTGGTCTTTGCGGAAAACCGGTTGGAACGGGTGGGTGGCAGTTCCGAGGCCGCGCTGAGATTTTTGGCCTTCCAGCACACGAGCGATGGTCCGGAGGCGGCGGAGCCTTCGTTCTTCTCCCAAATGCTGGGCAACCAATTGGTGGCGCACCGGATGGATTTGAGGCGTTTTGAATCCGGGACCGCTTCCATGGAATTGAGCGGAGGCGACGTGGATTCGTTGGGCAACGTCGAGACTCCCTGTCTGATGAATGCCGCCGTTCTCCGGGGCAATCGAATCCAAGGTGGCAAGATCCTGATTTCGGTGGGGAGCCAGAAACCGTTCCGGGCCGAGGATATCTTGATCGAGGACAATGTGATTTCCGACGCGCCGGTGGGCATCGAGATTGGGGGTCGGACCGCTGGCATCATGATGCGTCGGAACTCGCTGACCGCGGTTCGGGAGCCCCTGCTCGGAGAAGGTATTCGAGATGCCTGGCTGGAACCGGGGATGCGCGTTCGGAACTGGTTGAGCTCCCTCGATGGAGTGGGCGGACGTCTGGCGCACACGGCCTGGCCCGCGACCTACGCCCGCGTCACTCGCGCGGCTCAAACGGGTCCGTCAGGAGACTCCGAAGCGGTTCTCGGGGAACTCCAACGATTGGTCGCGCCCCTGGTCACTCAAGCCATCCCCCCGCCGCAGCACGCGGAGCTCGCTCGAGTCCTATTCTCGCTCCAGGCGGACGTACAGCCGGACGCATCGCTGGAACGATTGCTCGAGACCGGTGCCGGCGGTTCGAGCGAAGTGCGGGTGCGGTTTTCGAACACGGGCAGCCAGAAGCTCCAATGCCGCATCGAGCCCGTTTGGCCTCGGGGTTGGCAGGCTGGCAGTAGCGAGATTCTTGAGGCTCCGCCGGGCCAGCCGACCACGCTGCGGATGCCGGTGGTGCTGCCAGCGGGATCGCGAGGGGCCTACACCTTTCCGGCGAAAATCACGGTTCAGTCTGGGGAGTCCGTGGTGTCGTGGCTGGAATCCATCTCGGTCGGAACCGGTGCGGTTCATGAGTGGCTGGTGGCGGGTCCGTTCCCGGCCGACACCATGGCGGCTTCCACTCTCGTCACTACGGCGCCCAATACCTGGAAGTTGAAAGCTCCGGTGACCGTGGGGAACGAGGAGTTTCTGTGGCGGCCCATCACGAACACGGCGCGGTTGGAGTTTACGGACCCCGTCTCCGGATCCCGGGAGTCCGGGGC
>Ga0255100_1000465_pt1 | contig 16332 bp, 9 predicted proteins | sample Colum_Colum_RepB_2_FD_188449 | JGI IMG/M metagenome (GOLD analysis project Ga0255100, IMG submission 188449) | Freshwater microbial communities from Columbia River, Oregon, United States - Colum_Colum_RepB_8d | ecosystem: Environmental > Aquatic > Freshwater > River | place: USA: Oregon...
GAACTGATAGACGGTGAGCCGATGGTCCGGTTCCCCCCAGAAGGCACCGTATCTGTCGAGGAGTGTCAGTCGTTCGGTGTCCAGCGTTGCTTCTAGTTCGGTTAAGAAATCCATGCGAAGGCTAAGGGCCGGTTTGAAGAGTCCCTGGAATTCAAAGGTCCTAACCTGATCGCGTGACCGGCCGCCCAATTCCTCAGGGTTAGGTGCGACCGGGCGGGCGACTTTCAAGATTAGCTTCTGGTAGGCGGCCCAGAAACGGTCAATTGCAGATTCGACCTCGCGGGCTTCAGCTTCCGTGAGTTGAAGAATGCTCCGAATTTCCGGGGACAGTTCACCCGATGCGGTTGCCTTTTCTTGGAATTGGAAGGCAGGAAGCAATCGCTTCGGCAGGCGCGCCCGCGGAGAATTGTCGTCCCATTGATAAGTGTTTGTGGCCGTGGAATCCGAGGCCGGTTCTGGAAGACCGTCTTTCATTCGGGCCAACTGAGCACGGGCAGCGGCCGTTTCGTTTCGGACTCGGAGCAGGGCGTGGTCGAGTTGGGTCAGTTCTTGTTCGGCGTCCGCAACCTGTCCGTTGAACCGTGCCCGATCCCGCTCGAGCGAATCGACCTCGCGTTGAATCTTCGCCAGGGAGGCGGATTGCCAGGCGAAGGGCGCGAGCACGAGGAGCCCGCAGAGCAGGGCGGTCTGGGTTTTGGTGAGGCTCATGACGGAAAGGAGCAACAGACCGACGCCCGAGGCAGGGCCACCGGCGGCCAAGCCAGCCGCGGCGGCGCTCGAGGCAAGCCCTGCTGGAATGGCCGGAGCGGCCTGGGTGGCTTGGCTGAGCAGTGCCGCACCGCCGGCAGGGGGCAGGGCAAAGCCCCGGTTTCTGAAGAACTCCGTCACCCGCGAGAGGGCCCGGCTCACCCGCTTGCGGGCGGCGTCTTCGTCGATGCCCAGTGCGGCGCCCACTTCGCGGAGACTGCGTTCCTCCAAGAATCGGAGGACCAGCGCGAGCCGGTCGGCTTCCCGGAGTTGGAGCAGTGCTTCATCGAGCAGTGGAGTGAGGTCTTCTGCGGGGTTGCGCGCCTGAAACTCCGTCTCGGCGAGGGCGGCGGCGACCTCCTCGCGCCGTCGTCGGCGCATCTCGGCGCGAAAACGCGCCTTGGACTCCAGAATGGCCGACCGATGGAGCCACCCGGCGATGGTTTCGTGTCCGGCGAGCGAGGGAGCCTTGCGGGCGAGGCGGACGAAGACGTTCTGGGTGATTTCCTCGGCAAGGCCGGTGTCTCCGACTTGTCGCAAGGCGGTGGCGAAGACCAAGTCCACATGCCGGCCGACCAAGGCGCGAAAAGCCGTCTCCGATCCTTCCGAAGCGTAGGATCGCACCAGATCGCGGTCGGGCGTCGTGGTCGCGGCGTTCATCTCCCTGCAAGACTGCCGCAGCCCCTCCAAACCGGACAGAGTCGTTTGGAATCGGCAAAGTGATGGATTTGGTGGGCCGGGTCGGAGGTTCCCGATGGGACCGCCGACCATGCACGAGGCGAGAGCAGGTCAGCCCAACAAAAAAGCGCGCACCGGTGAGGGTGCGCGCTTGGAAACGGAACGTGGACGATTAGTCCTGGGTCTTCTTCTCCTCGGCCGCGGCGAAGGCATGCTCGAGGGCGACCAGGTCTTCACCGGGCTTGAGCTGATCGAGGAGCTTCTGCTCTTCCTTCAGCTGCTCGGTGCTGTAGTTCGCGGCCTTGATGGACAGACCGATGCGGCGATCGGCGCGGTCGATCTTGATGACGCGGGCGGTGACATCGTCGCCGACCTTGAGGACGTTCTTGATCTTGTCGACCCGGTCTTCGCTGACCTGGGAGATGTGAACCAGACCGTCGATGTCGTTGGGCAAGCCAACGAACGCACCGAAGCTGGCCAGCTTGGTGACCTTGCCGGTGACCAGATCGCCCACCTTGAAGAGGGTCTCGATCTGCTCCCACGGATCCACGCCCAGCTGCTTCATGCCGAGGCTGATGCGCTGGTTGGCCTTGTCGACTTCGAGCACAACCGCCTCGACCTCGTCGCCCTTCTTGAGGACTTCGCTCGGGTGGTTGACCTTGCGGGTCCAGCTCATGTCCGACACGTGCACCATGCCGTCCAGGCCTTCCTCGAGCTCGAGGAACGCGCCGTAGCTGGTGAGGTTGCGGATCGGTCCCTTGACCTTGGTGCCCGGCGGGTACTTGGTGTGAGCCAGATCCCACGGGTTGGTCTCGAGCTGACGGATGCCGAGGCTGATCTTCTGCTCGTCGCGGTTGATGCCGAGGACGACCGCTTCGATTTCCTGGCCCTGCTTGAGGACGTCGGAAGGCTTGGCGATGCGCTTGGTCCAGGACAGCTCGGTGACGTGCACCAAGCCCTCGACGCCGGGCTCGATCTCGACGAACGCGCCGTAGGGCACCAGGTTGACGATCTTGCCTTTGACCTTGGCGTTGACGGGGTACTTGCTCTCGATGTTGTCCCAGGGGTTGGACAGCTTCTGCTTGAGGCCCAGGCTGACGCGCTCTTTCTCGCGGTTGATGTCGAGAACGACGACGTCGATCTCCTGACCCACCTTGAGCATCTCGCTCGGGTGCGTGAGGCGACCCCAGGACATGTCGGTGATGTGCAGCAGGCCGTCGAGGCCGTTGAGGTCGATGAACGCACCGAAGTCGGTGAGGTTCTTGACCGTGCCCTTGCGGATGTCGCCGGGCATCATCTCGGACAGCAGCGACGAACGGCGGGCGTTGCGCTCGGTCTCGATGATTTCGCGGCGGCTCAGGACCACGTTCTGGCGGTCCGGATTGAGCTTCACGACCTTGAACTCGTAGGCATTGCCGACGAAGGTGGCGAGGTTCTTCGGGGGAACGATGTCAACCTGGGAAGACGGGCAGAACGCCTCGACGCCGATGTTGATGATCAAGCCACCCTTGACGACGGACTTCACCTTGCCGGTGACATTGCCGCCCTCGTTGCAAATGCTCTGGATGCGGTCCCAGTTCTGCTGGAACTCGGCCTTTTCCTTGGACAGGTGGACATTGCCCTCCTTGTCTTCAGCCTTTTCGATGAGGACGTCGATGATGTCGCCCACGACAACCTTCTCGAACTCGACGAACTCGGAGGCGCTGACGACGCCTTCGGATTTGCCGCCGATGTCCACGAGGACTTCTTTCGGACGGACTTCGAGGATGGTTCCCTTGACGATCTGACCGGCCTTGAATTGGCGGTCATACTGCTTCAGCAGTTCTGCGAATGCGGCGGAGGCCGACATAATGGTATTTTGACAGACGCACGGAGCGCCTGTGCTGTTAATCTGCGAGGAGACTTGATCGGGGCGAGGTAAAGTTGCCCCTCAGAAGACTCCATTGCCCAACGTGACCGACGTTGCGGTTGACAACGGAGGTTAGCGGTTAGGTGACTGGTTTAACTGTGTTTCTCAGCCGAAAGTGCCATCACACGAGTGACAGCCGGCGCCGCAGAAGGTGGCGATTGCCCCGGAGGAGGCAAGCGGTTTTTCGGTATTCTTGTCGGGCTTCTTCGGGAAAGCGACCGCGGTTGGGCAGGATCACCGCACCCATAGCACGCGGTAGAACCGCGTGAGGTCGTTTACCGGGTCGGTGCCTGCCGGAGTTGCTGGCGAAGGGATCGGGGCCAGCGGCCGTTGGCGGATTTCGTCGCGGAGGGCTGGTCCCTGTTCGAGCACCGTCCAGACGGGGTCGGTCAGGCGCTCGGAGGCTTCCACGCGGTAAGTCTCGCCCAAGATGGCGGGCCACTCGAGCACCGGGCCATCGGGCTTCGCCACCACGGAGGCGCGGAAGGGATCCGCCCAACCCGGCGAGCCGTGGTTGGCGAGGCTCGGCAGCCAGCGGCGCCCGTCGCCGAGGAAAGCGTTGACCGCCTCCCGGCCCAACAGGGGGCTCGCCGGTTCGGCCAGCACCAGCGAACGGCCTCCCCCATCGGCGCGCTCTGGCCACGGGGCCCGGGTACCGTAGATGAAGGACCAGAGTTCCACGCCATCGGCTCCGAGCAGCGCGAGCCGTTCGCCCGCGTTGTCCAGCGCCCCGACCCAGGGCCCCACCGTGCGGACGCCCGCTTGGGCACCGGCCGAACCTGGACCCAGATAGCGGGCGGCGAAGCCGATCGGGTCGCGCACCGTCACCAGAGATCCGCCCGGGTCCAGCAGTGTCCCGTCCGGGAACACCAGGCCCACGCCTCCGGACAGGGCGCACCGCGAGAGGTCGAGCCGGTCGGAGCTCGTGTTGCGCAGTTCGATGAACTCGGATGCGCCGCCGGTCGCCGGGTTGTAGTGGATCTCGGCGGGCAGCAGGTCGCCAGGTGCCGGTCGGCGGGGTGAGCGCAGGCGGAAGGTGGCGGCGTCCAGGGCGGACCAACTGCCGGCTGCGGAACGAACCCGGGTCGTGAGGGTGACGTCCGATTCGACCGTCACCGCGTCTGCGGTCCAGGGTTTGGCGGCCGGTGAGACGGCCCCGCCGGGGAGCCGCGGATCGCTGCCGTCGACCGTGTAGAAGATGGTGCCCGACGGGGCGCTGAGCTGTGGGCGGAACCCCGACGCGACGGTCCCTCCCCGCACATCGAATTTCGGCGGGTCGAAGCTGGGGTACAGGCCCCGAGCGCGCAGTTGGCTCAGAAGGGCGGCCGTGCGCCTTGGGAACAACTGCGTGCGGATCGTGGCGGCAGCTCCTTCCCAAGAGGCCGGTGTGCGCTGGTTCCAGCGGGCCGACTCGGCCACGAGGCTGTCGGCGATCTCGCGCATGCGGAGATTGAGACGGTTTTCCAAGGCCGCCGGGGTCATCGCGCCGTCGTTGAGGAAGTGGCGATGGATCCGGTCGGCCAGCAGCGCTCGGAAGTCCGGATGCCCTTCGCGGACCAGCGCCCCGAAGAACCCGCCGGGGCCCTCGCGGTCGGTGCGGTTGAGGTTGAGCGCGCTGGTGCGCAGGAAGCCGTCGGCGTCGGCGATCCAGAACTTGAAGCCGGTGCCGGGCTCGAGCGGGCCGCAGCTCCGGAACTCCGACTCGCAGTCGCCGTAGGTCCAGAGCAGCATGAAGTCAATGAGGTGGGCCACGTCGAGCCGGGTGCGGACCCGCTCATAGCTGTTCCGGTCGGTGCGGGCGCTCTCCCAGGGGTCGAGGTTCGGCGGTTCCGGGGCGCCGATGACAAAATCGTCGGTCACGTTGTCGTTGCCCATCACCGCCCCGTAGTCGTTGCGCGATCCACCCAGATAGTCGGCCAGGAAGCGCTCCGAGAGCAGCTCCCGACAGTCGTACTGGCCCCAGTAGGCCCCGTTGACGTACACGTGCACGAAGCGGCCGTGGGGATTGAGGCTGCCCATGTCGAGCATGCTGTCCTCGACGAATCGGCCGGCCATGTAGAAGCCGCGCTCAGACATGTCGTGGGAACCGGACCGCAGGTCGAGCTGGTCGAAGGAACGGACCGGAGTCGTCCCGTGGTCGAAACCGTCGAACAGTGGCGCCCGGATCGCGTCGTCGCCGTATCGGTTGCGGCACTTGACCCGGAAGCTGCGTTTGTCGAACGAGGTCCAGGCGTTGCCGAAACGGGAGAGGCCGCAGTTGACGTGCACCGATTCCCGACCGTCGGGCCAGAGGATCTCGAAGGACCCCGGCTTCTCCTCGTACCCGGGCTGGCCGGGGAGCGACAGCGCGATGGTGGGGATCGCCCGCAGGCCGGTCCGGAGTCGTGCGGCCAGTGCGGCGTTCTGGGTGATCGTGCGGTTCATCGACGGCGAGGCGACCACATCGTCGATGAACACGAAGGTGCGCGTCTGCACCGGGGAGGGCCGGGCGCCGGGGCGGACCGCACGGGCGCGGACGGACATCGTCCGCGCCACATCGAGGCCGTTGGAGTAGACGAGGCTCGGCTCGGTCCCGTTGGTCGAATAAAGGATGGTCGAACCAGGGTCGGGGGCGGTCAGCACCAGGCGGAAGGGTTTGTCATGGAACCCCCGGGGTTGGCTCCAGTCGGGAGCCCGGACCCAACCTTCGTGGGACGCCGCCACGTTCGGGCGGCCCGGCGTCGGGTCGAGCATCCGCCATTGGCCGGCCAGATCGCGGCCAAAGGCGAGGTCGTCGCTGAGCGCGGGATAGTCCACTCTCTGCAGCGGCTCACCCAAGGCGGTGGGCGGCACAAGCAGCAGGGCGCCGCCGGCGCGGGACAGGCGGAAACCCGCATGTAGATCCCCGGAGGCGTCGAGACCGGAATCTCTTCCCGAGGCGAAGACAACCCGCGACTGGTGCGGCTCGAGCACCCACCGCGGGAACGTCCACTTGCGAGGCTTGGTCGGATCGTCGCTCAGGCTCCAGCCGGCAAGGTCCACGGGCTGGTTGCCTGGATTGCGCAGTTCGATCCAGTCGGTGGCGTCGCCCGAGGCGGTGGCCAGCGAGAATCGGTTGGCCGCGACCAACTCGTCGAGGCGCACCGGCAGGGACGAGCCCGGGACCTCCACCGAGGCGGCGCGCACGAAGATTCCGGCGGTGTTGGAGGCCACCAGCAGGTATTCGGTGGAGCGCGCCGGCGTCAGCCGGATCAGCCCCTTCCCGTCGGCCGAGGTCAGCGACCCCACCGAGCCCACGCCGGGATGCAGCTCCAACCGGAGCACATCCTCGACCTGCCAGGACAGCGTTGCCTCCGCCGAGCCGGTCGCGGCGGGATTCGCCTCAAATTTCAGGATGCCCACCTCGTTGGTCGGCCGACCGAAAACCGCCACTTCGCGGAATCCGATGTACCACTCGATGCCGCCGCCCGGGTCCGTCCGCCGCTTGTCCTCGAGCCCGACCCGGACATATCTCGCGAAGACCGGCCCGCCGAAGTCGGTGTCGAACGTGTCGGGGCGGCCGGAGATCCTCCGGGAAAAGACCGAGTCGTGCCGCTCGTCGAAGAGCCGGACCGTGGCGTTGGTGAGCCGTCCGCCGATGCCCGTCGCGGCGATGGTGCGGACGCCGTGCAGGGCGAAGGTACGCCCAAGATCGACCTCCCAATATCCGTCAACCGTCCGCTCGGTGGTCTTGGTCTCGGTGGCGGCCTTGTCGTCGTTGGCCCGGGAGGCGGGGGCGAGGCCATCGGTGAGTCGCAGCATCGTGCTGCGTTTGAAGGACGCCAGATTGTTCGAGACCACCAATCGGTCGATCGGCGTCCCCGTCACCGGGGGAGGCGGGCCGAACGGGATGTCCGGAACCCCGGAGACGCGCACCTCGGCCAGTGAGACCTGGCGGGTGCCGCGTCCGTTGGTTCGCTCGCCGGGGAGTCCGATCCAGACGGTACGGGCCATGACCCCGGCCGGCAGGTCGATGGTCCAAGTGCCGCCCGGGCCGACGTCGGGCAGGTCCTGCTCGAAGACCACCTGGTCATCCATGCGCAGGAGTCGCAGCACCAGACCGCGGCCAAGAGTGTCGTCCGGTGCTGCGGGCAGAACGCCCTCGACGCGTTGTAGGCGGTGGATCCGCGGGAGACGTCCCCACCAGTGGCTGCCTGGTTGGTCGGCCGTTCGGCTGCTGGTGGCCTCACGGTTGTCGGTGGCGAGGGTCGCCGCGGTGTCTGCGGATGCGTCACTCGTCTGGCCGACTTCCAGAAACGGTAGTCGGGTCGGTGAAATCACCGGGCCGACCGGGTTCGAGAAGCTCCGCGTGTCCAGGCGGTTGGCACCGGCCGAGCGGTCGGTGATGCCGGGGTCGGCCGACCAGGCCAACGCGACAGTGCCGGCCGGGCTAGTGAGGAAGTCGAAGGCGTAGCGGTCGGGCGCCAGTTCGGTCACTGCGGTGGCGGGTTGTCCATTGAGACGGAGGGCCGGGGCCGTGACGCCGCGGACCGGTTCGGTGAACAGGATCTCGATCCGGGGTGCGGCCCCGACGGCGGCCCCAGGCGCCGGGGTCGCCGAGGCGACCTTAGGGGCGACGGTGTCGCGGACCCTCTCCCGCCAGACCGCATCCAGCAGGAGACCCCACACCAGATCCGAACTGGCGGTGCCGGACTGGTGCACTTCGACGGCCAGCGTGTTGGTCCCGGGCCTCAGGCTGTTGGTTGGCCAGGGGAAGGGGCCTTCCCATGCCGCGTTGCCCACGCTCCGGTTGGCCTGGGCGGTCGGCGGCACCACTCCCTCATCCAGACCCAGTCGCTGGACTTCCGCCCCATTGAGGAAGACAAGGGCGCCGTCGTCCACCAGAAGGCTGGCGCTCAACTCTATCGAATGGGCGTTGGTGACCGGGTTGAGGAACGTGGTGAGGAAGTGGGCGGTCGTCGGCAGCTTGCCGGCTGTCGCGGGCAGCGGGGTCGTTTTCGGTCCTGGAAGCTCCGAATCCTCGACGTAGAGCACCCCGCCGCCGGTTGCCCACCCGGTGCGGTCATCGACCACCTCGGGCCACTGGGGCAGCGGCAGCACGCCATCCACACGGTACCGCCAGGGATGGACGACTTCCACGAGTCGGTTGGTCCGGTACTCCCCGGGGAGCCCGGGATCGATGGTCAACCGGGCTGGCTGGCTGGTGATCCGTGAGGTCCCATCGACGACCTCGACGGCGATCGAAGCCTCGTGGTCGGTTGCCGAGGTGATGAAGGTCAGGTCTGGGCCGGACGGCCCGTCCATCGGTTTGCCGTTCTTGAGCCAACGGTACTGGAGCGTCGTCCCGCCCCGGGCCTCGACGCGGAAGCTCACCGGGTCACCGAGGAAGATCGTCTGCGACGTCGGTGGGCTTAGGACCTCTAGGGCCATCAAACGACCGACGCCGCCGACGGTCAACCCGACGCCGATGGCGAGGAGAAGCCGGGTTCGGAAGAATCGGGCAACACGAGCCTGGTTGGAGATGCGTGAGCGAATGAATTCGTAAAGGGTCGGGTTGCCCATGGATATGTGTTCGACCGGCGAGCAGATTGACTCGAAAACCCAGACGTTCGCGCCACTGGCTGATTCGTCATCGTCCCAGGGTTATGGAACCGCCAGGTCGCTGCTCGCGAAAGCCGTTGATGGAACATTGGACTTGGTGATCTACGGTCAGCTTGCGAGCGGGAATTCCCAAATCAACTCGGAAATGGTTCCAGGATACAACGACACAGTGAACGCAGGCCTCAACGGCACACGTGTTGCAAAGTGTTTCTTCGCCAACCAAATTTCTGAGGTCGCACGTCAGTTCGCTCAAACCATGGCTTCCTGTCTCAAAACACCTTGAATGGTTATTCTCAGATGTTGGCCTTCGAGCCGGATCGGTGAGTGGACAGGGGGCAGTCGGTTGTCGATGAGCTGTTCACCCTGCGCCTGGCGGCGAGTCAACGGGGAGACAGAAATACGGGGTCGTACAATCCAGTTGTGGCTTCCCAGGCCGATCCGCTCGATTCCAAATCCTGACCGGGCAACGAAAACGGGGAGCCGCCGTCAGGCAGACTCCCCGTGAATTGAACCAGAGCGGTGTGAGGGTCAGCCCCACTTCTCGAGCTTCATTTGTTCCTTGGGCAAGCCAAGGTCATGAAGCACGAGATGCTCGACGGCGTTGACCATGTCATTGGTGCCGCAGGCGTAGAAGACGGTGTTGGCGGCGTCATCCACGAAGCTCTTGACCCACTCCGGGGTGATGCGGCCGCGGCGGCCGGTCCAGGGGTCTTCGGGCGCCAGACGGGTGCAGGTGACCACAAACTTGAAGCGCGGGTTGCGTGCCTCTAGGGCTCGGAACTCTTCGGCGAAGATGATGTCGCTGGTGGTGCGGACCGTGTAGAGGATGGTGATGCGGGTATCGAGATTCTTCTCGGTGGCCTCGCGAACGAAACCCCGGAAGGGCGTCACGCCCGAGCCGCCGGCCACACAAATGAGGTGCTTGCCCGGAGGATCGAACACCGGCAGGAACCGGCCGGTCGGAGGGATGACGAACATCCGGTCACCAGCCTCGACCCAATCCACGATGCTGGTGCCCATCTTGCCATCCCGCTTCACGGTGACTTCATAGTGACCGCGATCGAGCGCGCAGGAGCTGAGCGAATAGGCCCGCTTGTACTTCGACTTGTGCGGCCAATACACGGTGATGAACTGGCCGGTCTTGAAGTCCGGGGCATAACCCTCGGGCCATTGGAAGCGGACGGTTTTAGTGTCGGGAAGTTCCATCTTCACCGACTCCACGAGCATTTCAGCGATGACCTTGGACATGTTCAGAAAGGGTGTTCAGAGCAGGGACTTTTCGAGACTTTGCCGCAATGCGATGACCTGTAAAGGCGCGGTTTGCCGACTCGGTTTCGCGCGGACGGGGGCTTGCCCTCGGGGTTACGCATGAAGTCCGGCATCGCCGCTTCGCAGGAATTGCACGATCTGCCGGATGATTTCGGTCCGGATGGGCAGGGCAACGTGGGTGTGAGGCACGACGATGTGACGGGCCGATCCCGCCAGTCGGGTCGAGGCGACGCTGACTTTGCCGTCATGCGGGGCAGGCAAGGGAGACCAGAAGGGTGACAAGGGACGATCTCCAGCGATGACGAGCGCCTCATAGTCGGCGGGGCCCAGAGTGACCGAGTAGCCTGCCGGACCGGTTTGAAGCGACGCCAGGTTGGGGCCGGCCAACCATCGGCAGAAGGCGCTTTTGGACCAGAAGTCCGCGGCTTCGCTGCCATGGTGGGGCGTGCCCAAAAAGACCACGCGTCCCAAATTGGCGGGGCGGTGAGCGGCCAAGCTTCCCCGCAGCAGCAGTCCGCCCATGGAGTGGGTGACGAAATGAATCCGTCGGAGGCTGTCCGGAATGTTGCGCAGCAAATAGTCCGGCAAGTACTCCGAAGCCAAGGTGGCGAGCGGCACCCGAATGGATCGATAGGCCGGATTGAAGACCTGGTAGCCCTCGCGTCTCAGGGCCCATTCCAGCCGTTTCATCGGGATCGGCGAGGAGTACCAGCCGTGCAAGAGGACCACGGCCTCGGAACGCGGATCGCCGGGTTGAAGCATTGAGATGTCGCCTGGCATGGACATCCGTTCAAACGGTTGCCGGCGAGCGGACGACTTCGATGAGCGCCCGGTGGTTGATCTTGCCGGTGCCGAGCTTGGGGATCTCGTTCACGAAACGGATCTCGCGCGGGACACACAAGTTGGTCAAACCCTTGGCCTTGATGGCCTGTCGCACCTCATCCATCGACAGGCGTTGCACATTGCAAATGGCGATGAGTTTTTCGCCTTTCTCCTCGTCGGCGACCGCCACCACGGCGATTTCACAGCGCAGGCCGTGCTGGGGGAAGGCGCCCGCCAAGGCGTCCTCCACAGCAGTGAGACTGACCATTTCACCGCTGATCTTGGCGAAGCGTTTCATGCGGCCGAGCAGGAAGACGAACCCGTCGTCGTCGACCCGGGCCAGATCTCCGGTGTCGTACCAGCCACCCAGCGCTTGGAAGGCGGCGTTGGCTTCCGCGTTGAGGTAGCCCCGCATGACGTTGGGGCCGCGCACGAAGAGTCGGCCGGAGACGATGCGGCCCTCGGGGGTGATTTCACTGACGCCGTCTACTGGCTCGAGTTTCCATGCCATGCCGGGCATGAAACGCCCGACGCTGCCGAACTGGGCCTCGATGCGGTTGTTGGCGCACAGCACCGGACTGCACTCCGTGGCACCATATCCCTCGAGCAAACGGATGCCGAATTTCCGGGCCCAGGTTTGAGCGGTGGCCTCCTGGACTTTCTCGGCGCCGGCCACCAGAAACTTCACCGAGTTGAAGTCATAGGGCGCCGCCTTTCGGGCGTAGCCATTGAGGAAGGTATTGGTGCCGACCATGACCGTGCAGTTGCGGTCGTACACCACGCCGGGGATGACTCGATAGTGCAGGGGCGATGGATACAGGAAGGTGTACAGACCGCGAACCAGGGGCAGCAGGGTGCAGGCGGTCAGGCCGAAGCTGTGGAAGAGAGGGAGCGCGTTGAAGAAGCGTTCCTCATCGGAAATGTCGAGGAATGCATCCATCTGTCGGATGTTGGCCAAGAGATTCGCGTGGGTGAGCACCACCCCCTTGGGAATGCCCTCCGATCCCGAAGTGAAGAGGATCACGGCCGGTGTTTTGGCGGCATCGAATCCCGATCGCGGCACGTGCAAACCGGTGCCACAGCGTAGGCTGTGCTGAATGAGCGTCAGGATCTTGGTCACCGCTCCGATGCCCATCCGGATGTCTTCGAGGTGGTGGAATCGGATGCCGGCCGCTTCGAGCGGGGCGATGTCCAGCTTGGCCTTTTGGAGGAAGGTTCGGGAGGTGATGATGTCGCGGATGCCGGCCAGTTGGGAGCACTGCAGGAGAATGGTCGGACCCGTGGAGAAGTTGAGGACCGCCGGGGTGTGTCCGGAGGCCCACAGTGCCATCAACGTGACGGGCATGCCGTTGACGTTGGGCAGCAGTACTCCGACCCGGGTGGGGTCGCCCTGAGGAGATCGCGCTGCTTGGGGGAGACAGCGCCGAAATTGGCCGGCCAAGAGCTCGGTGCCCACCATGAGGCGTCGATAGGTCAGCGGTTTCAGGGTGACATCTTCGAGAACTGGCTTGCGAGGCAGTGCCCGGGCGGTTTCTGCAATGGCTTCGAGAATGTCCCGCGGACCGTGGTCCATCTCGGCTTGGAAATGCTGGTGCACCATCACGTCGCGCAACCAGCGGGTGATTCGAGTGCGGGCCAAGCCGTTGGGTTGGTGTGACAAATCCGGAGCCGTCAGCAAGGGGCTGAAGTGGGCAGAGACCTTCGGGAACCACTGAGTCCAGCCAGTGTGTCGGACGGCGGGCACGCGAACCGCATTGCGCAAATAACAGGTGATGACCTTCGCCTTGGTTTTGTGGATGAGGAACCCCGTGCCGTCGAAGAGCTTCATCATCCGGGTGGTGCGGGTCAGGCGTCCCTCGGGGAACAACACCAAGCGGCCGCCCTTGGCCAGGAATTCCGCCATGCGCTTGGCTCCGTAAGGGGAGGCAGGGTCGATCGGGAAGGTGCGCCGGTTGACCATGATCTTCCGGTGGATCCAAGAGGTCTCGGCCGTGGTGGAGCTGGTGACGAATTTCCAGTCTTCATCGAGGATGACTCCCAGAAAGGCCCAATCCAGCCAGGACACGTGATTGGGCAGCAGCAAGACCGGGCCCGGGGTGGAAAGCGCGTCGGTGTTGTAGGCTCTGTAGCGGAAACACAGGCGCAGAATCCAATGCAGCAGGGACTTGATCATGGTTCGGTTCTAGCGGGATTGGGCGTGGTTGGCGTTCGCGGGGATTTTCAGGAAGAAGACGATCGCGGTGGTGATGGCAGCCAGCACCAAAAAGACGCCCGATGCACTGATGTTGGCTTTGACACTGATGAGGCAAAGCAAACTGGCACAACTCATGCCGATGTTGTCGACCAGGTTCTGGACGGCGATGGTCTTCCCGAGTTTTCCAGGATCCGATTCCGACTGCAGTGCGGCATTGAGTGGAATGAGGAAGAAACCGGCGGCGATCCCCGTGCCGATGAGCAAGCCGACGACCGGGACCACCAGGTGCAACGGGCCTGCTTGAATGACCGGATGACGCCAGAACTCCAAGGGTTCTACCGAGAACAGCAATGCGAGCGTGGTTCCCAGGGCAAAACCGAAGAATCGGGTGCGACGCAAATCACCGATCTGGAACCACTGACCGGCCAGAATGCTCCCCACCATGACGCCGACGCTCAACCACAGCCCGAGCAGGGCGATCTGGGTGTTGTCCGGCAGTCGAAGCACATTCAGTCCCCAGGGCTGGAAGTTGATCTTCATGGCCGCACCGCACACCCAGAAGAGGCCGGTGCCCAGCAGCATGCGGGACAGTCGAGGGGCTTTGGCGAGCAGCTGTGCGTGTTCCCAGAAGGTCGAGACGTTGGTTTTCCAATGGACGGTGGGATTGGCCGGTGTCTGCTGCATCATCATGTTGAGCAGCAATGATCCGAGATAAATGCCCATGACGACGCCATAGGAGGTGAGCACTGAATCTTTCCAGCGATCGGCCATCACCGAACCGACGATGCCCCCGCCGAGAATGGCCACGAGGGTGAGGAGTTCGACCATGCCGTTGGCGCGGACGAGGCGATCCTTGGGCAGGATTTCGGGCAGGATGCCATACTTGGCAGGCCCGTAAACACAGGCTCCGACGCCCACCATCAAATATCCGATGCCTTGCCAAATGGGTCCGAAGGCGATGCTCAAGGTGCAGAGCAGGGTACCGATGACTTTCAGTCCGTTGCCGCCCGCCAGCCAAGCGGTCTTGGGGTAGCGGTCATTGAGGAAACCCGCGACGGGTGCCAACACGATGAAGGGCACAAACAGCAGGCTGGTGTAGACCGTGTTGTGGGTTCGGAGTTGTGCTTCGGTCAGTGCACCCGCTTTTTGGAGGTAGGTGAGTTGGCCGACGATGACCGCCAGGATGGCATTGTCACCCAAGGCACTGAGAAACTGGCTCGTCAGCAGGATCGGATAATTGCGGCGTGCGGGTTTCATTCTGGGGGAGTCGGGTTTCAGGCCTGTTCGGCGAGGAGAACCCATTGGGGTGTGAATCCGTGGCGTCGATTGGAGGTGTCGCTGCGGCGGCGGATCCGGAAGGCTTTCCAGAGCCAGCATTCCAAACGGGTCCAAAAGCGCAGACGTTGGAGGACGGGGTTGAGAAATTCCGTGATCACACAGTAGTGAGTGGACTTGGGGTCCGTGTGGTGGATCGCATGATGTCTGGAACTTTGCAGGATCCGCAAATCATGGAGAAGGTTTATCCAAGGGCCGTTTTCGCGGCGGCTGCGGTGCGCCCATTTGTGGATTTGGTTGGCGTTTCCGACCAAGGCGGCAAAGAGCCCGACGGCGGGTGTGAGCATGCCGAAAGCCCAAGCGGCGGTGATGATCAGGCCGGCGACGAGCCATAAGTCCCAGCACGAGGCCATCCAGGATTTGCGGAGGAAATGGCGGGGTCGGTAGTGATGGAGGATGTTGGGGCGGGCGACGAGTTGGCCCAAGACAGGGCAGTTGTCGCGGAGGTAGGCGTCTTCGACCCAATGGAAGACGCCGACGACAAAATCGGCGGCGAGGACAGCCAGGGCCGCGGTTCCGAGGGTTTCGCCGATGCGGAGTGTCCAAGAAACGATCTCATTCATGACCCCGCCTTTGTCGCAGTCAGTTGGAAGGTGGCGTGAATCGAATGATTTTTGCTGCCCATCGATCGGATCGATGACGGTCTTCGGGGGGGCTAGGCGGAAGATTTACCGTGGTGACTTTGGTTTGCTCCGAATTACGGTTGGCCCATGGCTGATTCCAAGAAGCCCTCGAAGAAGGTTCCGGCTCTCCTGTTGGGGGTGGGTCTCGATTCGGATGGCCACAAGCGGTTGACCAAGGGCAAGAACTTTGCGCTCGTGGGCGGCACTCAGGAAACTCACGAGGCGATGACGGAAAAGGCCGTCAAAATTAACGAGCACCTCACGAAGCGGGGCAAGGAATTGCACGAGGTGAGTCGTGAGGAGTTCGACGATATTGCCCACAAGGTGGGTCTGCGCCGTGATGCTCCTGAAAACAATTGAACCACCGGTGAGGCCGGTGGTTCAGGGCGGTTAGACTGGAGTTGAATCGGGTTCAAAGCTCGAGTCTCAACCCGAGCCCAAGTCCGTCAGGCTCCGATTTGTTGGGAGTACGCGGCGGGCGATAGGAGGGCCTCGGATTCCGCCGGGTTGGAGAGGCGCAGTGTGAAGAAGCTTCCGCCGGTGTAGGGTTCGCTGTTGACCAGGCCGGGGTTGTCGCTGGCCGCGCTATTGATGGCGATGATTTCGCCGGAAAGCGGGGAGTAAATGTCGCTGGCGGTTTTGACGGATTCGACGACGGCACAAGCTTCGCCGGCCTTGACCTTGCGGCCGACGGCGGGGAGTTCGACGAAGACGATGTCGGTGAGTTCGTGCTGGGCGTGGTCGGTGATGCCGACGACGGCGGTGTCACCGGAGATGCGGGCCCATTCGTGGGACTTGGCGTATTTCAGGTCGGCGGGAACTTGCGAACTCATGCTGGTGAAGGAATTAACGGGACGGCTTGAGTGAAGCGAGCAGAATTAGAAGGCGGGCTCCGCGGGACCGGTCCGATGCACGCAGGTAAGCTCGGGGGAGGATTAGTTTTCGCGCTGTGCGCGAGGGGAAGGGTTTGATCGCTTCCAATGCATGCGTCGGACCGATCCCGCTCCGCTGCGGTTTTTGAGGGCTCCGCGGGACCGAACCTTCGCTCGCAGGGAAGCTCGGGAGAGGATGGGTGTTCGGAGTGCCCCAACGGGGCACCGCATGTGTGAGCATGAAACTGAAACGACTAACCGGTGAAAGACCGAGTACGGTGCTGGCATGGCACCGTGTAGCTG